>Ga0233425_10001894_pt1 | contig 44105 bp, 49 predicted proteins | sample Watercolumn_Towu_2_FD_181712 | JGI IMG/M metagenome (GOLD analysis project Ga0233425, IMG submission 181712) | Freshwater microbial communities from Lake Towuti, South Sulawesi, Indonesia - Watercolumn_Towuti2014_140_MG | ecosystem: Environmental > Aquatic > Freshwater > Lake | place...
GACTGGGCGGATAATCGCCCAGGGCGTTGGTGGTGCGGCGGATTTCCCGGTAGTCCGGGGCCTTGCCGGCCCGGTAGTCCCCGAGAATGCTTTTGAGGCGCTCGGCAGTGAGGCGGCCGTGCAGCACTTCGTTGATCTGCATCACCGGCGCCACTTCGCAGCAGCCCAGGCAGGCGGTGTGCTCCAGGGTGAAGAGACCGTCTTTCGTGGTCTCACCGACACCGATCCCCAGTTCGGCCTTGAGCACGTCCACCATGTTGCCCGCCTCCAGGATGTGGCACTGGGGCGATTCGCAGACCCGGATGACGTACTTGCCCCGGGGGGTCGGGGAGAACATGGTGTAAAAGCTCATGACGCCGTAGAGGTAAGGATAGGGGACATCCATGCCTTGGCTCACCAGTTGCAGGGCTTCCATGGGCAGCCAATTGCCGCAGATGCCTTGCACGGCGTGCAGAGAGGGCAGGAGTCCGCCCTTGGTGGCGCGGAAACGGCGGCAGGTCTCCTGGATGGCGGAAACTTGCTCCGGGCTTAGGGTGGCGCTGACGGGGCGTTTAATTTCCAGCATTATCGACCTACTAGAGAGGGTTTTTCTTGTGAAATATTTCTTATGTTTGACTAACGCATACTTTTAATCCCATTCTCCCTTGTCTGTCAAGCCTTTTTTTATTTTTTTATTCCTGGAGCGTTTGGTCTAGGCCCTGCTGCGGGTCGGGAAAAGTGAGGGAAATCAGGGGGTAATTTGCCAGTTGCCAGTATTCAGTCGTTCAGGGGATGGGAAGTTAGATGAGAGCCTAGCGGCAGAGTTGTTGGATTTTAATACATACAAACCGAAAACGGGAAACGATTTGTTGTCGGATATTAATACAGCAAAAAAGAACACGGGAAACCGATTACCGATCACTTATCTATTCCCTGATCCCTAATCCCTGTTTCAAGAGTACCTTCACCCACGCGCCCCCCTCCCGGAGCAGCATCTTCCCCAGGCGATAGAAACGGCGGCGTTGCCAGTAGTCCCGGAGCAGGCCGGGGAAGGGGAGGGGGTGCAGCGAGTGGACGCGGCCTTTGGCCTGGCGCCGGAAGAGGTAGTGGGCCCGGCGCATGTGCAGATGATCCGTGACCAGGCCCAGCCTTTTCAGCCCCAGGCCATGCGCCAGGGCCAGGACGTTGAGCGCCGACGCCGCGGTGTTGCGGCTGGTTTCTTCCAGGAGGATCCGGGCGGCCAGCCGCTGCCGAGCCTCGGCTCCCCAATTCTCCTCAACCCACTTCAGGGACCACTCCGCCATGGCCCGGGCCTCGGAGACCGGCGCGCCCTTATTCCGCCCGCCGCTCAAGAGGAAGTGGGCCTCCGGATAATGCTCCCGCCACAACTTCAGGGCATGAAAGAGCCTGAGTCTGGTGGGCCGGCCGGGGTACCCGTCCGCGCCCACCCGGCCCCCCAGGACGATGAGGGCTTCCAGGGGAGGGGAGGTGGAAAATTCCATAAGCGTCAATATTCCATGGCGTCTTGCTTTGCGCCTTTGCGTCTTTGGGTGAGGACTTTCTTTTTGAAACCGAAGACGGCCGCTATTTCCCCCGCTTGCCCTGTTTTTTCCTTAAAGCCCGGGCTCCGGACTTCCAGGCCGCTTCATCCCGTCTTTTGCCTTTCTCCGGTTTGCCGGTGAGCATCTGGGGCAGGTCCAGCAGGACAGTGCCGGGGGTGGGGGGAGCCTTGGGTTTGGCCGCGGCCTTGGGCTGCGGCAGTTCCTTTGGGGGGCCGGGCAGGGTCAGGAATTCCCGGGGAATGGCCGCGGCGGTAAGAAAGAGTTCCTCGCCGTAAGCCTGGAAATCAAGCCCTTTCCTGCCTGCGGCCTGGGCCGCCACCGTTGCCAAGACCGGCGCGTTGGCCCGGCGTTTCCCCAGACGACGGGCCATTTCCGGGGTCCGGGCTAGAATCAGCTCCCGGCCCGGCTGCGGCTTGAGGCCTTGTTCCCAGACTTGGGAATGGATTTTCGGAGAAATGGCTAGATACAATGATGAAGGCAGGGGCCCTGCCGGCTCCCGGCGCAGCTCCGGGGCCGGCGGGTTGAGGCTGCGAACCCGCTCCCCCGTTGCCTCCAGGACCGGCGGCGAAGCCAGAGCCGCCAGGCGCTCCAGGTCTTCCCGCCGGGTCCGGGTATATCCCGGTTCTTCATGGAGGGCCTGGAGGAGTTGCTTGATCTGCACCCACCCCCCCGCCTCCAGCACCAGCCCGAACTCGTCGGGGCGGCGGCCCAGTATGTATGCTAACATCCGGGCAAGATTTTCGAGTTCCCGGGGCAATCGGGACATGACGGTCTCCAGGGGAAAAGCTATCAGCTTTCAGCTTGCAGCGGTCAGCTTAAAGAAAGAGAAGCTTTCAGCTATCAGCTATCAGCGGTCAGCTTAAAGAAAAAGTAACAGAGATTAGGCACAAAATCGAGATCAATCAAGTCTTCCGTGGTCTTCTCCTCATTTTAAGCTACAGCCAAAAGCCAAAAGCCAAAAGCTGAAAGCTGACTGCTGAAAGCTGCTAGCTGCTAGCTCAACCTTATTGACAAGGTAAAGAATCATGATAAAATCTAAAGGTTAAAGAACAGACAAATGGGCCACTCTCTTTTTCTCGAACATCATAAGGAGCTTCTCCGGGAGGCGGCGGTCATCGCCGAGGAGATGACCTCCGACTTCTTTAAGCTCACGCCCAATTGCTGGCGCCGGGCCAGATACGATATCCTTACCCTGGAAGAACTGGAACAAGACGAGATCTCTTCCCACGCCCTGGCCCTGGTGGCCAAATACCACGGCTGCCATCGGGATCGGGTCCTGAAATCCGCGGTCTTCGATTTTTACCGCATCTGTCTCCAGGACCACAATATCCTCAAGGCCCTGGACTCCTGTCCGGACCTCAGCCTGCTGCCGCTGCTGCTTTATATTATAACCCACGAACTGGTGCACGTGGTGCGCTTCAGCCGGTTCCAGGCCCTGTTCGAAGCCCCGGAGGAGCAGAAACACGAGGAAGAGAGGCAGGTCCACCTGTTAACCCAAAAAATTTTGAAACCCCTAAAATCCCCGGAACTTCCCCGGGTGATGCGCTATTACGAAGAAAATCGGCAAGGAGGTTGGCAGTATGCCCATCTATGAGTATCAGTGCGCCGCGTGCGGGCAGGTGATGGAGAAATGGCAGAAGTTCTCCGAAGCGCCCCTGACGGTATGCCCTCAATGCGGCGGCAGTCTCGAAAAAATCATCAGCGCCTGCTCTTTCCATCTCAAGGGCGGCGGCTGGTACGTCAGTGATTACGGCGGCAAGAATCCGAGCAACGGCACGCCCGAAACCTCCAAGGAGACCACCGAGTCCGGTCCGGCTAAGGAAAGCGGCAAGACCGAGAACGCTCCTTCCCCCAAAATCAAGTGAAAGACCTGCTGAGACTCCCCGGGTGGGAGAGAAAGGAAGCTTAATTTGGCGGAAATTAAGAGCGCCCTGGAACTGGCTCTGGAAAAGGCGGAGCGATACGGCCGGGCCACCAAGGAGGAACTGACCCGGGAGCAATACCGGGATCATGGCCGCCAACTGGCGGTTAATTTTCTGAAAGACGGCGGCGACCTGGAGGGCGAAATCTCCCGCCTCCCGGCTGCGGCGAAGGCCGAGGCCTTAGCTGCCGTCAAGGAAGTGCTCCTCCGGAACATTATCCTCCCGAGGGACGGGGAACTGGACCCCCGCATGGCCCACGCCCTGGAAGGCTTGATGCTGGCGGCCCGGGATAAGAAGGCCATGGCCCGGCAGAAGGCGGAGCTGGAGAATCTCCTGCAAAACTTCCTCCAGGTCCGGAACAACGCCTGGCAGCAGTTGAAAGCGCGCTTCGGCGCGGGCATCGGCCAGATGCAGCGGGCCCTGGAGGCCCAGATGCGCCAGAAGGTGAAACTGGAGGTGGAGCACCTGCCCCAGTTCCAGGAGGAATGGCGCAGGTTCCAGGGGCAGCTCCTCGACCAGTTCGAACCCATGCTGGAGGCCTGCAAGGAGAGGATGCTGGGGCTTTAAAGACGGTTTTAGACTGTCGGTTAATTATAAAAAAGGGCGACCTTGGGTCGCCCCTTTTTTATGATTGAACAGTCATTCTTGAAAATGATGCAGGAGCTACCGGAGTAGAAGACTTCCCCATCCACGCCGGTATCTCCCCGAGTAATAGTTATATTTTAATAAATTGCTTCAAGAAATAAGGCACCGCTGATAGAGAAACCATTAACGTTTTGATGGTATACTTGGTATCTTCTTGGAACATACAATTTTTTGCCCTTCCATGGGCTTTTAAAGTCTTTAACATTCTTTGTATCCCATTTATTTGGGTGAGGAGAATATTTCCCAGTCCCCACTGACCACTGGCCACTTTTTAACACCACAGCCCTGATCGGCTCTTGATTTTTTTCCCGCAGCCATTATTATATTTGCAACTGAGTTGATTTTCGTTGGATTTTCCCGATTATGAGTGATCTGTGCGATTTTCCCCAATTGCTGGCCGGGCAGGGAGTGAAGCCCACGGCCTTTCGCCTGGCGGTGCTGGAGGTCCTGGGGGCCTCGTCCAAGGCCTTGCGGGCCCGGGAAATCCTGGAGGCGATCCGGGCCCGGCGCCGGGTGAATAAGGTCACGGTTTACCGCATCCTGGATGATTTCACCCGCCGGGGGATCTTGCGGCGTCTGGCCATTGAGGAACGGGTCTCCCATTACGAGCTGGCCTGCGAGCACCACCCGCCCCACCCCCATTTCCAGTGCCACAACTGCGGCCAAGTGCAGTGCCTGGAGCCCGCGCCCCTGGAGCGCATGTGGCGGGACCTGAAGGGGCCTTTGGGGAACCGCGCGGACCGCATTGATATCCGGGTGGAAGGGGTGTGTCATAAGTGCCGGGAGATAACTTGAGAGAGGCAACCGAGTTGCTGAAGAAATCGTTTTTCGTTTTTCGTTTTTCGTTTTTTGTTGACCGAATAGCCAGATCGTTCTTATCTCCCCAGGCTTTTTTCCGGTGTAGTGTTGTTTCAGGTCTCTTTTTGTTGTCGCTGTTAGGCGTCGCCTGGGGTGCCGCGCCTTCCGGCAAAATCCCGGTGGTGGCCTCCATTGTGCCTTTGGCCGATTTCTGCCGGCAGTTGGGGGGGGACCGGGTGGAGGTGCAGGCGCTGATTCCCCCCGGGGCCAGTCCCCATGTGTTTGAGCCGCCTCCCTCGGTGGTGGCCCGGGCCGCCAAGGCCCGGCTCTTTGTCTATATCGGCGGGGGCCTGGAGCCCTGGGCCGCAAAGCTGCTTAAGTCCCGGGGGGCCGAAAAGCTGGAGGTGGTGGAGGCCGTCCACGGCATCCCCTTGATAACCGAGGCCGGGGAGCACCACCATGGGGAGGTGTCCGGGAAAAAACCCCATGGCCATCAAGCCGATGCCGCCAAGGAAACGTCCCACGACGACCACCACGGCCACGGTCATGAAGCCGGCAACCCCCACGTCTGGCTGGACCCGGTGTTGGCCCAGGACATCTGCCGCCGCCTCACCGCGGCCCTGATCCGCCTGGACCCCGGGAACCGCCAGGATTACGAAGCCCGCCGGGACCGCTATCTCCAGGAGTTGGCGGCGCTGCACCAGGAGATGGAAAAACGCACCTCCGCCTTCCGCCTCAAGGAATTCGTCTGTTTCCACCCCGCGTTCACCTATCTGGCCCGGCGCTACGGCCTGAAGGAAGCCGGGGTGATCGAAGCCGCTCCGGGCCGGGAACCCACCCCGGTGCACCTTCAGAAGATCGTGAAGGCCATCAAAAAGTACGGCATCAAGGTGGTGTTCGCCGAGCCCCAGTTGAACCCCCGGGTGGCGGAAGTGATCGCCCGGGAAGCAGGGGCTAAGGTCCTGTTCATCGACCCCGTGGGGGGCAGGCCCCCTTACGGGGAGGACTATCTGCAATTGATGCGCTACAACCTCGCTGTGATGGAAGAGGCCATGAAATGAGGGTCACATGCCGGCATTAGCCGTGGATATCCGGGACCTGTGGGCCTTCTATAACGGCATGCCCGTGCTGGAGGAGATCAATCTCGGGATTGAGACCGGCAAGCTGGTGGGCATCCTGGGTCCCAACGGCGCGGGCAAGAGCACCCTGCTGAAGGTGATCCTGGGCTTGATGGCCCCGAGCCGGGGCCAAGTCCGGGTCTTCGGGGAGGTCCCCGGGAAGTTGCGCCACCGGGGGGAAGTGGTGGGGTATCTGCCCCAGCGGCCCTTAAGCAACCCCCATTTCCCGGTGTCGGTCCTGGACGTGGTCCTCATGGGCCGCTACGGCCGGGTGGGGCTGCTGCGCCGGCCCGGCCGGCGGGATCAGGAGATCGCCATCCAAAACCTGGAGCGGGTGGGCATCCCGCATCTGGCGACGCGGCCCATCGGCGAAATCTCCGGGGGCGAACAGCAGCGGGTCTTCATCGCCCGGGCCTTGTGCGTGGAGCCCCGGCTCCTGGTGCTGGACGAACCCACGGTCTCTCTGGACGCCTGCGCCCAGGACGACGTCTACGACCTGGTGCACCGGCTCAAAGAGGAGCTGAACCTCACCGTGCTCATGGTCTCCCACGACATCGGCGGGGTGGCCCGCCACGTGGACGATATCGTTTGCATCAACCGCCGCATCCACGTGCACCAAGCCCCGCCCATCGGCCGCCTGGGACTGGAGAGCGCGTTCGGCTGCAGCGTGGAATACCTCTTCCACGGCGAGATTCCCCACCGGGTGGTAAAAGTCCACGATGACTGAGCTACTGAGTATGGGCTTTCTGCAGCGGGCCCTGCTGGCCGGGATCATGGTCAGCCTGCTCTGCGGGGTGCTCTCCGTCTTTGTGATCTTAAGGCGCATGGCCTTCATCGGCGTGGGCATTTCGCACTCCGCGTTCGGGGGAGTGGCCCTGGGCTTCCTGCTGGCCGTAGACCCTTTATGGACCGGCATCGGCTTTTCGGTGCTGGTGGCCCTGGCCATCGAATGTGCCCAGAGCCACAGCCGGGTGGAGGAGGACACGGCCATCGGCATCTTTTTTGCGGCCTCCATGGCCTTGGGCCTGGTGTTCCTCCATCTTTCCCGCACTTACAACGTAGACGTCTTCGGGTTTCTCTTCGGCAACATCCTGGCCATCGGCGAAAGGCAGGTGCTGGAAATCTTGGTGGTGAGCGCCGGGGTCCTGGCCGTCATTCTGGCCTTCTACAAGGAACTGGTTTTTTTGAGCTTTGACGAAGAGATGGCCTGGGTGAGCGGGGTGCCGGTCCGGGCCTTGCGCTACCTCTTTCTGGTGATGCTGGCCCTGGTGATCATCATCTCCATCTACCTGGTGGGCATTATCCTGGTTTCCGCGTTGCTGGTGATCCCCGGCGCCTGCGCCCAAAATTTGACCGGGCATATCCGGGGCATGATCATCACCTCAGCAGGGGTGGCCGTGGGCGCGGCCGTGGGAGGGCTGCTGCTTTCCTGCCTGTTGGACTTCCCCACCGGGGCCACCATGGTGTTGCTGCTGTCTCTTTTTTATCTTCTCACCATCGCCGTCCCCCGGCTGCGGTCCCGGCGGGGAGGCGCTTGATGGGTCCATACTTTAAGAGTCTCACGCAAAGACGCAAAGTAAGACGCGGGGAGAGAACTGGCTTACTATTGTCAACGCTGTCGGCAGTGATTAATTTTCACTCATCGCAATCGCATCTCGTTCGGTCCGAGAGGAGGCAGACCATGAAATACCGAGTTGCAGCAGCCATAATGGGACTTTTGCTTTTATGCGTCTGGGGGTGCGGCGGCGAACCCGCGCCGGAGAAGGCCAAAGCCACCCTGGTGAATTCCCAGGGCCAGAAGGTGGGGGAAGCCCAGTTGGAAGAGACCGCCCACGGGGTGAAAATCACCTTGAAGGTGGAAAACCTGCCCCCGGGAGTGCACGCCTTTCATATTCATGAAAAAGGGGACTGCACCTGCCCGGACTTCATGACCTCCGGGGGCCACTTCAATCCCGAGGGCAAAAAGCACGGTCTGAAAAATCCGGATGGCCCCCATGCCGGCGACCTTCCCAATCTGGTGGTGGGCGAAGACGGGAAGGAAACCCTAGAGGTCATAGCCACCCGGGTGACCCTGAAACCGGGGAAGAATTCCCTGTTCCAGCCGGGCGGGACCTCTCTGATGATCCACGCCAATCCCGATGATTATCTGACCGATCCCGCGGGCAACGCCGGGCCGCGCATCGCCTGCGGGACGATCACCAAGCCTTAATGGTAACAACGCGCCAGGCCATTAAAGAGCTGCTTCTGGAAGAGCCCCTCTCCAGCCTGGAGCTGTCCCGGCGCCTCTCGCTGCCGGAAAAGGAAATCCTGGACCACCTGGAACATATCGCCCGGGCCCCGGGGGAGGGTTACCGGTTTCACCTGCTTCCGGCAGTTTGCAAAAATTGCGGCTTCACCTTCAAAAAACGGGAACGCCTCACCATCCCCTCCCGCTGCCCCAGGTGCCGGGGAGAGTCCATCAGCAGGCCGCGGTTTGAGTTGGTGAAAAGATAAAAGATTCACCACAGAGGACAGAGGTCACAGAGATACACAGAGAAAAAAATTTGAGGTCCGGCGGTGAAACCGCCGGACCTCAAATCTTATCCTCTGTGATTCTCCGTGCTCTCTGTGCCTCTGTGGTGAATCCTTTTCTTTTTATTCCACCGTCACGCTTTTGGCCAGGTTGCGGGGCTGGTCCACGTCGGTGCCTCTAAGATCGGCGATATGGTAGGCCAGGAGTTGCAGCGGCACCACCAGGACGATGGGGGAGAGTTCCAGGGGCACGTCCGGCACGGTGATGACGCTTTCCACCCGTTCCCGGACCTGGTAGTTGTCGGCTTCGGTGAGCGCGATAATCCTGCCCCCCCGGGCCGCGACCTCCTCGATGTTGCCCTGGACCTTCTCCAGCACCGGGCTGCGGGTGGCCAGCACCACTACCGGCATCTTTTCGTCGATCAGGGCGATGGGGCCGTGCTTCATCTCCCCTGCCGCGTAGCCTTCCGCGTGGATATAGGAGATTTCCTTGAGTTTCAGGGCCCCCTCCAGGGCGATGGGGTAATGGAGGCTCCGGCCCAGGTAGAGAAAGTTATAGGCGTTCATGTAGCGTTTGGCCAGTTCCCGGATTTCCTGGTCCCGGTCCAGGGTTTCCTGGACCCAGGTGGGGAGCTTCAGCAGTTCGGCCAGGCGCATCCTCACTTCCTCACGGCCGAGGCGGCCCAAACGCCGGGCCAGGAACAGGGCGATGAGGTACAGGGCCACCAACTGGGTGGTGAAGGCCTTGGTGGAGGCCACGCCGATCTCCGGGCCGGCGTGGGTGTAAAAGACGCTGCCCGCGTCCCGGGCGATGCTGGAGCCCACCGCGTTGACGATGGCCAGGGTCTTGGCCCCCAATTCCTTGCCGGCACTCAGGCCGGCCCGGGTGTCCGCGGTCTCCCCGGATTGGGAGATGGGAATCAGCAGGGTCTTCTCATCCACCAGGGGCCGGCGGTAGCGGAACTCGGACCCCAAATCCACTTCCACCGGCACGCGGCAGAGGCTTTCCATGATGGTTTTCCCCACCATGGCCGCATGGTAGGAGGTGCCGCAGGCCACCAGAAAGATTTTATTGAGACCCCGGAGGTCTTCCGGAGTCAACCGGATTTCCTCCAGGATCACCTCCCCCTGGTCCGGGTCGATGCGGCCCCGGAAGGTGTCGATCAAGGCCCGGGGCTGCTCGAAGATCTCCTTTTGCATGAAGTGCTTGTAGCCCGCCTTTTCCGCCATGGCCGGGCTCCAGTTGATCTGGTTAACCACTCGCTCGATTTTATGCCCTTCCCGGTCCAGAAGCAGGTAATGGTCATCTTTGACCACCACCAGGTCGTAGTCCTCCAGAAAGATGACCTTCCGGGTATAGGGGAGGATGGCCGGGATGTCCGAAGCCAGGAAATACTCTCCTTCCCCCAACCCCAGGATCAGGGGGCTTTCCTTGCGTGCGGCCACCAGCATCCGGGGTTCCCGGGCATTGACGATCACCAGGGCGTAGGATCCTTTAATCTCCTTAAGGGTCAGGCGCACCGCGTCCAGGTAGTCCGCGCCCTGCTGCATGTGCTTGACAATGAGGTGGGAGACGATCTCCGTGTCCGTCTCGGAGGCGAAGCGATGGCCTTCCTTAAGCAACTGCTCCTTGAGTTCCAGGTAGTTCTCGATGATGCCGTTGTGAACCACCGCGATCTCCCCCACCTGGTGGGGATGGGCGTTGGCCTCGGAGGGCCGGCCGTGAGTGGCCCAACGGGTGTGGCCGATGCCCACCCGGCCGGGCAGGGGGTCCTGCCGCAGGAGTTTGTCCAGCTCCAGGAGTTTCCCCACGCTGCGGCGGATGGCCAGGCCATTGTCACCGATGACCGCCATGCCCGCGGAATCGTAACCTCGATATTCCAGACGCTTCAGACCGTCCAGGATGATGGGCATGGCCTCCTGGGGGCCGAGATAGCCGATAATGCCGCACATGTTAACCTCAATTATAGGGAATTATTAATTATACCACATTATTGCCATTGCTTGCCGGAGTTGGGAGAAGCCGGCTTTTGCCAATGCCAATGCCAGGGTTCAAAAGAAACCCCCCATTGATTATCTCTGGGGTAGGACAGATAAAAGTTGAATTTATGGGCATGCTTCAGGAGCCACTGATACTCGGGGAGCCTCTCGAAGTCTTCGGGAGTTTGCGGCTCATCGCCATTGACGCCGTCGGCATTGATGAAATCAAGGGCATTATTGACCGGGTCCTGGTGCTCGCTATAGCCCGGCAGGGCGTTCAGGCGGGCGGCTTTCCGTAAGGAAAAATCGTGGTTCCTGACCAGATAGAGGAGAAAAGCATAGGCCTGGAAGCCCGGGGAACGGTAGCCGCTCTCAATGAATAGTTCCCGGCCCAGTTCCTGGCGCATCCGGGCCATCATCCTCAGGTAATCGTTATAGGAGGCTGCGGGACAATATTGGATGCCGGTGGAGCCTTCCTGACCGGATCGTTTATAAGCCTGGGGCATGATCTTGACCAGATTATCCGGCTTTTCCAGGGAGTGAAGCGGTCCTTTAAAGCCAAATTCCCGGGGGTTAATGGCAAAGATTCGCTGTACCACGCTTTTCTCGAAAACATTCAATTGCCCCAGGAGATGGTTATAATCCACCAGGACTCGCTTTTCTTCCGGGAGAGTTTTCACCTGATGTAACCATTTTGCCAACACCCCACACACCACGAAGCGCTGCATGAAATTCAGACGATCATAGTCCGGCTTGGCAAATACTGCAAAGCCGCTTGTCAGCAACCCCGCGAGGACTAGCCCCAGTACCGTCAGGGCGTAAAGCCGAAATCTCCCTGGGGAAAATATTTTTCTGCCAGCTATTTTCTTCTTCCTTAGCCGGTGATCCAATCAGTTGCCGGTTGCCAATTGCCGTAAAGACAGCGACCATATCTTTTACTGCTTACTGCTTACTGCTTACTGCTTACTGCTTACTGCTTACTGACCACTGGCTACTGGCTACTGATTACTCTTCCTTCTTCCTGCCGATGAGACGGCGCTCCAGATTCACCTGCCGCGCCCGGGAGATACCCAGCTTCCCCGGGGGCACGTCCTTGGTGATGGCGGAGCCCGCGCCCACGTAAGCGCCTTTGCCGATGGTCACCGGGGCCACCAACGCGGTGTTGCTGCCGATAAAGGCCCCTTCCTCGATGGTGGTTTTGTGCTTCTTGACGCCGTCGTAGTTGCAAGTAATGGTGCCCGCGCCCACGTTGGTGCCCGCGCCGACTTCCGCGTCCCCCAGATAAGTGAGGTGCCCGGCCTTGACCCCTTCGTGGAGCACTGATTTCTTCACTTCCACAAAATTGCCCACGTGCACCCCCTGGCGCAGGTCGGAGCCGGGCCGGAGATGGGCAAAGGGGCCGGCGTCGGCGCCGGCGGCAAGGCGGCTCTGGGTGATGACGCAGCCCATTTTGACATGAACGTTATCTTCCAGGGTAGAATTCACAATTTTGACCGAAGCCTCAATAAGGCAATTTTCACCGATAACGGTGTCCCCCTGGAGATAGACATTGGGGTAAATCACCGTGTCCCGGCCGATGGTCACGCCCGATTCGATATAAGCGGCTTCCGGGTCGATGAGGGTAACGCCCTGGTCCATATGGTGGGCATTGATTTTCCGCTTTACCGTCTGGGTGGCCGCGGCCAGCTCGGCCCGGCTGTTGATCCCTAAGAGGTCCTCCAGGTTGGGGTCGATGAGGGCCTCCACCGCCCTCCCCTCTGCCTTAGCGATGTGGATCAGATCGGTGAGATAGATTTCCCCGGTGACCGGACTCTTGGGGATTTTAGCCAGGGCTTGCCTCAAGAATTGGGCGTCAAAGCTGTAAGCCCCGGTGTTGATCTCCTTGATTGCCAGGATCTCCGGGCGGTCCTTGGAATCCTTGGATTGCAGCACTGCGGTCACCCGGCCCATATCATCCCGCACCACCCGGCCGTAGTGCAGACCGTCCGGGAGCACCACGGTTTGAATGGTCACCGCGGCCCGGTGGTATTGATGCAGATCGTGGAGCGCCTCGATGCTCTCTCGGGAAATCAAGGGCGCGTCGCCGCAGAGGACCAAGACTTCGTTGGTTTCCGGGGGCACCGCGGCCATGGCCACCTGCACCGCGTGGCCGGTGCCCAGCTGGGGCTCCTGGACCACGAAGCGCACCGGATAATCCTTAAGGGCCGCCTGGACTTTCTCAGCCTGATAACCCACCACCACCAGGATGTCCTTGATTCCCAAACTGAGAAGGGTATCCAGCAGGTAGGCGATCATGGGCCGCCCCAAGATCTGGTGCAGCACCTTGGGGTGCCCGGATTTCATGCGGGTCCCCTGCCCCGCGGCGAGGATGACGGCGGTGATTTTGTCTTTTAACATCTCCATCCTTTATTTTTATGCACTCTTTATGCCAGAAATCTCCTGCAAATTTGGCCATTAAATTAAATGTGGTAATGGGCAATACCCCGGGTGACCTTGCCGTTTTCGTTGAAAAAAAGCACTTCCGCTGCTCGCTTCCCCAAAACCGCATGGTAATAAATGGTGATACTAGCCACACTGGAAAGGACCTCAATGAGTTCGAAATGCAAATCCGGAATGCGCTTCAGGGCCTTGGCCCAATAGGCCCGGACGTTTTCCTTTCCTTTAATGGTGCCCGTGGGGTCGTTCATCAATTTGACAATGAAGGGAGAGGTCATCTGGAAGTCCTCAGCATAGTGGGACATTATCCGCTCCAGATCATGGGAGTTCCAGGAGTCCACCCATTCATGGGCAAATGTGCGAGCACGCTCCTCTGAAATCATAATCTCTCCTTATCCCAAGATAATCTCACTGCATCCTTCAGCCCATCACGGCATAATCCACCGCCCGGGGATTATCCATCCGCTTGGAGGCATCCAAAATCTCCATCCCCACAATATTTCCATCTTTATCATAGTCGATAATTATCCCGGGCTTTCCTTCATCGCTCTCCTCTATGGGGACATTGCTGAAAATTATACGCAGCACATCGAGTGTCGGATCATAAGTTATCTTCATAATTTTTTGCTTAATCCCTAATCCTCCCACTGATAGGACCTGATTCACTACCTTTATACAATTCAGAGAAAAGTAGGGTGCGTCTTACGCACCATCTCCTTTTTTGCCCGACTTATTCTCCAAATCCAATGCTCTTTATTTTTTCCTCATCGATTCCGCTCCAATCCGGCGGATAGATTCCCTCCTTCACAAATCGATGGAAGGTTGAATACGGCCAATCAATGATCCGCTGCACATATCCATGTTTCATGGGGTTCCAATGAATATAATCAACGCACCTTTCGAAATCCGATTCGTCCCGGATATAATGCTCCCAGAATCTTCTTTGCCAAATTTGACCCTCGCCACGCTTGCTCCGTGAATTGCTAATTGATCCGCTGATTTCTTCCAGAGAACTGCATCGCTTGCTGACGATTCTTTTAATAACCGCCCACCGAGAACCATAATTGTCATCATCTTCCGGCAAAGTCCAGGTAGTATGAAGGTGATCGGGCAACAAAACCCAGGCCTCAAAAGTGAAAGGCAGCGAATGCCTGACTTCTTGAATCCCCTCCCGTAAGGCAGCTCGGACATGATCGTGGGTCAATATGGGTTTGCGGTCAAAGGTTACCACAGTAAAGAAATAGGTGCCGCCTTTTATTCTGATTCGTCTATAATCAGGCATAATTTTTGGTGCGTAAGACGCACCCTACAATGTCCCACCATAAGCAATGCAGGCATAAATCTCTGCTTCCTCCAAGCCAGAATACTCCTGGAGAATTTCTTCAACAGTCATCCCGCTGGCCAGGAAATCCAGGATCAAAGAGACCCAAATCCGATTTCCCCGGATGCAGGGCTTGCCGAAGCAGACCTGGGGATCAATGCTGATACGAGATAGCAATTCTTCTCTAGTCATATGAAGTTCCCTCCTGCTGATTGAAAAAGCTATGCTCTAAACATTTTTTGGCTTTAATACCGTTTTTGTTAATAAGGAATCTCCACAAAATCATATTGCTTGGGGCTAAAATCCTTGGTATTTCTGGTGGCGAGTTTGATCTTGTGATACATACAGAGCGCTGCTTGAAAAGCATCGGGCAGTTTCCAGCCATGGGCCTGTTGCAAGGATGCAGCCAGATCGGCGATGGGTTTATCGATGATCATGAGATGATATTGGTCCAACAATGCTTTAACTAGTGGCACGCCTTCTTCTTCAACTCCCCCCAAAATCTCGGCCCGGGTGATTACCGAGATAGCGGTTTCTTCCTGATTTAAGCCCAGGACAAACCGTTCGGCCTCGGGCACCCAGTTAAGATGGTCAATGAGAATTACCGAATCCAGCAGACGAGTTATCATTTCAAGACCGTTCCCACTCGGCGCGCGTCTTTAGTTGATAATCCAGCCCATCTCCCTTTTTCCATAGACCGCGGGTGCGTTTCACCAGTTCCTCATAGGTTTTTTGCCGCTGGTCTTTCTTCAATCGGCCGATACCTTGGCGAATGGCTTCGGCCACAGAGATTTTATGGACCTTGCTGTAGCCTTCCAACCAAGATTTATCCTCATCCGGCAAGCTGATGAGCAATCGTTTTGAAGCCATGCTCCTGCCCTCCATGATATATATACCTATATATCACCTATCAGGCTAAAATCAAGGATAGATCTAGACAGCCGCCGCCAGGAACGCGGGCTCTATCTCTTAACCGCTTCATAGAACCCAACCGGGCTCCTCCGGACTTTCCCGGTGAGCGTGGCGGGTCCATAGACCAGTGTCACCACAATCGCGATCACTGTCAGCCACAAGAATAGATAAATCTTGTGGTCACCGGGCAGCCGCAGAAACTCCAGGGTGAAATTCACCATGAAGTGAAAAAGGATCGCCGCCAGGATGCTGCGTTGCGTGTTGTTGTAGATCCAGGTCATGACCACAGCCAGGGCCAGGATGCCCGGTCCCATGGAGATCCAGAATTGCACGGACCACAGTGGGACTACCTCCGACAATAATGTGCCGTGTATGAAAAAAAACGGCAGGTGCCAAACCGCCCAAATCACCCCCAAGATCAAACTTGAGGTTAGGGCGTTCCATTTTCTCTGGAGACGGTCCAAAGCGTAGCCGCGCCATCCCAGTTCTTCGGGTACCGGCCCATAAATCATAGTCATTATGGCGAAGGGGATAATGGTCAACGGGCGGGTCACATAGCTGACTGCGGTGTCAAACGAAGGCAGGCTCCCCTTGATCACCAATCCCGTCAGGATAGCCAGGACGCTGCAAACTGGCGCAACCAAGATGATGATGGCGTACCAACTTGGGCTTATGCGCCTGAACCTGGTCAGGCGGCGCCAATACTCCCCCCGTTCCTGCTGGTCGCCGGTGAGACAGGTTAGAAGTATCCCCGAGACTGCCGGCCCCAAAATGCCGAGGATAAATAAGACTATTCCCGGGGCCACGGCAATGTCCATGCCCGCGAACACCACCGGGAGCCAAAATAGCCAGGACCATCAGAGAGCCAGGAGGAAATATGGCCAGGGGCTGGTCAGCCAATTTGGTGCAGATGCTGTTCTCAATTGCATCAGGAACACTCACCCCGTAGTAGCAGCCACCAAAAATTCACCTAGATAATTTATAAAAAAGTATTATCTAACAGTTTACGGCTTATAGTACATCAAATGCCCGGCAAAGGGGGCTACCGCCTCTTCCAGGTTTTTTTGCTCCTCCGGGGTCATGGGGGTGAAGTGCTGCGCGGCGTGGGCCAGGGCCTTGACCTGGCCCGGAGTGTCGCAGCCGATGACCACCAGGCTCACCGGCTGGCTCAGGGCGTAGGCCACCAATTCGAAGGTCAATTTTCCCGGCTCTTCCGCCATCCGGGGCAGCAGCCCCCGGCAGAGCACCTTCATGCCGATGACCCCCAGGCCCCGGGCCAAGGCCTCTGCAGCCAGGGGCAGAAAAGAGCGGTCGTGGGGCTCCGCGGGATTGACCGGCAGGAGCACCGTGTCGAAATCGTAAAGGTCCAGGGCCCGGCGCAGAATCTCGGGATTATGGTGGCCGGTGACGCCCACAAAGCGGGTCCAGCCCTTCTCCTTGGCCTCCCGGAAGGCCTTCAAAACCCCGCCGGGTGCGGTGATGGCCTCCAGGTCGTCGGCGGTGCGCACGTCGTGGATCTGCCACAGGTCCAGGTGGTCGGTGTCCAAATTCTTCAGGGTCACGGAGAGATGGGCCATGGCCTCTTTATAGGTGCGGCCGTGGGACTTGCTGGTCAAGAAAATCTTATCCCGGTGCCCCTTCAATCCTTCGCCCAGATAAGCCTCGCTGCCGGAGTAGGCCCGGGCCGACTCGAAGTACCTGATGCCTGCAGCCAGGGCCGCTTCGATCACCCCTTGGGCCTTTTTCTCTTCACCGTAAGTGCGCAGGATACCCTCGCCGCCCAGCCCCAGGATGGTGGCCTGATGTCCGGTGCGGCCCAGAGGACGTGTGAGAATGGTCATGTATCTCCTCCTGAAAGATTAAGCCTCGAGACACAGCGGGTACCGGTCAGATAAGTCCTTTTTTTACTGACCCCTGACCCCTGGCCCCTGCCCCCTGCCTTGACAGGCAAATGCCGCCTGTTATGTTAGAAGATAAGATGTCCGACACTAAAGTAAAGTCTCCCTCCCCCTATCCGGCCCTGGCCGGGGCCCTGGAGCAGGCGCCCAAGTCCGCGTGCGGCGTCTACCTCTTCAAAGAGGCCGGGGGCCGGGTGCTGTACGTGGGGAAGGCGGTGAACTTAAGGAACCGCCTGCGCTCCTATCTCCAGAACCCGGAGCGGCACGATCCCAAGACGGACCTGATGTTGAAAAAAGCGGCCCGGGTGGATTTTTTGCTCACCGCCAGCGAACGGGAGGCCCTGATCCTGGAGCGCAACCTTATCAAGGAGCACCGGCCCCGCTTCAATGTCATGCTGCGCGATGACAAGAATTATCTCTGTCTTCGCCTCAATCTGAAAGAAGAATATCCCACCTTGCGCTTCGTGCGGCGGTTCCACGCGGACGGCGCCCTCTATTTCGGGCCGTATTCCTCGGCGAGCATGGCCCGGGAGACCCTGAAGGTCATGAAACGGGCTTTCAAACTGCGCACCTGCAAGGAGAGCCGCCTGGCCCCCCGCTCCCGGCCTTGTCTCGAATATCAGTTGGAACAGTGCCTGGCCCCCTGCGCCGGCATGGTGGACTGCGACTCCTACCGCCAGGCGGCCCGGGAGGCAGTGCAGTTCCTCAAAGGCCGGGGCCGGAACCTGGTGCAGCAGCTCAAGGGGCAGATGGCGGAGGCCGCGTCCAATCTGGAGTTTGAAAAGGCCGCAATGCTCCGGGACCGGATCACGGCCATCGATCAGACCTTGGCGCGCCAGGACATGGCCCGGCCCAATTTTCTGGACCAGGACGTCCTGGGTCTGGCCCGGAAAGGCGGCCGGGCCCTGGTGTTGGTGCTCATGGTGCGGGGGGGCCTGGTCACAGGCTCCCGGGAATACTATTTCCCGGACTCCCTGCCGGAGAGCGAGTTGCTGGGGGGCTTTCTCAAGCAATACTATACCGAGGAAAGACCGCTGCCGGATGAGATTCTGCTGCCCTGTGACCTCCCGGAAAGGCGGCTGCTCCAGGAGGTCTTCCGGGAGCAGAAAGGGGCGGCGGTGCGATTGCTGGCGGGGAAGAAGGGCGAGGAAACCCCGGCCCTGCCTCAGAAAACCAACCACCGCACCCGATTATTAAGGCTGGCGGAGGAAAACGCCTGGGCGGCCTGGGAGCGGCGGCAAACTAAGCTGGAGCCGGGAGACGCTCTTCGTGATCTCCAGGCGCGGCTGCATCTGGCCCAAATCCCCGAACGTTTGGAATGCCTGGATATTTCCACCCTTCAGGGCAGCCAGGCCGTGGGCGCGTTGGTAGCCTTTACTAACGGCGTGCCGGATAAGTCCGGCTACCGGCGCTTCCGCATCCGGGAGGTGGCGGGCCAGGACGATTACGCCATGCTCCGGGAGGTGGTGCGGCGGCACTACGGCAAAGAAGGGCAGACGCTACCGGACCTCCTGGTGGTGGACGGCGGCCAGGGGCAGTTGAACGTGGTCTTGCAGGCCCTGAAAGAAATCGGGGCGCCATCCTTCCCCGTGGTGGGCCTGGCCAAGGCTGCGATCCAGGACGGCCGGGAGGTGAGGGACCGCTTGTTTTTTCCGGGCCGGAAAAATCCCCGCTTCCTGCCCGCCAATGCCCCGGGCTGGATGCTGCTGCTGCGCCTTCGGGATGAAACGCACCGCTTTGCCATCACTTATCACCGGGGCCGAGCCCGCAAAGAGATGGTGGCGTCGGTCCTGGACGGCATTCCCGGCATCGGCCCCAAGCGGCGGCAACGGCTTTTTCAGAAATATCCGGACCTGGAAGCGCTCAAGCAGGCGAGCGTGGAGGAGTTGGCAGCCATGCCTGGCTTCACCCGCAAAGCGGCAGCCGAACTGAAGGAGCGGCTGACGGAAAAAAGATTCACCACAGAGACACAGAGGACACAGAGTTTCACAGAGGGTAAAAAAAAATGAAGGGTGCGCCTCTGGCGCACCCTTCATTATTATTTCCTCTGTGAATCTCTGTGCTCTCCGTGCCTCTGTGGTGAATCTTTTTATTACCGCGGGTTCGACGCCTCCATCGCCTTGATCTGCTCCTGGGTGAGGCCGAAGCGGCGCTGCCGTTGGCGGTAGGCTTCCAGGGCTTGATGAAAGTCATCTTCCCGGAAGTCGGGCCACAGAGTGTCGGTGACGTAAAGCTCGGTGTAGGCGGACTGCCATAGCAGAAAATTGCTCAGGCGGTATTCGCCGCTGGTGCGGATCAAGAGGTCCGGGTCGGGCATGTCCGCGGTATAGAGGCAGCGGGCAAACAAGGCGGCGTCGATGTCTTCGGGCTTGAGTCTCGCGGCCTGGACCTCTTTAGCCAGGGTCTGCGCGGCCTGGACGATCTCGGAGCGGCCGCCGTAGCTCAAAGCCAGGGTCAGGGCCATTTTGGCCCCCGCCGCGGTGACGGCCGCGGTTTGGGCCAGGTCCCGCTGTACCGCCTGCGGCAGTTGCTGCAAATTGCCGATGGCCCGGAGCGCGATCTGGTTGTCCTGCATCTCTTTGAGTTCCCGGGCCAGATAGCGGCGCAAAATGGCCATCAGGACCCGGATTTCCAGGGCCGGGCGCTGCCAGTTCTCTTCGGAAAAGGCGAACAGCGTGAGGTAAGAGATGCCCAGCTTGCGGGCCAGGCGGGCGATGACCCGGACGGACTCCACCCCCACGACGTGGCCCTTGACGCGCAGCAGACCGCGCTGTTGGGCCCAGCGGCCGTTACCGTCCATGATAATGGCCACGTGGCGGGGAATCTTGTTGTTGTTTTGAGGAAGGGAAGTTGCTGGCAAGTCGGTCACCGGAGGCCCTAAAAGGTCATGATCTCCTTTTCTTTTTCCGCGGCCTGGGCGTCTACCTTTTTAATAAAATCATCCGTAATCTTCTGAACTTCTTCCTGGCCCCGGTGGGCGTCGTCTTCCGGCAGCAGCTTATCCTTTTTCAAATCCTTAAACTGCTCGTTGGCCTCCCGGCGGATATTCCGCAGGGCCACCTTCGCCTCTTCCCCCATCTTTTTCACCATTTTCCCCAGTTCCTTGCGCCGCTCCGTGGTCAAGGCGGGGATGGGCAGGCGGATCAGCTTGCCGTCGTTTACCGGGTTGAGGCCTAAGTCGGATTTGAGGATGGCCTTTTCAATGTCTCCCAGCACGGCGGGGTCCCAGGGCTGCACGGTGAGCAGCCGGGACTCCGGCGCGGCCAGGGAAGCTACCTGGCCGATGGGCATGCTGGTGCCGTAGCAATCGACTTTAATGCCTTCCAGCAGGGCCACGGAGGCGCGGCCGGTGCGCACCCGGGACAGGTCCCGGGCCATGGCCTCCAGGACCTTCTCCATTTTGCGTTTCGTTTCTTCCAGAACCGTATCTTTCATCGCCTTAGCTCTCCACGATGCTGCCCACTTCCTGGCCCAGCACCACTCTTTTCATATTGCCCGGTTCCAGCAGTTTGAAGACGATAATGGGAATCTTCTGTTCCCGGGACATGGTCACCGCGGTGGAGTCCATGACCCGCAGGTCTTTTTCCAGGATGTCGAAATAGGTGAGGCGGGGCAGCATGCACGCGGCCGCGTCCTTTTCCGGGTCCCGGTCGAAAATGCCCGCCACCTTGGTGCCCTTGAGGAGGGCCTGGGCCCCGATCTCCGTGGCCCTTAAAGCCGCGGCGGTATCGGTGGTGAAATAGGGGCTGCCGGTGCCGGCAGCGAAGATCAACACCCGCCCCTTTTCCAGGTGGCGCATGGCCCGGCGGCGGATGTAAGGCTCCGCCACTTCATGCATGGCGATGGCCGACAGCACCCGGGTGGGGACGCCGGTCTTTTCCAGGACGTCTTGCAAAGCCAGGGCGTTGATCACCGTGGCCAACATGCCCATGTAGTCCCCCACCGCCCGTTCGATCCCCTGGGCGCTCACCGCCAGGCCCCGGAAGATGTTGCCGCCGCCCACGACGATGCCCACTTCCACCTTCAGGTCCACTACCTCTTTGATTTCCCGGGCAATGGCCTTCAGGGTGTCGGGACAGAGGCCGAATTTCTTGTCGCCGGCCAGGGTCTCGCCGCTCACCTTCAGGAGGATGCGGCGGTATTTGGGGGTCTCCGGGGCCATGGGCGCCTCAGGTCCCCAACTGGTAACGGCTAAAACGGACCACCCGGAGTTCCGGGCCGCCTGCTTCCTTGAGGAGTTGGGCCACGGTGATGTCCGGGTTCTTCACGAAGGGCTGCTCCACCAGGCAGTTCTCTTTAAAGAACTTGTCCAGGCGGCCGGTCACCATCTTCTCGATAATCTTCTCCGGCTTGCCGCTCTCCCGGGCCTGGGCCGCATAGATTTCGGTCTCTTGAGCCACCACCTTGGAGTCAACATCTTCCCGGGTAACGGCCAAGGGGGTGGACGCGGCCACCTGCATGGCCAGATCCTTGGCCAGCGCGGTCAGTTCCGGGGTGACCTTGGCGCTGCTCAATTCCAAAAGCACGCCGATGCGGCCGCCGAAGTGGATATAGGCGCCCACCAGGCCGCCGCCGGTATGACGAGAAAAACGGCGTACCCGGATGTTCTCCCCGGTCTGGCCGATGAGTTCATTGAGATAATCCTGCACCGTGAGACCGGGTTGGGGCTGCCAGGGCTGGGCCAGGAGGGCTTCCACCTCCGCCGGGGCGCCGGCCGCGATTTGCGCCGCCAGAAGCTTGGCAAAATTTTGGAACGCGTCGGTCTTGCCCACAAAATCCGATTCGCAGTTTACTTCCAAGAGAACGCCGCTCAGGCCGTCGGCGGCTACGTCGGCCACCACCACCCCTTCGCTGGTGGCCCGCTCCGCGCGTTTGCCGGCCACGGCGATGCCCTTCTGGCGCAGATAGGCCACGGCCTTCTCCAGGTCCCCCTCGGTTTCCTTCAGGGCCTTCTTGCAATCCATAAACCCGCAGTTGGTCTTGTCCCGCAGGGTTTTTACCAATTCCGCAGAAATTTCCAAATCTTGCCTCCTTACTTAGGAGCTTTCAGCTTTCAGCCGTCAGCTTTCAGCAAAAGAAAACTCAAAAAACAGGGCCAAGTAGGCCTCTGATTATTGTTGTTATTAACCGAAGACCGTAGACCAAAGACCGAAGGCCGCTACTCGGCCGCCGGGGTTTCCGGAGCTGCCGCTTTCACTTCAAGGGTCGGGGCTTCGGCCGCCTCAGCCGCTGCTTCCATAGGCGCGGCCGGGGCTTCCTCCATCTGCATCTCCTTGTCCGTCATTCCCTGGAGACGCTCGTCCCGAAGTTTTTTACCCTCCAGCACCGCGTCGGCAATGCGGGAAGTGAGCAGGCGGATGGCCCGGATGGCGTCGTCATTGCCGGGAATGGGATAGTCGATTTCCGTGGGGTCGCAATTGCTGTCGACGATGGAGACGATGGGGATCCTGGTCTTCCGGGCTTCCTGCACGGCAATGGATTCCTTCCGGGGGTCCACCACATAGATGATATCCGGCAGGCGCCCCATATTCTTGATGCCGCCTAAGGCCCGCTCCAGCTTGGCGGCTTTCTTTTCCATGATCAGCACTTCCTTTTTGGGGAAGCGTTTCAGGGAGCCGTCTTCTTTCATGGCTTCAAAGGACTTGAGGCGTTCAATGGAACGGCTGATGGTCTGGAAGTTGGTGAGCATCCCGCCCAGCCAGCGGTGGTTGACGTAGAACATGGTCGCCCGCTTGGCCTCTTCGGCAATGGCGTCCATGGCCTGTTTCTTGGTGCCCACGAACAGGATGATGCCGCCGTCGGCAACTTTTTCCACCACGAAATTGTAAGCGGTTTTGAAGAACTGGACGGTTTTTTGGAGATCGATGATGTGGATGCCGTTTCTGGCCCCGAAGATGTAAGGTCCCATCTTGGGATTCCAACGGCGGGTCTGGTGGCCGAAATGCACCCCGGCCTCCAGCAATTCCTTCATGGTGACGTAAGCCATACTGCTTCCTCCCGGTTAATCCGCCGCTCCGCCGCCGGCAAAGCCACCCGGCAGCGCTAAGGCCGACAGGCACCAGCTTTGCCCTGGCGGGGCGTGTGTAATTTAGAAAATCGTTTTTTTATACCAAAACTATTCAAGATTCACAAGGTTATTTTAGTGGCGGCAAGGAGTCATTCTGAAGACTGTGGTTCCAGGAGATAGAGAAAAAAATTCTCCGATTCCTCGATGCTGCCTGGGGATTGATGCAGGCAACGCAGAGCTGACTCCTGCGGGAGGCGGTAATTCAGCAAAACCAGGGTGGGTTCCTGCAGTTGCATGGTCAATTCCCGGGCTTTTTGAAGAGCTTCCTGGGGGGGGAGTTTTCTCCGGTCCAGGTCCCAAACGATAAAAGAGCCGGTTTTGCCACTTGCCGGGTAATGAATCGGTCGATCCAGATAACCGGCCACGGCTGAGGCTGCGAAATCCACATCCCCCACAATGACTAACTTGTTGTAATTACTATCTTTAATAAATTTGGCAATCTCTTTGCTCCCCGAAAAGGGCTGCAGCAAATCCCAGCCTCCCGCCATGAGGCCTGCCAAAAGATGGGCCGTTAACAATCCCAGCAAAAAGGTACCCCGATGGTCCCAGCAGAATTTTGACACCAGATCGAATAGGGGTAGCTTGGGCCTGGTTTCCGGAAGATCCTGGGCCAGCCAGAGGCAGCCCAACAGCAAGATAAACAGATGCCCGTGATGCCGCAGAAAGCCGGGGTGTTTGAGATAAAAAAAGGCCAACAACCCCATGGTCCCGCTGAAGTACAGCCAAAGAATCGCCGGCCGGCGGAGAAAAAGAAACAGGCAAGCGATCAGCAGAACCAAAGATAATCGATACTGCCAATTCAAATCGGTAATAATATTGGTATTCCATAAATGAAAACTGAATTCAGGGATCGGCATGTAGCTTACCCAAATGCTTCTGCCGCTGTATACCAAATATTCCGCGCTGGGCTGCAGGTTCCAGCCCGATACAAAACCGCTGTCTGCGGGCGGAATTAATTGGAGCAGGGAAACTGCAATTCCCCCCACAAAGATAAAAAGGCCGATAACCGGATCAGATGGGTTTTCCGGGGGCATCCCCGCCAGATTCTGTTTCAGAAGCCAGGCGAGAAATATGGTGGATCCCAGGGCCATGGCAATGATCAGGCCGTAAATATTGGTTTGTGACAGAAGAAATAAGACCACGGCCAGGAACAGGAGTTTTCTCCGCAGCCGGGCTCGCGCCAGGGCACAGAAGAGAAAGATCAGGAAGACTCCCAGGGCGTAATTACGGCTGATGGCGGCATACTCATATAGCGGGAAGTAGCCGAAAATGAAAAGGAGTTTTTGCAGGCGCGTGAAGGGGGCGTATTTAAGGAAAACAAAGGCCGTGGCGGAGGCGATGAGGAGGTGCAACAACTGCATGGCCAGCTCCTGGCGGGTAAACCGGGTCAGCAAGTAAAGCGCCAAATGCCAGAAGCCGGGATGCCCTTCATAGCGCAAGTTCTGCCATAAGTTGAGCAGAGAAGAGCTTTCCTTGGCAATAAGCCAGGCCTGCCATTCGTCTCGCCAGATTTCGTGATTCAGAATCAGGATCAAACCGACCGCAATGAAGGTGAGGAGGGAAACAGCGATAAAGGTGGATTCTCGAACCCGCCGGGGATACATGATATTCTTTTATCGGCCGATTTCCGAAAAACCAAAAAATGCTGCCCAACGCTTATTGACCCAAATGGGGATAATTTAATCACCGAGGATGGGAAGGGTGCGCAGACGGATGCGAGTTTGTTAAAAAATTACGATACCGCCCTCTTCTAAAAGTCTCTCGATTTCGGGCAGATGCCTTAATAGAAGGGATAGTTGCTGATCTGGACGGCGCTCCGATCCACGCCGAAACAGGATGACAGAAGGTTTCTTTACTTTTCGTAATGATAGTAGAGTACCGAAGTCGGTATCCGCAGAAACGATAATCCGATCCTCATCTCCGGCTCTGTCAAAGACTTCTTCGTCAGTGGCCTGATGTAAATTATAATCCCGGACATGGACTGCATCGAAACCAGATATTCGCAACCCTTCGGCAACGATAGGGGACAGGGCGTTATCCACCAAGAATTTCACGCGGTGCTCATCAACGGGAGTTCCCGTTCCCTTACCGCTTCGGCAGCAAAGTGCAATGCCTCCTGGATATCTGCCAATTCCAGATCCGGGTATGCCTCCAATATTTCTTTATTGGTCATGCCATCAGCAACCATGCTAACCACCGTAGCCACGGGAATTCTGAACCCGCGGATGCAAGGCTGGCCGCCCATTTGGTCCGGTCTTACTGTTATTCTCTTAAATTTCATGAGATTAATCCCTGCTTGGCATTATTAAGAAAAATAACAGAAAAAACTTAGAGTTACAATAACTTTTGCATCCACACCACATCGAAATCTTCCCCGAACTTGCGGCCCACCTTCTGGAACCTGCCGCATTCCCGGAAGCCCTTTTGCAGATGAAATTCGATACTCGCCCGGTTTCGGGAAGAGATGTTGGCCAGCAGGGTATCTATTCCCATTTTCCCGGCCTCTCCAACATCGCGCTCCCGAGCCCCTTCCCGGTATCTTCCGGGAGGATGAAATACGTAAGCTCAGCGGCCCTTTTCATTGAGTCTGCCAGGTGGTGCGGCCGCATAAAGCCAAATCCCGTCACTTGCCGGGCGTGGTTTTTAACCACCAGCGCGGGGTAACCCCGGGACATCTTCAAAAACTGGTCAAAAAAATCGTAGTCCACCGCGTTCTCTAGATAAGCCGCATCACTTTGTCTGACAAAGTAATTAAAGATGTCGATCACCGCCTCCCGGTGGCCTTCTGACATCTTTTCAAAGGTGAAATCCGTTTTTCCCATGATGGTTTATCCAATTTGTTTTCAATGAGAACCAACTTTGGTCGTAAATTATTGATAATCTTTTATTCTTTTAGCGAAAAGCGAAAAGCGAAAAGCGGATTCCTACCCCCGGAAAGGCGGCACCCCGTTAGGCACAGCGGCGTTCTCCCCATTCTGAAGTTCGGTGAAGGCCAGGTGCCGCAGGTGGGGATTCTTCAAAAGAATGGCCCCCGCAGTCAGCGCCGCCAACAGGCTGCCCCCGGCAATGGTGAGGCCCGGTCCCAGGTAATGGGCCACGATGCCGTAGGCAATGCTCCCCACCGGCGCCAGGCCCATAACGATCAGGCCGAAGAGACTCATGATGCGGCCTCGCAGCTCATCCGGCACGTTTAATTGCAGCAGGCTGTTGCCGGTGGACAGCATGGTCACCATGCCGAAGCTGGCCAGGAAGATGAAAATCATGGCCAGGTAGTAATTGCCGCACAGACCCAGGGCCATCAATCCCGAGAGGAACAGTCCCAGGCCCCCTAAAAATGAAGGCATGGGGGGACGCCGTTGCAGCCGCCGGGCCAGGGTGAGGCCCCCCAAAAAGGCGCCCAGGCCGCCGGTGGCCATGAGCAGGCCGAAGCCTTTGGAGCCTGCGCCCAGCACGTCCCGGGCCAGAATGGAGAGGAGCACGAAATAGGGCATGGCCAGGATGGCCACCGCGCTCATCAATAGCAGCAGCAGCTTGAGCTCGCTGCGTTCCCAGAGGTGATCCAGCACCTGCCTCCAGGCCCTGAGGAAGGGAGTCCAGGACACCGGCTGGGCCGGAGGCAGATGGATCAGGAACAAGGCCAGCAGCACCGCCAGGAAGGAGGCGGCGTTCAGAAAGAAGCAGTTGGCCATGCCCACCATCGCGATGAGGACTCCCGCCGCGGCCTGGCCGATCACCCGGGTGGCGTTGAACAGGGTGGAATTCAAGGCGATGGCGTTGGGCAGGTCCGGTTTGCCCACCAGTTCGACGATAAAGGCCTGGCGCACCGGGATGTCGAAGGCCATGGCCGTGCCGGTGAGAAAGACGATGACGCACAGACCCCAGATTCGGATGAGGTCCAGTTCCACCAGCAGGCCCAGGATCAGGGCCATGATCATCATCGACGCCTGGGTGATGAACAGCAGCCGGAGCTTGTGGGTGTGGTCCGCCACCACTCCCCCCAGAAAGGAAAACAGCAGCACCGGCAAGGTCTGCAAAGCTCCCACCACCCCCAGGTAAATGGAAGAATTCGTCAGGGACAATACCAGCCAGGGAAAGGCTATGGCCTGCATCCAGGAGCCGGTGAGGGAAATCGTCTGGCCGGTATAAAACAGCCGGAAATTCCGGTGCCGCAACGCGGCAAAGATTTGGAACCGCAAAAAATTCATACTGGATTTCAATTCTATCGGAAACCCCGATTTGGCGCAATGTCGGGAAAGCGGGGGAAATTTATCCCCTCCCCAAGATTGCCGATAATGCTATTATGATTATCTATATAATGCAGGTAGGAGAATGGTTATGAAACTCTCCACGTTAATTCGAGGCTCCAAAGGCCCGGCAGCCATTCCCATCGCCATTATCCTGGTGGTGACAGTGGATTCGATGTCTGTGACGGTCAATCTGAGCCATCTCAGGCCGCGGCGGAAACCTTGAACCCTGGACCTAGTGATAAAACTTGCGATATATATCTTTAAGAATATCGTAATTTTATCCATAAATAATAACTGTCGATAATACAGTTATCTAGACTTTTATTAATATTAAGTGGGAGATATATTATGCAAGTTTCTAGATTTCTTCAAGACACCAAGGGTGCGACCGCCGTGGTTACTGCTATTTTTCTGGTGGTAGCCGTGGGGTCCATGTCGGTGGCCATTGACCTGGGCCATCTTTTTCTAGTCAAATGCGAATTGCAGGCCGCGGCGGATGCCGGGGCCATGGCCGGGGCCCGGGGTTTGCTGGGCATCCCTGCGGGGGCCACGTCACCGGTGGCCATCAACCCGGATTGCAGCCGGGCCCTCACTCACAGCCAGAATATCGTGGCGGCTAACAAGTCCGATGGGGCCCTGTTAACGCTGCCCGCCGGCGACGTGGCTTTCGGGTGGTATGACAGCGGCGCCAAGACCTTTGTCTTCGGCGGGTGCAGCGATCCTAAAAAGGTGACCGCGGTGAAGGTGGTGGCGCGCAAAGACAGTTCTGCTAATAGTTCCATGCCTTTGTTCTTCGGCGAGTTTTTGGGAAAGAAAGAAATCGGTGTGAAGGCCGAAGCCGTGGCGCTGAGCGATTATGCCGGCTATGCCCCTCCCGGGGTGGGAACCTTTCCCCTGGCCGTGGACCGGGATAAAGTGCCCCCCCATAATCTCCCCTTCAAGGTTCACTTAAATCCCACCCCTGGTGACGAGGGTTGCTGGCACGCCTATAAGAACCCTTCATCCGGGGCCAGCGACACTCGGGCCTATATCGACGGCACCTTGCCGTCACCGGAAATCAGGGTGGGGGATCAGATCAATGTAAAAGAGGGGGTATCGGATTCGGTGCTCCAAGAGGTGGACAGACAGCTTGCCGCGCGCACCAGGCAGGGGAAGACTTATGACATCCTGGTGCCCGTCATTCCCGCGAATTCCTCCCATGCTAATTGGCAGCCGGTGGAGGGCTTCGCCTCCATGAGGATAACCAGAGTTGAAGCCCAGGGAGCCAAGAAATATGTGGAAGGGCAAATTCTTCCCAACATGGTGGCTCCCGGCGTGGAACCGGGAGGTCCCGATTTAGGCACCCGGGCCGGGGTTCCGAAAATGGGAGGATAAATTTCTGATCGTAACCTGCTGATCTCCCTGCCCGGTTCTTCCTTGATCAACCCCTCCTTGCGGAGGGGTTTTTGGTTAGAAGTTAAACCCCGGCCAACTAAAGGGACATCCTCGCCAAATACTTGTCCTTCTTCCCGGTTAACCCTTGACACCTCCGTCCAACTAATCATACTATCCAGACATCTTTCCGGGGGTTGTTCGAGATGATAGCCTTAAGACACTTTATGGACGCCGTCGCCACTGTTCTGGACCTGGGCCTGAACATCTATATGTGGCTGATTATCGCCCGGGCCTTGCTTTCCTGGGTTAATCCCGATCCTTATAATCCCATTGTCCGGTTTTTGTACAACGTCACCGAACCGCTGCTGAGTTGGCTGCGGCGCCGGGTGCCGGTGGTCTTCGGCGGCCTGGACCTCTCCCCTTTGATCATCATCGCGGTCATCATGTTTCTCCGCATTTTCCTGGTCCAAACCCTGCATGACTATGCCCGCATGATCGGCTAGACCTCTTGGATTCCCCCGGTGTCCCCGTTTTATCTCCTCACCAGTGAGGGCTATGTGCTGCGCCTGACCGTAGTGCCGGGCGCGTCCCGTACGGAGGTGGCGGGGCTTTACGGGGACCGCCTCAAAATCCGGGTGGCTGCGGCCCCGGAAAGAGGGGCGGCCAACCGGAAGTTGCTGGAATTTCTGGCTGAACGCCTGGGACTCCCCAAAAAAGCGGTGGTCTTGAGCGCCGGCTCCCAGAGCCGGGAAAAGGTGGTGGCCATCCAAAATCTGGCGCCGGACCTGGAAGCGCGGCTGGAAAGCCTGCTGTCCCGCAACCCTTAAGCTTGACAAGCAACCCGACGATGATAACAATTAGGGGCAAAAGGGAGGGGAGAAGATTCCGGGACGGGAATCTGCGGGGGTAGTTTTTCTAGGATGGAAGATTATTACGAAACCCTGGGCATCTCCAGAAACGCCACACCCGAGGAGATCAAAACCGCGTACCGGCGGTTGGCCCTGAAGTACCATCCGGATAAAAAACCCGGGGACAAGGCGGCTGAGGAAAAATTTAAACTTCTTTCCGAGGCCTATCAGGTCCTGGCCGATACCGAGAAACGGCAGCTTTACGACCTTTACGGCCATGCCGGCCTGGCGGGTATGGATGTGGGCGGCTTCGGCGGTTTTGAAGACATCTTCTCCAGTTTCGGCGAGGTCTTCGAGGATTTCTTCGGGTTCGGGGGGCGCCGCCGCAGCCGGCTCCGGCCCCAGCCCGGGGCGGATCTGCGCCACCGGGTAACCCTCACCCTGGAACAGGTGCTCCACGGCATTGACACCGCCTTGGAAGTGGAGCGCCGCGCACCCTGCCGGGTCTGCCGGGGCACGGGGTTGAAGCCCGGCACCCGGCCCCAGACCTGTTCCCGCTGCCACGGCCGGGGCCAGGTGGGCCAGGCCCGGGGCCTGCTGAAGATCTTCACCACCTGCCCGGAATGCCGGGGCGCGGGCAGCCTGATCACCACCCCTTGTCTGGAGTGCAAAGGCGCGGGCGCCATCCGGGAGAAGAAGCAGGTGCAGTTGCGCATCCCCCCGGGGGTGGATCACGGCACCCGGCTCCGGCTCCGGGGCGAAGGCGAGGCCGGCGCGGCCGGGGGCCCCCCGGGCGACCTGTACATCGAGGTCCAGGTCGCGCCCCACGAGCTCTTCACCCGGGAAGGCAAAAACCTGCAATACCGGACCCAGCTCTCCTTCGTGGAGGCCGCGCTGGGCTCGGAAGTGGAGATCCCCACCTTAAATTCCCGCACCCGCCTCACCATCCCCTCGGGCACCCAGCCCGGGGCCACCTTCCGCATCCCCGGGGAAGGCATTCCCAGCCTCCGGGGCAACTCCCGGGGCGACCTGGTGGTGGAAGTGGAGCTGAAGACCCCCACCAACCTCACCCGCCGCCAGGAAGAACTCCTCAAAGAATTCCTCAAACTCTCCGCGAAAGAAACCCGCAAGGCCGAGTAGCCGGTGGCCGGTGGTCGATTTTTCTTTTACCGGCAACCGGGAACCGGCAACGGACTACTTCCTGCCGGCCCGGCCCCTGCCTCACTTCACCCGCCAAATAGTCCCCTGGGGCGTATCTTCCAACAAAATATCCTTCTCCAGCAAATCCTTGCGGATGCTGTCCGCTTTGGCGTAGTCCTTGTCCTTTCTGGCCTGGGTGCGGGCGGCGATGAGTCGTTCGATTTCCTCCGGGCTGATGCCCAGGTCCAGGGGTTTCTGGCGCAGAGACTTGACCATCGCCGCGGGGTCGGACTGGAGGAGGTTTAATACCTTGCCCAGTTCCTTGATGCCCTGGTGCAGGTTAAAGAGTATGGTGAGGTAGCCGGGTTCGGAGGATTGTTCCTCCAGGAGGCGGTTGAGAAGGCGGATGGTATCAAAGAGAAAACCCAGGGCCTGGGCGGTGTTCAGGTCGTCGTCCAGGGCGTTGACCAGGCGGCCGTGCAGCGAACCCAGGCGGGAGCATTCCTCAAAGGTAAGATTGGCCGGGTAGTAATTAAGTTCTGCGGGCAGGGCCGCGTGGGGATATTGGCCCAACACGCCCTCCAGGTGAGCCAGGGTGGTGTAAAGGCGCAGCAGCGCGGTCTCCGCCTCCGCTAGGGCCTGGTCCGAAAAATCCAGGGGGCTGCGGTAATGGGCGTTGATGAGGAAGAAGCGCACCACTTCCGCAGGAAATTTAGACAGGACCTCCTTCACAGTGAAGAAATTCCCCAGGGACTTGGACATCTTCTCTTGGTTGATGGTGAGTAAGCCGTGGTGCAGCCAGAAACGGGAAAAGGGTTGGCCGGTGGCCGCTTCGGACTGGGCCAGCTCGTTTTCGTGGTGGGGAAAGACCAGATCCTGGCCGCCGCCGTGGAGGTCCAGGGTCTCTCCCAGGTAGCGCATGCTCATGGCCGAGCACTCGATGTGCCAGCCCGGGCGGCCCTGGCCCCAGGGGCTGTCCCAGGCGGGCTCCCCGGGTTTGGAGCCCTTCCAGAGGACGAAATCCAGGGGGTCTTCCTTGTGGGGGTCCACTTCGATGCGCGCGCCCACCAGCATATCATCCAGGCTCTGGCCGGAAAGTTTGCCGTAGCCGGGAAAGCGGCGCACCCGGAAATAAACGTCTTCATTGCCCTGGTAGGCGAAGCCCTTATCCTGAAGGACCCGGATGAGGTCGATGATTTCCGGGATATGTTCGGTGGCCCGGGGTTCAATTTCGGCCGGGGGAATGCCCAAAGCCGCCATGTCCTCCTGGAAGGAGGCGATGTAGCGCTCCGCCACCTCCAGCCAGGGGACGCCGGTTTCATTAGCCCGGCGGATGATCTTGTCGTCGATGTCCGTAAAATTGCGCACCCAGGTGACCTCCAGACCCCGGCGGCGCAAGTAGCGCACCAGGACCTCGAAGACCACGGTGGAGCGGGCGTGTCCCAGATGGCAGTCGTCGTAGACCGTCACTCCGCAGGCATAGAGGCCGACTTTTCCGGGCTTTAGGGGCTGGAAAGGTTCTTTGCGTCGACTTAAAGTATTATATAGCTGCATACGAAAAAGTGGTTGACATGCACGTTAAGATGAGAGAAGTCATTTTAATTCATATCCGGTTCCGGAAGCGGCGGAGCCACCCCAGGAGGCATCATGTCCGAAGTCATCAGCCGGGTCCCCAAAAACGCCCGTGAGGTTTTATTTTTATCTCTGTCCGAATTCAAGGGCCACCAACTCATCGATTTCCGGGTCCATGTCCCCGGGGATAAAGAAGAGGAATGGGTGCCCACCCGCAAAGGGGTTTCCCTGGCCGTGGGCCTCTATCCGGCCTTCAAAAAGGCCCTGGCCGAGTTGGAGGCGGCCTTGCTCAAGCAGGGCCTGCTGGACCCGGAGGACCTGCAAAGTGAGCAGTGAGCAGTAAGCGGGCCGCCAGCCTTTGCCTTTTACTGCTCACCGCATACTGCTCGCTAAATATTACCCCAGGACCTGTCGGGAGGCAAACGGAAAAGGGAAGGGGGGAGAGGGAGCAATTCCGGAGACAAGACAGGCGGTGGAGTTTGATATTAGCAGCAGGCAGCGAACAAAGTATTGAAAAAGATAGTCAGATAGGTTTTGCTTTTTACTGACCACTGACCACTGACCACTGACCACTGACCACTGGCCACTGACCACTGGCTACTAGCCTCTGACTACTCTCATGGCCTCAATCCCCCGAGTCTTCCCCCAAGAGGTCTTTTTTCCGGTTCTTGATCCGGGCTTTCTTTTGGGCGTCCCGGTGTTGGGTCTTGTCCTCATAGAGGGCGCGGTCGGCCTGGGCCATGAGGGTTGCCGGAGTCAGGCGCTTGCCCGGCTGGAACCGGGCGTACCCCAGGCTGAGCCGCACCGGGAAGGGAAAGGCCGCGGCCAGGGTCTTTTCCACTTTTTTGCGCAGGGCCAGCAAGCTGCCCAGGGGCCGGTAATAAAGGCAAGCGAATTCATCTCCCCCATGGCGGGCCAAGATTTCCGGCTCTTCGAGCCCGGCCGACCAGGATTTGGCCACTTCCTGCAGAAAGGCGTCCCCCACCCGGTGCCCCCAGAGGTCGTTGACGTCCTTGAAGTGATCCACGTCCGCCATCGCCGCCAGGAAGGGCTGTCCGGCCTTGCAGGCCTCCTCCAGGGCTTGGTCCCAATGGCGGCGGTTGTATAAACCGGTCAGTTCATCCCGTTGGGCCAGATCCTGGAGGGCCTTTTGGGCCTGACTCAGGCGCAGCCCCGCCTTCACTTTGGCCCCCACCTCCGCCGGATCGATGGGTTTGGTGATGAAATCGTCCGCGCCCCGGGCGATGCCTTCGCCGATGTAACTCTTTTCCAGGGCCGTGAGAAAAATGAAAAAGGTGTTGCGGAGCCCGTTATCCCCTTTAACGGCCTGGCAGACCTGGGGGCCGTCCATACCGGGCATCATCCAATCACAGATGATCAGTTCCGGCTTCTCCTGCCGGGCCTGGGCCAAACCGGCGGCGCCGTCCGCGGCCACCAGCACCTGGTAGCCTTCCTTTGCCAAAAACTTTTGCAGAATCCTTAAGACCGCAGGATCGTCATCCACTACCAAAATTTTAGGTGTTGCCGGCATTGCTTACCTCATTTTCGAAAAGTTCAAAGTTCAAGGTTCAAAGTTCAAAGTTAAAGAGAAAGTACCAAGAACTTTCATAACTTGCGAGTGGGCGGAAAGTCTTAGAACGCACCTAAATAACCTTGAACCTTGAACTTTGAACCTGAAACTATTTTTTCAATCGTGCGGCCACGGTGTCCAGGAGTTCCCGGGCCCGGAAAGGCTTGTTCAGGGTGGGCGGCAGTTCCTGGAGGTCTTCCCGGTCCTGGCTTAAGGCCACTTCATGGCCGGTGACCAGGACCGCCGGAATAGTGTTGGTATCCCGGTCTTTCCTGAGAGCCTGGAAGAGATCCAAACCGCTGTGCAATTTGGCCTGGGGCCGCACCGGCAGGCCCATGTCAATGGTTATCAAGGCCGGACGCAAGCGCCGGGCTCCTTCCAGGCCGTCATCCGCGGTCACCGCGTAGGCGGTGCGGTAGCCGCCTTTGCGGAGGATTTGGGCCATGACCTGGATGATTTTCGGCTCATCCTCCACCAGCAGTACCAGGGGGCCGTGGTCGGGACCGGTTATCTGGAAGCCCTTTTCCCGGTCTTCGGCCCGGCGCCAATACAAGGGCTGGCGGGAAACCAGGGGCAGGGTGAAGCAGACTTTGGTTCCCCGGCCCGGGCCGGGGCTGTTAAGCCAGATCTGGCCTCCCATGAATTCCACCAGGTTCTTGCAGATGGCCAATCCCAGGCCGGTGCCGCCATATTGGCGGGTGGAGGAGCCGTCCCCCTGGACAAACTTCTTGAACAAATCCTGCTTGGCGCCCGGGGCGATACCGATGCCGGTGTCCCGGACTTCAAAGCGCACATGGCCTTTGGGGGGATAGGCCCGGGCCTTGACCTGCACCTCCCCCTGGGGGGTGAATTTGATGGCGTTGGCCACCAGATTGACCAGGATCTGCTGAAATTTTCCCGGATCGCCCCGGACCAGCAATTCTCCCTGGTCAGGCTTGAAGCTCAGTTTCAGGTTTTTTTGCTGCGCCTGAATTTCCATGAGTTTGCGCACCGCCTCGAAAACCTGGAGGACATTCACCTCCCCCAGTTGCACTTCCATCTGCCCGGCTTCGATGCGGGCGCTGTCCAGGAGATCGTTGATCAGGTTTAAGAGGCTGCGGGCGCTGTCCAGGGCGTTCTGGAGGAACTCCCGCTCTTCCTCGGGGTTGTCGCAGATGCCGTTGATGACCAGGCGCAGATAGCCCATGATGGCGTTAAGGGGAGTGCGCAGTTCGTGGGAGGTGTTGGCCAAAAATTCGCTCTTCAGCCGGTTGGCCCGGTCCAGTTCCAGGTTGGCGTGCTCCAGGCTGCGGTTGAGACGCATCAGAGTCAATTCCTGGCGCTGCAGGCGCCGCACCAGTTCTTCGGGGGCCCGCTTGTCTTGAATGACGGCCACGCTGCCCATGATCTGCTTTTCCGGGCTGAAGACGCGCACCAGGGTGATCTCCACAGGCACGACCTCGTCCTCCCGGTGTCGGACCATGATGGGCCAGTTTTCCACCCGGCCCTTGGCGCGGCACTCGGCCAGCATCCGGTCCAGGGCTTCGGAATCGGCATAGAACTCGCGAAAATGGCGGCCCACCACTTCCCTGGGGTCCACCCCGAAAATGAGGTTGGCGGCCGGATTGGCAAAGCGGATGATCCCGTTTGGGTCGGTGACCCCGACGCAACGCAGGGAGAGATTGCCCAGGGTCTCCAAAAAAGACCAGGACATCTCTCCAGGAAAACAAAAGCATACCGGGGCGGCTTCCGTTTTCGGCAATTCCGGCCTGGATGCGGTGGTATCGGTGCGGCCCATGCCTCCCCCCTCTAATAATTTTCGGTACTCATGGCTGAAACTTGAAGGGATAGCCGAGGAAAATTTTCTCCCGGCGCCGGTCCTTGATTTGTCTCCATTCATTCCTATAATAAGCGAAAAATTGCGACGGCCTGGACGGTCAAAAAGGAGCAAATATGAGCTATACCGCCAAAGACTACTCTTTTCTTTTGGGAATGCAGGGATTTAGCGACACCCTCTTGAAAAACCATTTCACCCTCTATCAAGGTTATGTCACCAATACCAACAAGGTGATGGACCTCCTGACGGCCAAGTTGCAAGCGGGCCAGGAAGGGACTCCGGAATTTGCCGAACTCAAACGGCGTCTGGGCTGGGAATTCAACGGCATGCGCCTCCATGAACTCTATTTCGAGAACCTGGGGGGGGACGGCGATCCTTCCAAGGCCCCCAACCTCACTAAACGGGTGACGGAGCAGTTCGGGTCCGTGGACGCTTGCGCCAAGGACTTCATGGCCACCGCGGCCATGCGGGGCATCGGTTGGGTCATCTGCTACGAGGATTTAGAAAACGGGTTGCTCATCAACCAGTGGATCAATGAGCACGACGTGGGCCATCCCGCGGGCTGCAACCCCATCCTGGTCCTGGACGTCTTCGAACACGCCTTCATGATCGATTACGGCCTGAAACGCGCTGATTACATCAACAATTTCTTCAGGAACATCAAGTGGGAAGTGGTGGAGAAACGCCTGAAGACCGCTTAAAAGCTTAAAATCAGGTTGGTGGAGGGGCGGATAAAGTGGGCAGCCGCGTCAGGCTATTCTCGGATAAGCCGTGGCGCTTGTTCCATATCCAAGTCCCCTCCAATCTCTTCCCTTGCTCAAAATCGTTAAGAAGGGCGGGGTGATTAGGGTGAACCTGATCCTGTAAATTTTTCTTGCCAGTTTGTCCATCTCTGATATTAATTTTTTTAGATACCATCTCGAGTGGCTCCGGGACCAGCCGCCCGGAAAAAACCTGCAAGGGGGTGGAACCTTGGTGAACAACCCGGCCTTCCGCCTGTGCCTTTCCATATCCCGCTGAATTTATTGCTCAATTTAAGTCGCGCACCAGTCTCCCATTTTCGCGCCAACTGCACACCGTTCAAAATTTAACTTCCGGCGGAAGACACCTTCCCTCCAACCGCAATTAGCCTGTAAACTTGGGTCTGATGGGGAAACTTTCGCATAAGTTTTCCCAAGGAGGTGCGCCATGCCAGTTATGCTTGCAGAAGCCCCAAGAGAGGTGGGCATCGGCATCAGGCCCGCCCTGGTCCGTGATCTGCCGCGGGTCATGGAAATCGAACGCCTGGCCTTTGGGGAACAGTGGGATTACTATCAATTTAAGGCCTCCCTGGAAGACGTTTTTCTGCTGGCTGTGGATGCAGTCACCGCGGACATAGTCGGTTTTCTGGTGGCCTGCTGTTGCGAGATCGCGCAGCGGGGCATCATCCTGCGCGTCGCGGTCCACCCGGATTTTCAGGGCCGGGGCATCGCCACGGAACTCATCGAAAGGTCGTTTGGGGAATTGAAAAAGAAAAAACTGGACGAAGTCGAACTCGACGTGGACATTCTCAAGAGCGGGGCCATAGGCCTTTACGAAAAGGTGGGTTTCCTGGTTAAGGAGGTCTTTTCGACCAGCGAGGAAAACGATGACACCTTTTGCATAATGCGTAAAAAGTTGGGGTGAGGCTTGAGGTTAAAGGAAGGCCGGGAACTTTGGGGCTCCGACCCCGGCCACGGCTCACCCAAAAATGCTTTGCAACTCCTGGTTCTTCGGGTTACGCTGGTTAAGGCCTTTTCCGGCCGACTCTGTAACCAGGAGAGCCTATGCGCCGCACCGGCTACGTCTACGATGAACGCTACCTGAGGCATGATCCCGGGAACTGGCATCCGGAACGCCCCGACCGTTTAATGGCGATTCAGAAGAACCTGCAGGAATCCGGCCTCACCGAGTTAGTGACGGCTATTCAACCGTACGAGAACACCCTGGAGTGGGTGGAGCGGCTCCACGACCCCGATTACGTCCGGCGGTTTAAAGAGGCCTGCGCCAAGGGCAGGAATATTTTCGAAGTACCGGATTGCGGCATCTGCCCCGAGTCATACAACATCGCCCTGCTGGCGGTGGGGGGGGTCCTGGCCGCGGCGGACGCGGTCATGGAGGGCAAGGTGGACAACGCCTTCTGCGCGGTGCGGCCTCCGGGGCATCACGCGGAGCGCAACCGGGCCCTGGGCTTCTGCTTTTTTAACAACATCGCCATCGCCGCGGTCTACCTCCTGGAAAAGTTCGGCTTAGAAAGGGTGGCCATTGTCGATTGGGACGTGCACCACGGCAACGGCACCCAGCATCTCTTCGAAGCTGACCCCCGGGTCTTTTATCTGTCCCTGCATGAAGACCCCCAGTATTGCTATCCCGGCACCGGTTACCGCCGGGAGACGGGCAAAGGTCCGGGCCTAGGCTTTACCCTGAACCTGCCTTTCCCCCCCCGGAGCGGGGACGAGGATTACCTGGAGGCCTTGAAAAAAGAGGCCCTGCCCCGGCTGATGGAATTTGCCCCGCAATTTCTGATGATTTCCGCGGGCTTCGACGCCCACCAAAACGACCCCCTGGCCCATATGAACCTGAGCCGGGACGCTTACCGGCGGATGGGACAAATCCTTCTGGACCTGGCCGGGGAGACCGCGGGCGGCCGGCTGATTACCGTATTGGAAGGGGGATACAATCTGGAGGTCCTGGAAGAGTGCACCGAGGACCATGTCCGGTTGCTTCTGGACATACCTTGGGACCATTTTTAAGGCAGTTTTTAGTTTTCAGTTTTTAGTTTTTAGTAGAAGGTGGAGGGGAGATGCTTGTGGGATTTAATTCAGGTCGTCCCTGCAAACCTATTTCAATTTGAACATAAGTTTGTGCATAAGATAGAATCCTAATAATCTTCTAACTTTTGTTTTTAACTAAAAACTAAAAACTAAAAACCGTATTTAAAAACTTGACAGCCCTGGACAAAATGTGCTACAGGGCTGTTTATCCTTTAGTCAGGCGCAATGCAGTGAATCGGGGCGACTTAAGCAACAACTTGGCAAGGCAATGACGGTATGGCGGGAGCCGGCCGTTTTTTTTTGGCCTGCGCCCCCCGCGGCTGAAAGCCGACAAAGGAATCAAGGTTCAGAAGGCGGGAGGAGTTATGGATCGCTATACCGGCAGCGTCAAGTGGTTCAACGAGGCCAAGGGTTACGGCTTCATTAAGAGAGATGACGGCCCCGACCTGTTCGTGCATTACACCAATATCGTGGGCTCCGGCTTTCGCACCTTGAAGGAAGACGACAAGGTGGAATTCGAGGTGAACGAAGGCCCCAAGGGCTTGCAGGCGGTAAAGGTCAGCAAGATCTAACGGCAGTTGCTTAAAAGAAGGATAGCTTCAGGGGGTGGCGCAGCAGCCATTTCTCCGGAGCCGTTGCGCCTTGTTTCCGGTTTTGACGGCGGCGCCGGTCCGGGCTTCGACCCGGAGCGGGCCGCCTTTTTGTTCTTGGCGGGGATAATGCGCTTTTTTTTAATATTTATACTGAACGACTTAATTAACCTCGCTTAGCACCATCTCTGCGGCCTCTGCGCCTCTGCGAGAAACCTTTTATCTCGCAGAGACGCAGAGAGCGCAGAGATGAATAATGCGCAATTATTTATGTCGCCATGTATAGTTGCCGTCAAAGAGGCAACATTAAATTGTCATTCTGATTGCAATGAAGAATCTCAAAATACGAGATTCTTCACTTCACTTCGCTCTGTTCAGAATGACAGATACTGTGCGCCTCCGGCATCAACAGGCCCTTCAGTTCCTCCGTCGCATAGACCACTTCCCGGCCCGCCAACCGTACCCGGCCCGACGCCACATAGTTGAGAACCCGGGGCTGCCAGTCATGTTCGGCGCGATTTACTTTGGCCGCCAGGGTCTCCGGGGTATCGCCCGGTTCAATGGGAACGGGCTGGGCGAAGAATACCGGCCCCCGGTCATAAACCTCGTCCACGAAATGCATGGTGACCGCGCTGTGGGTGATTTCCCCGCGGTGATAGGCCGCCAGCACCGTTTCGTGAACATAATGCCCATAGAGATTCGGCCCCCCGAATCGGGGCAGGGGACCGGGATGGATATTGATGGTCCGGGCGGGGTCCAGGCCGGATACCAGCTTCAGCCAGCCGGAAAGCATGACGTAGTCGGCGTCGAAATACCGGACAAAGTTCCGATAACCCTGGGCCGCATAGGGACCGGCCCAGCAGGCGGCGGGTATCCCGAGAGCTTGGGCGCGGCGCCAGACGCCGCCGTCAAAATGATTGGTGACCACCCCGCAAATCCAGGCGTCCAACACCGGCGGCCTGGTCCGGGAGGCCCTGACCAGCGTCTCAAACCCGGAGCCGCCGCCGGTTTTGGTCCCGGAGGCAAAGACCAGGATGTTTGGATTGGTTTTCATTTATTCCTTACAGTACTCGGGATAGAGTTCTTTCAGGCACATCGGGCAGAGGCCGTGGCTGAATTTGGCCTCCGAATGTTCGCTTATGTACGATTCAAGCTGCCGCCAATCGCCCTGGCAGTCGCGGATCGCCTTACAGTGGGCGCAGATGGGCAACAGTCCTTTTAATACCTTGACCTGGGATAAGGCTTCCTGGAGTTGGAGGACCAACTGTTTGCGTTCAATGGCGTAACGCAGGGACCGCACCAGGCCGTCCAGATTCACCTGGTCCTTCATGAGATAGTCCTGGGCCCCGGTTTGCACGGCCTTAACTCCGAGTTCTTCGTCGGGAAGGCCGGTCAGGACGACAATGGGCAGATTGGGGGCCGCTTTCAGGACCCGTTCCAGGGTATTGAGGCCCTTACTTTCAGGCAGCCCCAAATCCAGGAGGACGACGTCGGGTTTTTCCGAGGCCAGAAAAGCAAGGGCCTCCGTGAGATTCCGGCAGTGATGAATCCGGAAATCGGTGTAGTTGCCGGCGCTTTTATGCAGCATTCTCCGGGTCAAAGCCACGTCGGTTTCCTGGTCGTCCACCAGCAGCAATTTAATGGGTTTTTCATCCATGGTTTAACCCTACTGCAAGTGTTCCTGACCCCGGTTTGCCAACTCAAGCGGCGTTGACCCCGATTTCCTCATCCGTCAGGTAGCACGCGGGGTCCGGAGCCCAAAGGTCGCCGGTCAGTGCTTCGGCCCGGACCCGGAAATTGCCGGCGCAGACGTCCAGCCAGCGGCACTCGGCGCAGCGGCCTTTGACATAGCGTTTCTTGTCTTTCAGGTGGGCCAGGAGTTCATCGGTCATATCCGTCCAAATCTCGCTGAACTTCCTTTTGCGGATATTGCCGAAGGAGTGGTGCCGCCAGAACTGGTCGGCGTAGACCTCCCCGTCCCAACTGACGCAGCCGATGCCCCGGCCGGAGCTGTTGCCTTCGTTCATCTGCAACAGCGCCAGCACCTCCGCGGCCCGCTGGGGGTCTTCCTGGAGGAGCTTCAGATAAAGATAGGGGCCGTCCGCGTGGTTGTCCACGGTGAGGACTTCCGGGTTGCGGCCCTTATCAAACAAAGCCCGGGTGCGGGTGCAGATCAGATCCACCAGGGCCCGGGTCTGCTCGTGGGTCAGGGCCTCCTCCACCAGCTTGGTGCCCCGGCCCGCGTAGACCAGGTGGTAGAAGCAGATGCGGGGGATGTGGTATTCCTCCACCAGGTCGAAGATGGCCGCGACTTCCCGGAAGTTGAGGCGGCTGATGGTGAAGCGCAGCCCCACCTTCAGGCCCGCGGCCTGGCAGTTGGTCACCCCATTCATGGCCTTGGCAAAGGACCCCGGCTCGCCCCGGAACTTGTCGTGGGTCTTCTCGGTGCCGTCCAGGCTGATGCCCACGTAGGACAGGCCCAGGTCCTTCAAGCGCCGGGCCACTTCGGGGGTAATCAGGGTGCCGTTGGTGGAGATCACCGCGCGCATGCCGCCCGCCACGGTAAACTGTACCAGTTCGAAGAGATCGGGGCGCATCAGGGGTTCGCCCCCGGAAAAGAGGACCACGGGCACCCCGAAGTCCTTCAAATCCCGGAGCAGGGCCAGCCCCTCTTCATGGCTCAACTCATCGGCCGCAGGTCCGAAGGTGGCCTTGGCGTAGCAGTGGACGCATTTCAGGTTGCAGGCCCGGGTGATGTTCCAGACCACCACCGGTTTCTTGTCCGCAGAAAATTGCAGGAGGTGGGAGGGGAGGTCCTTGGCGCCCCGGCCGTGGTAACGCAGCACGTCCCCCGGCTCCACCGCGCCGCAGTACAGCTTGGAGACGCCGATCATCTGATAATCCCTTCCCCTTCCCGAAAGAGGGTTTTTTGGTAGTAGTCCCGGATCACCCGGTTCAAATAGCCGTCCAGGTCGCTGATGGCTTCCCGGGTGAGCAGAAAATGATCCTGGGAGGTGCGGTCCCGCACCAGTTTCAGGGCGTATTCCAGGTCCTGGGACATTTCCTGGCAGACATTGGCCGCAGGAGAGCCGCGCTCCAGGGCCTGTTGTAGAATTTCGTCAATGGCCCCGGCGTCAAACTCCAGGTGAATCTGATGCTGGTCGAAAAAGCGCGCCGCAAAGGCCAGCACCTGGCCGTAGCTGCGCCCCACTTCCTCGAACGCGGTCTTCAGGTCGCAGTCGCAGCGGAGATACTGGGCCGCGATCAGGTCCACCCGGTTGGCGGTCAGGGGCAGGCGGTAAAGCCGCTGTAATTCCTGCTCCCGGCGCCAGATGGATTCCTTCAGGAGTTCCTCTTCCCGGAGGGAGGCCTGCTGGAAACGTTCCCGGTATTCCGGGGCCTCGGGTTGGGCCAGCATCTTTTCCAGTTCTGCTTCGGGGTGGGCCACCATCTCCGGGGTGACCACCAGTTCCTGGATGTCGGTGGAGGGCAGGCGCTTCTCGAATTGGATCAGGGTGCGCTCAATGACGCTCACCAGGCCCCGTGCCCCGGTTTTTTCCACGGCGGCCCGCCGGGCCAGGAGTTTCAGGGCCTCGTCCTCAAACTTGATGTCGATGCCGTAGGCCCGGAAATCCCGTTTCTTGCTGGTGATGATGGGATTGTTGGGGTTCCTCAGGATTTCGTACAGGTCCTCGGCCTGGAGTTCATCCAGCACCGCGATGACCGGGAGCCGCCCCACGAACTCCGATTCGAAGCCGTACTTGATGAGGTCCTCGGCGGTCACCCGCTTGAGGAAATCCCGTTCCTGCTCCTTGGATTCCATGGCTGCCTGGAAACCGATGCCCTGCTTGCTCAGACGTTCCTTGACCACTTTTTCCAAACCGTTGAACGCGCCGCTGACGATAAAGAGGATATGGCGGGTGTTGAGGGTCCGCTTTTCCTTTTTGCCGGTGCGGCGGTACTGCTCGATGGCCTGGATCTGGGAGACCGGGTCGTGGGCCACTTTCAGGTCCACTTCCGTCTCTTCCATGGGTTTCAAGAGGGCCCGCTGCACGCCGGTGCGGGAGACGTCCGGCCCGCCCCAGAAGTGCCCGCTGGACGCGATCTTGTCCACTTCGTCCAGGTAGATGATGCCGTATTGGGCCATCTCCAGGTCGTCGCCCGCGGCCTGGACCAGGTCCCGGACCAGGTCCTCCACATCGCCGCCCACGTAGCCGGTTTCGCTGAACTTGGTGGCGTCCCCCTTGACGAAGGGGACTCCGATCTTTTTGGCGATGAGTTTCACCAGGTAGGTCTTGCCCACGCCCGTGGGGCCGATGAGGATGATGTTGTTTTTGATGGCTCCCACCCCGGGTTCCGGCTCCCGGCCCCGGTCCAGGAAATAGCGGATGCGGTTGAAATGGGTGCAGACCTTGGTGGCCAGAATGCTTTTGGCCACCTCCTGCTTGATGACGTATTCGTTAAGGTATGCCTCCAGCTCTTCGGGCTTGAGGTCGAAACGGATGCGCCCGGATTTGGCGGCTTTGCCTGCGTCTCCGCCCCCCTCAATTTCCGGCTTGGCCACCAATTGTTGGGACAACACCCGGATGCGGCTGCCGTACTTGTTGGAGAGGTAGTCGCTCAGTTCTTTTTCCAGTTCTTTTTGATCAGGTATCTTTTCCATAAAATTCCGTCAAGGTCTCAAAAAATCCAAAATTTAAGGGCCGAATCCAGGGATAGCCCTACGATAGATTATAGCCATTCTTGGGTGCAGAGGCAAGGAGGGGGCGCTTCCGGAAGGAGGCAAATTAATTAGCCGGGGAACGGGTAGAGTTCCTTTTTTAGGTTTATATTTCGAAGTTCAAAGTCCGGACGTTAATACCTGAATTTAGATATAATCCTTGTAACCGTTCAGTACCCCTTTGTAGCTGAGGCAAATTTTTTTTGAAAAATTGAAAAAAATGCCCTAAGGGGCTAGTACTTTTGTGAATAATGGTGTATTCAAGGTCTTGTGGAAACAAGGCCGAT
>Ga0233425_10001895_pt1 | contig 44067 bp, 32 predicted proteins | sample Watercolumn_Towu_2_FD_181712 | JGI IMG/M metagenome (GOLD analysis project Ga0233425, IMG submission 181712) | Freshwater microbial communities from Lake Towuti, South Sulawesi, Indonesia - Watercolumn_Towuti2014_140_MG | ecosystem: Environmental > Aquatic > Freshwater > Lake | place...
GGACAGGAACGTCCGGTCGCCGATCGAACTTCGCACCGCGCGCAGCCGTTCCACGTCAGCGCGAGGATCGTGTCCGACCTTGACCTTGATCGCCTGCCAGCCGGACGCGACCATTCGCGCGGCACGCTCGGCAGCCAGGTCCGGTTCGACCTTGCCGATGACAAATTTCAACCGAATTCCCCGACTGCGCACCGACTCGTCCAGATCGCGGCCACCCAGCAGCCGATAGAGTGGGACATTAGCTAAGAGTCCCTGCAAATCCAACAGAGCGCATTCGACGGCAGACTTGGCGAAACTGTTGCCGAACACGGCTCGATCGAGGCGTCGCTGGATCCACTGCAAGTCAAACGGATCCGCGCCGATCAACAGCGGCGCGAAATATTCACGAATGATATTGATCGTTCCTGCCTGCGTCTCGCCGCTCCAGACGCTGGTCACACTGGCTTCCCCCGACCCCACATGACCTGCGTCGTCATGGATTCGGACAAGCACATAGTTACCTACGAGATGTTCGCCCAGCGAACTGACAATCGCCACGTCGGGCCGCACGCGCCCGAACATCGGCTCGACCGTAACCGACTTTATGCTCATCGACCGCAAGCTCCGCTCAAGCCACGGCCTCTTTGTTCACCCTGTCCCAGTACATCTCAGGCGATTCCCAAGCGAATCGCTTCTCGAGTTCGCCGCGCGAGTCCATTGCCGTCTTCGTTGCCGGGTTGGCAACTTGCGTTGACGTCTCTTCGCCGCGGATAACCACCGGTTCGATGCGCTGCTTGATCACGATCGGCTCCACGACCATCCGCGACTCGGGGGAACCTGATGCGGCCTGGAGAACCACCGTCGGCTGCGGCGTCGCCAGTGAAATCACCTGTGATTCGGCCTCGGCCGGTCGGCCTGGCGTCGACGATCGGCGCCGCCGCGGCCGTGATTCGCGCGGTGGTGGCGAATCCTCTGCGGATGGGAGTTCGACGCTCGGTATCGCAGCGGTGACGGCGGCCGGCACCGTGGCCGCAACGACCGAAAGCGATGCGGATGGATCGAGCACCGGACTATTGGGCGGCGCGGCGGCTGGGGATCGAACAGGCGCGGGCATCGGACGGGAGTCGTGCAGGGGTTCGAGTTTTCCGGATACGGCTCGCCCAGGCAGAACTCGGATATCGGCGTTTTCCGCCTTGAAAATCCGCATCACATGTTCGTGGCAGGTAAAGAACAACAACTGATGGCCGTTGGCGGCGAATTCGCGGAGTAACCGGGCGGAAGAACGTACACGCCCCGTATCGAAATTGACAAGCACATCGTCCAGGATCAGCGGCAGCACAATGCCGCGACGGGCGTAGCCCGCGACCAGCGCCAATCGCAGACTCAGGAAGACCGCTTCGCGAGTACCCCGACTCAGTTTTTCCAGCGAGAGTGTCTGGCCGTTGCAGTCGTCGACCCGCAGCACCTTCTCCTCGATCGGTGTCCAGATCCGTGCGTACTGCCCCTGGGTCAATTTTTCCAGAAACTGCGATGCTTCGCGCAGCGTCTCCGGCTGCCGCGTCGTCTCGTACGTGCCACGCACGGACTCGAGGATCAATCCGATGACGGCCAGCAACTGCCAGCGTTCCGCGGCCTTTCGAATCTGACGTGCGACGCAACCAAGTTCCAGCTTGGCCTCCATCAAGCGGCGGTCGTCCGCCAGCGCTTTCATTTCGGCGGCAAGCTGCCCGCGTTTCTCGTGCAGCTGCGCGACTTTTGATTTCGACTCATGCAGACGCCCCTGCAGGCGTTGACGGCGTTTTTCCGGCGAGTCCTCTTCGCGATTCAGCAGTTCCCGGGCCAAGGCCTCGTCCGACCACTGATCGCTCACCACCAGTCGGATCTCCTGGGAAAGCGTCTCCCGCTGCGCCCGCAATGCGGCAACCTGCTGCTGGCGCGTGAGCATCGCCCGCAATTCGTCTTCGTCGCGTGCGTTCGCCCGGGCAAGCAGCGAACTGCGAGCGCGAGTTATGCTGTCATATCGCTTTCGTAATGTTGCCCAACGGGACCGAGCCTTACGGTACAACTGCCCTGCGCCTTCGCGACGCTGCAGCAACTGCTGCTGGTCAAGCAGCGCGGCTGCCAGCTGCTTCAGCTGCGCCTGAGCGCTCTCGTCGTCCGGCTTGATCCCCACCTCGACAAACAGCTCGGTAATTCGACCCGCCAAGGAAGCCAGTTCGCGACGTCTCGATTCGAGCTCTTCACGGCGCTGATCCAGTTGCCGCTTGACATGCGACAGCTGACGGAACCCCTTCATCAAATGCCGGACGTCGTTAGGCATCAAGTGTTCGGGCAGGTTGGCGCTGCGCAACGCGTGCTGCCAGTTCTTGCGAGCCTCCTTGAGTTCCTCCGCCGCGCGCGTGGCCCGCTGCTCCGCCGCTTCCACATGCTGGCCCGATTCGTGCCGAGCAGCGTCCATCGGCGTCAGTTGTTCCAGATGCTGCAGATTCTTCTCGGCCTGTTCGAGACGGGCATCAAGCGGCCCGCCGCCCGCGGGCAGTTGCTCGTCGAGTTCCTCTCTTTCCGCCTCGGTTTCCTGCAACTGCTTTTCGAGCAGCGTCCTCTGCCGTTCGCAGTTCTCCAGCTTCATTCGCGCTTCACGATCCCACTCGAGCTTGGAGAAAACCGAAACGCCCAGCATCACGAAACCGAACATCGAGATGATAAAGCCGAGGAAACCGTCAAATCCCCACAACCAGCCGCCAAAAAAGCCGGTGAAGATCAACAGCACGGCGACGACAAAGCCGGCAAACTGCCAGGCCATCTTGTTGAACGGCATGACCTGGCCATCGAATAGGAGATGGCCCTGATCTTCGAGCGATTTCTTCTGGCCGGCAAGCTCGTCCAGCCGTTCTTCGAGTTGAATCCGCCTTCGCAACAGCGCCACACGCGTCGACGCTTTTTCTAAGGCGGCACTCAGACTCGATTCGTCCAGATCGGCGAGTTCGGACGAGACGCGTTGCAGAGCCTGATCTGTGCGGACCTTGACCGCCTGCGCGTCGCGTTGCGTTTTTTCCACGAGCTTATTCAGGTGGTTCAGCTTTGCGGCGGGCGCGCGTAACAGGGCCAGAGATTTGGCAGAGATTTCGGGTAGTTTCCCTTTCGGCTGTGCCGCCGGCATTTCAATCTGGGGTCGGCGCGCTTCCAGTTCGCGTTCCAGCGTCGCGACTTCACTCCGCAGCCGCTGCACCTCCGACTCCAGCGAACCAATCCAGGGACCATGTTCCGTCAGCGCCTGGATGCGGGATGCCTGAGATAACAGGCCGCGATTGACCTGGTGACGGTCCCGCTCCTGCCGCAACTGCTGACCCTGTTTCTTCGCCTGGGATATTTTTCGGCGGAGTTTACCCAGCCGGGTCCGCATCAACTCGAGCTGTTCGAGCGCATCGGGCACCACATCCAGAGGTGGCCCCATCGCCGCCAACTGCTCCTCCACGCCGCGACGCTGCCACCACTTGTCTCGGACCTGCAGCACCAGGTCGTACCGCTGCAGCTCCAGCTGCACTTCCTGAACCAGCCGCTCCAGTTCCTCGATCTCCTTGACCATGTTCGAGCGCTGCGATGCCAACTGAGGCCAGCGCCGACCGCGGATCGCCAGTTCGTCGACTTCGCGGCGCAGGCGGTCGTGTCGGTCCAGCAGATGACTGAGCTGGCAGGTCGAATCGTCCGGCGCCAGAATCTGCTGGCGGGCTTCCGCGAGCTCGCGCATTACGTCGATCAGTGAAACGCGGTCCAGACCGCTGGTCAGTTTGTAGAGCTGATCCGCGGCCGCCGAGTCGTTCAGCGTCCCCAGTTCCTGCATCTCGCGCAGGCCGATCGCAAAAACATTGCTGAAGATGGTCTCGTCGAGGCCGCCCAATAGCGCCGGAAGCTGCTGCGCGCCTTGAACGGCCCCCGCCCCATCGAGTACCGTGGTTTCGCCTGGGGCATCCGGCAGTTCGTGCGCCGCCGCGCGCCGGTGAATTTCGAATAAACCGCGGGGGCCACCGACTCGCAGACTCCCGCCAGGCTGACCTCCATGCACAGGCGGCAGATACCTTGCTCGTCGTTCACGCGTAAATCCGTACAACACCGTGCGCATGAACTGCATCAGCGTCGTCTTACCCGCTTCATTCGGCCCGTAAAAAACCGTGACGTCGTTCGCCAGCCGCTCGACGCTCATATCGGTCCAGACACCGAAGCCCGAAATCTTCACATCATGTATCTTCACGTTCCATCCTCCAGAACGCCGAATCAATCGTTGCCGCGCAACAGGTCCACGCCCAGCAGTGCAACTTCGCGCAGCACACGCTGGCGAGTTTCGGGGTGCGTCACGTCCAGCGATGCGCCCAGCTCGCCTCGAAACTGGTCAGCCGACAAAAACTGGGAGATATCCAGTGCATCCGTCGCGGACAGCTCACGATCACGCACGGCACGCAGAAAATCACCCAAGATCGAATCCTCCTCGTACCACGCCGCCGGCATCTCCGCCGGCGCTTCCACCTCCAACGACTCCGCCCAGACCGCGTTTCGCCGTTGGCCAAATTCCGTGCGCAATTCGCTGAGAATTTCCGCTGCCAGGCCCCCCTGCCGCATCGAACTCGCCAGCCGATTCGCGCCTTCCACCCGCCACGAAACAAGCGCCGTGCGGTCGCCAATTTCCGTCCCAATGGCCTGGGAACGATCTCGCAATTGCCGCTGCAAGTCGCCGCGCGTCATCGCCTCCGTCAACGTCACGCGTTCCTGGTAAAACCGTAGACTGTCCGTGGCGACAAGCTGCGTGCGAATCTTACCGTCCGAATCGATGCTGACGAGCGTGCAACCGTGCGGGCCAACCTCGGCGGGCGATCGTCCCTGCGGACTGCCGGCATAATGGGCCGTGTGCGGCGTCGAAAATAACGTCCGCCGCTGGTGCTCTCCACCCAGCGCCCAGAAGTGAACGTACTGTTTCTGCAGCGCATGGGCGTCATACGAACCGTAGACGATCGCAATCCGGCATGTGTTCATCGACTCCGATCGAAATTCGGACGGGGAGATCCGGTGCCGATCATTCCAACCCACGCCACATAATGTAATGGGGGCCTGGTTCTCCCGCATGTGAATCAGTTCGTCCACTTTGCCGGGCAGAAACAGATGAACATTGTTCGGCAACGGAACCGCCGTCGGCCATGGATCGGCGCCCTCCGCCGCCCCAACACTCCAATACACCGAGATCGATTTCGCCTCCAGCCGCTCGAATTGCTCCAGCAGAAAGGCGACCGCGCGAGGACTGCTGCCACTGGGATCGTAAAGATCGCCGCTGATCGCCACAAAATCGACTTGCTCGAGAATCGCACCGTCGAATACGCGGCTCGCCGCTAAATACGGCGCCTCCAGCACAATGTCCCGCAGTGAATCGGGAACCGAAGTCAGCCCGTGAACCGGTTGCTCCAGATGGAAATCACTGGAATGAATGAATCGAACGAGTTCCCCCGACATAAGCACCTCCGTGCGCTTGAGACCCGAAGAACACAAGCCCGACGACGACAAGGCAGTTGCCCTTGAAATTCAGGCCCGCGTCGCCACGATGCATCGTATCCCCGGGTCAGTCCACTTCGGCCGCGTAATTTAACTCGGAGGGGGCGAATCCACTAGACCAATTTTGGCCCGCATCTGCCACAGTCGCCCCATCTTCTCCAGTTAACGGGGAACGGAGAACGGGGGTTACGGGTTACGGGTTACGGGTTAGGGGTTACGGGTTACGGGTTACGGGGGGTTACGGGGAACAGGGAACAGGGTCAACCGTGGCTGGGGCATCTTGCCCCAGCCCCCCATGAACCGTAGGAGGAATCAGGGAATAGGTTACCGTGGATCGGCGACAGGGAATGGTCTCGTTACGCTGACGCTCCCGTTCCCCGTTCCCGGGAACGGGGGAACGGTGTCTAACACCGCTTGGCGCAAGACTTCTACGGCGATTGTATTGCCAATGAACAGCCGGACAAAATATCATGAACCGGCGAATTCGCAGTCGCTTGTCACCGCACGTTCAAGGTCGCATGGAAGAGGGATTCACAGATGCATCGATTCTCGTTTGCCGTTGCCCTGGTATTGGCGGCCACTGCGCATTCGAATTTTGCGTATGCGGGCCGAGTGGTGACCTTCGAAGTGCTCGTCGATGGCCAGTTAGTATTAGCGGCCAACAGGCTCGACATGGGCGAAGCGGCCGAAACGGCCTGGAATTACCTCAAGTCGTTGCCGCTTAATAATCCCGCCAAACTCTGGAACGTCTCTCCCGAGGACGAGGCGCGACTCAACGCATTCTCGGATAAACTCGACAAGCAAGGCCCCACCAAAGCCACTCTCAAGGGAAAATGCCGGATCTTCTGTCGCTACGCCGGCGACGTTACCGTGGAGGAACTGCGATTGGTCCGCAAAGACCCGAGTGCTCCCTGGTTTCTTGATCCCCTGCAGGTCGACGAGTTGGCGAAAAAACGCGTTGTCGATCCGGCGGCGCGTACTCGCACCCAAGTTGACAACGGCAAATAGCTTGCAAGTCACGAAACGAAAAACCCCGCAATAGAATGCAACGCGTTGCATACGACTGCGGGGGTGATGGGCGCTACAGGATTCGAACCTGTGACCTCCACGGTGTGAGCATGGCGCTCTAACCAACTGAGCTAAGCGCCCGTGAAGTCAGCCGATGAATCTAGTCGATTCGGCGGCCGATGGCTAGTGGTTGCGCGGGCGACGACTCGGTCAAACCGGCGAACCTGGCTGGCTGGGCGGACCGGGAATGAAGGGAGGCGCGGAGGGTTCCTCGGCGCTGGTCGCCGCCGGACTTGCGGCGGCTTCCGGAGGCGGAGGCTCGAACTTGGGCGCCGTTGGCTCGTCGTAGTCGTCGTAATTCCTGCGCACCGAACCACTCGCTCGGCTGGAAGAATACGACGAGGAACTCGACGTAAGGTCCGATAGATTTACTTGCGACTGGAGTTCATGCAAGCCACTGCGAAATTCACGGTAACTCTTGCCCAGCGACTTGAGGACATCGGGCAGCTTCTGGCCAAACAGCAAGATGGCAACCACGCCGATGACCAGGATCTCCATGGGATGCAGTCCAATTCCCATCTTTTGTTTCTCCGCTGTTCACGAAGCTCAGGCTGATCTTAGGAATCCCAGAACACAATTCGCCTGGCACCCCCGCAGCAGTTCTCGAGCGGGTCGGTCGACCGGTCCAAGCGAGATCCTCGGCATTCGTTCTAAACTTCAGGCTTGCCGGGGCCGGAAGGTCCAGGGGTCGTCTCGTCATCGACACCCGACACTCCTTTCTTGAACTCGACGACACCACGTCCCAGCGATCGCATCACGGAGGGTAGTCGATGCCCGAAAAGCACCAGCACGATGATCGCGATAATGATCAGCTCTTGCGTTCCAATTCCAAACATTTTCGCTCTCGCCCTTCTTGGTTGGCCTCCTAGCAGAGGCGGTGGGTAGGTCGCGGTCTCCGAAGCGGAATCCGGAGCAGTCGCAACAAAATTGGCCCATCAAAATCGGCCGTGGAACATGGCAAGCGGCGAAAGCGGGAATTCGCCCGGATGGGCGACTCCAGAACCAACTTGGTCGAGCGGTCTCCGTGAGGAAACTGCATCCATATTCCAACGCCCCTATTCTATCCGCAGGACTTGAGCTGTCAAACCATAAACCGTCCATAAATTGCGGCCGGCCGATACCGACTTGCGACAGGTCCCAAAAAACCAGGGACACGCCGCCCATATACCAGTAGTCCGGCCGCTTCCAATTCGGTTAGGCTTTACCCCGATTCCGCCGGGAACGAGCCGAAGTGGCCAGGGGCCGTCACGATTTCCAGGTCTGGAAGGCCGACCTCTATCATTTCCTGCCACTGCTTTTTCGTTAGTCGCCGGCCTGGAGTTTGCTCGCACAGGACCGGGCCGCGGCGCCGTGCGCGATCCGAGCCCAATAGCCGTTGTAGTCGAATGCGGGACTGTTCTCCTGGTCGTGACACTGCCGGCAGCGATCCGCCGCGTCGTAGGGAGTCCGAAGTCGGGAATCGCGCAGGTGGGCGGCGGACGGCCCGTGGCAGCTTTCGCAGCCCACATCGAGGCGATCCGAACCTGACGCCCGGTTAAGAAAACCACTCGGGAGGCCGTAGGCGGTTGTGTGACAATGCTGGCAATAGGGGTCAACCGCCGATTGTTTGTCGAGCAGCGTTTGCCAGGCATGCGCATGAGCCGATTGGCGCCATTCGTCGACGATTTCGCCATGGCATGGTGCACAGGAGGTCGTGCCAGCAACGCGGAAGTCCATCGGCAATTCACTGGGAAGTCGAGGCGCGAAGCCGCTGTCGCCGGCAGGCAAATCCAGTTCTTCCAGCCGCCGATAGAAAGCGGTCAAGTTCGCACGCTGATCGGGATGGTCGGCGAATCGTTCGTCCATCTCGACGATCTGGCCGCTCCAGACCGCACGGCGTTCGACCACCGCGCCCCGCAACTGCAGAAGGAATTTGCCTTTGCTCGTCGACGAACCCCAGGTCGTCGGTCCGGACGAACGCGGTGCGATCGACTGATTGGTCGGTCCACCCAGGACCAGGTCGACTTCGGGCAGCGATTCGGCGAGCGCCTGCAGTTCGACCTCCGGCAGGTACGCCAGGACCAGTACGGTCCGACATTTCTGCTGAAGTTCGGGCAAGTAACGCAACACGGACTCCCGCGCATCGGCAACGCTGATCTCCTCGGTCGCATATTGCGGCGAAGCGACTCCCAGTACACCGATGGGCCACGCTGGGGGCCCGACGACCAGGGTTCGGCTCGCCAGCGGTTGGCCGTCTCGATCCGCGGTATTCGTACTTACAAAGGGCACTCCCGTTTCCTCGGCGATTGCCCTCACCGTTCCCGGCCCCAGGGCCAGTTCGGAGCGACCGAGGTTATGGGCCAGCACTCCCATTTTCACTTCACCTTGACATATCGCGCGGAATTTGAGTTTTTCGTATTGGCTTGCATTAGCTCCCGCCGCTCCGCCGGCATCGAACAGGCCGAGCGGCGCCGCGGCCCGCAATTGTTCGACATAGCTGGCCCGCCGAAGCAGTCCTCCCGACTGCCCGGCAGTGCATCCGCAAGGCACGATCCAGCCAGCAGTATCGCCACAGACGACAATGGTCATGGTTGACAGGCTGTCGCCACGCAAGGAGGCGCTGGCGTTTCCGCCGCCCTTGCCGCCGGCACTGCCGGAACCTGCATTCCCACTGCCGCCGTCATGCTTTCCACAACCGATCCCGCTCAGCGATAGCCCCAGCGCCAATAGCAGGATCGCACTTGCCGCTCGAGCGGCTCGAGCGGCTCGGCGACAAATTTTCAAGGCGGCGCTCCGCGGCGCGGCTTCAGAATGCCAGCGCATAAGCCAGGATATTCACGTTGATATCCACGGAATTAGTGATTTCGTTGCCACCGCAGCAACAACAGCCCTGCGTGTGCTGCGTGTCATTAAGTCCGTCCTGCGAGTAAATGATTCCGACACGATTTCCCAGGGAGATGCCTTCGAGGGGGCGCGGCGCGCCATGTTTTGCCTGCAGTTCTTCGATGTCGTACACCGTGTGAAATACAGAATGGTTCATTCCCAGAGGTTCGAGCCGAAGATCAGGGAAGACAGCGGCCATCTCTCGGCGGAAGGAGCGATCCCAATCTGCCGACGAGCAGCCGGCCGAGGCGATCAGCAGACCGCCGCGTTCCACGAACCGGCGCAGATTATCGCGTTCCTTGTCCGGAAGGCTGAACTCACCTTCTCCCGTCATGATCACCAACGGGAACGAAAACAACTCGTCTCCCGAAAGTTTCGTGGCGTGCAACTGTCGGCTGGTGGTGATAGCGGAAGCCAGTTCGGCCTTCTCCAGGAAATGATCGGAGAAGCAACGGCTGGTCTTCGTTCGCGCGTAGACCAGATTGCCGACGTGCACGATGCTTTGGCCTTCTCCGCCCAAAAGCAACGGATCGGGCACTGTGCCTCGGCGAACCTTGGTCGCATCGCTGCCACGGGTTACCGATTGGGGTGGTTCGAGTGCCGCGATAAATCGCACGCCGGTTGCCAGAGCGGCGATGATTGTGACAAGCACCAGGCAGCAAAGCGGTCTTTTCACTTTCGTCCTCCTGCTTCATCGGCGATACGCTCAAAGTACTTCTGTACGCGGCTGCGATAGCGAGCGGGAATCGCCGATTCGCCAATCCCGGAGGCACGCAGAAGGCCGTGCGGATCGAGCGCCGACCCGCGATTTCCCTGGACGGAATCGCCATGACCTCCGGGAAATACCGTGAGTTGCCTGCGTTTTCCCGAGCCCGACTGGGTCGGGTTACGCGTGGCCGGAATCCGGCCATAGAGGCCGACGTTATTCAGTGCCGACCGGCGTGCGCTGGAACCACCGCCGGCACCGATACTCCCGCTTTGTCCGGGTGCGGCCGAGCTCTCGTTTTCAAGACTGCCTGGACGGAAACCGGCATCGCGCAGTAACTGGTCGAGGGTCTCTCCGAGCCCAGATTTCATTGGCCCGAAGCGCATCTGCTGGCAGGCCGATTTGCACTCCGCCGCGTTGGCCTGACATTCGCCGATAAGACGATTCAGTTCGTCGGCCGCGCGAGCCGATTGCTGATGACCGCGCGTACCGCTCCGCTCGGCCAAGCCTTGTTCCGCTTCCGTCATTGCGGGTGTCGCCTGGCTGTTCCGAACCGCGTTGGCGAATTCCTTCGCTGATTGCGACAATTCTTCCAATTCCGGGATTTCGGACGGCAGTTGCAAGGCGTGGTTGTCGATGTCGGTCAGAAGCTGATCAAGGTCCGACCGCAGCTGACGCTGTTCGTCCTCGAGTTCCCGCATGCGAGCGTTTTTCACCGGGTCGTCCACCTGATCGTGACCGTCGAGCGAGGAAAGCCGTTGGGCCAACTCTGTTTGCCGCTGTGCGAGCTCGGCAAATCGGTATTGGTCCTCCAGCAGCGGATAGGCTTTTGCCAGTGCGTCCAGGGGCTGGTTGACATCCTGCTGGAAGTCGCGCCGTTGCTGCCGCAATTGATCGAGCGCGGCGCTGGCATTGCGCGCCGCGTCTCCGGCTTTCTGACCGGGCGCCGCATTCGCGCGCTGGAAATCGTCGCTCGTCGCCTCGATCTGATCCGCCAGTCGCTGCAGCTCTTGTTTGAGCGACTGGTCCAGGTCGTACGGATGGTCTTGGGATGCCGATTCGCGAATCGCCTCGGCGACCTGTCGCATGCGCTGCTCCGTTTCGGCAATCCGTTCGCGCTCACCGTCGGAAAGTTCGCCAGCCGGATCGCGCTGTTGCAGCTGCTCGCGTAACCGGTCGAGTGCATCCGCCAGCTGTTCCATCTGCCGCTGGGCCTGATCGTATTTCGCGATCATCGATTCGAGGCCTTCTCGCGCCCGCAACATCCGTTCAAATTCCTCGTCCGAGATGATCTGCACCGTAATCAGAGAGCTTTCACTGCCCTTGCCCCCCTGGGGGTCATTGTCCACGACGCGTGCGAAGATCTTCAATTGATCGCCGGGGCTGACACCAAGATCCGCCAAAGAGAATGGTATCTGCGTTTCCTGACGGCGACCCGGCGGAGTGGCGACGGCAACTGATTTTGAATGGGAAACCGCATCATTGATTTGATAATGGAACTCGAGACCGGCAACCCCGTAATCGTCCTCGGCGACCAAAGCCAGAGGCAATTCGATGGTGGGTGTAGCAAACGACTGCGCCGCCGGTTCGAGAAAGCGGACAAAAGGCCGTTGATCGCTCAGGCATTGTATGGTCCCGAGATACGGCCTGGCCGAAGTCTGACCGTCGACGTCGGTTACGTCGAGCTTGAACTCTCCCGATTCGCGGACAACGAACCGGCCGACAACCTCGCGGCTTGCGGCGCTTGCCGACGTCATTGACACCGAATCGTCCGATCCGGGAAGTTGCACAATTCCGCCGGAAAGAGGACGGTTGCTGCGTGCCGTAATCGTAATGGTGGTGCCGGCCAAGGCGATGATGCCGCGTGAAGAAATCGGGCCGTCGTAGACCGGGTCGCGCGTGTATTCGGGCGGCACCATCTGGACGCGCAGCTCTTCAATATCCGGCACGGTGATCACCTGGATTTCGCGCTTTTCTGTTCGCGTGCGGGCAATGCGCGCGAAGTAACGAAAATTGTCCGTTACGGTGGAAACCGTAGTTCTCCAGTGCGTCGAGGACTCCTGGAACATCGGCAAAATGGTCGGCGAGGACGCATTGCCGCGGGTAATGACGAGTTCCATCGCGTCGACCGATGGGCCCTCGGTTTCGACGCGCACCTCGAGCGGATCGCCGTACCGAATGCGGGCATCGCCAGGCTGCAGATTCAGGATTGTTGCCGAATAGGGCGGGTGATCGCCCAACGGGTCGAGAAACCGCAGGCACTCGATCCAGGTTCGACGCGGATTGGCGAGTGCGATCAACAGCAATACGAGTCCAATCGCGGAGAGCGTTTTCAAGGCGGTGCGGACGGACTGCGCCGGCGCGGCGACAACGTGAGGGACCGCTGAAGCGGCGTCGGTCGCGGCGCGTACGGCGATTTCGGCCAGCCCGTGCGTAATTGGAATCGTTCCTCTCACGGCGAGCACCTGGGACATATCGAATCCGGCAACGATTTCGCCTCGTGCCGCCGCCAGATTGTCGAGTCGATACGCGATCCGGCGGTCCGACGATCGATGGCGTTCGCGCCGCGAAGCCCCGATCACCATCAGCACGAGTATCACCACCGCCAGGACGGGCGTCAGCAAACGCACAGCCGCCGGCAGATCCCAGGTCAGATCGGCCAGACTCAGCACGGCGATCAGCGAGACCGACGCGGCTGAACCCCAGCAGAGTCCCGCGAACCGGCCCAATCGTCGCCGCCGTTCGCGAACGAGCTGCAGTTGCGTCTGGAGTTTATCCCGTTCCATCATCTTACCCACAATCGCGATCTGTCCCGGTCCGTCGGCCTGGGAAACCGGCCCGATCGTCGTAATGCGCCTGGATGCGGTCCCGCGGACGCGGAGCCGAGCGTTCATTGTGCCGCACCCAAGGGGGATTTGCAATCAAACGTGTCCTTTCGGCAGCCCGTGAATTTTCGCGTCTTGAGTTTACCCAGTCTGCCGCGCGACGCGAAGGTTGTCGCGGCGCAATTCGAGCTCCGCTCGGGCTCTACGAAAGGGGCCGCCCCTTGCCGTCTTCGCCGTCGATCGCGCCTCTTTTTGCGAGGGCGATGCGACGGCGAAGACAGAAGGGGCTCGCGGAACCGCTGTGTGGGTGACAACAGAAAGGCCAGAGTCAATAAATCCAAGACACTCAATAAATCCAAGACACTCAAACTTTTTAAGAATCAAACCAAGACACCCAAAACTCTTAATTCCAGGAAATCCAGAAATACAAGACACTCAAACTCTTCGGTCTTCCGCCTAATTCGTGGGCAGATTTGATGTAGTAACGGGGGCTCTGCCCCAGACCCCGGAAGCAAGGTTAAGGGAAATGAAGACGTGGCCGCTTTAAGGCGACCTCGCCTTGCTTCCACCCCTGGACCAGCGCTCGAGTTGGTTTCCACCCGAGCTCGTGTCCTTTCGGCAGCCCGTGAATTTTCGCGTCTTGAGTTTACCCAGTCTGCCGCGCGACGCGCGAAGATTTTCGCGGCGGGATTCGAGCTCCGCTCGGGCTCTACGAAAGGGGCCGCCCCTTGCCGTCTTCGCCGTCGATCGCCCCTCTTTTTGCGAGGGCGATGCGACGGCGAAGACGGAAGGGGCTCCCGGAACCTCTGTGTGGGTGACAACAGAAATGCCACGAGTTGTATTCCGGATTAGCGTGACGCCAAACGCGGCTTTTGCGTATGGCGGTCAATGTGTCAACGCGGTTCGTCGAGCAACTCGGGTCGTGGAATCAGACCGAGGTGAGTTCGAGCGGTTCGGGGAACGGACCGGCTCGCGGCGGATCCGTCAGATTCTCCCGATAGTTCCAGGGCAGCCACCGCTCCGGCGCCTCGGCCAGTTCGTCCTTGTGCCGCAGCAGCTCCATGAGATACTCGAACGGGTTCACGTCATTCAGACCGCAGGTGAAGATCAACGACATATACAAGTCGGCAACCTTGGCTCCGTTGAGGGTCTTGTAGAAGAGCGAGTTTTTCCGGTGAACGATCGCCTTTTTCAGCGCGCGTTACGCGCGAATCGCTCACCGACGACGGCCACCATCGGAACTTGCCGTCCGAAAGCCGTTTCTGACAGAGCCAAAACCCTTGGCCATCGTAGGCCAGGTTCTTGATCGCCGTCCGGCGGCGGTTCCGGAACACGAATACCGTTCCGCGAAACGGGTCTTCGGCAAGGTTCTCGCGACACTCGCGCGCAAGGCCATCCATGCCCCGGCGAAAGTCAATCGGCTCCACCGCCACCAGGACGCGCATTTGTGGACTGATCTGCAACATTATCCCACCTCCCAGAAATCACGCCCCAGCACGGCCAGATCGGGTAACTCCCGCCCCTGGAAACTCACACGCAGGCGAGACCCCGAAGGCTTTTCCCATTCGATAGCGCATTCTCCGGAGCTCGACGGCGGCGACGGGAACGGCAATTCCACGAATCGGGCCTTCGAGGCAACCAAGCCCGTCGGATCCGTCCCATTCCCAGCGCAATTGCCAGCCGACTCCGAATCCTCCGCCTTGGCGATACGCTTATTGTGGCAATAATAGTCCACCTTCAAAGCACCTGCCGTACGGCTGACGCCGTGCCGCCGGCCCAATTCAAGAGCGACCTGCCACAATTCCAGCGGAATTCGAGCACCAATAGCCCGACTTCGGCGCCAGCGAGAAAACAACTCCGCGCCGCGAACCAGGTCCTCCGCACCATCCAGTACATGCTTGCGATCCATCGTCCAACCTCCTTGAAGAAACAAATGGAAGGGCGGAAGGATAGCGGCACTGCGAAAAAGTTTCACACACGCTTGCCGAAGAAAATGCAGTTCTGTTGTTACCCACCCAGCGGTTCCGGGAGCCCCTTCCGTAGAGCCCGAGCGGAGCTGAATAGGCGTTGTTCTCTCCGCTACTTGGCGACAAGTCCACGAATAGCCTCTGTGATCGCTTGAGAGCGGTTCCAGTCCGCGGCCCTTGGCTAGTTTGTCCAATTGCTCCGCAAGTTCACTGGGTACGCTAGCGGTCACAATAGCCGTCTTTCCTTCGGGATTGATTGGCCGTCCTGCAAACTCTTGGCCGACTGGGCAGATCGCTGAGGGCGGGCAGGATGGGTAAGCCCGAGATCGCGGCACCCCGTGCAAATCGACGTTTCCAAATCAACCTTGCCAGGGCGGAGCGGTTCTTGTATTTCTACGCGGCCTTTTTCCAATGTCTGCCGGAACCCTCGAAAGCTATCGGTGGTCGACCCCGCTCGGGAGATTAATTCGGTGTTTCGAAATCAAAGTCCGCCACGCCGAATTCGGCCGGCGTACGTGTTCTTTTTCACGCTCTGTGCCTGTATCGTAGCAAGGGCGCAGGAGCCTGTTTACCGGCCGGGTGACGGTCGCGCATTGCCACCATTGTCGGCCCCCGAGCGGAGTACTCCACGAACTCCCAGCCTCGCCGACACACTCGACTCGCCGACCATCGTCGAGATCAAGATTCAAGGGAATCGTCGCGTCAGCTTGAACAAGATCAACAGCCACTTGCGTTCGCGGCGAGGCCAATCGCTCGACTCCAACGTCGTTCAGGCCGACGTGCGCCGACTGATGAAGGACGGCCTGTTTCGTGACGTGCGCACTTATACCGAGCCGGCGCCCGGTGGCGTGATCCTGGTCTACGAGGTGTTTGAGCGTCCGACCATTGAGAAGATCGAATTCCACGGCAATCACGGTTTTTCCGACAAGCAACTGCTCAAGCAGTGCGACCTCAAACAGGGCGATCCACTGAATCAGTACCTGGTCGAGGAAGGCCGGCGCAAGCTGGAAGAGTTCTACCACAACAAGGGCTATCCGAAGGCCGAGATCTCGATCGCTGAAGGAAACGATCCCAACCACACCGGCGTAATGTATTCGATCGCCGAAGGGCCGTTGACGCGCATTATCAACACCGACTTTGTGGGCAACACGATCGCGGACGACGCTCGATTGCGAACCCAAGTGCAGTCGAAGCCAGGCTTCTTGAAGTGGTTCAGCTTTGTTTCCGGCAAACTGGACAAGAAGAAGGTGGACGAGGACATCGAGCGACTGACCGCCTATTACCGCAATCTGGGGTTCTTTCGGGCCCGCATCAGCCGCGAAGTTCGTTTCGATTCGTCGGGCGGCTATGCCAACATTACTTACGTAATTGACGAGGGCCCAAGGTACGTCGTGAGGGATGTGACGATCGCAGGCAACGACAAATTTACGACCGAAGAGCTGCGCGAAAAGCTGGAACTGCGACCAGGCGATTACTTCAACCAGGCTCGCATGAACCGGGATATCGGGTCGTTAAAAGACACTTACGGAAGCCGCGGTCACGTGTTCGCCGACGTACAGGCGGCACCTCGATTTTCCGAGGAGCCGGGCGTGATCGACCTGGTGTACAAGGTCAAAGAGGGGGAGCCATTCCGCGTGGGCATGATCAATGTCCAGATCGAGGGCGAGAACCCGCACACGCGAAACAGCACGGTACTGAATCGAGTTTCGTTGCGGCCTGGCGACCTGGTCGACATCCGGGAGTTGCGCGCCAGTGAAAGCCGCATCAAAGCGTCGTCACTGTTCGAACTCGATCGCTCGAAAGCCAATCCGCCGCAGATCGTGGTGGTGCCGCCCGATGCGGAACGGGGAGCCGCTTCACTGGCGGAGCGTCCCAAGCCGCGCGCCGGTTCGTCGATCCGAAGATAGTCCGCTCAACCCGCGACCCACATCATGTTGCTGCTACAACTCGACAGAATCCGACTGAGAACCCGTCGACGACTCGTCGCCGCTGTGGGTGCGATGCTGGTCGGGCTGGCAGCGACGGGTTGTGGTTCCAGTCGGCCGTTACTCACACAGACGTCCGTCGTTCCGCCGCCATCGACGAGCCCACGCAACGGCGACGCCCACCGGGATCCGATCGTCAAAAACTCTGTCGCAAATCCTCTCCATGGGATCGACGACGATCGCGGTTCGAATTCGTCGCAGTTGGCTCAAGGCAGCGCGGGGCGCGGCTGGCGCGAACCGGAAATGGGCGAAGCGTCGGAAGCGTCCGCGATGATCGTTCGCGGACAGAGTCCCGGAGGATTCGGCGGCGGCTTCACGTCTCCCGGCCCGAACGCGCCGGGACCTCAGATCCCAGGCAACGGGGGATTTGCCGGCCCTGCAACCAACCCTGGCGCGGGGCCAGTCGACGGCGGTGCGTCCAACAACGGCCCTTTCCTCGGTGGAAACGCCGGCCAAGGAAACAATGGCTTTGGTCAATTCGGTTCCAACCATCAGGCCGGTCCGTACGACAACTGGGGATTAGGTGCAATTCCGCCCGATCAAAGCACCAACCTCAACATCCCCGTGACAGAAACTCAAACAGGCCGATTCTCGATCGGCGTCGGGGTTAACTCGGATGCGGGAGTCACCGGGCAAATCGTCATCGACGAGCGAAACTTCGACTGGCAGCGTCTCCCGCAGAGTTTCGACGATATCATCAGCGGACGAGGGTTTCGCGGAGCGGGGCAAGGGTTTCGGATTGAAGCCGCGCCTGGAAACCAGGTGCAGCGCTATATGGTGCAGTTCACCGAACCGTACCTGTTCGGCTACTCGCCAATCAGTTTTCAGACGAGCGGTTTCTACTATAACCGGCGGTTCTTCGACTGGGACGAAGAGCGGTTAGGAGGCCGACTGGGGCTCGGCTATCGAATTACCCCGGACCTGTCGGTCAGCGGCGCGCTGCGCCTGGAGGAAGTGGATATCAATAATCCGCGCGTCCGCGGCGTGCCTGAGCTGGACGCGGGCGTCGGCAGCCATGGCCTGTACAGCGGCAAGCTGACGCTGATCCATGACACACGCGATATTCCCTTCTTCCCGACCGAAGGGCATTACATGGAGTTTTCCTACGAGCAGGTTTTCGGCAACTTCGATTATCCGCGTGGTGAAATCGACCTGCGCAAGTATTATCTGATCCGCGAGCGCCCGGACGGCTCGGGGCGCCACACACTGGGTCTCAGCTTGCGAGTGGGCGCGTCGGGTTCACAAACGCCGATTTTTGAAAACTACTTCTCCGGCGGCTACTCCACGATGCGCGGCTTTGACTTCCGCGGCGCGTCGCCGGTGAATATGGGCGTGGTGATCGGGGGACGTTTCCGTTTTCTGGGTTCCGTCGAGTACTACTTTCCGATCACTGCCGACGACATGGTCAAAGGGGTCGTCTTCTGCGACTACGGCACGACGGAACGCACAATCACCATGGACGCCGACAATTTCCGCGTATCGCCCGGATTCGGCCTGCGATTTAATATTCCGGCGATGGGACCCGCGCCGCTGGCATTCGATTTCGCGGTACCGATCGCGCACGCGCCGACCGACAACATCCAGAATTTCAGCTTCTTCTTCGGCATCAGCCGCTAAAATCCGCGGAGTATTTCACCAGATGCTCCTGCAGCCGCGCCGGATCCTGGCGCGGCATCGACAGGATTCGCCGAGCTTCGGTGCGGCTCCGCAGCCTTGCGCCACGCTGGCATAGGGACGGAGGCTTCCCAGGACTATCCCGTCCGGCCAGTGTGCGCCGTCCAGGATCCATGCGACAACCGCGTCCAGTTCCTCGGCAGTCAATGCCCGCCCGTCGCCGATCGGCGGCATGGAACCTTCGCGAGCGCGTCGCACGGTGGCGCTGGCGTCAGGATCGTTGATTAGAATTGCGGGGCCGCTGTCTCCGCCCCGTGTCCAACCGTGCAGCGTCGAGAGGTCGAGACCGCCCCGTGACTTATCTTTGCCATGGCATCGCAGGCAATGGTCCTCGACCACCTTTCGCATTCGTGCGAATTCCCGATCGTCGGCAACTGCCTGCACCGTCGACGGCTCGCTGCCGATCGTCGGGTTCCCAGCCAGTCGACTAAGGGCGACGGCGAAGGCCAGAGCGGCAGCGATCGTCAGTAGGCGCAAGCCGGCGAAGCTTGCCCCGGACAGCGAAGTGCAGGTCATTTGTCAGCCACATAGCAGCAGAGCGAACGAAACGGCATCAGATGTTTCCCGTCGTCGGGCAACGGCGGCCCGTCCAATTCGGGAAAGATGTCGTGCGGCGACTCCTCACTGGTGTCAACGAATAGTCGCCATTGCATCCCCTTAGCCACCGGCGGAATGATGAACTCTCGCGATTCGGATGTGGCGTTGACCATGATCAGCACGTCCCGTGCGGCGCCGGCCAAATCGTGTTCTGGTTCGACGGCTTTGAGCAGGGCGATCAGCGTAGAATCGCCGCCCCAATCGACGGCCGTTCCGAGCGAACTGTACCAGCTCACGTCGGGCAAGGCACCTTCGCCGACGGCTTGCCCTGTCAGATACCTCTGCCGCCGCACGGTGGGCTGCTCGCGGCGAAAACGGATCAGGGACTTCACGAAGCGAACTAATCCGGCATGCCTTTCCACCAGTCGCCAATCGAACCAGGAGATCGGATTGTCTTGGCAATAGGCGTTGTTGTTTCCTTTCTGAGTACGTCGGGCTTCGTCGCCGGCCACCAGCATCGGTACGCCTTGACTCAGCAGCAATGTGGCCAGGATGTTCTTGATCTGGCGTAATCGCAACTGATCGATGACTAATCGGCGGGAAGGCCCTTCGACGCCGTAATTCTCGCTGCAGTTGTTGTTCTCTCCGTCACGGTTCCCCTCGCCGTTCGCTTCGTTATGCTTGTCGCGATAGGTAACGAGGTCGTTCATCGTGAAACCGTCGTGGGACGTGACGAAATTGATGCTGCAGTGCGGCGGTCGGCCGGCGTGCTCGTAGAGGTCGCTCGATCCGGCCAAGCGCGTCGTGAAAGCGCCAAGCATGCCATGGTCGCCGCGCCAGAATCGTCGCATGTCGTCACGATACTTGCCGTTCCATTCGGCCCATCGTCGATCACCGAACGACCCGACTTGATATGCGCCGGCGGCATCCCAGGCTTCGGCGATGATTTTTGTGTCGGCAAGCAGTGGGTCTTCGGCGATCGCTTCCACCAGCGGCGGATTGGGAACCAGATTGCCATTGCGATCGCGGCTGAGAATCGACGCCAGATCGAAACGGAATCCGTCGACATGGAAGTTATGCACCCAGTGCCGCAGGCAATGGAAGATCATCTCGCGGACAATCGGATGATTGCCATTCACGGTATTGCCGCATCCCGAGTAGTTTTTGTAGCGGCTACCGCCATTGTCGAGCATGTAGTAGACGTGGTTTTCGAGGCCCTTGAAGCTGAGCGTGGGGCCCAGTTCATTTCCTTCGCAGGTATGGTTGAATACCACGTCCAGGATCACTTCGATTCCGGCCTGGTGAAGGGCCTTGACCATCTGCTTGAATTCGACAACCTGGGCCCCCGGCCGTTTGCCGAAGGCATAACCGCTGTGCGGCGCGAAAAACGCCAGCGGATCGTAACCCCAGTAGTTTGCTCGCTCGACTGCCTTTCCAAAGAAGCCGCCACTGGGAAACTCGTGAACCGGCATCAGCTCGACCGCGGTGACTCCCAGCGATTTCAGGAAAGGGATTTTTTCGATGACTCCCAAGTACGTGCCCGGATGCTGGACCTTGCTGGTATCGCTGCGAGTAAAACCGCGCACGTGCATTTCGTAGATGACCGATTCGGAAATGTCGCGTCGCAGGTGACGGTCGCCTTCCCAATCGAAAGCATCGTCGACGACGACACACTTGGGCGGTCGAATGATTCCGTCAGGACTCGGCTGAAACTCGCCGGCCAGCGCTTTGGCATATGGGTCGATCAAACGAGCTCGACCGTCAAACCACTGACCATGTTCCGGATCGTAGGGGCCATCCGCCTGAAAATGGTACAGCATCCCTTCCCCCTGGTCGGGCAGAAAGATGCTCCAGATGTCGCCCCAGCGATCCAATTCCGGATCGAAGTGGATAATCTCCGCCGGCTCGGAGTCATCGACCGACTCGTAGATCAACAGACGCATCTTCGACGCCGATCGACTGAAGACGACGAACTGCACGCCGTTCTCGTGCAGGATCGCTCCATAAGGAAGGGTGTGCGTGAATTCAAGATGAGGGTGAGTACGTCGCATGAGCATATTCGTGCAGGTTCTCCAATCTCAGGTGTGAATCACGGTGACCCACAACCATATCACCTGAAGTTGGCGAACGTCGCTGCTTGGGCGGGCGGATTGCAAAAAAGTCGCGGCTTACAAGCGCATTACAACAGCTAGTGAAAATCTACGTTTGCCGGAGAGGATACCGGCCAAGAAAACCGGGACGAAGTGTCGGTTTGATCCGTCCACACGCCCTGCCTGGCCGGTCCAGACGTTATGACTGGGAGTCTTTCTGCAGCATCGATTGCATGCCGTCGACTATTGATTGCGAAATCGTTCGTGGCAGGCGTCACAGGATTTTACGAGCCGATCCAGGCCTGCCGAAGCCTCTTTCTGATCTTCTTTCCTCACCGCGGCGGCAACGGCTGCGGCAGCGTCCCGCATTTCCGCGCTGACTCTGCGCCAGAGCTGCAGGTCCGCGTCGGATTCGCAGTACGCGGAGTCGAGTCCGGACACTTCGGCGATGGCGGCAAGAGTCGCTGCCTGGGCCGCGGATTGATCCAGCGTCTTCGCGAAGCGGTTGCCGCCCACTCCCCGCCGCAGGCTGTTGTTGATGATCGGCACCTGTTTCATCAGCGCCACGACGTCAGCCGTCGGTTTCCATTCGACTTTGTCGTCCGATCGCCCGCTCAGCGCCATTTTCAGTTCGTTCCAGGCACTTTGGGCCCGCGCGAACTCGCCCGCGCAACCGGCAAGCTTCCCCGCTGCCGACACGATCCCTGCCGCCGCCCCTTTCAACCGGTGCTCCTGATCGTGAACGCCCAACACCTGGCCGATCACGATCACGGTATTGGCGTCCTTGACGATCCTTCCCTGCTGGTCTTCGCCGTAATCCGCTTCCGCGGACAGATCCTCGCCCATGCGCTTGACCATTGTCTCCAATTGACGGATCAGATCGGCCGCCGGCGCATAGGCGGATGGTTTGGTGGCGGATTCCCAGGCGGCGAGTGCGGCCGTGAAACCGGCGAGCAACAGCAAGGAACGGCAGACAGTTGATCGAGCGTTGTTCATCGATATCCTCCAGAAACAGGCGGAGATCTTGATTGCTGAAAAATGCGGCAAAATGGTTGTCCGGCGGCAGCTGTGAGTTTATGCGATTTGCGGCGAGCGCCCAAGCAGGAAGGCACAGGAAGGCCCCTGGATGGCCCAACATTCCCTGGGGCAATCGGCCGCCTTTTCGTCGGCGGGGCACTGGGGCGACCCCGGCGACTGCGTTAGAATCGGGCCGTGTCAGGATCCGGCCTGCGCGACGTGTGGTGGAGAACATCCCCGCGCGGTCATTTCCCGGGCCCAAGCAGGGACAATCCTCCATGTCGTCCACGACGTATAAAGACGCCGGTGTAGACCTTGCCCTCTATGAGGAGGCGATGGCGCGACTGCCTCGGTTGATGCACCGCACCTTTTCGCCGCGCGTGATGCGGCTGGACGGAGGATTCGCCGGCCTGTTTCGCCTCGACTTCGCCAACCGGCTGTTCGCCCGTAATTACCAGGAACCGGTACTGGTGTCATGTACGGACGGCGTTGGCACCAAGCTCAAAGTCGCCCAACAAGCCGGCATCCACCACACCGTCGGTATCGACCTGGTGGCGATGTCGGTCAACGACGCGATCTGCTGCGGCGCCGAGCCGCTGTTCTTTCTGGACTATGTGGCGATGTCGCACGACGATCCGCCGACGCTGGAGAAGATCGTTGAAGGCGTAAGCAACGGTTGTATCGACGCTGACTGTGCCCTGCTCGGCGGCGAAACCGCGATCATGCCCGACCTCTACGCGCGGGGTGAATACGACCTGGCGGGATTCTGTGTGGGAGTCGTCGAGCGCAAGCATCTGATCGACGGCAGCGCCATCAAACCGGGCGACCAGGTCATCGGCGTGGCCTCCAGCGGGTTGCATTCCAACGGATACAGCCTGGTGCGCAAGGTGGTCTTCGAGCGTGCGGGGCTGAGCCTGACAGACCTGGTACCGGAACTGGGAGTGTCCGTAGGTGACGCGCTGTTGCGCGCGACCACGATCTATGCCCGGCCGGTCCGCAAGATCCTGTCCCATTACAAAGTGAAGAGCGTGGTGCACGGCATCGCCCACATTACGGGCGGCGGATTGCACGAGAACCTGGAACGCATTCTTCCCGACCGGACGCGAGTGCTGATCGAACAGGGAAGTTGGCCCGTTCCGCCCCTGTTTGGCTGGTTAAAGCAGCTAGGGAACATACCGGAACCGGAAATGCACCACGTATTCAATATGGGGATCGGCATGGTGCTCGTCGTGAACGATTACTTCGTTCCCAGCATTCGCCGGATGTTGCTCGACAGCGGCCTCGAGTCGTGGACGATCGGCGAAGTTGTCGAAGGTGCGCGAGAGGTCGTCTGGAAGTAGCCGCGTAACGCAAGCCGGCGCTTATCGCTGGCTGACTTGGCTGCGGGCCTGTTGCAGGCCGGCTCGCAATACCGGATCATCGTCGGACTGGATAGTCCCGCCGGCGTCCAGGTCGGGTTTCGCCGCGGAACTCACCAGGACATCGGGCTGAACGCCGCGCTGGCTGATCGGCTGCCCGTTCGGTGAAAAGAACTTGGCGGTCGTCAAGCGAATCCCGGCCGAGGTACTGCTTAACGGAAAGATGCCCTGCACACTCCCCTTGCCGTAGCTGCGCGTGCCCACCAGTTTGCCTCGGCTATGGTCGCGAATCGCTCCCGCGAAGATCTCACTGGCACTGGCCGAGTCGCCGTCGATCAACACCACCAGCGGCATTCGCCAGGTGCCGACGCTGTGGGCTTTGTAGTCGAAGTCCTCGTTCGAGTTCCTGCCTTTGGTGCGGACAATCGTGCCGTTGACGAGGAACTTGTCGGCGACATCGACGGCAGCCGTCAACAGTCCGCCCGGATTGCCACGCACGTCAACGATCAGGCTTTTCATCCCCATCCGATGCAGTTTCCACAGCGCGGCATCAACATCGCGGCTGGTGGTTTTCTGAAAACTCGACAGACGGAGATAGCCGACTCCGTAATCGGCGTCGATGATCCGTGCGTCGTCCACGCTGGGTACGTCGACTCGTTCGCGCAACAGTTTCACACTGCGATCGGTTCCTTGCGCGTCGCGCACGTCCACCGTCACGTAGGATCCTTGGGCGCCTTTCAACATATCGGCCGCCTTTTCCGGCGTAAGCTCGTCGGTCGTCCGACCGTCCACGCCCACGATCCGCTCGCCTTTCCGTATTCCGCCTTTGTCGGCAGGGCTGCCGTTGATGACGTTGACAATCAGCAATGCCCGGCTGTCGGGCTTAAGCTCCACACCCAACCCGACGAAGTTGCCTTCGATCTGCGAGAAGAGTTCGTCGAGTTGATCGCCGGACAGAAACGTGGAGTATTCGTCGAGGGCGCTGATCGCCCCGCAGGTGTATTCCAGCATCGAGGCGGTCGTTGGCACGCCAAGCTGCTCGTGGACGTACCCCACAGCCTGTATGACGGCATCCTTCGCATCCTGCCGCGAACGGATGGAGGCGTTATCGGTGCGCGAGCGGAGCGTCTGTCGGGCGGCATTGATCGTGGCGGCGGGCACCTTCGCCAGATGTCGCTGCAGGAATACAGGTTCGGTCAGCGCCACTTCGAGCATGAATGTGCCGCGTCGAACCAGGTCATGCCAGTTGGGTGCCTGCACGTAGTGCGTCTGGATCTTGAGGATGATCTCGGAATAGACGTCGTTGGCATCCTGCAGGGAGAGCGTGTCGACCGCCTGCTGGAAGCTGGTATCGTTGTATCGTCGCGTCACATCGTAGTGGGCGCGTGCGAGTGTAAGTCGGTCGAGAATTTCCCGCCGTTCGGGAAGACGACGGGCGGCGTCCTCGTAATGCGCCATCGCCTCGCTCCATCGTCGATCCCGTTCCAGCTGCTGGCCCCTGCGCAACAGTCCCGCGGATTCCTCGTCGAACGACGACGACGGTTGCAGCGGTACGCGCACCTGCGCCATGGCGCCGGCGGACCAGCCCCCGGAAAACAGCAACAGGATCAGGCCGGAGAATACCAGGCGGAACCGGCTTGAGCGCGACTTCCGAATTCGCATGATGCGTTCCATCGTCGACGGTGGACATTCGGGGTGGGCATTCGACCGGCTGCCACGCCCGACTCTCGGCCGTTCGCGCATCCGATCCAACGACATTTCAGGATAGTACTTACGATTCCATCCGCCGCAGGACGCAGTCGACCAGGGCAGACAAACATCGGCTGGGCTGAACGAAGTGACGGAACTTCAGCCTTTGGGAATATAGGACACGATCCAGCCAGGGTCAAAAAAAGTCGAGCGACCCGGAGGTGTTGCAGTCGACATAATCGCTACCGCCGCAACGCAATCCGCCGGTGGTAGCAATCGATCGCGTTTCGGCGCCTGCACGAATTGCGACACCCCCACCGTCCCTGGTGATCGTAGGCATTGTGAGCCGTACGAAGCGTGCTCGATCAATAATACGCCGATGTCCAGCCAGCGGCAAGTCGCGCCGTAACTCGAAGCTTGTTTCGAGTTACGGGCGCCGCAGGAACTTGCGCAATTCCGACCAGGGCCGCGTGTTGATCACGTCTTCGCGGGTCAAGCCGGCTCGACGCGCCTGCAAGATCCCATAGCGCATCACATCCAGGCCGTTGACGCTGTGCGCATCGGTGCTGATGACGATCGGAATTCCCAACTGACGCGCCGTCGCACAGTGCAGATCGTTGAGGTCCAGCCGATGAGGATTCGCGTTCAGTTCCAGGATTTTTCCCCGCTCCTTGGCTCGCTGGAATACCGCCTCCAGATCGACTTCGTAGGGCTCGCGCTGGTTGAGCAGTCGGCCCGTGGGATGCGCGATTGCGGTCACATAGGGGTTGTCCAGCGCTCCCAGGATCCGCTCGGTGATTTCCGAGCGGGATTGGCGCTGACCGTAATGCACGCTTGCCAGCACCCAATCGGCCTGGGCCAGCACGTCGTCCGGCAGGTCCATCCCTCCTTTCTCCAGGATGTCGCACTCGATGCCTTTCAGAAGCACGAAACTCTCGTCGAGATCCCGACGGATGCGATCGATTTCGGTCCATTGGGCGAGCACGCGCGTGGCATCGAGTCCGCGCGCCATCGACACGCGCTGGGAGTGGTCGGTGATGGCGATATACTCCAGACCACGCTGTCGAGCCGCGGCGACCATCTGCTCTATCGACGCCGCACCGTCCGTGGCGGTTGTATGCATATGCAAGTCGCCGCGCAGATCGGCAAGTTCGATCAGCCGCGGCAGTTCGCCTTGCCGCGCCCAGTCAAATTCCTGGCGCGCCTCACGCATCTCCGGTGGGAATAGCGGCAAACCAAGCGTCGCATAGACCTCGGCTTCACTGGCCCCGGCAACGTAGGTCTCACGCTCTCCCTCCACGCGGAACACACCATACTCGTTAATCTTCATTCCGGCCTGCTTCGCCATTCCGCGCACGATGACATTGTGCTCCTTGGAACCGGTGAAATACTGCAGAGCGGCGCCGTACGATTCCCGCGGCACGACGCGGAGGTCGATCTGCAGGCCGGAATCAAGCCGTACCGACATCTTGGTTTCACCCCGGCCGATCACCGTCGAGATTCCCGGAAACGCTGCGAAACGGTCCATCACCGCGGCGATGTCGGACGACACCACCAGCATATCCAGGTCACCGACGGTTTCCTTGCCGCGTCGATAACTGCCGGCGAATTCCAGCTGCTCCATCGGTGAGCAGGCCCGCATATGCAGCCTTAGCGCATGAGCGATCTCGTCGGCCTCGCTCCAGAACATCCGCTGATTGGCCTGGGCCGCGACGTCAATTCCCTTGAGGATTCCTTCCTCGGTTTTCTTGCCAAAGCCCTTCAATTCCCGTACCCGCCCCTGCTCGCAGGCGGTCTTCAATTCATCCAGTGACCGAATCCCCAGTTCCTTGAACAGCAGGGCCGCCTTCTTCGGCCCCACGCCAGGAATGCGCAACAGTGCCATCACGCCTTCCGGAATACGAGCGCGCAGCTCCTCCAGCATTTCCAGCCGCCCACTCGTCGCCAGCGAGACAATTTTTCCGGCGAGGTCGTCGCCGATCCCTTCGATCTGCGTGAGGTCCTCGCCGCGGTCGACCGCGTCGCGCAGAGACTGGGGAAGTCCCCGGATGTTCCGGCCCGCGTTGCGGTACGCACGAACGCGGAAAGGATTGGAACCGGTGAATTCCAGCAGGTCGGCCACCTCGTCGAAAGCGTCGGCGATCCGCTCGTTGTTCATCCCGTCCACGGAGGAAATCTCGACACCTTCCGGCTTGCTCATGCATGAATCTCCACGATGTCTTTGTCGCTGAGCACATAGTCACCTTTGACCATGGTTCCGTCATGGACATTCTGGCCCCAGACCTTGGCGAATTTCAGATTCGCGGCGACGTCTTTGTGGATCAATTCCGCGACATCCAGCAGCGTACCGCCCCGGCGCACCGTGAACGGGCGATCAAAATCCGGTTCCTTCCGAGTCGGCAGCTTCGTGTAAACTCGCACCACGTCCAGCGCCCGATAGATCGCCTCACGCAACGCTTCCAGACCGGTTCCATGCTCGGCCGAGATCAGGTACTCGTCGAATTCGAGCGGCAGGAACTCGTGCAGCAACTGCAGTCGCTCGGCCGCTTCCGGCAGATCGCACTTATTGGGAACGACGAAGGTCGTGGTGAACGATTTGCCGATGTCATCCTCGTCGAGATAGGACTGTCGCGCGAACCGAGTTTTGGTCTCGTCGAAGCGGCGCAACACCGCCTGCAGCTGTTCGATGCCGTCGTCGTCGCCGAGATCGACCAGCAGCAGCGCCAGATCGGCGCCGCGCACCAGGCCTTGAATGGCCGGATCGAAAACATCGGAGGTGATCGGCGGCGTGTCGATCAGCTGCACAAGAATGTCTTCCCAGGGCATCATGCCGACGTTCGGCTCCCGGGTCGTAAAGGGATAAGGAGCCACCTCAGGTGTCGCGCGGGTCAGGCTGCGCAGCAACTGGCTCTTGCCGGCGTTCGGTCCGCCCAGGATCACGGCTCGACCGGCCCCCTGCCGCACGATACGAATCCCCACTCCCTTCTTGGACGGGGTTCGCTTCTCCTTTTCCACCTCCAGCCGGATCCTGGAGATCTTTTGTTTGAGATCGGCCTGGAGTTTGTCGGTCCCCTTGTGTTTGGGGATCTCCCGCAGCATCACCTCCAGGCAGCGCAGTTCCTCTTCCGCGTTCGCCGCGCGACGGTATTCCGCCTCGGCTTTGTGATATTGGGGCGTGAGATTGGCAGGCATGCCGTCGAGTTTACCGCGACAACGCGCCGAGGACAATTCACGCGGCGATCGGATCGCCCGTGCGCTGAGCGCCGCTTCAATCGATCAACGGGCGGCGTTCGTTTGCGGGCCCGAAGGTTGAGCCGCTCGCCAGCCGGAATCGTCCAACGGCGCCAGGCGGCGCGTCTTTGGCTGCGGGGCGATCTGCGGCCCAAGACTCTCCCGTTCCGTCGTTCGCGCCTTGGGTTCCTCGCGGGCTTGCGGCAGTTTCTGAATCAACCGCGTCGGAATCAGTCCGAAGGAAGACGGACTGGGGATCGAAGCATTGCGGTTGCCGTTCGATTTCAGCAACGGCGGTACGCCATCGGTGGAATTCGCGGAATTGCCTTCCGGGTCGACCAGGGATTTGTTGCTGGGGCGTGTGATCGACGACGAGTTATTCGTCGTGCCGCCACCGGACGGATTGGAATTCTCCACGTTGTTGGATGGGGCCTGGCCATTCAGGGCGCGCATCGATTGGTCGTTGGCAGGCGTGCTGTTGTCCAAGGGCCGAGCGTTGCTCAGCGGATACCCGGAACTCGGCGCGCCCTCCAAGGGCGCGTAGTTGCGGATCTGGGGACCGAACGACGGCGAGCCCGAAGACGGCAAAGACGGCCGCTGGTCGGCCGGGGTCATTCCTTGCGGTCCCAGTTGGCCGGAGGCAGCCGGAGCCGTTGGCGTACCAAAATACGGAGCAGCTGGAGCCACGGTTAAGCCACATCCGCCGTTCGCGCAATTCGCGTTGGCGATGCCTGCCGCGTTACCGACCACGATAGGGCGTTGGATCAACGTCGGAACGCGTTGCGCCTGCCAGGTTGTCGACGTGCAGGGCTGGTAAACGGTGACATATTGCCCGGTGCGCGGGTCGAAGCCGGCGACAGGGCGATACGATGTCACCGGTACCTGAACCCATGACGTTCGATAACTGACTTGGGGCGCGATATTGACCGTCAGCGGACGCTGGCAAGCGGCACATACGGGAGCCGCCGCAGCGGGCAGCGCGGCCCTGCCCACAAGCACCTGGCCTGCGGGGACGGCACCGGCAACCGCAAATGCACCCGCCGCGGGTGCCACGCCGTTGGGACCGGCATACCCCAGATTGGCCCAAGGTCGGTTGGCCTGCACGGACGGCGCCGGCGCGTACCCGGCGAAGCCGCGAATGCTGGTATTGACAGCCGCGGGAGCAGCGACGGTCGGATACAGCGGATAATACGCGGCGGCAGGCGTCACTCCGTAGTAGTTCACAGCGGCGGGGTTGACGACGCCAGGGTTGACAACGATCGGCGCAACCGCAGGAACCGCCCCGCACGTCGCGCAAGGCGGGCTCTTGGACTTGCCGGTAAGGAAGTCCCAGATCGGACCTGCCTGGCAGGGCGTCGCGAAAAGGACGGCGCCCGCGACAGCGCCGGCCAGCATCGTCCACAACCTCCGCAGATTCATGTTCATCTCTGATCCCCAACGCGGCAGAATGTGTCGGTTGTAACGGGTGGACGGGTCAGGAAGACTCCGCGCCACCACGGACGCACCACGAGCGTTGGCGCACATGGTTCGCTGTTCAATCGTAGGACAGAAATTCAAAAAGTGAACGGAGAAAATTCCGCGGACCTCGGATTTCATTCAAGATTGCATCGCGACATGGCGACAATCGAGACACTTCCGACCGGGCAAGATGGGCAGCTAGCACACGAATTAGCGGTAACGTAGAAGTTGCGCCCCCACGCCCCGAACCTGAACGGCCGGCATTACGCCTGGACTATACTTGGTTACGATCTCGACGCGGCTACCACGTCTGCAGGCGCAGAGATCGCTCGGCAACCTACCATGAAAATTCAGCAGTTCCTCGCGCATCACTCGATCGTTCGCAATCCGTTCGCCGAGGAGGATGCGCGTACCGACCCGGTTTTCAAAGACTGCTGTATTGCCAGCACCTATCACCCGACTTGGGACAAAGTCTACGGCGATCCGCGCGAGCCGGCGACGGCCATCGTGTTCGGTGAAAAAGGATCGGGGAAGACGGCGCTGCGTCTGCAGATCGCCCGGCATCTGCGGGAACACAATCAAGCGCACCCGGATCAGCAGGTGCTGGTAATCCACTACGACGATTTCAACCCCTTTCTGGACCGGTTCCGTGACCGCTTCGGCATACGCCGCCGCCGGCCGGACAGGCTGCTTGCCGAGTGGAGGCTGGCAGACCATATCGACGCAATCCTGTCGTTGGCGATCACAGGGCTCGTCGACAGAATACTGGCAGTCAAACAGCCCAGTTCGACGATCGACGCCGAACTGCACGTGACGCCGCATGTCGTGCTCGATCGTTATCAGGTTCGCGACCTGCTATTGCTGTCGGCCTGCTACGATCAGTCGCATGCGGAGCCTTTCCCACAGCGCTGGCGGCTGTTGCGGCGTCACTTGCGATTCCGCTCGCTGCGCGCCAGCCTTGATCTCACGCTGGGCTGCACCGCCGCGCTGCTGATCGGCGTGCTGGCGCTCGTACTGGCGATTTACGGCCAAACCAATTGGCTGCAACCTGCCTGGCTCTGGCTCGTCGCGGCGGCGGGCTGCTTTCTTCCGTTCGCCTTGCGTGCGATGCGCTGTCTGGCCCTGGCATGGAACATCGCGTGCCGAACTCGCGTCATCGTCCGCAACCCGCTGCAGCTCTGGAGAGTGCTGCTCAAATTCCACGCACCGGAACTGCTGTCGCAGCCGCTGCCCGGCCAGCAAGGCACCGAGGCCCGCTACGAAATGCTGGTGAAACTACAGTCCGCGCTGCAGACTCTCGGTTTGACCGGCATCGTCGTGCTCGTCGATCGCGTCGACGAACCGCACCTGATTAACGGTTCGGCCGAACTGATGCGCGCGCTGATCTGGCCAATGCTCGACAACAAGTTCCTGAAACATCCGGGATTGGGGCTGAAGCTGATGTTGCCGATCGAGTTGACGCGATTCATCGAGCGTGCGGACCGGGAGTTTTACCAGCGAGCGCGCCTCGACAAGCAGAACGTCATTTCCAAATTCGAGTGGACCGCCGAGAGTCTCTGGGATGTGGCGGCTGCGCGGCTGCGGGCCTGCTCGGACCAAGAGCGCAGCCTGTCGCTGCGGGCCTTCTTCGCCGATACGATTCCGGACGCCCGCTTGAGAGACGCTTTGCGGTCGCTCCGCACTCCACGGCACCTGTTTCGCTTCCTGTACCGGCTGCTGGTGAACCATTGCAACGCCCACACCGACGATCGGCCCTGCTGGAAGATCGAGGTCGATAATTTCGAAGCGACGCTGGCGGTCTATCTTCGTGAACAGGACGCGTTCGATCGGGGCGTCGGCGCAGGATAGTGACCACCGCCGCTTGCGCCGCCTCGGTCGATCACGGCTGCGCCAATGTCAATTCATAGCAGGCGGCCTGCTGCGCGTTGCGGACCAACAACCGGTCGCCATACAGACAGAGATTGTTCCAGGTCTGACCCTCGAGAACCGGAAAAGTCGCCAATTCTTTTCGCGCCGAAGAGTCCGCAGCGATCAGAGACAAAACACCTTTTTCGCTCAGCACCAGCAACTGCTTCCCCACGCGCAGCAACTGCCCGTGACCATAGCGTCCCGACTTCCATTTCGATTGCCCCGAGCTCCAGTCGATGCATTCCAGGATTCCGTCGGACAGTCCGAACGCGAACGGCCCGGCGACAGCGACGTTCGTGAACTTTGTTTTCAGCACCTGCGGTCGCTCCCAGAGCGTCTCGACGCCATACTTGCCACCGTCGGCTTGTCGCACGCGCAGCAGTTGTGCGCCGACCCCATAGGCTTTGGTGAGCAGGATTCGATCGTCGGGGAGCACGACCGGCTGTGCCGTATTCGCCGCCGCGGAACTCGAACCGGGAAACGCCTGCGTCCACAACACTTCCCCCGTCGCCGGATCGTGCCCCGTCACGCAGTCTTCGTTGACGGATACGATCTGGTCTCGTCCCGCCAGTTGCCGCAGCACGGGCGACGAGTAGCTGACCTGCGCATTTCCCGCCTTCCAGACCGATTCGCCGCTGAGTCGATCCATGGCAAGCAGCGACACCGACTGACCGCTGGGCCCTCCGCCTGGCACAATCACCATGTCGCCGACGATCAAGGGAGAGTTCGACCTTCCCCAGGCGACCAGCGCTTCCGAGGCAGCCTGATCCAACTGGAAGTCGGCAAGGAGGTCGCGACTCCATACCAGCTTTCCCGTTGCCCCTTCCAGGCAGCGCAACACGCCGGTTGCGCCGAGCGCGTAAACATAGCCATCGTGGATGGTCGGAGTGCTGCGCGGGCCGATACCACCCAATACAGTTTCATGTCGAGCCGCCACGGCGTGCGACCAGACCAGCCTGCCGCTCTCGATCTCGTAGCATGTGGTCCATTCATCGCCGTCGCGCTGCTCGATCGTGACCGCGAATCCGTTCACGGCGGCGAAACCCGACCAGCCCGCGCCCATCTCACGAATCCAAAGCCGCCGCGGCGGATGAAGGGTCCAGTCGGGATCGAGTTCGATCCCGTCGACCGCCGCGCTGCGGTCGGGCCCCAGGAACCCTGGAAAATCGGCCGGAGACGTCGACGACAGGTTAATCCGTTCCACCGCCAGCAGCCGTTCCGGAGGTTTCAGAAACTGGTCCTGCTTCTTCGTCCAACTCCAACGCCACGACGTCGGGACCAGCGTGCCGCTGGTATTGTCGAATCGCAGAACGGCCAGCAGCGTTACCAACCCGACCAGCACGACCAGAGGCACGGCGATTCGGGCCGCACGCGGATAGCCACTGCGCAAGGAGAACCAGAACAACAGCGTCACGACCTGGATGAACAGCAAGATCAAGTCCAGAATATTGACGACCGCGAAGTCCAGCTTCGATCCGTAGACGTTCAACAGCAGCATTCCCACAAGGCATACCGCGATCGTGACCCGTGGCGCCAGCCCTGGAACGCGTGGGAGTCCGGGCGAACGCGGCCCTCCCAGGTACGAAGCAGCATGCTCGCCACCGGCGGGCGCCGCGGTTTGTGGGCGATCCCCTGCTTCGCTCGCACCAGCTTCTTGCCGATCCCCCGACATCTTCCGTCCTTTCTCCTCAAACCGGGCCGCTCGCACCAGACGCCACATCAACCGCCCCAGCGCGGACAGCCTGGGACAATGCCCGATTTGCGTCGACCCAGGTCCATCCCACGCAGAACATTGAACCGCACGCGGAGAACCACCGCCAGGGCAGGTGCGACGACGACGCATGGAATGGCGGTCCACACTCACGGAACGGTCGCAGCGAATAGATCGCTTCGCTGGCAACAACTCTCCCCGGAAATACCTGGGAGTTCTGGTGGGCCTCGGAGTACCTCGACCCACCCTACAGACTCTCGGCTATGGCGCGTCGGGCTATGGCGCGTCAGGCTTTGGCGCGTCAGGCTATGGCGCGTCAGGCTTTGGCGCGTCGGGCTTTGGCGCGTCGGGTTTGGGTTCGTCCGATTTCTTTTCCGCGGGAGGGGTGGGCGTTGCCGGTGAAGTCGGCACGGCGGGTCGAGTACCCAGGCCCGGCTTGGCATTTGCTCGTTCGGCAACCTAAGCGCGCAGCTCTTTGAATTTCTCCGTTTCCCGCAGCGGGTCCATGTCGGTATCGGTGTCGAGCAGCTTCAGGTCGTCGAGTCCTTGCTCGATCGATTCTTCCAGCGACTTCAGCGCTTCATCGTTCTTGGAGGTCTTGGTGTAGACACACGCTTCGTTGTACAGCGCGTTGGCGATGGAGCGTTTCTCGCGCAATGTCTGGCCGCCAGCCTCTTTCAGCTTGCGGGCGAATTGCGCCGATTCCATGAAGATCGGAAAGGCATCCGTTTCCTGTTTCTTGTTGACGAAATCCATCGCGTAGGCTTGACTGAGTTCAATCATCGGAACGAGTAACTGTCGCAGTTTCGGATCGGCGTCGTAGGTTTCCTTGAGCGCCTTGAGTGCACCGGCCGGGTCTCCAGCGTTTGCCAGCTGCTGGGCCTTCGTCATTGCGGCGGCGACCGGATTCTGCGGTACGGTCGGATTCAGCGGCGCTTTCAGGTCGCCGGATTTCGGTATTCCACCACCCGGGGTATCAATCGCCGACGATTTGGGCACCGGATCCTTCTCTGCCTTTGCAGCGCTGGTTCCTCCACTACCCGTTGCTTTGCCGGAATCACTCTTCCCAGGCGAGGTCGGGGGAGGCGTCTTTGCGACAGCGGACGGGCTGGAACCGACCTTCGTCCCTGGCGCGGCCGCATCCTCGGATTTTCGCGCATCAGCTGCTGTGGCCGCATCGGACTTGCCGGGAGCACTCGAAGACTTGTCGACAGCAGGACTTTTTGCGGCAGAAGCAGTCTTGGACGAGTCGGCTTTCGGCACATCGGATGACGAACATCCGGCCAGCATCATCGCCACCATCGTGAACACTACCAAGAGCAATCGCATAGGGGACTCCTTGTTCGAGTGATTGGGCGGCCTTATTGGACCATTCCATCAGGTGGTTGGCAAGCCAATCGACCGCCAATCGTTCCGCAATCAGGGCGGCATCGGTCGGGCGGCGCCCGCTACCGGCGTTTGCGTAAATGTTCGCCATTTTTCCAAGGCCTGGGCCCGCTTCTGATCATTCTCGAAGCCAAGGGCACCTGGGTTGAACGCATTGCTGAGGCTCTTCTCGGCGCGTTCAAATCCGAACGAGCGAGGATCCTGTTTGTGCAGGTAGAGCAGTCCGGCGAGTGCCGAATCGCGTACCTGAGTGCGGTACGTGACTTTCTTGTCGTCGGTCCATTCGACGAACTGGGTCGCGTCCGTGAGATGGGGTTCGAGCCATGGCGCGTGCTGCGCGGGGTCGCCCAATTTGGCTGTTGCCATGATCGCATAATGACGCAGCCAGGGCTGGACCGTGTTGCGCCGCATCAAACGCTCGGCCGCAACCAACCCCTCCTTGAAGTCATGGGCCATGGCCAGCATGATCACGTTGACCGCGTGACTGTCGTCGACGTTGCGCCGCATCCAATCGCCCGTGATTTTTCGCAACGGGCTTTCCGGAGCCGTGGGGCCGATCGCGGTGCGAAATCGAGGCTGCTGACACTGGTTAATCAACAGGATGCCGGCCGCTGCATGGTATCGGAAGCGATCATCGCCCAATACCAGCAGCAACGTTGCCGTGGTCCCGACGGGCGATTCCTGGGGAGCCATCTGAAACTGCTGGTCCAGCATCGGCAACCGCAAGGTCAGCGCTTCGGTGACGTGCTGGGGTTCACGGTCCAGAGCGGCGAGGATGCCGCGCTCCTCTTGTCGCATCATGATGTACAGAGAGCGAGCCTCCGGACTGTCGCCGATCCGTTCTCGCACGATCGTCCAACCCTCCAGTCGATACGAGCGGCTGGGGTCGTAGTGCTTCAGGAAAGACTCGATTTCCTGGTGCTGTTCCTGCTCGCGCATGGCCCCCAGCAGTCGCTGGCATTGGTATCGGATCTCGCGATCGACGTTGCGTCCGCCGGCCTGCAGTGCCGGCAGTGCCACAGGGCCCAGCCGTGCCAACCGCTCGGCCGCCTTCTGACGGATGTGAAACCGCTCATCGCCTAACTGCGTCACAAGTCTCTCCAGCTCGTCCGATTCGGAGGCCGCAGTGGGCAGGACGAACGCGAAGCTGAGCCCGATCAGCAAGAGCAGCAACCAGTTTCCGCGCCGGTTTCCGCACCTGAACGGAACCGAGTGCGGCTCCAACCGGCATCCCGCTGGGGGGGCGTTGCGGCGGAGCAGAGTCACCCGGCGCAGGGAGTTGCGTCCGCCGTCCAGGTCGCGCGCGATTGTTGCCGCCAGGGATTGCATCGGTCAAACTGCGATTGGGTAGGTGAGGTGGGCCGTCGACGGGTCGGAACTCCACGTAGATTTCTATCTTAAGTCGCTCGCCAATGCGAGGTAAACCCACTTTCGCCCGGAACACGCCGCATTTAGAATGGTTGGCCGTCAGGGGTTTTGCGGCCGCTTGCAGCCTTACTGCTAAAGAGCCAACGTCCGAAAGCCGCTGCCGGAAGGCCTCGGTCAGGTGCTTTCGGCGGCGGGGCGACCTTCAAGGGGCCAGCGACAGGCGAGCTGGATTTCGAGGCTCGCATGGTCGGATGCCGCGAATTTCTGTATTGGAATCGACGCGACATCGGATCCTGGGAGCCGCGCAAATGAATTCGCCCCGCCAATTGGAGTCTTTTTCTTCACCCCAAAAACCGGGGGCCTCGACGCTGGCCGTGCACGCCGGCGAGGACCGTCACAAGCTCGGTGATTCGATCACCGATCCGATCGTCTGCGCGGCGACCTACACATTCGCCGATACCCAGGCGGTCATCGATTTCATCGAAAAGAAACAGCCTCGCGAAGAATATGGGCGGTACGGAAACCCCGGGGAGAAGGTGGTCGAGCGCAAGCTGGCGGCGCTGGAAGGCGGCGAGCTGGCTTTGCTTTACTCCAGCGGCATGGCCGCCATCGTCGGACTGTTGATGGCGAAACTCAATGCCGGTGACGAGGTGGTGTTCTTCGACGAATGTTATCACCGCAGCCGCGAGTTCTGCGCCAAACATCTTTCCCGGTTCGGCGTCGTCACCCGGCAGGTCAAGACCTGCGACTACGAGGCGATGGATGCGGCAGTGACTCCGCGAACGAAACTGCTGATCAGCGAGAGCCCCACGAACCCGCACCTGAGCATCATCGATCTGGAAAAATTTGCCGCGATCGGCAAACGGCGCGGCGTGGAAACACTGATCGACGCGACGCTGGCAACACCGTTCAACGTCCGGCCGCTGGAGTACGGAGTGGACTATGTGCTGCATTCGGCAACCAAATACCTCGCCGGCCATAACGACTTGCTGGCAGGAGTGATCGTCGGCGCTGCGGAGAAGCTGGAACCGGTCAAGAAGCTGCGCGGCATCCTGGGCGCTATCAACAGTCCACACAACATTTTCCTGTTGGAGCGGGGACTGAAGACGTTCGAACTCCGCATGCAGCGTCAAAACGCCAACGGACAGGCCATCGCGGAATTTCTTGTTGCGCATCCGCGCGTGGAACGGGTCTATTACCCAGGCCTGCCCTCGCACCCGTATCATGAAGTGGCGCGGCGAACCATGCGCGGCTTCGGCGGCCTGATCACTTTCCTGGTCAAGGATGCAACCTGGCAGCAGACTGCCAGGATCGTGGATGCCGTGCAGATACCGCGGATCGGGCCGAGTCTGGGGGGAGTGGAATCGCTGATCGAACAACCGCTGGTCATGAGTTACTACGAATGTACGCCGGAGGACCGGCAGCGATTCGGTATCTACGACAATATGATCCGACTGTCGTGCGGCATCGAAAATATCGAGGATCTGATCTCCGACCTGAAGCAGGCGCTCGAACAATGAACCACACTGACCGCGGATTCCGTACCCGATCGATTCATGTCGGCAGCCCTCGTGATCCCCGAACCGGCGCCGTTGTTCCGCCGATCTACCTTGCTTCGACCTACGTTCAGCCGGGCGCGGGTGAATGGGGCGAGTTTGATTATGCACGGAGTGGCAACCCGACGCGCAAGAATCTGGAGAATGTCATCGCGTCGCTGGAGGGCGGTTACGGTGGCCTGGCGCTGGCCTCGGGAATGGCGGCGACGCACACGGTGACGATGTTGTTGTCCCACGGCGATCATATCGTTGCCGGTTCGGATATTTATGGCGGAACGTACCGGCTGTTGCACAAAATCTGTGACCGGGCCGGATTGACGGTGACGCTCGTCGACACGACCGATCCCGCCCGACTGGCGGCCGCGATGCAACCACGCACGCGGCTGCTCTGGCTGGAATCGCCCGGCAACCCCCGGCTCTCGATTACCGATCTGGCGGCATGCGCTGAAATCGCGCACCGCGCCGGCGCGCTGGTCGCCGTCGACAACACCTTTGCCACCCCCGTGGCGACGCGCCCCCTGGAACTCGGCGCCGACATCGTCATGCATTCCTCCACCAAATACCTTGGCGGACACAGCGACGTGCTGGGCGGCGCTCTGGTCGCGAACAGCAAAGAGCTCTACGAGCGACTCTATTTCATCCAGAACGCCACCGGCGCCGTCCAGGCTCCCTGGGATTCCTATCTGATTACGCGCGGAATCAAGACGTTGAGCGTTCGCGTACGAGAGCAGTCGCTGACCGCAATGCGGCTGGCCGAATACCTGCGCGGGCATCCGCGCGTGCAGCAGGTGCTCTATCCCGGACTACCCGATCACCCGGGGCACCGCCTGGCCGCCCGACAGATGAACGGCGTATTCGGCGCCATGCTCACGCTGGAGATCAAAGGAGACTATGCCCGGGCAAAAACAATCGCGGAATCGACGAAGCTGTTTCAGCTCGCCGTAAGCCTTGGCGCCGTGGAATCTCTGATCGAACAACCGGCATCGATGTCACACGCCAGCTATGATCCGCAGGCCCGCACCGCCCATGGGATCACCGACGGGCTGATTCGACTGTCCGTGGGACTGGAAGATTTCGAAGATCTGCGCGATGACCTGCGTCAGGCAATCGAGCAGGATTGACGCCCCAACGTAACTCGAAACTTGTTTCGAGTTACTGCGACACGCGCGAAAAATGCTGCAAGTCAGATACAGCGCTGCGCGTGGCGCTCGAAACAAGTTTCGAGCTACATGGAGCAATTGCCATGGAAACCTCCAGCACCGTCCAGCCAGCGGCAACCCCCGCGGCGGCGCCAGCCCGCGAGCCTGCCCAGTTCCTTTCGGCCGAATGGCGCTGGCTGGCGATGTTCAATTTCCAGGTGGAGCCTCGGCTGCTGGAACCGTACCTGCCCGCAGGCACGACGCTCGACTTTCACCAAGGCATCACCTATGTCAGCCTGGTCGGCTTCATGTTCCTGCAAACGCGACTGCTCGGCATCCCTGTGCCGTTCCATCGCAATTTTCCGGAAGTGAATCTGCGATTCTACGTTCGCCGCGAAACGAACGGGGAAGTTCGGCGCGCCGTGGCGTTCATCAAAGAAATCGTACCCAAATGGGCCATCGCGCGTGTTGCACGCTGGTGCTATAACGAGCCCTACGTCGCACTCCCAATGTGGCATCGTCGCAGCGCACGCGGGACGCCACTGGCACCCACCGCGCCGGCTCCGCCCGCGCAGCTTGAACAGCTCGTTGAATATGGCTGGAACGAAAAGGCATGGCGATATCGCATCGGTCTGCAAACCAGCGGCGCGGCCACACCGCTCGAACCCGGTTCGCTGAATCAGTTCATCGCCGAGCATTACTGGGGGTATTGCGCGCAACGGGATGGCGGCACCGTGGAATACCGCGTATCCCACCCGTCCTGGAATGCGTGGTCGGACTGCCGCGGCGAACTGGAAGGTGACTTCCATCGACTGTACGGCGGCCCATTCGGAGATATCCTCCGAGCGCCACCCACCTCCATCCTGCTCGCCGACGGCTCACCCGTCACCGTGTCCAAGCCGAACAAGTTCTTTGCCTCGAAGTAGGCGCGGCTGGGGCTTCTTGCGCATCCTGTCGCAGACCGCAAAGACCGTGGAAGGCGGCAGGCAGCTGCGCTTGGGGGGCTGGGGCAAGATGCCCCAGCCACGGTCGCTGCCGTTCCCCGTTCCCCCCGTTCCCCGTTCCCCGTTCCCCGTTCCCCGTTCCCCGTTCCCCCCGTTCCCCGTTCCCCCCGTTCCCCGTTCCCCGCTAGCACCGGCCACGATTGATCTCGACGGACTGGGTAAGCCGGGTTACCATCCCGGTCCCGAAACAGGCCGACTTCTGAACCGAGCGGCCTGTTCGACCGATGATAACGTTGGGCTCCATGGCGGGATCCCATCGTGACGGCCTGGGGCGGCATCGCCCCAAAATCGCGTCCGCAGCCGGAAGGAACTGGAATGCGCAACTTGATACAACGAGTCATGATCGCGGCGGTGCTCTCGGCAAGCTTGGTTACCATCAGCGCTTGCCGGAATGGAAATCAATTTGCTCGAGTCATCCAGCCCGGCGAAAAGGAGATGATTGGTAGTCACGCAGCGGGGCAGGAAACCTACCGCCCGCTGGTCGAAGAGGCGGTCTGCAAGTTGCTCGATCGCCACCCTTCGATGGGTGAACCGTCGACATCGGCACAAGGTGAGTTGCTGCCTCCGCACCGTCAACAGGTTTGTTTTGTCGGCGTGACGAACAAGAGCTCGGAGGAACTGGGGGACATCAAAGACTCGATTTACCACGCCATTGATTCCAAGCTGCACGAATCGGGAAGTTTCTCCCCCATCAGCCGTCAATACGTGGACGCGGGCCTGCGCGACCTGCGGCTGCGCCCGGACGATCTGTTCATGCCGGCACACATGCGGAACTTCGTGGCAGTCATGGAACGTAACGGGCAGCCGATCGAATACCTGCTGTTTGCCACCGTGACTTCGTTGACCACGCGTGAAAACAAAGAATACCAGCGTGACTACCAATTGGTCTTGGAGCTGGTGGACATCCGGAGCGGCGAAGCGGACAAGCAGGTTGCGATGGTCAGTAAGGCTTACCATCAGAGCCGCGCCAGTCGTTGGTCATCGACGCATTGGCCTTTCTCCGCGAAGTAGCCGATGTCGGCGGCAGGTTGAAATGGTGGACCGATGCCGAATGCCGAACAGCGGATGCGGAAAATTTGAAACACTTTTTCCGCGCGGCCTGTCGCGGCTGGTGATTTTGCTGGCAGCCGTCCCGACCTGGGCCGCGTTGCTGACCGGCTGCCACACTTACACGCAGCGTCTGGAGGTGGCGCGTCGGCAATTCTACAACGGCAGCGTCGAGACGGCGTTGGCGGAGATTGCCAAGGCGGAGCGGGGATACGATTCCAGCCGTGACGTGATCAATCTGGAAAAGTCGATCGTCTTGCTTTCCGATGGGCGGGCTCACGACGCCGAATTGCTGTTGCGCGAGACCCGCGATCGACTTGATACGCTGGAAGAAAAGAGCATGATCAAGGAGGGATTGTCGCTGCTGACGGACGACACGCACCGCGACTATGCGGGCGAGGATTACGAACGGGTTCTGGTGCGCGTATTCCTCGCACTCGCCAATCTGATGCAGGGTGGCGCCGATGCCGAGGCCTACTCGTTGCAGATCATGGACAAACAGCAGCAGATTATCGACGCCGCCGCCACGCCTCAAGGCGAAAATCCCAAAGCTTCGTATCAGCAAGTCGCGGTCGGAGCCTACTTGCGCGGTGTCCTGCGCGAGCAGACGCACCGCGACTACGACGATGCGGCGCGCGCCTACGCGCGCGTCGTGAGCTGGCAGCCGACATTCAGCTCGGGACGATTTGACCTGCAGCGAGCGGAAACTGGCCACCATTCGGAGAAGGGGAATGGCGTGGTCTATCTGTTCACACTGGTGGGGCGCGGCCCGTTGAAGACCGAAGTGGCGGAGGTGCCGTCCAGCCAGGCGATGCTGATCGCGGATCGCATCTTCAGCGCTCTGGGCAAGCAAACCGTTCCGCCGACGTTGGCGCCGATCAAGGTGCCCAAGGTCGTGCCGCGACAGAACAACGTGCAGCGGATCGGTGTCAGCGTCAATGGCGGGCGCATGGCCACCACGGAACCGATCACCGACGTTACCCGCATGGCGGTGTCGCAGGCCGAGGCGATGCACGATCACGTGCTGGGGATGGCGGTCGCCCGCCGCACGCTAAAGAAGGGTGTCGTCTATGGCGCAAAGGAGGTCGCCGGAATCGAAAAAGGCTCACTGATCGGACTGGGCATTGACCTGGCGGGGGTTGCCTACGAAGCGACAGAGCATGCCGATACGCGATCCTGGAGCCTGTTGCCCGATACGATTCAGGTCGTGCGACTGGAACTCCCGGTCGGCGACCACCTCGTGGGATTGACGCCACTGGATCACCATGGAAGGGCCTGCGGCCCCCAGGTTCGGCATCCGGTATCGGTCCAGGACGGGCGCAATACCTATGTGCTGGCAAACTTCCCGGCCGAGCGATTGACAGGTAAAGTACAGGTATCGACTCCCTGAATCGGGCCGCAGATAGAAGGAAGGGATTTGCCATGAACCTGCCGTCGACAATTCGCCAGCGGACGATGATCAGGCGACAGACTTTCGCCGGCGTGACCGGAGTGGCGATGATGGCCGCCGCAGTGCGGCTGTTGATTGCCGCACCTCCTCAGCCGGCCGAACAGTCGAAGCAGCCGGCCGAGCAGCAGCGTGCCGCCGCGCGCGACAAGCTGGCGCCGCTGCAGTTTCTGGTCGGAAGTTGGAAGGGCGTCGGCCAGATCAAGCGGGGCTCCAACGACGGCGCCTGGACCGAGCAACAGGAATGGATCTGGAAGTTCACGGCCGACAACGCATGCCTCGCTTTCCAGGGCGAGTCGGCACGCTACTTCCAGTCCGGCGAACTACGCGCCCTGGAGCAACCCGGTCAGTTCGCGCTAAGCGTGCTCGCTAACGCCGGGCCGCCAAACAACAAGGAAACAGCCCGACGCATCGAGTACATCGGGGAGCGGTCGGAAGACGGCCAGCTGCGGCTGTTGGCCGACGATGCCGTCGACCCGCTCCCACAGAAAATCTCGATCCGCTCGGTCGCCAGCGGCGATCGGCTGGTCATGCTGCTGGAACGCAAAGCAGCGGGCGGCAGGCTCCAGCGGCTTTGCGAAATCGGATTCACGCGCGTCGGCAGCGGCTTCGGCCAGGGATCGAACGGCCCCGAATGCGTCGTGACCGGCGGATTCGGCTCGATGACGGTCACCTACAAAGGCCAATCCTATCCCGTCTGTTGCAGCGGCTGCCGGGACGCGTTCAACGAAGACCCGGAAAAAATCCTGGCGGAATTTCGCGAGAAAAAGGCGAATCCCCGCAAACCGATGTAGCCGAGTCGCTCCGCGACTCGGCGCTGCGCTGCGGAGCAACTCGACTACGGTCGGCTGCCTTGTGCAGCGCTTCCGGCCGCCTCAACCCGCCTCTCCCACTCGACCATTGTTTAGCGACCGACTTGTCTTGCTGATCGGTTGAGGTACTGCGATGAATTCGGGGGCGTCGCGCATTGGGAAGTTTGCGCCTAATTCGTGGAAACGCGGCGCAAGCAGCCACGTCCCGAACGCAGAGCCGGACCGACGTGTCGTTTGCCTTGCAAGGCGTGCGACACCCCGCCCGCTCTCGCGGTGCCCGCCGCAAGTGGCTGGACGGCCTGCGCCGCCGACCGGTTCTGGAGCGACTTGTACAACTCCAGCTGCTCGCCAGCGTTCCATTGGCCTTCGATGATTCGAATTACTATGTCGCCGTCAACGGCACACTCAACGGCACAAACCTGATGGCCAACGATTGGGACCCCGACGGCGGAACGTTCAGCGCGTCCGTCGTTGCCAATCCGACCAACGGAACCATCACCGCTTTCAGCCAACGCTGTGAAGTACGTTCTCAGTGAATTGGGAAACGCATCGCGCTATGTACCCCGAAGGGGTTTTTCTGCCGCGCAGCCGGGGGTTGCCGGTACTCCGGCTACCCCCGGTTACCGTCCCACGCGACGCGCCGGCGGTCGAGCGCATCGGTCCATCGACAGTCATGGGCCCGCCGAGACCGCAACCGATGGAGCGCTG
>Ga0233425_10001896_pt1 | contig 44000 bp, 41 predicted proteins | sample Watercolumn_Towu_2_FD_181712 | JGI IMG/M metagenome (GOLD analysis project Ga0233425, IMG submission 181712) | Freshwater microbial communities from Lake Towuti, South Sulawesi, Indonesia - Watercolumn_Towuti2014_140_MG | ecosystem: Environmental > Aquatic > Freshwater > Lake | place...
CACTTGCCAGGAAAAACCTGCTCTTTCTCCTCATCGTCTGCGGCGTGCTTTTAACCGATGGCATTGCGGATGTTTATTATGTAATCCGTATGAAACCACTCATGTCCGTCTCTTGCTGTGCCACTTTCTTTGATGTACTTTTACGACCTTCGGCCTTAATCCCGCAGGCTATCTTTGGAAGAAACTTTCAAAAGATTTTATTTATTGTGTACTATGTTACGAATACACTTCTCATAGCCTTATTGTTTACAAGCCTGTCGAAGAAATGGGTATCGGCGGCATCACTGCCACGAAAGATCGTCCTTTACAGCCAGTATGCAATTGGAATTATCAATATCCCCGTAGTGATATATACGCTCATTGAAAATATCGCCCCGAAGCTCATGCAACTTCCCTATCACCACTGTATCTACTGCTTTATGGGGAATGGTATGGTTCCTGACGCGCCCGTTATGCTGGGATTATTTGTCATTGGCACCTTTGCAATCGGCTGGATGGCCATCATCAGGCTTCTATGCAAAAATGGAGAGGCACGGCTTATAACAGAGCGGCTTTTGTTGAAAGTAAACAATCTTTCGGCCTTCTGCCTGCTCGCCTCTCTAAGTATGGTAACGATACATTTAATTTTAATTTAGACAGGATTAACAGGATAGATATGACTAAGAAATTTTGGATAGGTCTTGCTATTGTTTTTGCTATCGCCCTGATTGGAGTATCATACCAGAAATTCCTGAAAAACCCGCGGTGTGCCTATGAGGGTTCTGCGATCACCCCAATTTACGAGGTTGACATCGCCCTGAAGGATAAATCAGTAAAAAAGTTTTGTTCTATCTTCTGTGCGTCTCAGTGGTTTAAAAATAATACAAAATTGGTTGATCACGTCATTGTCACCGACGAAATCCGTGGCAACAAAATCGACTCGTACATGGCGTATTTCGTAGAAAGTGAGCTAATCACAAATAAAACCAATGACAACCGCATCCACGTATTTCAACAGCGACAGGACGCCCTTACCCACGCGGAGAAATTTCACGGCACGATGACAGACGACCCGTTTAGTCTTGATGAATAAAATGACAAGATTCCCGTGCAGCCAGGAGTTTCCTCCTGACTCCTCTCTTCCCACAACAAGGCGGCAGGAGAAAACTCTCGCCGCCACGGAAATCTATGTAGGATGAGTGAAGCGAAGCGCACCCATCACAAATAAGTTAGACAGGATAAACAGGATTTACAGAATTGAACGTCGTTGCTGCTCTCCCATTTCCTGCCGGGCACGCTTACTGCATCATCCCTTACACAACTACTGATTTTCCCTGTCACAAACCACGACGTCCTCTCCAAGTGACTCTTGCCCTTTTACCTTTATATCGCCACCGTTATTGTCGCAAACTTTCCCCTTGTTAATGGATAGATCTCCGCCGACCACAATGCCTATCCCCTTGTTATTGATTACTGTGGCATCGTTCAGAAAAACGCCTCCCTTGTCGGCGCCGATACCGAAACGCCCATTTTCTTCCACCGAAATTATGACATCACGAGCAGCGATATTCCCCAATTGACAATATATACCGGCTCCGCCATTATTTTTGAATTCATTTGTCGCTGTTTCACTGCCTGATATGGCAACGTCATATTTGGAAGAAATTCCGTAACCTTTGTTGTCCACTACGCGCGCTTCTATCAACTGAACATACCCCGATGCGTTAATGCCATGGCCACCATTCCGCTGACTCGGCTTTGGCGTTATTTTTCCTTTTATTTTGGCGCCGTTGCCCTCTACCACTATATTGCTGGCTCTGACATTGCCGATTTTAGTGTCTTCATCGTTATTATTCGTCCTCCTTCCTCCATTTGCTATAATTCCACTTTTGCCATTGCCTTTGATAGTGCTTTGCCGTCCATAATAGGCTGGTTTGTCTGTCATGAAATTGATACTGACGTCTCCATTTTCGGCAGCGATACCGGCATCCCCGTTGTTCTCGACTTGAAGCGTTGCTTCATTAGCCGCCACATTTCCCGTCTGACTATAAAGACCTATTTTTCCATTTTCGCTGAATTTACTTACTGCTGTTTCTGTTCCGGAGATAACAATGTCGTTTTTGGCAAAAACTCCATAGGCTTTATTATCCGTCACCTCGACCTCGGACAACTGCACATACCCTCTTGTGCGAATGCCGTCATTGCCATTTTTCCGGATAGTAACGTTTTTCAGTGTCACATCCCCATTTCCATCTGATTTGACGCCGTTTCCGGAGAACCCGCTCACGGTAAGATTTTTTAGCGTAAGGTTTCCTTTTGTAACAGAAAATCCGTCGGTATTTTTGCCCGCATTTGACCCGTTTACTTCCACGCTGGAAGAGTTGCTGGAGGCGTCAATCGTCACCGTTTCGGTTATATCCGGCAGTGATTTTTCCGGACTGATGGACGAAACGCTTGATTCGAAGGTAATCGTGTCTTCCCCCTCTCTCTTGTTTGCCTCCTGGATTGCCGCACGTAAGGTGCACTGGTTGCCGTCCGAGGACAGGTTTGCATCGCAGACGCCGTCTGTCAGGTCTGCGTCCGGTTCGTCTCCCGTGGTGTTCACCACTAAAGCGTTTGAGGTAGAGGTGATGGAAATATGCACGGGTACAGAACCACTAACAGAATTGCATCCTTCAGTATTACGCGATGGATATCCATTGTAGGAGGGAGTATAAACAGTTACATAATAATCTCCACTAACTGACAATGTATCAGTTAATATCCCATCGGATGCCGCCCTTCGCTCTAAGGATGCTACTATGCCATCAGCATTGTAATTAATTTTTTGCAAAATTATTGAAGGTTTTTCCCATTTCTCTTCTGAGATATTTCCATAATTGGTGATCGTTGCATTTACAACAATACTGTCTCCTTCTTCACCTGAAAATCTATATTGAACCATATCTCCATCTGGCGCTGCACTCAAGAAACTAACATCTTTTTCAAGTCCTGAGGATAAGACAAATTCCTCGTCATAAGAATTGTATAAATCATATATTCTATATTTTATATTAATAGGAGGAGTATAACAATATGTGCAATACCCAGACCAGTAAGCAGAATGATAATATGAGGGGGTTATTCCGAAAATTAATTGAATTTCGTTTACACCACTAGAAGTTGTGGTTACATAGCAACCATTCTGGCTGCCTAAATTCCATTCAGCACCATAGCAGTTGGTACAGTAGGTAGTTACGTAACAATCTTCACAATTATCATATCCTTTAACAGATACATAAACATACGTCGATTCTTCGGCAGCAAAGAAAAATGTAAAGTATCCTCTAGATTCGTTACCGACTTTATTTCCTACCTTTATGGTAAAAGGCACCTCTTCAGAATAGTCCCAATAACCACATTCTATTGTTTCCGAAAGTGTTAACGTCCCCGATACAGGCGCATCGCCATAGGATGAAGAAAGAGCTATCAAAAAGCCCGCAACGCTGCTCAGTACAAAAAAGACGGTCAGAAATATCTTACTCAATAATTTCTTCATAAACCGCTTCCTTTCTTTTAGTGTTTGGATAGATGAAGCACCAACTCACCAATCACAAAAATCAGACAGGATGATCAGGATTTACAGGATTAAGCGACTTTTCCGCCACGAAGCCGCCAGGGCACGATACTTCTGCTGGTTCGGGTTTGTAACCCGACCCTCCCCGTTTCATATTGCCGATTTTAACATCGCTTGCACATAGCACCGTTATCTCAAGAGTTCAGGCGCAGACCCGAACCCGCAGAGCGCACAGAGTGCCGTTATCCCAATAAGCTCAAAAATCCTGTAAATCTTGTTTATCCTGTCTTGTGTTAGTCTTTTTCCTGAGCGGGCTCGTATACGCTTAATCCACACTATCCGGATTTATTTTCCTGCTCTTTCAGCAACTTATACTCAATGCTGTCCACAAGGGCGTGCCAGCTTGCGTCAATCAGGTTTTCGGACACGCCAACGGTATTCCAGACGCCTTCTTTGTCCTGCGACTCAATAATCACCCGCACCTTGGCCGCTGTCCCCTTTCTCGGATTGATCACGCGAACTTTATAATCCACCAGCTTCATGTCCTTTAATGATGGATAGAACCGTTCTAAAGCCTTGCGCAATGCCGAATCGAGGGCGTTCACTGGACCTGCCCCCTCGCTCGCTGAGAGTTCCTGGACACCGTCCACCATCACCTTTACCGTTGCTTCCGTTACGGGCAATCCATTTTCCCGTTTCTCGACGATTACCCGAAACCCTTCGAGGTCAAAAAAACTCTTGTATCTGCCAATCTTCTTCCTTGCGAGCAGTTCAAAAGACGCCTCGGCTGACTCAAATTGATACCCTTCATTCTCCAGGTTTTGAACCTCTTCGAGGATGGTCCTCATGAGTTTGCTATCGTGGGTCAGATTGAATTTTTCTATCTTTGCCAGAATCGTAGAACTGCCCGAAAGTTCTGAGATCAATATCCTTCTTTCGTTTCCCACCGATTCTGGGGGAATGTGTTCGTATGTCTCCCTCTTTTTCTGAACAGCATTGACGTGCAATCCGCCTTTGTGGGCAAAGGCGCTGGTTCCGACGAATGGCTGATTAGGGCGCAAAAGGAGATTTGCCACCTCGTAAACGTACCGGGAAACTTCAGTCAATTTCTTAAGACCGCCATCTCCCAGACAATGATACCCCTTCTTCAAGACCACATTTGGAATAATGGAGCACAGGTCTGCGTTCCCGCAGCGTTCTCCGAATCCATTGATCGTCCCCTGCACCTGTCTGACGCCGCTGTCGACAGCGGCAAGCGTATTGGCTACTGCAAGGTCACCATCGTTATGGACGTGTATACTTAATAATGTACCCTTCATTTTTTCCCTGATGTCTTTGACAATCTCGGTTATTTCTGTAGGCAGGCTGCCTCCATTGGTATCGCACAACACAATGGCATCTGCGCCTGCTGATTGGGCTGCATTGAGCACTTTTAAGGCATATTCCCGATTTTTCTTATATCCATCGAAAAAATGTTCGGCATCAAAGAAGACCTCTTTGTTTTTTGACTTGAGATATGAGATGGTGTCAGAAACCATTTTCAGGTTTTCGTCCAGTGAGACCTTCAATACGTCAGTCACCTGGAAATCCCAGCTCTTCCCGACGATGGTTACGACCGGCGTTTCAGCCTGAAGCAATGCCTTTACGTTTTTATCTTCTCCGACACGGTTATCAGCCCTTCTCGTGCTTCCGAAAGCGGCAATTTTCGCGTGTCGCAGTTTCAAGGATTTTACTTCCTGAAAATATGATTCATCCTTGGGATTGGCTATCGGATAGCCGCCTTCAATGTAATCAACCCCAAGGTCATCTAATTTCAAGGTAATGGCTAGTTTATCCTGCAATGAAAAGGAAATGCCCTCGCCCTGACTGCCGTCACGTAGTGTTGTATCGTAAATGAATATTCTGTTCATGTTACGAAGATGTTATCAACGGCGTAACACGTTGTCAAGTTTAAAGAAGCATGACACAGGCAATAAGAAACACGTGTTAAGCAACAGGTGGCGGGGAAGGGCTGATAGTAATCTCGTCACTCGTCACACGTCACTATTAAATACCCGCTCATAAAAGTTTTTATAAGTAGTAATTGACCAATGAATGGATATTCCTTTATAATATTAATGTTATATCTTAAATGATTTGTGTAAGATATTTTACCTCCCCTAATTCCCCTCCTTGCGAAGGAGGGGATTAAGGGGTGGTTAATTTATAATTTCATAAAGTCGGAGGAAAACATGTCGCATCCACATCATCCACACAGTCAGCATCCAAGCAGTCACCCCCTGTCTCATGGACACGGAGGTCATCCCGCATCACACGGACACGGCGGCCATCCCGAAACGATAAGAGAAACATATTCACGCATAAAAGATGACACTTCAGGCAAATCCGCAACAGAATACATGAAGAACATGAAGAACCAGTTACGTTTAGTCTTCTGGGAGACCACGGTGGGATGTAATCTGGAATGCGTTCATTGCCGCCGGTTAGATGTGAGCGCCACCCTTGCCAAAGATGATATGACCACCAAAGAGGCATTTGCCTTTGTAGATGCCGTGGCTGAAACCGGCAGACCCATTCTGGTGCTCAGCGGCGGCGAACCACTCTTCAGACCAGATATCTTTGACATCGCAAAGTATGCGGTGAGCAAGGGATTGAGCGTTGCGCTGGCGACCAATGGAACACTCGTTGATGATGACACTGCAAAGAAAATTGTGGACGCAGGGATTGCCAGGGTATCCATCAGTTTCGATGGCGCAGATGCCAAGACCCATGACGGATTCCGGAAGATACCCGGCTCGTTTGAACGGTCAATTGCAGGATTTAAGCGACTCAAAGACCTCGGCATGAGCATGCAGATCAACTGTACCATTGCAAAGCATAACGTTGAGCAGATTGACGATCTTTATAATATGGCCTTAAAACTGGGCGCAGATGCACTTCATATTTTTATGCTCGTGCCCGTAGGTTGCGGCGTTCAGATTGCCGACGACCAGATGCTTCACCCAAAGAAATACGAAGAGGTACTCAATCATTTCTACGACCTTTCCAAAGAGGCAAAAATTCAAACCAAAGCTACCTGTGCCCCCCACTATTTCCGTATCATGAGGGAACGCGCCAAAGAGGAAGGGATTACCATCTCGCCAAAAACACACGGCATGGCCGCCATGACGAAGGGATGTCTGGCCGGTACGGGTGTGTGCTTCGTTTCCCACAAAGGGGAGGTCTTCCCGTGCGGTTATTTGCCCGTTGAGGCGGGTCATGTGAGGAAGCAAAAATTCGTAGATATCTGGAACGATTCTCCTGTCTTTCAAAAATTGCGTGACCCTGAGTTACTGGAAGGCAAGTGCGGGGCGTGCGAATACAAAAAGGTCTGTGAAGGCTGCAGGGCACGCGCTTTCTACGACACCGGCAACTACCTTGCCGAAGAGCCTTACTGCATCTACCAACCTAAAATGGCAAGGGCAGGCAAAGAGTAGCAAATCAGAATTTCGGCTAATACTTGTCCTTGTGCAAACGGGGAAAAGAGTTTGGAACCACAGACTTCGTCGTGAGCGCTCAGTCGAACGATTTCACTGATTACACAGATAAAGATCAAAGGGGGTTATACGATATTTAACTTTTAAGATGTGACCCTTATGTCCTCCTTATGTCCTTCTTCTCTATTTTCCTGGCTTTCTCATTAGCCTGCCTGATTGATACACAAAACCCAACGGATTTTAAATGCCATGATCGATTGATGTCTGGTTTTACTAACCTTTGACCAACCTGCTCTCCTTGCTTGTTATTTTTAAATTTTTAAAGATTCTCCCATTCTTCGAGGGCGATTTTCTTTCCTATCCCACGCTGAATCTCATTGAGAAGCATTCTAACTTGCGGGACAGAATATTCCTTGTTGCTTGGCAGGGTAAGGGTATATGTGCCATAGCGCATGTAAAAGTGGTGTCCTCCTGGTTCTGGCTGTTCAAATCCGAATCTCTTTAACTTCTTTATGAAATCCCTTCGTTTACATGGTTTCCATTTAGCCATGAATAATCGTTTCATCAGGAACAGGCATTTTCTTGTTCAAATCAACTCGGCCCATCACGGGCAATTTATCACCATGCCTGATTTTTACAATAAGCCATCCCTCAAGGGCTGATCTTAATTCATCCTGACACTGATATAGGGTTTCTCCAAAGGCAATAACGCCTGAACAGGGTGGGATTTTACCAGCAAAACTACCATCTTCCAGTTTTTCATAGACTGCTTTACTCATTGCTTTATTTATATATTCGATAAGCATAAGAATATCCTTTTATAATCCCCGGTTTTGCAAAATATTTGATTTGGTGAAATTATACCGTATCCACACTGAACTATCGGTGGAAAACATCGCCTTTTCTTCCTTTCATAAATTCGGATACTGGAAAAGAAATCTCCGCCTTGCCTTCAAGTTCAGCAAGTTTTTTCGATTTTTCCCTTCTCACAAATCGATGAGCGCAATTCGATGACTACGAATCAACGCCGATGGGTATGTCTAAATTTTAACAAGCTCCTTCTTTTCCGCCGCATCGAGTCCGAATGCCGTGTGGATAGCCCGCAGGGCGCGATCGGCGTGAGCATCGTCAATGACGCAGGAGATCTTGATTTCCGAGGTGCTGATCATCTGGATATTGATTTTTTCGTCTGCCAGGACGCTGAACATCTTCTCGGCTACGCCGCAATGGCTCCGCATGCCGATCCCCACGACCGAAAGTTTTGCAATCTTGCTGTCGTGAAGGACTTCCTTAGCGCCGAGGTCATTCTTGATCTTCTCCGCAGTTTCCAGGGCTAGTCGTAAATCGCTTCTCGGTACGGTAAAGGTCACATCTGCCCGATTCTCGATACTGGCGTTCTGGATAATCATGTCCACGTTAATTTTTTTTCTTGCAATCTCATGAAAAATCTTGGCAGCCTGGCCGGGGACGTCCGGTACTGCCCTGATGGTAATCTTTGCATCGTCCTTGCTTACCGCCACACCGCTTACAACAATATCTTCCATCTCTTTCGCCTCCTTACAAATCAATGTCCCCTCTTTGTTGTTGAAACTCGACCTGACGTAGAGGGGAACGTTATATTTTTTCGCAAATTCAATCGAACGGGAATGCATCACCTGCGCGCCCAAGCTTGCAAGCTCAAGTATTTCGTCATACGACACCTTATCAAGTTTTCGTGCAAGAGGGACTTTTCTTGGATCAGCCGTATAGATGCCATCCACATCGGTAAAAATGTCGCACCGGTCTGCCTTCATGATGGCGGCCAGCGCCACAGCCGTTGTATCCGAACCGCCGCGCCCCAGGGTGGTGATGTTTTCATTCGCATCAATACCCTGAAACCCTGCAACAATAACGATAGTGCCTTTATCCAATTCCTTCTGTACACGATGGGTGTTGATATTCCGGATGCGCGCCTTGGTGTGATAACTGTCGGTGACTATGCCAACCTGGCCTCCGGTAAAGGAGACCGCCGGATACCCAAGCGCATGGATGGCCATAGCCACAAGTGCAATAGAAATCTGCTCCCCGGTCGACATAAGCATATCCATTTCGCGAGTCGAAGGATTGTCCGTTAGTTCATAGGCAAGGTCGATCAGTTCATCAGTCGTTTGGCCTCTTGCGGATACTACCACGATGACCTTATTCCCCGCCTTATATGTCTCTACTATCCGTTTAGCAGCCGCCTTGATGCGCTCTGCGTTGGCAACGGAAGTGCCTCCAAATTTTTGTACAATCAGTCCCATATTCATTCCTTACATGCGTTATTCTATTTACAGATATTCTATTAATTAAGCTATTTAGATTATTAAATGTATTCACCAAAGTCAACCTTTTTCTAAAGCAGGTCAAAGTGCCTGACTTTTTTGTAATTGACAAGGTTTCAGAATGTCTATAAAATACCCGAAACTACGGTTACATTAACCACCTTTATTCACAGGAAAATTTTATTGCACGGGGAGGTATCATGAAAGGCAATCCAAAAGTAATTGAAGTTCTCAATGACGTGCTTAAGGCAGAGATAACCGCCATCAACCAATATTTTGTACACGCTAAAATGTGCGAAAACTGGGGCTACCATTCCTTGTACGAATTCAATGAAAAAAACTCTATAGAAGAAATGAAGCACGCAGAAAAACTGCTGGAACGCATGTTGTATCTGGAAGGCATTCCCAAAATGGAGAAAGACAAACTCAACATCGGGAAGAACGTAAAGGAACAACTGGAAAATGATTATGCATTAGAAAAAGCCGCTATTCAAAGGCTTCAAAAATCAATTACGCTGTGTGACAGTTTAGGAGATGCCGGCTCAAGCGATTTACTTGAACATATCCTGCTTGATGAAGAGAATCACGCCAATGATCAGGAGGCATACCTGCAGGAGATCAAGGACATGGGCATTGAAAATTTCTTGACCACACAGATGCATAAAAAGGGAAAGGAATAAATTATGATTCACGAGGTAACAGGAGATATTCTTCTAACAAAGGCCCAGGTTATAGCTCACGGCGTTGCGCCGAATGATGATTTTACTTCTGTCTTAGCACTCAGTCTTCGGGAACACTGGCCGGCAATGTATAAGGATTTTCGCCATTATTGCCATACTATGCATCCACAACCTGGTGAAATCTGGATTTGGGTTAATCCTGAAGGGAAACGTATTATTAATTTATTTACCCAGGAAGCTGCATATGGACACGGTGTAAAGCCAGGGCGTGCCAAGTTGGAATATGTAAACCATGCTTTACGGGCATTGCATAAGGCAGCCGAAGCGGAAGAATTTACCAGTATCGCGTTACCACGCCTTGCTACCGGTGTCGGTGGGTTAAATTGGGAAAATGTGTTTCCACTCATCTCTAAATATCTTGGAGAACTAACTATTCCCGTTTTTGTTTATACTTTGTTTCACAAGGGGATGAAAGCAGACGAAAATATCTGAATGTGTGGAACCGGCAAGTCAATCGATGCAGGCTCACGCGAATTACTCGAACATATCCCGCTTGACGAAGGGAATCATGCCACTGCTCAGAAGGCATACTTGCAGGAGATCAAGGACATGGGCATTGAGAATTTCTTATCCACTCAGGTTCACAATAAGGAAAAAACATAACCAGCATATCCGCAGTCGAATCGACCCCTCTTATATTCTCCCCTTGCGAAGGGGAGAAAGAGAGGGGTAAAATTCCATGTTATCGCTTCTCTTCCCATATTGTCTTGTGTCTTTCTTCCTCTTCCAGCTTTTTCAGTGTTTCTTCAAGTTTCCTTTTTTCCTGCTCTAATTGTTCCTCCGTTTTCACAACATCCTTGTATTTTATGTATTTCTGCGCCTTTCCCAGCCCTATCCGCTCTAATGATTTTTCTAACATTTTTTCCTGAATTTCTTTTACCGTCTCAAATCTCTCAAGGTCTCTGGGTTCATAATATGGGGGATTATAATACAAAAAAGCATACTCTGCACACCCGACAAACCTTACTGATACATAAGCAATAATCGCAGAACCCAGCAGGATGAGGAATAACAATCTCACCCGCGGTTTTTCTCTAAGATGTTTCTTGTGTTCGGTTTTTATGCCCATACATTAGATTAGACCTCGGTGACTTTTAACAGTGTAATGGCAATTCATGAATTGCCACTACACAGTCGGTTTAAAATCTAAAACATCAAGCGCCACAGGGTTTTTGGACACGTCGATGCATGTAATACATCGAGTTACCGCATTTATCGCATATTGAAATCTCCTCCCTCTTTTTCATGTACCGTATCAAGGTAGTCACAAATGCCGCATGACTCCAAGTCAAAGGCGACACCGATAACGGCGCATTGGTGTAGGGGTCAATCTGTTCGGCCAGGACGCCAGAGGCCAGCGCCCTATCCACAACCCATTCCAGAATCGACAAGGCATTATTTAGTTCGGTCAAATTTTTTGCTTTCATGATGTCATACTCTGCCAGCCACATTGTACAGATAAACCACGGGTTTCCTGGTGCACGTTCCGTATCATTACCAACACGATGATAAACATCATTGATATACCTGGCAACCCCACCCACAGACGTCTTTACCCACAGTTTTTCCTTCACTGCATCCATTGTCAATACTACCATTGATGATTCAGGACTGAACGTCCCAAAGGCTGCCAGCCCGTAAAGACTCGCATCCACCGTCATATCCAGTTCATACCCTCTTGCAGTCCTTTTCCCCATCCTTGCGAATCTTCCCTCATCCTTATGATAAAAATATGCTATCAATGCCTCTTTCATTTTTTCCGCAATTTCATAATATTTTTTGCCGTGTTCCTCTTCGCCAAAGGCGCAGGCAAAGTTACCAGCCGCCCGCAATCCTGCAATAACCGCAGATACCGTAAAAGTATGCACGCCGTATCGCTCTTCCCACAGATCGTATGAATTCAAAGGCAAACCGGTCTCTTCGTCCCTGAATTTAACCATAAACTCCGCTGCGTTGATGATCAGACACCGGTACAAAGGCTTCACAAATTCAATATCCCTGAACTCATCGTAATGATTCCACAATGCCCAAACGACCAGTGCAATGCCATCTTCCTGGATAGGGAGACTCTTCTTGTCGTCCTTCATCCACGGGTGCCACGAACTGGCAACAGACCTATCCGGGTTATATTTGTGGAGTAAATAGCCGTCTTTGGAAATGACGTCCGCGCAAAATTGGAAAAATCGTTTCGTTGTATCCATGTATCCTGATTTGATCATGGCGTATGCAACCAGGGCGCCGTCTCGCGGCCACATATACGAATAGGTGTCTCTTCCCATCTGTACTATATCTGAATCATTCGCAGCGATAATGGCGCCATTATTATCAATCTGTGTCCGGATAATCAGCAAGCTTCTTTTAAAAAACGATACCAGCCTTTGAGGGAGGTCGTAGAAATTAAAGACCTCTTTATTAACCCACATTTTCCAGTAATTTTCAGTACGTCTGATCAACTCTTCGGGTGTTTTCTCCCAAATAACTTTATTGAGTTTTACCACATCACTGTGCTTCATCCCTGCAGCAATCCAGTAGTGGGCAACGTTTTCACCGTTTGCTTTTATCTGAAGATTAATGCCTAAGGTCGAATCGACCGAGCCCTGAGCGATGGGGTTTCCACTTAATATACCATCCTCAGCATCTCTCCATGTCCCCTCTGCGCCGCGCAATTCCTTGATTCCGGTGGCAAAATGGTCTACCCCGCATTTGGCGGGATCACAACAATTAATTAAAAAATACCGCTGGGATTTATAATGAACAATTGCCCTCGTATCCGGGTCGTAATAGGCCGTGTCCCCTATCTCATTCTCGTAAATGTGAAAATCGTGATTGAAAAACAATCGTATTTCACGGTCTCTTCCCTCCAAATTCCTGACTACGATTTCCTTCACGAAAATATTCAAATGGAAATCGACCGTGTCATACATCTGGAGTTCGATTTTTAAACGATCATTCCGTGCCTTCACATCGGTCACCAGGGTGTCTTCCTTATATTTCAAAGTCTTTTGCCACTCCCCGCCCATCCAGCTAAACTGGCCGTCGACCCAAACCCCCAGCCTGCTAGGATGTCCGATGGTATGGTTCTCCTTCCCCACGTAAGGATAATAAATATCCCTGATCTGATACTCCCGATCGAAGGTAACCAGCATCGAACCATTTCCTACCGGTATATCTCTGGGCATTATTTACCCTCCTTAATAATAGAACGCACCACAGTGGAGCAAAAAATGCGGAGTTACAACTCCCGATTCTCCCTTAACAAAGGGGGATGCAGGGGGATGTTATGCGCTCTCTGCTCTGAGGTAAAATATTTTTTAGAAGGCGTTCCTTCTTTCCTTTGAATGCACTTCGTGCTTCTTTGCGGATCGAGTTATTGAAGGAAGCAACTTGCTCTGCGAAGATGTGCATTTGATTGTATCCGTACCTTCTCATATCTGCTCAGCCCCGAGTTAGCTAACATTTGTTTTTGCCTTTATTCTACAATCGCCAGCGTGCTATTGTATAAAATAACAAGTGTAGAGCAAAAAACAGTTGGGTAGGTTGGGTTGAGGAACGAAACCCAACATTTTTTAAAATGTCACGAAATGGTATCGTTGGGTTTCGCCTTGCTCAACCCGACCTACATAATTCATTCATACCCCACTTTCGCATCGAATTCTATCTTACATTCTGATCCCCAATCAGCAGCATAATCGCCCTGCTTTACATAACGACGGAAGCTGGAATATGGCCACGCAATTGGTGAATTTACCAGACCGTGTTTTACCGGATTGTAATGAATATAATCAATATGCCTGACCAAATCGTTCTCATCTCTTATCTGATGTTCCCAAAAACGACGTTGCCAAATTCCTTGTTCCCCCTTATGGAGCCTCGAAACGGTTTGCGTACCTTTGTATTTATTTTGACATCGCCTGCTGAAATAGCTCTTTATCAATTGCCATCTCATCGAGTAGTTATTATCATTCTCCGGCAACGTCCATAAGCAGTGAATGTGGTCGGGAAGCAAAACAAATGCGCGAATGCGAAATGGGTGGCAAGAGGTAACATGCAGAAATGCCTCCTTTACCAGCGACACGTTTGTTTCGTGGCACAAAATCTTATTTCGCCGATACGTCACAACCGTAAAAAAGAAGGTTGCTCCCGGTGTTTTTGACCTGCGATAGTGCATGGCTTTCCTGCCAATTCTATAAGGTTGATTAGCGCAAAGTGAAATTCAACGTCAACCATTTGTGGCATTCACAAAAAAGTTGGGTTTCGTTCCTCAACCCAACCTACCTTGACTGTTGATATAACGGTTAGGGCGCTTATATCGCCACAGGTGCGGCATTTGCCCAACTATCGTCAATTTGTTGTAAGAGAGACTCACGGTTCCGCTGATCCTCAAGCTTGCTGATCATAAATGCTCTCACCCCCGCATCTTTAATTGAACACCCAATGTGCCAACAATCCTGATAATCGATGACAAGAAAGCGGTCGTGGAACTCTCGGGTAGAGCGCACATCGACTGACATCTTCGGATATTGACTTTTAAACCTAATGCCCTCTAACGTGAAGTCGGGCGGAAATTTGTGAGTTAGGATGCGAATGGCAGAAACTGAGTCTTTAACGTTGGTGAGGAGCGAAAAAATTGTGCCGTTCACATACGGATCGACCACGGAAATGCTGTTCTGAGCATTCTGCACGATTCGCCGGATTTCGACGTAAGCGTCATGTTGACTGCCCGTTGGGAAAAAGAGTTCGCTTACTTCAGCAGTGCTCGGAATCAAGCGGCCTGATTCAACTTTCCACCCGATCTGACCGAGGTCACGGTTAAGGTCCTCGATTCCTATGTCCTTAAACGTACTGACGATGATGTACGCTGCACGGAGCTTGTTCTCGTCTGTCAGGGCTTCGTAAGCTGTATTGATGCGTGGGCGGTACGCAGCTAAACGTGCCTTTTCCGAATATGCCTCCTTCTCCGTGAGTTCCCAGTCCACCGCTAAACCCGCACGGTCAAGAATGTGTGGAATGTCGCGACTATGCATGAAAAACAAGTGATGAAGGATCACTCGCCACGGATCCAAATCTGAGCGTTTCATGGTTTCTAAGCGGCCTAACATTTATCTTTATTCTATAGTTGCCAGCATGACATCATATGAAATAACAAACATAGAGCAAAAATAGACAGGAATATGCTGACAATCCATTATAATATTAAAAAATTTATAACAGTTTAGTTTTTGAAAAGCACCAATAGTTGAAAAATGTCTTTGTGACAGAAGGTAGGGGCAATTCATGAATTGCCCCTACCTTGCTTTTAATCGTATGGGTTGAGTGTCTGCCTTAAAATGCCGCTGTGGTTGCGCTCTTTTTACGGCTCTTCTTCAGGTCCTGTTCGTAGTATTTCATCACACCCTTCAGTGAACACAGGCTGCCGCACATGGTGCAGGTATCCTCGTCCATAGGGGGACGGCTATTGCGGATCTCCTGGGCGCGCTCTTTGGTGATGGCTGTTTCGTACTGGGTATTCCAGTCAAGGTCTCTCCGTGCAATGCCCATTTTCAAATCTAAATTCTTTGCCTTGTCTTTTAACTTTACCATATCGCCCACATGTGCGGCAATACGGGCTGCCATGACGCCTTCACGTACGTCATCAGGTCCCGGAAGGGCCAGGTGTTCGGGCGGTGTGACATAGCAAATGAAGTCCGCACCATAACACGAAGATAAGGCAGCGCCAATAGCCGATGAAATGTGGTCATATCCGGGGGCTACATCGGTGGTAATCGGTCCCAGCATATAAAAAGGAGCGTTGTTGCTCAGGCGCTTTTGTATGAGCACGTTTGCCTCGATCTCATCAATGGGGATGTGCCCCGGCCCCTCAACAATTATCTGCACGCCCTTACTTTGAGCGTATTCGGCAATTTCAGAGTTGATAATGAGTTCCTGTATCTGGGCGCGATCGGTGCTGTCGTGGATGGCGCCCGCCCTGAGACCGTTTCCGAGACTGAGGATGACATCGTGCTTTTTCATGATACTGATGAGACGGTCAATTTGTTCGTAGAGCGGGTTTTCTTTCTTGTTGTGATTCATCCATGCAGTCAGGAACGAACCGCCGCGGCTGACGAGTCCTCCGTAACGATACCCTTGTTTTTTAAGACGTTCAAGGGTTATCAGGTTAATGCCGCAGTGGATGGCCATAAAACCGATGCCCTCTTCTGCCTGCTGTTCTATAACGTCAAAGAGAAAATCGGCCTCCATGTGTACCACAGAACCTTTTTTCTTATTGGTTTCGATTGCCGCCTGATAAAGGGGCACGGTGCCCACGGTGAGAGAAATGGAGTCCAGCACCCGTTTTCTGATTTTGGTCAGGTCGCCGCCGGTTGAGAGTTCCATCAGGGTGTCAGCGCCGTATTTTTCGGCAGTTTGCGCCTTCTTTACCTCCATCTCAATATCGATAATATCAGGCGAGGTGCCGATGCTGGCATTTACCTTAGTCTTGAGCCCTTTCCCAATGCCGACCACACGCGCCTTTCTGTTGGGATTTCCGTAAATAACGATCTGCCCTTTTGCGATGCCGTCACGGATAAATTCAGGTGAAACATCATCATAGGCAGCGGCCTCTTTCATTGCCTCCGTTACGATACCTTCGCGTGCGAGTTCTAACTGAGTTTTCATTTACTTTCACTCCAAATTAATAAAACCTTTAAAAACTGCGGGTTCAGGTTTGCAACCTGAACCCTAATATTTTATCCCTATTTAATAAATTAACCCATTCTACTTCACTAAACACTCATGGTCTTTTGGAACACACGAACCATGAAAAACAAAATCATATTATAATATCTTTGTCTATATTATCACTAAAAATTTTTATTACTGCCTCCATGTTATATTTTTGTATATCCAGTCTTGTATCAAACGGAATAGTGCCTATTATCGGGAGTTCCGTGAGCCGTTTAATTTCATCCGTGTTCGTCTTTTTAAGGGTGGCATCACAATGTTCGGTTGATTCATTCACAATTATTCCTTTGACCTCCAGCCCGTGTTCACGTGCATACGATGCGGTCAGTAAGGTATGATTGATGGTGCCAAGGGTAGGCCGGCAAACGATTATTAATGGCAATTCCATTTCACTTGCCAGATCCACAATGAAATAGTATTCATCAATAGGAACCAGCAACCCCCCGATCCCCTCGATGATCATGTATTCATGCCTTTCGCATAATGTATCAAAAGCGGTATTTATTTTATCCGTGTCGATTTTTGTATTGCTCAATCGTGCGGCTACCGTTGGGGCAAGAGGCTGTTCGAGGCTGATGGGGTTGATGAGTTCGTATTCGTCTTCTGTTTCTGACAAAGATTTTAAAAAAACGGCATCATCGGATATCAAACGATTATTTACCCGTTTACAGCCCGTAGCGACTGGCTTCATAACGCCCACATTAAGACCCTGTTTTTTGTAAAGGGCGGCTAATCCGCCTGCAACAAGGGTTTTGCCAACACCTGTATCTGTGCCTGTTATAAAGTATCCCTTTTCCATAACGATTCCTCCTGTTTGATTAATAATTGATCATGCAACTACCCAGCATCTAAATAGAACACTGTGGTAATACATCATAATTACTAAAAACTTTACATCACTGACTGTAACGTTCCTGATACGTTTTTCTTAACTCTTCAACTTCTTCAGGAGAAAGTCCTTTCTTCCATAGATGTTCATCTTGCGTAAGCATCGCATCAATCTTTTTTTCATATTTCAGTTTCATTTCTTGACTTTTCTGCTCCGCAGCCTTAATGACTGCGGGTAAAAATTTCATATAATAATTTTTAGATACCTCATACATCCCGTGCCAGTGGGTATAATCAGGTCCCATCATGCTGGCTCCATGACGTGCCCTCCGACCTTCATGATGCCATAACTCCCAGAATACCCACTGCACTTCATGTTCAAAGGGCGCACGTGGATTTAATATCCCATCAGAGGTTAACTCATTCATGAGTGCATGGGCAGGCTTGGCAAATTTTTCGTTATACAGTATCACCAGATCATCAAACTGTTTATAAAAATTGTCTACATACGTATTGTTATGACAGTTCAAGCAGGCGCCTTTCATTTTTTCTCTACGCTCTTGCCACGTTATAATTTTTGCAACCCGCCTCGGTACGGTTTTATTCACCAAATTTTCATTTTCGTATACCTTCTCAAGAGTTTGAACTTCTTCACCGATCCTTGGAAGAGGTTTCTTCTCAGGATAATCTTCCTTGTATCCATCTTCATAAATCACCAGGTTGATTTTTGTACTTACGACTGGACGGAGCGTCCAGCTAATTCTCTCTCCCACCTCATGGTTGTTGCCCTTATACACACCCTGAGCGGTCATATAACTGCCTATATGACAAGTAGCACATGTCGGAGCCGCTGAATAGTCTTTCCCTAAAACCCAGTCTCCTTCCTTGTCAAGCGCCAGGCGGTTGCGGTTTGTATAGAAGGCAATTCCGTGCTTGGATTCGTTATAAATTTCAATTTGTGGATGATCTGGTCCCATATGACATTTGCCGCAATTCTCGGGAGATCTGGAAAGCTTAGCTTCAAAGGCATGTCTTGAATGACAGGCATGACAAGACCCTTTTGACCCATCAGGATTGAGGCGCCCCATTCCACTGTTAGGCCACGAATCGGGGTCCAAAACTGGTTTTCCTTCTTTTCCTGTTCTCAGTATATTCCCCTGAGAATCTCGCTTGAACTTCAGCATACTTCCATGACACTGCCAGCAACCATTAACGGCATCTGCAATATTACCAGGCAGACCAGCCACCTTTTCAGCCAGTACGTTATCCAGACTTGCCAATATTTCACCTGCGCTTGCATGATGGCTTCTGGAAAACTCTTCATACTCCTGTGGATGGCAACGGGCACAGTCCTTTGGGGTAACGAGAGCCGATACCCAGGTTCCTATGTGTTGCCAGGCGTCAATCTCTTCCGGATTGGCTTTATGACAATCCACACAACCAATTCCATGCTGGGCATGCCTTGAGCGTTCCCACTCCTTGACAAGAGCAGGAGCATGATTCCGATGACATCCGACGCATACTTTATTGGCTGCAGTAATTACTGGTGTTGGTATTTCTTCCGCACGATAACGTTGTAATAATTCTGCATTTTCCTGCCGCAGTTTTTTAAGCTCTGCACAACCAGTACCCATAACTAATATGCCTATTATTACTAACAAATAGATACTTTGTATCTTTTCACGTATTTTAATCATGGAGGTGTTCTCCTTATTATTTTTATTTGTCCGAAGTAAATAAGGTTGAGTTTCGCGCCTCTGCACTGTGGCCTTTCTTCGAGAAACTTCTGTAAATTCAATTTTATATTCCGCCATTTATAAGTAAGGATACCTCAAAAATCCTTCAAGGTCAATTACACGATCAAAGGCAACTTAACGACCTAAATCAGCGGCACGGGGGCAAACACCTTTGCAAAAGCACGCCACGCTTATTCCCCGTCCGCTGGATTTGCTTGTTGTGCATTCTTCATATTTATTCTGGGTAAACCACATCATCAGTTATGTTTTTCGACGCAAGGTATTTAACTGCATCTGGTTTTAAGTCTTCGTGTAAGATGAGTTTTACAAAAACCCTTTTTTTGTTTTTGTCTTCAAAACTTGCCCAGATATCAGCCACATTATACCGAAAATCCATTTGAGCTATGTAAACTGGCACTTGATTAACTGAACGGGGTTGATAAGTTTGCTTTGGCGGATGGAATAGGAGTGGGAAAGTTTTATTTCCATTTAGATATTCTTCACTATTCATCATGGATAGAATTTCACCAAGCTTCTTTGTCTGTAATGTTTTGCCTGTAGCTACAGCATCACATATCCACACCGCTCCATGACCTGAACTGATACTTCGCTTTTGACCTCTTCCTTCATAAGTTGCAAAATATAAAGCAATGTCTTTAGAACGGCTCCAATCCAATATAAAAGTGCCGTTTATAAAATAATCTTTTTCAGGATACTGCTGAAGGTTTTTCATCAGCTCAAACCAAGGATCAATATCATCCGATTTTTCTCTCTCAAAAACTTCCTGACTAGGTTTCCAAACTGTTCCGAATTTAAGCAAAAGGAGTGAAGCTATAGTTCTATGGAAGGATGATGTCTGTCTTATTTCATTCTTTAATTTATGATAGTCCGAAATATTGAATATGTGTTGAATACAGTTTCTGGCAAAGGTTGAATCAACAAACCATTCATAATTTGTTTGCCCTCTGAATAATGGCGCAGGATATTCCCCCTCACAAGAACTGATAATATGGTCTAATTCAAGCATGAAAGAATCATATGAGGATGGAACCCACTCGCGAAAATCACGACTGTGTTCTGTGCTTTTCAGTTTTGGTTGAATTATTTCCATAATCTGATGGGCTATTTGTTATGCACAACGCTCGAAGTCACGGGCGGAGTGGAACGGAGTCCCGTGGAGTGATTCGTTAACCCGCTCTATAAGTTTTGCTTCCTTAAACAGCGAAAGCTCAGAATACGCATAAATGTCACTCCAACTAACGCAAGTGGCAAAACATCGGGCCAAGATTTGTACTTTAACAGTATAAGGAAGGCCGGAACAAAGGCAGTCCGAATAATACGGCCGCGCTCCCGTCGCTTTTCAATCTCGAGATATCTATCCTTGTTTTCATAGGCCTTATTCAAAGTTTTCCTATACTCCTTGTTTATATGCCATGGCAAACGCTTTCCTGGGAATTTTGACCGCTCGAATATCAATAGAAGAACCCATCTAAAAATGAGTGCTGAGCAGGCATCTATGATAGACCGACTCATCACAAAGACGACGACTCCAGCGAGATAAGCCAGCGCAATAAATGCAGCACCTGCAATGAAAGGCTACTTTAGAATATCCAATAACAACTGGTTTTCGATCGGGTTAGCATTCGCTGGTACCAGTGGTGCAGAAAAAAGCAAAGTGACAATGCCGGGCACTAAATTTTCAAAGTGGGAGATAAGCTTTTCTTTGTCCATGTTTCCACAATAATGGCTTAACTACTAAGCATACAGAAATAATTCCATAATAATTTTAAAATACAGACACTATTCTACCTATTACCATAATATCAAGCTTTTACAGAATATTAGTACACACCTAAAAATAACACAACAAAATACTAATTCAAGAGGAAAATATAAGATCAAAAGGATTGTCTAATACTATCTCACATAAACTATATGGAAGGCATATTGCACTATGCCCCTACACATTATACGACAAATTCCATCTCAATGCCTCTAACCATGTGCTTCATGTTCAGATTTCTCTTAATATTTTGCTCCTAACGGAGCTTAGATAAAGTAACAATTTGTATGGATTCATGGATAATATCGAGCAATCTTTCGATTTCATGGGCTTTGATGATTAATGGCGGCATGATGACGATGATATGTCCAAGCGGTCTTATAAGCAAACCACGCTTCCTGGCCTCAAGGCATACCTTAATCCCCACCCGTTCTTCCCAGGGGTATGGTTCTTTCGTGGTTTTATCTCTAACCAGTTCGATCGCTGCGATAAGTCCGCATTGTCTGACATCTCCAACGTGGTTTAGAGATTCAAAGGACTTAAGTTTGGCCCTCAAATGATTAATTTTAGGTTCTAAATTTTCTAGTATATGTTCTCTCTGAAATAACTCCATACTTGCCAGCGCTGCCGCACATCCTAAAGGATTTCCTGTGTAGGTATGACCGTGGAAAAAGGTTTTTAACTGAGAGTATTCTCCTAAAAAGGCATTGTAGATTTCTTCCGTGGCGAGTGTGGCGGCTAATGGCATATAGCCCCCATTAATACCTTTTGACAGGGACATGATATCAGGAACGATGTTTTCATGTAAACAGGCGAACATTCTGCCCGTGCGCCCGAACCCCGTAAGCACCTCATCTAAAATGAGGAGGACGTTATATTTCTTGCACAAGGCGTGTACGCCTGATAGATAACCTGACGGATGGATGATCATCCCCCCTGCCCCTTGCACCAGGGGTTCCATAATCATAGCGGCAATGCGTTCAGAATTTTCCTTTAGAATATCCTCCAATTTGTCTAGACACGCCAGAGAGCAATTTTTGGGCTGTTTTCCTAGCGGACAGCGATAGCAATACGGTGATGGTGCAAGGTGTGTTTTAAAGTAGAGTGGATGAAATGCGCCATGAAATATTTCTATCCCGCCCACACTCATTGTTCCAATAGTATCTCCGTGGTAACCATATTGTAAGGCCACAAACTGCGTCTTGTCCTTAAACCCCTTGTGCTGCCAGTACTGGAAGGCCATTTTCAGGGCGACTTCATTCGCCGTAGAACCATTATCCGAATAAAAGACCTTTTCTAATCCTTTTGGTGCAATCTCTATAAGTTTTTTTGCCAATTCAATTGCGGGTATATTGGATGGTCCTAGGAGTGTGGTATGTGCAATCTTATCGAGCTGAGTTCTTATTGCACCGTCGATCTCTTTTTTGCGGTGGCCATGCAGATTGCACCACATGGATGAAATCCCATCAATGTATTCTTTGCCATTGATGTCCTTAAGGAAAACACCGCTTCCTTCTTCAATAATCAGCGGTGTCTCTTTCACGTAATCCTGCATCTGCGTGAAAGGATGCCAGAGGTATGTCTTATCCCAGGTTTCGAGTTGCTTTTTGTAAGTATTATCTAACATTTTCAATAATTATTTTACTACCCTTATCTACCTTGAAATATCTTTGGGCATTTCCCTGATTGATGGAGACCTCAAGGAAACCAGCGCTTCCAATGAGGACAAGCAGATCTCCTGCCTGTACGTCCGTATAGGTCTTGCTCAACCCCATTATTTTCTTTTTCCCAATAACAGTTTCTATAGTATTACACAATGAGAACAACTCTTCCAACGTAGTCTTTCTTTGGTTTATTCTGTCTTCTGACTTCTGCATTCTGACCTCTGACTTCTGACCTCCAACCCCCTTTACCAGATATTCCTTCGTGATATTGCTAATGAGATTTCCAAACCGGTCAATATAGATGATCTGTCCTTCCACCTGCCCTGTTTTCTTATGGACCGGTTTGAGCACATCGAGTTGCCCCAATTGATTAATCCTAATACCCAATTGCTGTGGCTTTACACCCAGCGACAGGTGCGCTGCGACGGGCGCAAAGATGTCCCGACCGTGAAAAGTATTCGATGGTGATGATAAAAAAAATTTGCTGTTTGTTACGCGAATGATACTTTTCGGTCTCTCTTCCTGAACGATAAAACTGAGAAGTCCGTTATCAGGCACAAGGAAGAGGTAATCTTTTGTTTCAACACAGACGATGTCTCTCCTGCTTCCTACCCCGGGATCAACAACTGCTACATGGATAGTTTTTTTAGGAAAGTATTTATAAGATGTTGAGAGGAGATAGGCGCCGCTGAATATGTCTTGTGGAGGAATGCTATGGCAGATGTCGATAACCATTGCGGAGGGATTAATTCCGGCTATCACTCCCTTCATGATGCCCACGTATGCGTCCTGGGTGCCAAAGTCTGTCAATAGTGTAATTACGCATGGTTGGCGCACGGTCGTGAAGTCTCCTGCAAGCTTTATTTTCTCTGTGCTACGACGAAGATAAAGCGGATCATTTACTTTCTTTCATTCTCTTTGGGATTGACGGAGGCTCGTTCACCAAAAAAGAACGGACAGTATGCCCAACAATTTATATCTACAATACGGTGTTGACCGCAACACTCGGGACAGAGCCAGTCCCCGAGTCCTATACACAAACGTTCACCCTTTTGACGAAAACATATCTTACAACGCACCATGTGGAATTTGGTATTGGTGGGCATTGCCCACTCTACATTGAAACATTGAAATCCTGTACATCAAGTTATAGTAATGACAAAATATTGTAAATTCAAGGACTTTTTCAGGGCTACCTTTTTCCTGATATGATTTTATTCCTGAATCATCAGTGATAAGATGTATTCCCTCAGGTGGCTGATTCTTGAGGAGATTGTTGTATAAGAGCCAAATCTCAGGAAACCAAAAACTCCATTCCGTATCAACAGGTTGAGATGCCGTTCCAAAAAGTCCGGCAGGCCGTTGGGATTAAAACCTGCTTTATGCGCATAGAGAACACCCGCAGTGTCTGCTTCCTGCTCAAATTCTTCGAGGTGACAGCTAAAGAATAATAATGTCGCAGCGGAATCGATTCCTTTGTCACGTTGTGAAAGGATTCCCATGAACTCGCGATAGAGTTTTGATACGTGTCTCAGGGATGCGTGTGCAATTTCATGACCAATAACTCCTGCTATCTCATCTTCCGTTTCAGCAAATTTTAGTAGGCTATCCGTCACATAAATATGTCCGCCTGGAGCCGAAAATGCATTGATGGAATACGATTGAATAATATCGCAGGTAAAGAGGAGTGTCTTTCTATCGGATACGGCAGTAAGTCTTTGTGTTATGTCGTTAAGTTCTTTGCTGAGTTCCGGATCGTTATGCAGGTAGAATTGATGCCGTATATATTCATTGACTCTTTTACCAAGCTCAATTTCTTCCGCATCACTCAGTTCTATTGCATTTTCATCCAGTTGCCACGTATCGTCTGCATCAATATGCCATTCCTGGATAAAAAAGACAACCACTGGGAAAGTAATAATACATAATAACTTTCTTATCGATATCATAGTGTAACCCGTGAAATAGCTGCAAATCTATTTTTAGATAAATTATACGACAATTCCAATGATAATTCCACTTGCCCTTTTTAATTTACATTTATATACTCATATCATAGCGCGGTGTAGCCGCAACCCAAACGAATTTAACAACACAGGTACGATTTAGAAGAAAAATACCGGTTTGATAACGATGGATATGGCGTTTAACCATATCCACGGTAATTCAATTAATTGGTTCGATAAACACAGATGGAAATTATGTGGATTGCAATTGCAGCAGCCGGTGGCATTCTGGCTGGAGGTAGTATCGTCTGGCTGATCGGGCGATCACGCAATACGATGTTTCATGAGCGCCTTATTGCGATTCAGCGAGAATTGGAAAATTCACGTGCAGACCTGAATCAAAAGAATGAAAAACTCTCTGAATTGAACCAGTCAATTGTGCGGCTGGAAACCACGCTTGAACATGAACGCAGGGCTTCCCGTGAAAAGGTAGCCATCCTTGATGATGCGACACAAAAACTGCGAGACGCCTTTCAGGCGCTTTCTGCCGAAGCGCTGAAAAGTAATAATCAATCTTTTCTGGAACTGGCAAAGGCTACACTGGAGAAATACCAGGCCGAGGCGAAGGGAGACCTTGAACAGAGACAGAAGGCGGTCGAAAACCTCGTTACACCCATAAAACAGTCACTGGAGAAGGTGGACACCCATGTCCGGGATTTGGAGAAGGCACGCCAACTAGCCTATGGAACATTAACAGAACAGGTCAAGTCACTCATAACTACCCAGGAGAAGTTACAGTCAGAAACGGGCAATCTGGTCAAGGCGCTCAGGGCGCCAACGGTACGCGGCAACTGGGGAGAAATACAATTAAAAAGAGTGGTCGAGATTGCCGGTATGCTGGAATACTGTGATTTTTATCAGCAGCAAACCGTACTAACGGAAGACGGCAGACTACGTCCTGATGTAATCGTGCGGTTACCAGGAGATAAAAATATTGTTGTTGACGCAAAGACACCGCTTAAGGCTTACCTTGAGGCGCTGGAAGCCCCAGATGATGATCAGCGGTTATTAAGGCTCAGGGAGCATGCTCAACAGATTCGATCACACATGACAAAGCTAAGCGCAAAATCTTATTGGGACCAATTTCAACCAACACCTGAATTTGTGGTACTTTTTCTGCCCGGTGAGACATTTTTCAGCGCAGCGCTGGAGCAAGACCCGTCATTGATTGAAGAGGGCGTTAATCAACGTGTCATCCTGGCAACGCCAACGACCCTGATTGCACTCTTGCGTGCAGTCCATTATGGTTGGCGACAGGAACAACTTGCTGAAAATGCCCAGCAGATCAGCGAACTCGGCAAAGAACTTCATGAACGCATTGCCACGATGGTCGAACACCTTAACAAACTCGGTGGTTCTCTCGGAAAGGCAGTTGAAGCTTTTAACTCAGCCGTGGCTTCATTCGAAGGTCGTGTGCTCCCATCTGCCAGAAAGTTTAAGGTTTTGGGGGCTGGAAGCAAGAAGGAAATAGAAGAACTCTCGCCCATAGACAAAAATACAAGGTCTTCTCCGGAAATTCAAGATTAAGTCAGTCTTTCGGCTAGTTTTGGTACAAAGCCTGGATGAATTTGAGAAGAGGGGAAGTTGTGAAGATATTAAAATTAAACCTCTGATACCTTTCACACATTGAGTTCTACCAGCTCGATGTTTTTTCTGTCGTAAACGCCCAGTCCTTTTTTCTCTGCCGTAGCGATATGTTTGGCCTTTTGAAATACCGACGGACAATTGTTTTCTTTTCGCTTCTTGTCTACAATCTCAAGCCCTATCCTGTCAATTGCCACCGGGTCGGTTCCAAAAAAGAGGCGTTCTTCATTCCACATCGTCCATGTCTTCATGCTGGCAGGACCGCCATCAAAACATGCCTGTAATGCGTCGACAATATGCAAACGCACCTTGTCTCTGAGAACGGGATGGGCACAAACCTCTGCCGAAGCGGGATCACAAAAGTAGGGCGTCGGATGGAATCTCTTGGTGTTATTGATAGCGCCAAATGCCAGGTTTTTGAGGCACAAGGTCACACCTGCGATTCCGTGATCCTTCATAACGGGCACATTAATAATTGCCGTTACGTGTTTGGTAACGATATTGCTGAAGAGTGAACGCGCCCCGTCGTCCTGGCGCAAGGTGTAGTCGTCATCTAACGATTCATAATAAATCGCTTTATCATAACCAGCCGCAGATTCAGTGCCGTAGCTGCGAACCCCGGTGCTCCCGTGATTCGCGGGAAACCCAGCCGTAATCAGATGATAGCTAAAACGGTCCCATATAATAATATTATTTTCCTTTACCCCGGCGGCTATCAGGCCGAGAACGATTGCGTTAACAACTTCCGGCCTGGTTGAGAGTTTTACTCCGCCGATTGGGTTGACTTTAATCCCAACAATATCTTCTGGGGTAAAGAATGTACGCCATGCCTCTGCAGTCGTTTTTCTCCCAGTGAGGGTAAACATACCCTCGTTCATCATGTCCTGAATAATTTTTTGGTCTGGTTTGCCGTCCTTCATAATCCCATTTCTTTTAACGGCAATTACCCTGCTTTTGTCAAAAGAAGGCAGTTGATCGTCAGCGCCAAAGGCTGTTTGCAGATTTCTAAAACCGTTCACACTTACTCCGGCACCGACAATGCCGAGCGCCGTATGTTTCAAAAAATCTCTGCGGGAAAGATAATTGTCTTTAGCATTCATAGTATCCACCCCTTTGCATAAAAATAGTTAACACATCGAATTTGATTGTAGCCAAAGAGAATTCTTTTGTCAAAGAATTTTGAGAATGACAAAAAACGACACGATGTTAATTATTTTTGATGGAATTTGTCAAAAATATTTACTAAAATATGAATTATAAATTTGGGCGCTTGGCTCAGTGGCTAGAGCACTTGCTTCACACGCAAGGGATCAGTGGTTCGAATCCACTAGCGCCCACCATACCTTACGAAAAAACTCATTGATTATTCGTACTCGCAACGAGAAACTCAAAAAACTCAAATAAAATAAATTATTGGAAACTTTTGTTTAAAAAGATGTGTTTTAAAATTGAAACTTCCGTATACTCGTCAGGTCTTTTAAAGGAGTATAAAAATGTCAGACCATTTTTCAAACAAAGAAATTAGTGAAAAATATAAGGCTGTAATTTCCCCTACCAGATGCCCGAACTGTGAGGGTGAGGCCATTTCCGTGACCGTAAAAACGATGAAAGGACCTATGATGGTCAGGTGTTTTAGTTGCGGCTATAGTGACGTGATTATGTGGATAGAAAAACAGGTGATGGATGCTTTAAAAAATGCAAAGGTGTTTAATCAGGTCTGGAAAGAAGGTCAATCAATCGAAATAGTTCTGAATTAATAATCGCATCTTCTTTTTTTATTTTGTGTAATTTTGGGTTTGAGTACAAAAACAAGTCGCTTCTTAATATTTTATAAGCGAGTATGTATCGTACTTATCCAGCGCTTTTTTGCCATTGAGGAAGGTCAACTCAATCAAAAAGGCGCATCCGACAACATTTCCACCCAAGGATTCAACCATCCTGCAACATGCGGCCATTGTCCCGCCGGTTGCCAATAAATCGTCCACCATGAGTACCTGTTGTCCCTTCCTGACACCGTCCTTGTGTATTTCAAGGGTATCAGTACCATATTCGAGGGCATAGCTCATGCTAATTTTTTCATAAGGAAGTTTCCCGGGTTTTCTAATAGGGACAAAGCCTGCACCGAGATTAAAGGCAATCGTGGGAGCCAGAATAAAACCGCGAGCCTCGGCGCCGACTACAACATCAATTTTTTTATTTTTATAATGAGTGGATATCGCTTCAACACACTCTCTCAGACCTTTTGGGTTTTGCAACAGCGGTGTAATATCTTTAAAGATAATACCTTTTTTGGGAAAGTCGGGTACATCACGAATCAGTTTTTTTAAATTGTCCATGCGTTATTTCTCTTTCGTCTGAATATAATGCAATTTTTGAATGGTTTCTTTCTCTATTTGTCGTATGCGTTCACGGCTTAAATGCAGCAGTTTGCCAATTTCTTCCAGGGTCTTGGGCTCACCATCCGCCAATCCATATCGCAATTTTATTATCGTAGCTTCCCTCTGATCGATAATATCCAAAAGCTTTTCCAGTGTTTCTCTTTCATACGTTTCCTCTAGCTCGTCTTCAGGGGTCGGTGTTTTTTTATCGGGTAAAATACTGCTCAATGCCCAAATAAGATCAGAACCTGTGACGCCTGTCGAATTGAGTGACCCTGTCGAGCGTATGGCATGTTCGATGGATTCCACTTTTTTTGCAGTGATATCCATCTCTTTTGCAATCTCACTCAGGCTGGGCGGTCTTTCGAGTTTGTCTAAAAGGTCAGTAGACGTGGTTTTCAGTCTGGATATTTTTTCGAGCATGTAAGAGGGTATGCGGATCGTTTTTGCCTTATCCGTTAATGCCCTGCGAATTGCTTGTTTTATCCACCATGTCGCATACGTACTAAATTTGAATCCAGTCGTAGGGTCAAAACCTTGAACGGCACGAATCAAACCGATATTCCCTTCCTCGATTAAATCCAGGAAGGACAGCCCTCTATGAACATATTGTTTTGCAATACTGACGACCAAGCGCAAGTTAGAGCGTATCAGTTTTTCTCGTGCCTTCGCATCCCCCTCCACTACCTTCTTTGTTATTTCCTTTTCTTCTTCAAGAGATAACAACGGAATTTTGTTAATTTCTTTCAGATATGTTTGTAATGCAGATTCCGTATTGGTATCTCCTTCCTTTTCGTTACAGCATCATTAGGCGTCTGTTGCACTCGCTTCCTTTTCCGATGTATCCATGCCTTCATCAGATGATTGCTGTTGGGATTCCCCGGTTGAAGAATCGGATAATTTTTTGAGACTGAGGCCTATCTTCCTTGCGTCAGGTTCGATTCGAATAACCTTGACTTCCAGCTCATCATCGATATTAACGACATCGGCTGGGTTGGTTACCTTTTCATTGGAGAATTCCGAGATATGTAACAGACCTTCAATCCCTTTACCGAGTTCCAGAAATGCTCCAAAATTGGTCAGCTTGGTGACTTTACCTTTTACGATATCGCCCACCTTAAATTTGTCCGGAATCTCTTTTGTCCATGGGTCATCAGAAAGCTGTTTTAAACCCAAAGCCACTCTCTTCTTTTCGCGGTCAACGGAAAGTACGATAGCCTCAATTTTATCCCCCTTCTTAACAATTTCAGAAGGATGGCCCACCTTCTTTGCCCACGACATGTCGGAAATATGAAGCAATCCGTCAACACCTTCTTCGATCTCAATAAATGCGCCGTAATTAGTCAGATTGCGGACGCGTCCCTTAATTTTCGTTCCGGCTGGATATTTTTCTTCGATTACCGTCCAAGGATTAACTTCCGTCTGTTTCATGCTGAGTGAGATTTCTTCTTTTTCCTTATCAATCTTAAGAACAACGACCTCTACCATGTCCCCAATAGCCACCATTTCAGAGGGGTGGTTGATACGGCGTGTCCAGGACATCTCGGAAATATGCACAAGTCCTTCGATCCCTGTCTCCAGCTTTACAAAAGCGCCATAGGACATTATATTAACAACCTGTCCTTTTACCCTGGAGCCGACTGGATATTTCTCCTCGATATTCATCCACGGGTTTTCTGATTTTTGCTTTAACCCTAGAGCGACTTTTTCTTTTTCTTTATCGATGTCGAGTATCTTTACCTCGATTTCATCGTCAATTGCCAACAGTTCGGAAGGATGGCTTATTCTGCCCCAGCTCATATCGGTAATGTGTAAAAGTCCATCCAGGCCACCCAGGTCTATAAATGCGCCAAAATCGGCAATGTTTTTCACCACGCCTTTTCTGGTCTGTCCTACCTCAATTTCTGCCAATAACCCCTGTTTCTTCTTGTTGCGTTCTTCTTCGATGAGCTTTCTTCTGGAAACAACAATGTTTTGACGTGCCTCGTCTATTTTTAGTATTCTGCATGTGACTTCTTGTCCAATGTATTGAGCAATGTCGCCGGGTGGTTTTACATCGATCTGTGAGGCTGGCAGGAATATCGGAACTCCCATATCCACGAGAAGGCCGCCTTTAATTTTTCGCGTAACACGTCCCGTTATGATATCGCCCTCCTTATATTTTGCAATGACCCTTTCCCATCCACGTATGCGGTCTGCCTTGCGTTTCGATAATTTAATGAGTCCCGAATCATCTTCCACCGCTTCCAATAAAACTTCTACCTCTTCGCCAATTCCTATTTCGGAAGGATCGTCAAATTCAGACTTGGGGACCATACCTTCAGACTTATATCCACAATCCACGACAATATTATCGCCAATGGCGCTTAAAATACGTCCTTTCAGAACTGAGCCTACCTCAAAGTCCTGGATAGAATCATAACACGTGGATTCCATCTTCTTTTTGTTATCTTCGCCCCCCACAATTGCTTCGACTTCTTTTTCAATGTCGGCTAAATTTACGTTATACTCTTTTAAAATATCACGATCCATAATTTGACAAATTCTCCAAAATAAAAATTAAAAAAATGAATGAAATAAAATACGTTTTACGCATTACTCCAAAACCTTATGTACGTCCTATGGACTCAATTTCTTTGAGCATCATAGTAAACACTTCGTCAATGGTTAACTTCGTTGTGTTAATATATATTGCATCACGCCCTTTTACCAAGGGTGAATTATTTCTTGTTGTATCTCGCCTATCGCGCGTTTCTATATCTTTTATAACGTCGGCATAAAAAACTTCTTTCTGCGAAGGCTTAAACTCGGCGTAACGTCTTTTGGCACGTTCTTCGATATCTGCATCCAGAAAAAACTTCCTTTCCGCATTTGGGAATACGACCGTGCCCATATCTCTACCTTCAGCAACGGTATTTCCTTCTGCTGCAAGCTTTTGTTGAAGCTTTACCATACGCTGCCGAACACCCGGTTTATTTGAGATATAATGAATATTGTTCGTAACAGCCGGTAAACGAATTTCTTTCGTTACATTGTGACCATTAACAAATACCTGAAGATTCTCATCCTTACCCTGGAATTCAATTGTGGTTTCATCCATGAGACTGCACAGGGCTTTTTCGTCTTCCAGCTTCACTCCCATCTGCATTGCCTTCCACGTAAGCGCCCGATACATTGCACCCGTATCGAGATACCAAAAGCCAAGCCGTTTTGCCAGCATCCTGGCAACGGTACTTTTTCCGGAACCCGCTGGACCATCTATCGCTATTATCAAGTGAGACCTCTCCTGTTTATCCTCTGTTATAATAGCGCCCGACTGAGGTATTTTCACTAAATTAGGAAAGAGTAAATATACTAAATGAAGCGCTTTAATGCAAGTGTTTTTTGCCTTAACTTAAACCGCTGCGTTTCCTTATCCACCATTCGATGGAAACTATTGCCAATATCATCATGAAAACGTAACCGTTATCCCACAGGGAGATTTGACGTCTGCCAACCAGTTTAACAATGGATGGATTTTCAATAGATACCTTTTCTTCGATATTTTTTGTGGGAAGGTCGAAGTACTTTCCACCAGAAACCTCTGATAATTTGGCCAGGATGTCTCTTCGGATGGATGTATCTTTAAATTCCTTGTTTTCTAAAGCTATGTTAAAGACGGTATAATCTTGTCCAATTTCATCATTATCTTTCTTTGCCGATGCTTTAACAATATAGTAGCCCTCTATATTATTTTTGATGGTAAATTTGTATTGGCCGTTACTATCCGTAGTTGCATTTGTAAAAAATATGCTCTTCCCGGAAAATTCATTTGTAACATCTATGCCTAATTGCACACTCTCCATGGGCTGATAATTTCTCCCGAGTACTTCTATCTTAATTTGTACTTCTTCATCAGGCAGAAAAGTTTCTTTATTTACCGTTATGCGTATGGGGTTTAAGGTGGGGTCTTTGATAAGCCATTTTATGGCATTTTGCCAAAATTTTATATAATGTCTATTGCTCCCGCCTTCCCCAACAGATAAAAAATTCCATCGCCATAAAGAATCGGTAGTAATGGCCATACATCGACCAAGCCCCACATCCCGAACAGAAATAAGGGACGGATTTCCCTTTGTCGGAAAGATTACTAAAGGCACGGCATCTGATTTTAGCTGAGTAGTTACGTTGCATCCGTCCAGTCCTGGAAGGTCTTTCCATATGGCGATGTTCCTGTCTGCATTGTCGTCAAGGGTAGTTACCGGATGTTTCATACCGTCATTGGTAATTACTGCCTTTAATCGGGTGGTATCGATGCTGTCTTTTTCTGTATAGAGATTTACAGGGAGAATATCTTCTATTGCCGTACCATCGTATCCACCTTGCGAAAACGAAATATCTCCGCCAATCATCATGAAGCCGCCACCCTGATCTGTTACAAATTTCTGAAGATTATTTAAATAATGCGAAAACCTAAAGAACGACGTATCATACGGCCGGTAATCGAAGTTTTGAAAGATAACCAGATCAAAACTGCTGAGCGCCTGCGTAAATAGCTCATCCACAGGAAAAGGGATGAGGCTGAGTTCGTCGTTCCTCGCTTCTGATACGTCAGTCGGCGTTCTCAGAATAAAGAAGGATATGAGGTCAATGTTCGGGTCACTTTTTAATACCCGCCGCAGAAAACGCTCGTCCCAGGATGGACGTCCGCATACATGCATAATTCTGATTTTATCCCGCACCACTTTTACCAGAAAACTGACCTGATTATTTTCTGTAATTGCCTCATGAGGCTGAACGGGGAGGGATATGGTATATAAGTACGTCCCTGTTGTGTAAGGCGTAAAAGACAGGTCTATATGAAGCTCGCTTTCCTCACCGGTATTTAAAACCTTTGAGGAAATAATGTCGTTACCCTGTTTTAAGGTAATGGGAAGTTTGAGGTCTTTATACCCTAAGACCTTTATCGTAACGTCCGCCTTCCATGGACTCCTCACAAAAGTGAAACTATCGTAAGAAATATTACTGATAGCAATATCCCTGACTTCCATATTACCACCCGGTGAGAATGTAAAGAATGGGGCAGAAAGATCCTTTGCAAGATTTGAAATGATTTCAAGCTTGTTTATACTTGAGGGAAGTTCTACCGTATCCGCACCATCGGAAAAAACCAAATATCCCTTAACGGATTTGCCCTCATATCGTTTCTTCAAGAGCTTGAGTGTTCTGGCGATGTCGGTATTTGTGCCATCAAGGACAAGACCATTTTTGATGTCGTCAGAAGAAATCTCTTTGATCGTGTCAGAAAAGGATAGAAAATCGACATCAAAGTTATTTTGTAATTCTTCAATAAAGGATTCATTGTCTTTAAAGAAATCGGCAACAAGCTGGAACCGGGAGATGCCCGTATCGCCTCCTTTAAGAGTCATACTCTGTGAATTGTCTATGAGGCATACGACCTTATTTTTTAACTTCAGAACCTCTTTCTGCTCTATTTGCGGTTGAAGAATGAGAAGAACTATAAGCACAGTGGCAACGAATCTAAGTGTGATAAGGAGCAGGCGTTTGACAGCGGGAGTAATACTTTTTATGCTGAGCCATGAAAACCATAATGCAGCAATCGCCAGAAAAACCACCAGCGCCCGCAAACCGAGGTTTTCAATGCCAACAAAAGTGAGATGCCACTGCGTAAAATTTTCCATATTTGTTCTTGTTAAGACAGGATTAACAGGATTTTAGGATTAGATTCTTTCGTCTTGTAAATTCAGCATTATTCATAAATTTAAAACCTTCCTTTTAAATTCTAACGTTTCTTTACCGAAGTTTAAAAGTAAACCTACCTCTTTATTTGTAGCTTTAAGATAATTAACCAATTGCACTTCATGAACTTTATTTAGCTGTTCAATAGACTTTAGCTCAATAATTACCTTATCTTCTACAACAATATCTGCAACATAATCACCCACACTTCTTTCTTTATAACACACCTTTACTGGATGTTGTTGAATTGCTTTTAATCCTGATAATTCAAGTTCCACCATGAGAGAATTTTCATATACTTTCTCCATAAATCCAAATCCTAAAGTATTGTAAACATTCATAGCTGACTTGATTATTTTTCTGTTAACTCTGAATAAAGCATACGACACTTTTATAATAAAGCCTTTGTATTTAATCCTTCCAAAACATATTTTGTTACCTTAATTACCTCCCCACCGTATTTCAAATTTATTACCAATCCTGTTTATCCTGTCTACTTTTTAGTATTACATCTTACATCTGCCTTTTCAGGATAAACGGCAGGTGTACCTGATCCTGTTTATAGTTGCCTGTCAGGGTGTACATGACAATATTTACGCCCAGACGAAATGCCATAGCCCTTTGCGTCTCACCGCCCGGGATTGCCTCGTATTCCCAGCTTCCCAATGGGTTTTTTGCCCAGGCGCCGCCCAGGTCGTTCTGCGAATAAATAATGACGGTGCGGTTTTCCAGCGTTATACCTTCCAGATAAGATTTTTCCATAATCCTGCCGTATGCCTGATTTAGCAGATAAAAAGACTTGAACACGGTATGCTCTGTGGACAGCTTTTCGAATGCTTTATTTGGAAATAGTCGTTTGATTTCGCGTCGAACAGATTTGTCAAACCCAAAATTGCTCTTTCCAATGCTGTCGTCAATCAAAAGCGTGCCACCAAACTCCAGATAGAGTTTCAGGTTGTTGATTTCTTTCTCACTGAGCGGAGGAAACTCCTGATCGCCCGACATGTAAAGAAATGGATATTCAAAGAGGCTGTCATCATCGGAACGAACGGTAACAGTGTCAATACGCGCTTCAACGCTGGTGCGCTTAATGAGTTCCCACATCAGACGCTTTCCCGCATTTGGCCTAGGATTCCAGTTTCCGCCGTCGTATTGCAATTGTACAAAAGCAAACTTCGAAGCATCTCCCATAGCAAAACTTTTACTGGGGAAAAGTTTGAAACCACAGATTACACAGATTACACAGATAAAGAATCTGAGATTCCTGTGGATAATAAACCACGGGGACACGGAGGAGAAAAAATTATAAAACATGACCTTAATTCTCAATTTTTTAAAATAACCTCGAATTCTTTCAATCACAAAACCGTTCAAACTGTTCAGTTGGGTACGCTCTCAGACTGTGTCAAATGAGCGATTTTCCCCTTTTTCGAGACGTTTCTTCCCCATTTTTAAAACAAAAAATCTCATTTGACCCAATCTGCCTGACCCAACCTTTCCTGGTTTACAGAGACAAATTATCACCTGTTTTTCTCATCGTCAGGGATATCCTCAGGCTGAATCCAAACAATCCTGCCATCTTTCCATGATGCAACGGGGTTGCCTGCTTTTTTATGCTGAAGTAATGCTTCATTAACAGCTTTAGACAAGGCCTTTGTTATTTTTTCTTTGTCTTCAAATATTTCAGAGATTCTATCTATTCCTACTTTTTCAGTCATTGTATTCCTCCAGTACCAGTATTTGCTTCCAAATCAATCGGTTCTCAATCGAAGTACCGATTCCTCTTCCACCCGAAGCCAGGAGCTTTAGATTTCCAGCAACCGAATTATCATAAAAGAACCGCGTATCTGCCAATGGCTTATAAAGCCGGAAAAAATTTCGAATACCTTTATCATATCGCCTTCTCACGATTTCTTCTGGTACATTATGCCCACCCATTCGCACCCTCTCAGCAACACGAGCTAAAGCAAATTCAGGGTTAGGCAGCCAGAGAAAGACAAGATGGAAAATAGAACCTGTTTCTTTAAGTTCTTCTATCCACGGGGCAAAGGTACAACTTGCAAGGGTTGTTTCGAATGCAAAATTTACCCGTTCTTTGGCAAGACGATATATTCTCTCCAGCATAACACGACCTGCATGAAACGCTACACTTTCAGGTTGAAAAGCCGAAAGTCCCTGAGCAATCGTGTCTGCATTTACAAATTCAGTTACTCCAAGTGTCTCTTTAAGCAAGGCTGGAGCAGTCGTTGATTTTCACGCTCCGTTAGGCCCACCAATGATGATAATATGTGGTCGTTGCTCTGTCATAAGATATTAAAAAAGCAACCTCTTTCCAAGTCCCTTCATGCTTAATCTCTAATTGAATCATAACTTTTACTACCTTACCGCTCTGTGTTTGATGATAATGCCTTTTCCTTGTATCTTCACTGTAATGAATTATATATTCTTTTACGGCCATAGCAAATTTTCCAACGCATTTAACCGTCTATTGAAGTATGGTTTCTACAGTTCTCTTTCCGCCTTTTTCATCACAATCTCAATGTCTTTTTCCTTCTCCTCCTTCAAGCGTTATCGTCTGCTTGACCGTCTTATAGCCCTTCTTTAATGCGGTAATAGCCATTTTTGTTGGGTGCGCTCTGCTTCACCCAACCTACAAAACTTTTTGGTATAATTTTCAACAATAGGCATACCTGAAAGTCCATTCATGGGAATATATTTGTTATTTTTACAAACGATTCCATTCATCAACGGCAATTTCACTACCTATTATTTCTTCCGCTTCCCTTATCATCATACGAAGTTGAGGCACCGAATACTCATCATTAGACGGAATAGTTAGACAGTATTGTTGATAGACCATAAACTGGTGTCTGGTTCCAGAAAAAGGACCGTCAAAACCGAGTTTTCGTAAACGGCGAATAAAATCTCTCCGTTTACACGGCGTCCATCGGCTCACGGGTTGGCTCCTTATTCAAATCGATACCTCTAATCACTGGTAAGGTATGGCCAAATTTCAACCCAACCAAAATCCAATCTTCAAGCGTTGAACGTAATTCATCCTCACACTGGCGCAATGTAGCGCCAAACGCCACAACCCCTTTACAAACCGGAATACGGCCTGAAAATGTACTATCTTCAAGCTTATCGTAGAGGGCTTGTGCCATAGCTTGTTCCACATACTCACTTAGAATATACCTCGTTCCTTGCATTCTATACCTCCTGTTTGGATAATGAAATAAATCTTATAATGCCAAAGATTAATTCGCATCTTTTTGTCTGCGTAATCTGAGAAATCGTTCGACTGAGCGCTCACGACGAAGTCTGTGGTTCCGCCTTGCTAGATTTTATCTGATGAACGTCTGAAACTCATTTTTTGCATTTCATTTTCTTCTTATTTTCTTCATCACAATCTCAATGTCTTTTTCTTCTCCTGCTTCAAGGGTTATCGTCTGCTTGACCGTCTTATAACCCTTCTTGATTGCGGTAATAGTTCAAGTAGGTGGGTCAAGCGGAGCCGCCCCATCACAAAGCTGGTGACATAGACATTAACGCATTACAGAAACATCAAACATTAGTTCCTGAATCTTGTTGTCTGTGATATTGAGAACTTTCATCCTGATCTTATTGTAATGTTCCCATTTTAGATAAACAAAGCCCTGTTGAATATCACCGGGAAAAATCACTTTATCTTCAAATGCTAAATTTGCCAATTCCTGTTTAAATTTAACGGTAAAAGAATCTGACAAACCCTCAGATGTACCGACAGCAGCACCTGTAGCTCCACCAATAATTGCCCCAGTTGCCGCACCTTGAGAGACATTGCCACCTGCATAACCAACTCCTGCTCCTATACCGGCTCCTATCGCTGCTCCGGCAAGTGTACCAGCAACAGCTCCTGCAACAGCAGTTGAACCAATGGACGATTTTCGCACGTGCTCAGCCGTCTTATTTAACGTGTAAGCCACTGTGTATTTTCCATCAGACATAACGCCAAAAATTTGCTGATGATTAATCTCGAATTCTTTTGATCCACTATTCTGAACAATTAAGTGTACTGGTAAAACTTCAGCAGCCTTTAAATCTGTACCAAAAATCTCTTTTGATTTTTCTTGTGAGTCTATAGGCACTACCGCTATTTGCAATCCATCTATTTCTTGTTTATTTTTATAGGATGACGGAGAATTAAAAGATACCGTGTCCGTCTTTAATGGTGCTGCGCATCCTGATAAAACTAAAATTGATGATAATATATAAATTACGAATTTACTATTGAGCATGGGTATCTCCTTTATGTTTCTGCTTTATTTTGTCAATATATAAGTGTAGATTTTGCGATTTGCTCATATCGCTTATAAGGTCACCAATTGCCTTATCAATTGCACTATCTATAACCATTGCATATCCCCTTCCTCCTTCTTGATAAGACATATATCCTTTATCTTGATGACTTGCTGATTCTTTTGCTTGAGTAGTTCCAACCCATATCGTTTTTTTCTCCTCAATATCTTTAATTTCTGCCCTAATGGAAAGTCGAACATAGGCTTCTGTTGAAACTGTTGTAAACCCTTCCTTTATTCCCAAGTTAACATCTACATCTTGCAAGTTTACATACATAAGAGCATCCACACTATCTGTGCCCGAATAGTCTGGTTTATCAATAAAATAAATAGTTCTAAAATTATAAGCCAGGGCTTTAATCATCTTTGCTGAAAAAGCTTTGCCTATATCGAAGGAGAAATTGCCCGATTTAACGGTTTGGCTTGCTTTCAGTCCTTTGATTTGTGGATCTATATAAAGGGCTAATTTAATGTCTTGTACGTCGATCTTTCCCATCTTTTCAAAGGCATCCATGCTAAGGCTCGAGTTAAGTACTGGTGTTACATTTATTGCACAACCCATTATTGCAAATGTTGTCGTCACTATGATAAATGCTACACAAAGAATATTTCTCATTTTATACTCTCCTTAATGTTCAGGTAGAAATTAAGCGCATAAAACTTTAAAGTAACTAATACTCTGATGCCAATTGAAAAATCAGATTTTTATCAATAGTTATATGATTACAGACTGTCTTCGACAATATTTAACAGAAAATCTTTTTCATCTAATTCAGTATGAGATAGCTTAATATGAGAGTATTTTTTCTCGCTTCTCAATAGGTTCGTTAGTTCAAGCTTATTTTCTTTTAACATATTACACCCGACAATTACCCCCTTAATACAATCAAGAGGTAGTGGAACTAGACAGATTTCGTGGGTTCCTATTTTTATTTTATTCTTACAATCTCTTAAAGTATGAATCATTCTCCATTCTTGCTCGTACTCCCACATGCTACTTTTAAGAAAAAGAAAATTGTTTATCCAATTATCTAAATTCTCTGAATCATTTAAATTTGAATCATACAGCATAAATTCAGGTCTTCGCAATGAATAACGAACCTTGTTAATGTGTCCTATTAGCTTTTTTGGATTATTAAGTTGGTTGAAGAAACTATGCATTTCATCAAATTCAACAACAAAGCCGTTATGATTATTAGCATAATGAGCCCACATAGGAAGGTTATCATATTTTTCTGTAAGACATAATATTCCAATCTCTTTATCTAATGCACTTCTTAAAATGTTCAACATAAACTCTCTATATCCAGATTCTAATTTTAAACAAGACCCAAGCATGTTTTTCATTTCTGGTTTAAGTATATTCATTTCTCTAAACAATAGTTCTTTACAGGAATTTAATATCTCATGATTTTTTAGATAATCCAATGCAGAATTCAGTTCGGTTTGTTTAGATGGATTTATTTTTAAGGCAGAAACATATGCTTCATTAAGTGCTTTGTCAATTTGTTTTGTTACACTCTCTTTATTATAATCGTCCCATTTCAACTCATCTACACTTTTATCAATAAAGTCAATATTGGCAAATGATTTAAAGTACGGATAGACTTCAAAGGGATCATTAAATTCCGATGGTTGAGTAAAACGTATATGAGCATTTTGTATGATATCAATCCTATCTTCTGTCACATATTTGTATATAGACATAGACACCTTTCTCCTTACAACTGCAATGCATATCTATTAACACTCTGTTTATCAGAACATATATCTCAAATCAATATTTGAATCTCATTGCTTCTTTCCTGATCGTATTTTTCATCACAATTTCAATATCTACTCCTTAGCCTTCTTCAAGCGTTACCGGTTGCTTGACCTTTTTATATCCATTCTTTAATGCTGTGATAATATAAGTATCTGCATCTAAATCTGTAAATTCAAACAATCCATGTTCGTCAGAAATTGTCTTTCTGAACACTTTTGAATTTGCCCTTTCGTTTTATCCTGTCTATCCCGTTAATCCTGTCTGACTAAACCATCTTGATAATCTGCGTTCATCTGCGTCCAATAACTATTCGAAACACAGCAAATCTTTGAACTTTTCTCCGCGGTCTCTGTGGTTCATTTTATATTTATCACTGTGGCTGGTATTTTGAGATTGTCCTGAGTTTATTGAGAAACGACTCCGCCACACTGCGCGATTTTATCAGGACGGACGCCTCGTGATTCTTTTTTAATGCGCTGTACGTCCAGTTCGTACTGCCTACAATGGTTATATAGTTGTCTATGATCAATACTTTATTATGGGTGATGCGGTCTTTGCTATCGTAATACACAGGAACGCCATTTTTTTTGAGCAGTTCGTACGCTTCCTGACTCCTTCGTTCTATTTTCTTACCCTTTTTACCTTCTTCCCAAAACATAGTGTTTTGATCAAAGATAACTGTTACTGCCACACCACGCCGATGGGCGCCGATGAGGTCGTTGACCAGATTATATTCCCAACCCTTATTATACTTTGGATCAACATCGGCCATGTACATGACACACGAGATGGATTTCTTTGCAGTAATCAGTGCTTGATGAACCTGGGGATAATAATCTTCATCCACCAGCGGTATGACATCGTCTGCAGGCAAACCAAAGGAAGAAGGGGTGTAAAAGGCACAGAAAACGACAAGAACGATGATAAAAACTTTAGTCTTTATGTACATGATCTGTTTTGCATTTCCATTTATTATCTTTACATTTATTGTAAAGTCCCGACCGCAAAAGAAGGATTAACCTCTTCGATTCGTACGGAGACGATTGAATTTTTGGCAGTCTCAGGACCTTCAAATAATACCTTGATGTATCGTTCTGTATAACCGCACAATTGGTTCGTTTTGTGATCTCTTTCAGCTTCAACAAGCACCTCTACAACTTTGTTTAAAAACTGTTTTTTGTAAACAAAGGCTATATCGTTTGTCACAGCCTCCAGCATTGCTTTTCTTTGTTTGATAATTTTAGGTTGGCATTGATCAGGCATCTTTGCCGCCGGCGTACCTTCTCTCACACTAAATGAGAATATGTGCATCCGGCTGAATCCTGCCTTTTTACATAGTTCGACAGTATTTTCAAAGTGTACATCTTTTTCCCCCGGGAAACCCACCATGACATCTGTAGTAAACGATGGCACATCAATCTTTGAACGGATGTTGTCCAAGACCTTTATATAATGTGATGCAGTATATTTTCTATTCATCCTCTTCAGAATAAAATCATCTCCACTTTGAAGCGGAATATGAAAGTGCGGGCATATATTTTTTGTATCTGCAACAAGCTCTATTAAATCGTTTGTTATCTCATTGACTTCAATAGAACTTAATCGTAATCTCTTCAGACCCGACAGATTACTGAGCATGTGAATAACATCCATTAAACGGTGGTTCCCCTGCGTGTCCCTGCCATAAGCCCCCAAATGAATACCCGTCAGTATAATTTCCTTGTAACCGCTCTGGATCAGGCGCTTTGCCTCGTCTAAAATGTCCTGAAGTCTTCTGCTCTTGATACCGCCTCGAACGTAAGGGATGATGCAGTAAGAACAATACATGTCACATCCATCCTCAATCTTCAGGAATGCCTTGGTGTGTCCAGCAAAATGGCTTATCTTGAGATTATAAACAGATTCCTGCGTAGGGACACGGTGCACCGTGTCCCTACATATAATCTCCGCCAGGTGTGCCTCTTCAGACTTGGTAATCACGAAGTCTACCCCTTCCATTTTTTTTATGGTCTCGGCATCCGCTTCCGCATAACAACCGGTAACAACAACGGTTGCACGTGGATTTTTTCGCCTGACTTTTTTAATGTACTGACGTGATTTCTCATCACTGACCGAGGTGACCGTACATGTGTTGATTACGTAAAGGTCTGCAGCCTGTTCAGGATTGGCCTCCGTGAACCCTTTTGCAGCAAGGGATTCCCGGATTGCCTGCGTCTCATATTGATTGACCTTACAACCTAATGTAATAAAGGCACACGTCTTCATGGTTTTGACAGGATTTACAGGAGTTTCAAAATAGGTATCAGTGCTCCCCCTCCCCTAACCCCTCCCACCAGGGGCGGGGGAAAAACGTTTCCTCCCCCTCGATGGGGGAGGTCAGGTGGGGGTGCTGAACTGTTACCAAAATATATACACAGTCACTAAGTATTTCTTTGTGACTCGGTGTCTGGCGTAAAAAGTTGTTAAAAGCATAATTTAATCGTATAGGAATTTCAATCTTTTGTGATTCCCCTCTAAAAAGAGGGGATAAAGGGGTGTGTAAGTTTGCCGTAACACCCCCCCCCAGCCCCTCTTTTTAGAGGGGAGCTTTAAAAGTCGCTGCCAAAGGCAGCATAATTTAACCGTTACTTTTTTTAAACTCTGCGACCTCAGCGTTCTCTGCGGTGAACTGATCTATTGCAAATTACAAAAACTAGTTGACAAAAATAACGGTCAATGTACACTACGGAAGAACGGAGATGATTCTATCAGACGATACAACCTTTTTGAAGAGAAAACTCACATGATTATTGGCGTACCGAAAGAAATCAAGCCTGATGAATATCGAGTAGCCCTCATCCCCATAAGCGTGGAGGAGATGATAAAACATGGGCATACCGTGCTTGTAGAAAAAGGCGCCGGTTTGGGAAGCGGCATTCCTGATATGGAATATAAGAGAACCGGAGCAAGAATAGTCGATAATCCCAAGGAAATATATGACCAGGCACAGTTCATAATGAAGGTAAAAGAACCTCTGCCCATTGAATATCCTTTATTGAGGGAAGATCAAATTATTTTTACCTTTTTCCACTTCGCTGCTTCAAAAACATTGACAGATGCCGTACTGAAGGCGAAGGTAGTGGCTATTGCCTACGAAACGATTCGTGATGAACATGGCCAACACCCAATCCTGACGCCCATGAGTGAGGTAGCAGGGAGGATGTCCATCCAGGAGGGCGCAAAATATCTGGAGAACCCCATGCTTGGACGCGGGATACTTTTGGGCGGAGTACCAGGAGTGGCCCCTGCGGAGGTGGTCATCGTCGGCGGCGGTGTCGTAGGCACCAATGCCGCAAAAGTGGCTGCCGGGCTTGGGGCGCGGGTTACGGTTCTCGATACCAATATGGAACGTCTCAGGTATCTGGAT
>Ga0233425_10001897_pt1 | contig 43990 bp, 34 predicted proteins | sample Watercolumn_Towu_2_FD_181712 | JGI IMG/M metagenome (GOLD analysis project Ga0233425, IMG submission 181712) | Freshwater microbial communities from Lake Towuti, South Sulawesi, Indonesia - Watercolumn_Towuti2014_140_MG | ecosystem: Environmental > Aquatic > Freshwater > Lake | place...
GGAACTGCAGGCAGATGACGATATCTTCAGCTTTGCAAAACGCGCGGATACGGCGCTGTATCGGGCCAAGAAAGGCGGAAGGAACAGGGTAGAAACGCTTTAGGAGCACGTCTCTTACGCATTTTTTGCCAGGTAAAGTATGGCCGTCATTCCGGCTAACAGCATGCCGGAATGACGAGAAAAAACACTGTGCTGCTAGCGTGACAACGTAGAAATAAGGAAGGTGATCGAATGGAAAGCAAACTACGCATACTCCACCTCGAAGACAGCAAGGAAGACGTTGAGCTGATACATGAACTCCTTTCTGGCGCAGGCTTGGACTGTGAGATTGAAGTCGTCGACACTGGCGAGCACTTCTCGGCAGCGCTCGATGCAAAGCAATTCGACGTGATTTTATCCGACTATTCCCTGCCCGCATTTGACGGCCTGACGGCCCTGGAGATGGCCAAGCGGAAGGTGCCTGACCTCCCCTTTGTCTTTGTCACCGGCACCATGGGAGAGGATATTGCCATTGAATCCCTCAAGAGGGGGGCAACGGATTATGTCCTTAAAACCAAACTATCGCGGCTGGTGCCTGCGGTTGAACGGGCTATTGCCGAGGCAGAGGAAAGAAGACGGCTAAAATTGGCTGAGGAGAGACTGATTCAAGCCAAAGAAGAGTGGGAGCGGACTTTCGATGCCATCGAAGACCCGCTCATGATTCTGGATGGCAACCACAGGATTATCAAGGCCAATAAGGCGCTGGCGAATAAACTCGGGGTCGCCCATCCGGTAATAGAGGGGTTGACCTGCTATGAGCATGTCCATGGTACCAACGGCCCGACAGAGCACTGCCCGCATGCACGGTTGCTGGCCAGCGGCGAATCCTGTTCCGAGGATATCTATGAGGATCGTTTGGGCGGTTACTACAGTGTTTCTGTCTCACCCCTCTATGATCCGGAAGGAAAACTGTACGGCTCGGTGCATATCGCTCGCGATATCACCGAGAGGAAAAAGGCCGAGGCCGCCCTGCGCGACAGCAACGAACGCTTCCGGGCCTTCATGGATTTTGCCCCATTTTACGCGTACATCAAAGACGCCACCTTGAACCATGTCTTCGCCAATAAAAAGACGCAGGATTTGTTTTTGGGGCCAAGGCCGGAGAGGCTGGAGACAAGCGATTTCTTTGCCGAAGAGCGGGCTCAAATGCTTGAGGAGATCGACCGCCGGATTCTCTCCGGGGTCAGCGAATGTTCAGACATTGAGTTTCATGCAACTCTGGCGGGACACGAGGTGTGGCTGCAGGATATCAAGTTCCCGATCACCCTGTCCGATGGCACAAGGTTGCTCGGCGGCATGGCCATCGACATCACGGAGCGCAAGCAGGCCGAGGAAAAGCTGCAGAAATGGGCCCATGTGTTCCAATGCGCCGAATGGGGGATCATGGTGGGCAGTGCTGATGATATGGTCCTAGACCTGATCAATCCCGCCTTTGCCCGTATGCATGGCTATGGGGTGGCGGAATTGGCCGGTCGCCCCATCACCGAGTTACTCGCACCGGAGTCGCAGGCCGAGTTTCCGGACCAGATCAGGCTGGCCAGGAGACTTGGCCATCATACCTTCGAGGCCACTCACCTCTGCAAGGACGGCAGTGAATTTCCTGCCTTGATGGATGTTACGGTGATCCTGGACGACAAAGATTCTGTTTTGTACTGGGTGGTTAATGTCCAGGATCTTACTCAGCACAAAAAGATGGAGGTGCAACTTCGGCAGGCCCAGAAGATGGAGGCCATCGGCACGTTGGCTGGCGGCATTGCTCATGATTTCAACAATATCCTGACCGTCATCTTGGGCTTTGCCGAGATAGCCAGGCAGGATGTCTCTCCAGGCTCAGGATTGGCGCGAAACCTTGACCGGATATTGGCCGCAACTCAACGCGCCACCGACTTGGTCAAGCAGATCCTCACATTCAGCCGCCAGTCCGCCGCCGAGCGGATGCCAATCAAAATTCAGCCGCTGGCCAAAGAGTCCCTGAAGATGCTGCGGGCCTCGATTCCTTCCACCATCACCATCAAGGAGAGTATTGATCCGCAGTGCGGGGCGATCCTGGCCGATCCGACCCAGGTGTATCAGGTCATCATGAATCTGTGTACCAATGCCTTCCATGCCATGGAGCATAGCGGCGGCGTCCTTGCCATAGGGGTGGAGATGAGAGCCATCGACTCTTCGACCCCATCGGTTGGCCGGCAGCTAAAGCCAGGCGAGTATGTGGAGCTTACGGTCAGCGACACTGGAACCGGGATAGGGCCTGATATTATCGATAAGATATTTGACCCGTACTTTACGACCAAGGGAGTCGGCAAGGGGACAGGGATGGGCCTGGCGATCGCCCACGGGATCATCACAAGCTATGGCGGCACCATTACAGTTGAAAGCACGGTCGGCCAGGGGACACGCTTCCGGGTTTATTTCCCGGTGGTGCAGGAGGAGGCACGGGTAGTTGCAGAATCCCAAGAGGCGCCAGGCGGCAAGGAGCGGATACTATTTGTCGATGACGAGGAGTCTATCGCCGAAATGGGCAAGGATACGCTGGAACGGTTGGGCTACACCGTTAGCGCGTATAGCAGTAGCGCCGCTGCCCTGGCGGCCTTTGCCAAAGCCCCGGACCAGTTCGATCTGGTGATTACCGACATGACAATGCCGGAGATGACAGGAGTGGAGCTCGCCAAGCAGATGCTCATAATCAGGCTTGATGTCCCGATTATCCTCTGTACCGGATTCAGTCCGCAGATCGATACCGATTCCCTCAAAGCGATTGGGATAAAGGAGCTCGCCATGAAGCCGTTCACCAAGTCAGCAATCGGGCAACTTGTGAGGGCCGTGCTTGATGGAGGGGCGTAAGAGCTAGGCTGCCCCACCACGGCCTATGTCGCTTGTGTCACTCGCGGCAGATGGATGCTGAATACACTCCCCCTGCCCAGCTCGCTCTCCACAGAGACCGACCCACCGTGGGCCTGGACGATATGCTTGACGATGGCAAGCCCCAGTCCGGTGCCGCCCAATTTACGGCTGCGGGCCTTATCGCTGCGGTAGAAGCGCTCGAAGATCCGGGGCAGGTGTTCCCTGGCGATGCCGCAACCGGAGTCGGCTACGGCGATAATGACTTCGTCCTGGCCCTCGTTTACCTCGATGCGGACTTTGCTGTGCTCCGCGCTGTACTTGATGGCGTTGATCAGGAGGTTGGTGACCGCCTGCTCTAGGAGTCTTGCGTTCATGCGCACCGACACGGCGTCCGGACAGGAGAGGGTGAGGGTGATCTCTTTCTCGCCTGCCCGCATCGTGGCGGCCTCGAGGCAGTTACCCAGCGCCGGGGCGAGGCGGCCGAGATGCAGCTCGATTTCATCGGCCCCGGCCTCCTGCTCGATCCGGGAGAGGGAGAGGAGGTCATCGACGATGGCGTTCAAGCGGTTGGCCTGTTTTAAGACGATGTGGAGAAAGCGCTCCATGTCGTCTGGGAGATTGGGCGCTTGATCGCAGATGGTCTCCACAAAGCCCATGATTGAGGTAATAGGGGTCTTTAATTCGTGGGAGACGTTGGCCACGAATTCCCGCCGCATGTCCTCAAGCCGCCGCATCCTGGTGACATCGTAGAGCACGATCAGGGCCCCCAGGTGTTGCCCCTGGTCGTCGTACATGGCGGTGCCGCTGGCGTTGAAGTGCTGCTCGCTGGCCGCGGCCCCGAAGACGATTTCGTCCCGCGAGATCGGGGCCTTGCTGTGCAGGGCCGCGCGGACGAACTTCAACAGTCCGGCATGGCGGATCGTCTCCACGATTGGCCGACCGATCCCCCGGTGGGCGCTGCTGCCCAAGAGGCGGAAGGCCGCCTCGTTCATGTGCTCGACCCGCTCCTCCTGGTCGATGACAATCACCGCCTCCACCATGCTCTTGAACACGGCCTCGAGCTCGTTCTTTTGCTGGGTCACCGTCCTGACCCGCTCATCCAGCTCCATCGCCATCTGGTTGATGGCCTCAGCCAGTCCTGCCACCTCTTTCGATGCCGTGCGGCCAGGGGTGGAGATCTTTTTGCTGAACTCATGCCGGCCGAAGCGAACGGCTGCGCGTTGCATCTCTTCCAGCGGCCGGCTGAGGCGCCGGGAGACAAACAGGGCAGTGGCCACGGCCAACAGAAGCAGGAGCAGCGAGGCAATGGCGATTTTTGTGGTGGTCTCGTGCCGAGACTGTTCAAGTGAGGCGGATTGGAGGGAGAGCCTGAGGACGCCTGCGATTGCGCCGTTGGCCTCCGGGCCAGGGGCGCCGGGAATGGGGATGGAACGTGCGAGTGTCATTGGCCGATTAGCCTTACCGGGGAGGGTGGCGGTTGCTGCATGCCCTGCCAGGGCCGAGGCCACATCGGTGCGATCGCCGTGGTTGTCCATGGCGGCTGGCTCTTCCTGGGAGTCAGCCAGCACGGCGCCATCGGTGGCAATGACGGTGATCCTCGTTTGAGTTTCAGGGGCTAGGGTCTGGCATTCTCTGGCGAGGCGCGGCAGGTCGTGGGCTAGCAGGGCAGGGCCAAGTTGCTTGAGCGCCAATTGGGAACGGATTGTCAGGTCGGCCAGGGTTTGGGAGGTGTAGAAGGCCGTGAGGGCGCGGGAGACAAAGATGGCGCTCCCGGCGATGGCCACGATGATGGCCAGGACGATGGGCGGGAAGACCTGCCAGAACAAACGTCGCCGGGCCATGGGTTATCCTTTGAATTTATAGCCGATGCCGCGGACCGTCTCGATATAGTGCTGGTTCTGGCGTAACTTCTTGCGCAATGAGGCGATCTGGACGTCGACGGTGCGGTCGGTGACGGCGACATCGCCATCATGGACCGCGTTGATGATCTGATCACGGGAAAAGACCCAGCCCGGCTTTTCGGCCAGGAAGCGCAGGATCCTGAACTCGCTGGTGGTCAGGGCGACGAGGGCGCCGTCAGCCCGCACTTCATGGCGGGCCAAATCGATGGCGAGAGCGCCGTTGTTAAACACTTGGGTGGCGGCTGGGGCGGAGGATGGGGCCTGGTCGCCCCGTCTGATCACGGCCCGGATTCTTGCCAGCAGGACCTTGGGGCTGAACGGTTTGGGGATATAGTCATCGGCCCCCAAGTTCAGCCCGGCGACAATGTCGCCCTCCTCGCTCTTGGCAGTCAGCATGATGACCGGGATCTTGGCCGCGGCCTCGGCCTTGATGGTTTTGCACAGGGAGAGGCCATCGACGCCGGGGAGCATGACATCCAGGAGGATGAGGCTTGGCCGCTCCAGGGTCAAGGCCGCAAGCATCTCTTCGCCGCTGGCAAACCCCCGCACCTGGTACCCTTCCTTGGCCAGATTGTAGTAAATCAGGGCCAGGATATCCTCTTCGTCTTCAACCACCCAGATTGTCTCTTGGTTCATGGCAGTGTCTGTCTAAATAGTGATCCAGCTATGGCAGTGAGAAAGGGATTGCTCCGCCCGCCGAGGTGCGGAGACGGAGAGGCGGGGCAGGCAAAGGGTTTTCTTCGTCACTTGTCTCTCGGCGACAGGAAAGCAGAGGGCACACAGTTGTCCCGGTTGATCCCCTGTCGTTTCATCTAAAATTAACTCGTCTTTCATCATCGCTTCACACAAGGGTTCTATTGTCCTTCCTAACGGCAGGGGCATGGCCGGGACAATATGGGCCTGGCCCAAACGAGGTTGCGATGTTGCTATCATAAAGGAAAGGAGGCTGGAATACGCATCATTTTTAACAGGTAATCAAACTTTCATCATATCTTAACACAATCTTAACAATTGAATTGTACAAACCGGATCAGTCAGTCACAATCCTAGAATCAAGGAGATTGCCATGCACACACCATCACACCGCTTGACCACCAAGAAGTTTCTGGCCTCAGCCCTTATTGCCTTGGCCCTGCCCTTTGCCGCTACCGTGGCCGGCGCCGGCGAGGTGAAGGTCGACCCGAAGATCGCCACCTATACGCCGACCACCGGCGTGGCTGGCAATATCGACAGCATCGGCTCCGATACCCTGAACAACCTCATGACCTTCTGGGCCGAGTCGTTCAAGAAGCACTACCCCAATGTCAAGATTCAGGTGGAGGGCAAGGGTTCCAGCACCGCGCCGCCCGCCCTGATCGCCGGGACGGCCAATATCGGCCCCATGTCCCGTAAGATGAAGAGCACCGAGGAGGACGAGTTCGAGAAGAAGTACGGCTTCAAGCCGACCCCCATCGGGGTGGCCCTCGACTCTTTAGCCGTCTTCGTCAACAAGGACAACCCGGTCAATTCGCTCACCATGCAGCAGGTGGACGCCATCTTCTCCAAGACCAGAAAGAGCGGGGCGCCAGCCGACATCGCCACCTGGAAGGAGATCGCCCCCGCCAGCCCTCTGGCCAACCAGCCGATCAGCCTGTACGGGCGTAACTCCGCCTCCGGAACCTACGGCTACTTCAAGGAGCACGCCTTGGCCAAGGGTGACTATAAGGATACCGTCAAGGAACAGCCTGGCTCCGCTGCCGTGGTCATGGGCATCACCGAGGACAAGGCCGGGATCGGCTACTCCGGGATCGGCTACGTCACCTCCGGGGTTAAGCCCCTGTCCCTGGCTGCCAAGGAGGGCGATAAGGCCTATGAGGCAAATATGGAGAATGTGTTGAGCGGTAAATATCCGTTGTCCCGGATGCTCTATATCTACGTCATCAAGGAGCCGAACAAGCCCCTGGCCCCGCTGCAAAAGGAGTTCCTGAAGTTTATCCTCTCGGCCGAGGGCCAGGAGGTGGTGGTAAAGGACGGCTATATGCCGCTGCCCGCCGCCGTGGTCGAGAAAGAGTTGCAGAAGTTGTAGGAAGTTGCCGAGGATCCGGGGAGAGACGATGGCCTCACCCCGGATCCTCTCCGCCGGAGTTCAACGGCTGACGGGGGTGGCTTTCCACTCCCGTGAGTGTTTTTGTAGACAGATAAGGGCTGCATGGATAAACAATTTTTGAAGCGAGTCCGCCGCAAGGACACAATCGCCAAAACGGTGATTCAGGTCTGCGGGGTCATGGTCATCGTGTGCGTCTTGGCCATCCTGGCCCTGGTCGTCAAGGTGGCGCTGCCCATCTTTGCCCCCTCCTCACTGCTCCATGAGCAGATTCTTGATCGCAGCGCCGCTGCCGTTGTCCAGCCGGTGGCCATTGGGATCGGCAGCTATGGCGAGGCCTTCCATGTCTTTGACCGCGACGGCAGCGTCGCCTTCCTGACTATCCCCGGCGGGGAGGTCATCCAAAAAAAATTGGTGAGGGGAGGGATTCCCGGCGTCATCAAGGTTATCGAGCAGTACAAGAATTCTTTCTACAATATCCTGTGGCAGGATGGCAGCATGTCCATGGTGGAGATCCGCTACCAGCCCCAATTTGATGCGGACGGTAAGCGCACCATCGAGCCCTTGCTGGAGACGGTCAAGGAGTGGCCTGCCCCGGCGGATGGCGCAGAGCATATCCGCTCCAGCCTGGCCCGGGTCTCCGAGGAGAAGCGTTATTCCCGCATCGACCTCCTGGACGACAATACCTTTGCGATCAGCCACGAGGTGACCACCACCGACATCTTCGACAACCAGACCACGGAGACGAAGTCCGCCCGCATTGACGAGGCCATGCCAGGCCGCATCTCGGCCTTCACCGTCGATGACCGTGGCGCTGCCCTCTACGCCGGGACCGACACCGGCTACGTGGTGCGCTGGGATTTAACGGATAGCGAGGCGGCGAAGAAGACCGACACGGCCGCCGCCACCTCCGCCGCTGATCCGATTACCGCCGTGGGGCTCGTCTTTGGCGGTCAATCGCTCCTGGTGGGGGCGAGATCCGGCGCCATGCAGACCTGGATGCCGGTCCCTGCGGCGGCCGGCACCGGCATCAGGAAGATGGAGAAGGTACATGTTTTTACTCCCCATGCCGGCGCGGTGACCTCGTTTCTTGCCTCCAGCCGCGACAAGACCTTTTACTCGCTGTCCGCAGCCGGGTCAATCCATGCCGACCACATGACCAGCGAGAATCATCTCTTTGCCGCCACGGGCGAGACGCAGCTGTTCAGTGTCTCCCAGAAGGACAACGCCTTGATCGCCCTGGGCCGGGATGGGCGGGTGCGCACCTGGGAGATCCACAACCCCCACCCGGAGATCAGCCTGAAGACCCTGTTCGGCAAGGTGTGGTACGAGGGCTACCCTAAGCCGGAGTTCGTCTGGCAGTCCTCCTCCCAGTCGGATGATGCCGAGCCCAAGCTGAGCCTTATTCCTCTTATCTTCGGCACCATGAAGGGCACCCTCTACGCCATGCTCTTCTCCATCCCGGTGGCCATCTTCGGCGCCGTCTACACCAGCCAGTTCACCTCCCACCGCTTTCGCCGGAACATCAAGCCAGTCATCGAGATTATGGCCTCGGTGCCGTCGGTGGTCATCGGCTTTCTGATCGCCCTGTGGCTGGCCCCGCTCTTTGAGGCCTCGCTGTTTGCCATCGTGGTCGGCATCCTACTCCTGCCGCTCCTCTTCACCGCCTTGATGATCATCGTGCAGCCGTTCTACCGTAACCGGCGATTCGTCAACCGGATTCGTGGCTATGAATTCCTGCTCTTGATGCCGGTCTTCTTTGTGAGCGGCTGGCTGGCCATGCAGATTGCCCCGCCCCTGGAGACGGCGCTCTTTGACGGCAATTTCGCCCTCTGGCTCTACCATGATCTCGGGATGCGCTACGATCAGCGGAACTGCATCATCATCGCCTTCGGGCTCGGCATCTGTGTGATCCCGATCATCTTTTCTATCACTGAGGATGCTATATCCAATATCCCGCCCAGCCTGACCGCCGCCTCCCTGGCCTTGGGGGCCAGCCGCTGGCAGACCGTATGGCGGGTGATCCTGCCCTCGGCCAGCCCCGGCATCTTTGCCGCCATGATCATCGGTTTCGGCCGGGCAGTCGGCGAGACCATGGTGGTCCTGATGGCCACCGGTAACACCCCGATTATGGACTGGTCGATCTTCAACGGCATGCGGACCCTGTCCGCCAATATCGCCGTCGAGATTCCCGAGGCCCCGGTGGGCGGCAGCCTCTACCGGGTGCTCTTCCTCTGCGCCACGGTGCTGTTTTCGCTGACCTTTATCCTGAACACCGGCGCCGAGATCATCCGCGAGCACCTGCGCAAGAAGTATGGACGCTATTGATTCCCCTGCCAACCTGATGAGAGTTTGTTGAGCCATGCAAAAGTTTTGGAGACGCGGAGAGCCCTTTGTCTGGGCCACAGGCCTGACCCTGTCGACGATTATCATCATGACGGCCCTGCTCATTTACGTGGTGATCGCCAACGGCATCGGGGTCTTCTGGCCGCGGCAGCTGGTGCGGCTGGCCTTAAACGATGGCCGTGCCGTCATGGGGGAAGTGACGGCGGAGAACGATGGCGCGGGGAAAGGCAAGCGGCTCCAGCTCAAGATCGGGAACCGGGATCTGAACGGCCTGGATTTTACCTGGGTCAACGAGTCCGAGATCGCAGAACGCAGCCATCCCGACGATGCCTACGTCTTGGAGCGCCAGGAGTACGGCAATTTTTTCGGATTCTTGATCGAGGTGCATACGCCGGATCGGACGCTTACGGCCGCTGACGGCGATCTGGACGCGGCCTTGATCAAGGCCCGCCTGGATGCGGAGCCTCTTCTTGCGGCTGGGAAAAGGATCAACGAGGCCTTTGCCCAAATCAATCTGACCATCGAGGAGCTTGATCAGGCCATTGCCAAGCATCGCTACCGTGGGGTGACTGATCAGGATGAGCGGATTGCCAAGCTGGCTCGGGAAAAGGAGGGGCAGAAGGGCCGCTTCGACGCCCTGCTCGCCGAACGGCAGGGAAATAGCCAGTCCTTGGCCGCCTTTAACGCCGTGTTTCGCACTGCCGACGGCCGGGAGGCGACCATTCCGGTGGCCAATATGGTGCGGGTCTACCGGCCCAACGCCATGTCCCTTGGGCAGAAGATTACGCATTACGGCGGCAAGCTAACCGAGCTCTTCCTCGCCGAGCCCAGGGAATCCAACACCGAGGGCGGTCTGTTCCCGGCCATCTTCGGCACCGTGATGCTGGTCTTGCTGATGAGCCTCCTGTCCTTCCCCTTGGGGGTCATTGCCGGCATTTATCTGCGGGAATACGCCCATGCCGGGATCATGGTCAAGATTGTCCGCATCGCGGTTAATAATCTGGCCGGTATCCCTTCCATCGTCTATGGCATCTTTGGCCTGGGATTCTTTGTCTACGGCGTGGGCGGGGCGATTGATAGCCTCTTCTTCCCGGAACGTCTGCCTGCCCCGACCTTCGGGACCGGCGGCATCCTGTGGGCCAGCCTGACCCTGGGCCTGCTTACCATCCCGGTGGTCATCGTTGCCACCGAGGAGGCCTTGGGCGCGATCCCGCCCGCTGTCCGGGAGGGATCGCTGGCCTTGGGGGCGACCAAGTTTCAGACCTTGACCCGTCTCCTTCTGCCCATGGCCTCGCCAGGGATCATGACCGGGTTCATTTTGGCCATGGCGCGGGCGGCGGGAGAGGTAGCGCCGCTGATGATCACCGGCGTGGTCAAACTGGCCCCGGCCCTGCCGCTAGACGGCCAGTTCCCCTATCTTCACCTGAACCGGAAATTTATGCACCTGGGCTTCCATATCTATGACATCGGCTTCCAGTCCCCCAACGTCGAGGCAGCCAAGCCCATGGTCTATGTCACCACTTTGCTGCTGATCCTGATCGTGCTGCTTCTGTGTAGCGTGGCCATCCGTCTTCGCAACATCATGCGCCAGCGGTACGCCGTTGCCGATGTCTGATGCCATTTCTCAATCAAGATGGAAACGCTCAGCGCAGCCGATTCAGCCCAATGCCCGCTTGACGGGTACAAAGTTAACGCTTGATGTTGATGTAGAAATGGAATGACCGGCCTTGTTGGCTAACGATTTCTGCCGGGCCAGGAACGGCGAGGTTCCAGGCCCTTACCCTTACGTCTGAACATACGCTATGAGCCCTCAATCGACCCCCATCATGCCCATCACCGACGCCATCGTCGATGTGAAGGACCTCCATCTCTATTACGGCGCCAGCGAGGCCCTGCGTGGCATCTCCATGAGCATCCCCCGGAAGAAGGTCACCGCCTTGATCGGGCCATCCGGCTGCGGCAAGTCGACCTTCATCCGCTGTTTCAACCGGATGAACGACTTGATCGAATCGATCCGCATCGAGGGCGAGATCAAGATTGACGGCCAGAACATCTACGATAGCCATGTCGATGTCATCGAACTCCGGCGGCGGGTGGGCATGGTGTTTCAGAAGTGGAACCCGTTCCCCAAATCGATCTACGAGAACGTGATCTACGGACTCAGGATCGCAGGCGTCAACGACAAGAACGTCCTTGACGAGACGGTAGAGAAGAGCCTGCGCCGGGCAGCCCTGTGGGATGAGGTCAAGGACCGCCTGCACGAGTCGGCCATGGGCATGTCGGGTGGTCAGATGCAGCGCCTTTGCATCGCCCGGGCCATTGCCGTGGCGCCTGAGATCATCCTGATGGACGAGCCCTGCTCCGCCCTCGATCCCCGCTCCACCGCCCGTATCGAAGACTTGATCCGGGAGTTGCAGGGCGAGTTCACGATCATCATCGTGACCCACAATATGCAGCAGGCGGCCAGGGTGTCGGATTTCACGGCCTATTTTTATCTTGGCTCGTTGATTGAGTTCGGGTTAACTAAAAAGATTTTTACCACTCCAGTGTGCAAGGACACGGAAGACTATATCACCGGTCGTTTCGGGTGAGTTTTCACCATGGTGAGGCATGAACTATGATCAAAAATATTGCGGTTGAACGCGAGAAGTTAAAACAGCGGATCCTGCACCTCGGCTCGGAGGTGGAGGCCAACCTGGTCAAGTCTGAGAAGGCCCTGTTGGAGTTTGATCATGAGCTGGCCCGGGACATCATCACCACCGATGAGAGTATCGACGACCTCGAGATCTCGGTGGAGGAAAAGTGCCTGCAGATCCTGGCCCAGCACCAGCCGGTGGCCAGCGATCTACGTTTTGTGGTGACGGTGCTCAAGATCAACAACGATCTCGAGCGGATCGGCGATCTGGTGGCCAAGATTGCCGATCGTATCCTGCTTCTTGCCGACAATCATTATACCCCCTTCACCGCGCCGCAGACGGTCCAGTTTCCGGAACGGTTCCAGCATATGTTCGCCGAGACTGCCAAGATGGTGACCATGAGTCTCGACTCCTTTGTGCGCATGGACGCTGATCTGGCCTATAAGGTCCGGCTCTGGGATGATCAGGTGGACGAGGCCAAGAAGGTGATCCGCCAGCAGATCGAAGAGATCATCCAGAACGACGCCAGCCAGCAGCCGTATCTCGGTATGCTCTTGAGCGTTTCCCGGAGTCTCGAACGGATCGCCGACCACGCCACCCATATCGCCGAAAATGTTATCTATATGCTCCAGGGCTTGATTGTTCGGCACACCCCCGAGGGGCACTGATCACCGCCTGCTGAGCTGGGCCGTTGTGCTCAGCTCGCCCATCTTCTTGCTGTCCCCCCAGAGAGGCCTCGCGTCCTTTCCTTGCTGTCCTGCCCGCCCTTCTTTTTTAATCGAAAATTAACCGCCTATTCACCATACGCTCATCCCCGTTCGCTACAGTCTCCTCAGTCACATCACAACGAGATTTCCGTAGGGATGGGGAGGGGGTATGGTAGCGATTTGGCAGCGACAAGGATTGGGGTTAGGTGGAGCGCTTCTTTGGGGCTGGCTTTTAGGCCTCTCGATATTGCTCTGTCTGGCGAGGGTGCAGGCCGGCATGGGGGACGCCATTATCGAAAGAGTACAACTCCGCCGGACGTTTGACGCCATGGCTCGGGGACGATGTGCGGTTCGCCAGGCCGGTACTTCACCAGCAAGCGATTGTTGACAGGGGGGACTATGGCTCACGAAGGGTTACCACTCGAAAAAGCGGCAAAATATCTCTGTACGCTGCTGGACGGCCTCTGTCCCATGGCAGTGGAGGGCTATCCCTGTCCCACAGATTGCACGCTTTCGACTGTCCCATGGCAGTGCTGGGTGTCATACTTTCAAGACCAGCTGGCATCGTCAGAGGAGACGGTAAAAGCTGCTTGAAATGCTATCCCTGAACGATTAGGGCAACGCCTCGATTCCTGCGCTATGAGGTGTGCCTATGGAGTAGATGTGCCAGGCGGCAAGGACGAGGATGATGGACGGTAGAAGGTGATGAGAAACACACTGCTTTCGCCTTGAGCGCTGGTGAGGCGAACTTCTCCGTCAAGGGCCTGTGTGAGGCGTTTGACGGAGTAGAGGCCAAGTCCGGTCCCTTTGTGGCTGTCACGGGTAGCCGCTCCACGGTAGTAGGGGGTGAAGATCTTTTCGTGTTCATGGGGAGGTATCCCCGGCCCTTGGTCATGCACCACCAGCCTGATTTTGTGCACGCCGGCAATGGCGCCCAGGGTAACGATAGCCCCCGGAGGTGAATACTTGACCGCGTTTTCCAAGAGGCTGGAGATAATGATCTTCAGGGCGAGGCGGTGGAGCTTGACAGGCTGTGCGGGCAGAGCCGGGACGTGGATCGTGATCATCTTTCGTTGGGCCGCTGGGCGATGGACGGCCACAATCTCGGAGATAATCTCGTCAAGGCGGCACTCTTCGCGGGGCAGGCCCGCCTCCGCGCTGTCCAGCTTGGCAAGCAGGAGCATTTCGTCCGCCAGTTCCGACACTTGCGTGATGCTCTGGTTGATCACTTGTAAATAGTCCCTGCCCTTGGCGTGGCCAAGTGGCACGGTGCCGTGTTTCAGCAGGCGTTGACAGAGGCCGCCTATCACCGTAAAGTGCGAGCGGAGTTCATGGAAGAGCATTTGCCGCGTTGTGGTGCTGTTCTCCTCTTTTGTGCGGAGACTCATGATTTCTGTGCGCAAGGAGTGGCGTTCCCGCCGTTCGCCGATCAATTTCCGGCAGCTGAGCACGATTTCTTGCATCGAGTATGGTTTGGCAAGGTAAATGTCGGCCCCACACTCCAACCCCTTCACCCTATTGTTGCGGCTCGACAGGGCGGTGAGCATGATCACCGGCATGGTGGCGATGCGTGAGTCCGTGTGACGCCGGAGGCATCGGCAGACATCCCAGCCATCCTTGCGCGGCAGGAGGATGTCGAGCAGGATCAGCTCCACGGCCGTTTCCGTCTCGAGCAGTTGACATGCCTCGTCGCCGTCGGTGGCGATGAGCGGGGTGAAGCCTTCAGCCCTCAACCGGTACTCCAGCAGGGTTGCCAAGTCATTGTCATCCTCGACGATCATGATCGTTGCGGCGAACGGTCGCGGGTCTGGCGAGAAGGTGTTTCTGATGCCGTTTTCTGGCATGTGGATTCTCCAAGGAAAAAAAGGTGGGAGCAGAGCCTATCTCATCGATGCCCTTCATTGGAGTTGATCCTGATTAAGAGATGATGAGCCGAAGATGAAAAGTTGGTTAAATAGTTCGGTACGCCGGGGCTGACTCTGGCCGTTGTCTGCCCGCGAGGTTGGCATCCATCCCTTGACAATTTAAGGCGCCGGATGAAATACCTTTTGCCATTTCATCCGCTTTGGTGTTTTCTCCGCTCTTGTCCTTTTTTTGAACAATTTTAGACGATACGAAAACGATTTGCGACATGACTCAATTCAACACAGCAGAGATCGAACGGTGCCGGACCTTCGGCATCATCAGCCACCCGGACGCGGGTAAGACCACCCTCACCGAAAAACTCCTCCTCTACGGCGGCGCCATTCAGCTGGCCGGGGCAGTGAAGTCGAAGAAGGCGGCCCGCAAGGCCACCTCCGACTGGATGACCGTGGAGCAGGAACGCGGCATCTCGGTGACCACCTCGGTGATGAAGTTCCAGTACCGGGATTTTGAGATCAACCTCTTGGATACCCCTGGCCACCAGGACTTCTCCGAGGACACCTACCGAGTGCTGACGGCGGTGGACAGCGCCCTGATGGTGATCGACAGCGCCAAGGGCGTCGAGGCCCAGACCGAGCGGCTGATGGAGGTCTGCCGGATGCGCAACACCCCGATCATCACCTTCATCAACAAGCTCGACCGGGACGGGCTGTCGCCGCTGGAGGTGATGGGGGACATCGAAAATAAGCTCCAGATCGAGTGCGCCCCCATGTCGTGGCCCATCGGCATGGGCAAGAACTTCAAGGGCGTCTACAACCTGTACCGCAAGGAGCTGCACCTCTTTACCCCCGGCCAGGAGACCGCCGACCAGGACGGCATCGTGATCACCGACCTCTCTGACCCGCGCCTCGATCAGCTCCTGGGCTTCCAAGCCGACGAGCTGCGCAACGACATCGACCTCCTGGCCGGGGCCGCCTGCCCGTTCGACTACCAGCATTACCTAAAGGCCAACCAGACCCCGGTCTTCTTTGGCAGCGCAGTCAATAACTTCGGGGTCAGGGAGCTCTTGGACGCCTTTGTCGAGAACGCCCCGCACCCTGGGCCGCGTCCGGCCGAGACCCGGGACGTCTCGCCCTACGAGCCTGATTTCTCGGGGTTCGTCTTTAAGATCCAGGCCAATATGAATCCCGCCCACCGCGACCGGATCGCCTTCCTGCGCATCTGCTCCGGCAAGTTTACCCGCGGCATGAAGGTGACCCACCACCGCATCGGCAAGGAGGTCACCCTGGCCAACGCCACCATCTTCATGGCCCAGGGCCGGACCAATATCGAGGAGGCCTATCCGGGCGACATCATCGGCCTGCACAACCACGGCACCATCAAGATCGGCGATACCTTCTCCACCAAGGAGCCGTTGAAATTCACCGGCATCCCCAACTTTGCGCCCGAGCTCTTCCGGCGGGTGATCTTGAAGAATCCCTTAAAGCTCAAGCAGCTGCAGAAGGGGCTTTTGCAACTGGCCGAGGAGGGCGCGGTGCAGGTCTTCCGGCCCCAGCTGGGCAGCAGCTATATCCTGGGGGCGGTGGGTGAGTTGCAGTTTGAGGTGACCATGGCCCGGCTCAAGGCCGAGTATGGGGTTGATGCCATCTACGAGGCGGTGGACCTGGCCGATGCCCGCTGGATCAGCTCGACAGACCGCAAGAAGCTTGACGAGTTCAAGAGCCGCAACCAGAGCAGCCTCTACCTCGATGCCGACGGCTTCCTGACCTATCTGGCACAGAGCCAGTGGCACCTGACCTATGTGATGGAACAGTGGCCGGATATCGTCTTCATGAAGACCAGGGAACATATGTAACTGAGCGAACAGCCCAAGGGAGAGAGCCATGGACCTGCAATTTCGAGTCGACTCTGATTTGTGTATCGGTTGCGGGCAGTGCGTTGAAGACTGTCCCTACATGATCTTGACCATGGACGGCGAGCGTCCGGCGGTGGTTGCCGAGCGGGCCGCCTCCTGCATCCGCTGCCAGCACTGCCTGGCCATCTGCCCGGTGGCGGCTTTGTCGATCCATGGCGTCGATCCGGCAGGCTGCACGCCGCTCCAGGGCCGCCTCCCCGATCCGGCACAACTGGCCACCCTGATGCGGGGCCGCCGTTCGGTCCGCCGTTACCGCGACGAGAATGTGGACCCGGCCCTCAGACAGCACCTTCTGAACACCGCCTGGCAGGCACCCACCGGGGTCAATAGCCGGCAGGTGCTGTTCACCCTGGTGGATGACAAGGCGATCATGGCCACCCTGCGCTCCGAGGTGATGGCCAGTCTCTCCCGTGCTGTCCAGGCCGCGGCCTTGCCGCCGGAGCGCCAGTATTTTGCCGGATTTGTCCGGATGTGGGAGGAGGAGGGGATCGACATCATCTTTCGCGGTGCCCCCCACCTGCTTATCGCCTCCGCGCCTGCGGCCTGTCCCTGTCCCGAGCAGGATTGCCTGATCGCGCTCTCCTATTTTGAGCTCCTGGCCCAGTGCCATGGCTTGGGCACGGTGTGGGACGGCCTGGCCAAGTGGACCATCGGCGAGCTCCTGCCCGAGTTCAAGGAACGTCTGGCCATTCCCACGGATCATCGGATCGGCTATATGATGGTCTTCGGCTATCCGGCGGTGGAGTATCAGCGTACCGTTGACCATGGCCCGGCGAAGATCAACCGGGTTGTCTTTGCCTGATTGGCGGTAGAGCGAATCAAAGCCCGGACGCCATGAACGAAGACCGCCTCTCGCCGGCCCGCAAGACCGGGCTCCCTCCTGGGACGGCCATCTATATCGGGGCCCAGCGGACCAGTCCAATCACCCTCGCCCTTACCTCGTACTCCCCAGACGCCGCGGCAACGGTAACCGTGACAGATGAGGTCCCGGCCGTGGCCGCAAAATCCGGCACGGTCAAGTGGCTCGATGTCGCCGGTCTGCACGACGTGCCGCTGATCGAGGAGATCGGCCGTCGTTTCAACCTCCACCCCCTCACCGTTGAGGACATCCTCAACACCACTTCCGATGCCGATTAACACCCCGGCTTTCGCTGGGATGACGGCAGTGGAATTATCGATTATTTCCGCAATCAGGCATTAGAAGTACAGGGTCAGAGTGGCGTTGACCTGATCCATCGATTCGACCGGGGTGTAAAACTGGGCAGAGAGCGGGTCGGCCTGCAGTGAGTCGATATCAAGCGGCTCGCCGAGCCATAAGCCGCTGCCGGTGAAGTTGAAGTCATAGTGCTGGTAGCTGAGGCGGCCGATCAGGGCGCGGGCGGTCTTGGCCATGGCGACAGGAATTGGCGGTTTGACGGTCCAGTAGACCTCGGTGACCGCTCCCCGGGTGGCGAGTTTACTGTTCTCAGAACCGTGTTGGGCAAAGCTGACCCAGTATTTGGAGCCGTAGTTGTATTCCAGGCCGATTGAGCTGTGGAGCTTTTCGATGTCGTAGCGGAGCCCGGCATAGAAGGCGAACCCATCCTCGTTTTTGAGTTCTTCCCACCACGAGCTGAGCAGGCCCGTGCCCAGTTCGTCGCAGCCGTCCGGGTCGGTATGACTCCATCCCAGGGTGGCGAATATGTTGAGATCGCGGACCTTGTCGAGATAGGTGAGGCTGGTCTGGTAGATATTCCCCAGCTTCTGGCGATCCAGGATACCGTTGTCAGAACCTGCCAACACCTCCCCATTTGGACCCATGACGACATATTCAAGCGGGTTGGCAACAGTCATCCCCTCCGGGACATTCCACAAGTCGGCGAGCAGCAACGACTGAAATTGCAGCGAACGGGATTTGCTGAGGGCAAGATCCCACTGCAGGCCGTAAATCGTGGTCTTTTCCAACGGCGGGCCGGTGATATTCTCATGGCTGTAGCCGGCGTCGATTTGGGTGGCGTAATAGAACCGCAGCTGGCCTGGCAATGGCGTTTGGTGGCGGTACGCTAAGGCCGCGCCATCCATGGCGATATCGGCGAAGGAGGAGAGCCAGCCCTCGGATTGGTCCAGTCCCAGCCGGAGATAGCCAGGGCTGGTCTCGCCCATGGTCGGCAGGCGGCCGCCAGTGAGACGGAGGGGCTGGCCGCCGACTTCGTTCCAACTGACAAAGCATCGGTCGATCTGGGAGTCATTGGTGTTCGGGGGCTCGGAGCTGTCGGTGGTCCAGGCGTGGAGACGGGTGGCAAGTTCGAGGTTTTCTGCCGGCTGGACCTGAAGCTGCAACCGGACCCCTGCCCATGCATATCCGCGGCCGTCCACGTCATTGTGGCTCAATCCTCCTGCCACCTCGCCGGAGAGGGCTATCTTCGCGCCTTCATGAGGCAGTGCCTCGGTGGCCATCTCAGAGGCACGGCAGGTGCCGAGGATCAGGGCGCTGAGGACGAGCTGGCTCAGGGCCAGGCGCGAGTAACGGTGTGCTTTGGTTTTTCGTGCAAACATAAAAAGAGGGGGCTGGCCAGAGGTGTCTTTGTGCTCTCGACCCAGTGGGAGTGTTGTGCTGCCGTCAAAAAACTGATTTTATACAGCTGTGAAAACGCGATAGCAAGGGAAATATGCCCAGAGATACGCCCCGGCGCTTTGCAAGAATCGGCTGCGTTGCGCGGCTCCTCGCCGCATAACCAGTGCTGTCCGTCGCTGCTTGCTTGTCTTCTTATTGCTCTTTCCCGCACTTTATTTTTGACAAAGACCGGCGAACTCTTTACAGTGCCGTGGTTTCTTGCGGCGAGTGGCGGCGCACCGGCGTTCGCCTGCCGTCCTCAACCTGCGCCACCTTGCGGCATCGGCGGCGCGGCCTCTTAGGCATCCTTTGGGCATGGATTATTTCCTCGAACTCTTCTTCAGCGGCTTGACCCGTGGCAGCATCTACGCCTTGATCGCCCTGGGCTACACCATGGTCTACGGGATCATCGGTCTGATCAACTTCGCCCATGGCGAGATCTATATGATCGGAGCCTTTACTGCACTCATCTGTGCCAGTGTCCTCGGCATCTGGGGGTTGAATCCGCTGGCGATCCTCATTCTCTCGACTCTGGCCGCCATGGTCTGGGCAGGGGCCTACGGTTTCACCATCGAGCGCATCGCCTACCGCCCCTTGCGTCATGCCCCGCGTCTCTCCCCGCTGATCAGTGCCATCGGCATGTCCATCTTTCTGCAGAATTACGTGCTCTTGGCCCAGACCCCTGATTTTGTCTCCTTCCCCGCCTTGATCCCCGATCTCTCCTGGCTAGAGCCCTACCGCAGCGTGATCGGCACCACCGACGTGGTGATCTTGTTCATCACCAGTGTGGTGATGGTCCTGTTGACCGTGCTGATCAAGACCACCCGCCTCGGCAGGGCCATGCGGGCCACGGCCCAGGACCGGCAGATGGCCCTGCTCTTGGGCATCGACGTCAACCGGGTGATCTCGGCGACCTTCGTCATCGGTTCGGCCCTGGCCGCCATCGGCGGGGTGCTGATCGCCTCCCATATCGGCCAGATCAACTTCGCCATCGGGTTCATTGCCGGGATCAAGGCCTTCACCGCCGCGGTCCTGGGCGGCATCGGCAGTGTGCCGGGCGCAGTGCTGGGCAGTCTGATTCTGGGCTGGACCGAGAGTTTTGCCACCGGCTATATCTCAAGCGATTACGAGGACGCCTTCGCCTTCGCCCTTCTGGTGCTGATCCTCATCTTCCGGCCAGCCGGGCTCCTGGGCCGCAGCCAGGCTCAGAAGGTGTAGCCGATGGTGGCTGAACTGTTAAGAGCTGCCTTATCGGCGCTCTGGTTCATGTTGCTGACCTTGCCGATCCTGGTGGTCAAGGTCAACCCCATGGACCAGACGGTGGTCTGGCGCTGGAAGAACATGGCGCTAATCGGGGTAGCGGCCTTTGCCGTGACCATGGCCCTTCGTCTCTGGCAGCGCCGGGCCCGCTATCCTGCTCACCCTGGCGGTGAGGTGCCCCGGTTTCTGTCCTGGAATCGACCCGGTGTGCAGAAACCGATCTTGGCCGGGGGCTTCCTCCTGGCCCTCTCCTTTCCCCAGTTCTTTTCGTCGTACCAGACCAACATCATGACCACCGCCCTGATGTATGTGGTGCTGGGCCTGGGGCTCAACATCGTGGTTGGCCTGGCCGGGCTCCTCGATCTTGGCTATGTGGCCTTTTATGCGGTGGGGGCCTATAGCTACGCCCTGCTCAACCACCACTTCGGGCTTGGTTTTTGGGCGGCATTGCCCCTGGGCGCGGTGCTGGCTGCCTGTTTCGGCATCCTGCTCGGCTTCCCGGTGCTCCGCCTGCGCGGCGACTATCTGGCCATCGTGACCTTGGGCTTTGGCGAGATCATCCGGTTGATCCTGGAGAACTGGAACGACTTCTCCTTTGGTCCCAGCGGCATCGCCAATATCGACCGGCCAGGATTCTTCGGCCGGGAGTTGTCCCTCGAGGCGGCCACCGTCTACCTCTATTATCTGGTGCTGGGGTTGGTGCTGATCACGATCTTTGTGGTCAACCGGTTGCGGGATTCGCGTATCGGCCGGGCCTGGCTTGCCCTGCGCGAGGACGAGATCGCCTGCCAGGCCATGGGCATCGACAAGACCCGGACCAAGCTCACCGCCTTTGCCTTGGGGGCCACCTGGGCCGGGATGGTGGGGGTGCTGTTCGCTGCCAAGACCACCTTTGTCAACCCGGCCAGCTTCACCTTTATGGAGTCGGCGGTGATTCTGGCCATCGTGGTGTTGGGCGGCATGGGCTCGACCATCGGTGTGGTGATCGGCGCCTTGATCTTCATCCTGCTGCCCGAGTACCTGCGGGCCTTTGCCGACTACCGGATGCTAATGTTTGGGGCTATCATGGTGGGGATGATGATATTCCGGCCCCAAGGGATCGCGGGACTCACCCGGCCCTGCTACGAGCTGCCGGAGCGGGAGGATAGCGATGACTGAGCGGGCGCCGGTGCTGACGGTGCGCGGCCTGAGCATGGATTTTGGCGGCCTGCGGGCGCTCTCCCACCTTGACGTGGAGGTGAGGGAGCGGGAGATTGTTGCTTTGATCGGCCCAAACGGCGCGGGCAAGACCACCTTGTTTAACTGCCTGACCGGGGTCTATGCACCGAGCGAAGGTGAGATCATCCTTGCCCGGCCCGGCCAGGACCAGGTGCGGCTGAACGGCCTGAAACCCAATCAGATTACAGTCCACGGCCTAGCCCGTACCTTCCAGAATATCCGGCTCTTCCCGGAGATGACCGTGCTCGAGAACGTGATGATCGGTTGTCATTGCCGACATCGAGCCGGTATCTTGGGGGCCTTGCTGCGCAATCAGGCGACCCGTCGCGAGGAGCAGGTCATTGTCGAGCGCAGTTACGAGCTGTTACGCCAGTTGCGGATCGATCAGTACGCCAATGAGTTGGCCAGAAAGCTCCCCTACGGCGCCCAACGCTACCTCGAGATCGCCCGCGCCTTAGCCACCGAACCGTGCCTGCTCCTCCTTGATGAACCGGCCGCCGGGTTGAATCCCACCGAAACCGCCGAACTCGACGTCATGATCCTCCAAATCCGCGAACAGCATAGCATTGCAATTGTCTTGATCGAGCACGACATGCGGCTGGTGATGAGCCTGTCCGATCGCATCTATGTGATGGAGTACGGCCGACGGATCGCCGAGGGCCGGCCGGAGGAGATCCGCGCCAATCCGCTGGTGATTAGGGCCTATCTGGGAGAAGAGGATGCTGATCCATCCCTGGCTCAGGGTGACGGGGGTTCGCCCCAGTCTTTGCAGGAGGCGAAGGGTGCTTAGGTTGAGGGGCGTGGAGGCCGGGTACGGTGGGATCGTCGCCCTCCATGGGGTGGATCTCGAGGTCCGGGAGGGAGAGATCGTGACCCTGATCGGGGCCAACGGGGCAGGCAAGAGCACCCTGCTGCTCACCATCTCAGGCCTGGTTACATCCCGGCAAGGGGCCATTGAGTTCGCCGGTGAGCCCATCCATCGCTTAGCGCCCAACCGGATTGTGGAACGCGGCCTCTGTCAGGTGCCGGAGGGCCGGCGGATCTTCCCGCACCTGACCGTCCAGGAGAATCTGGCCTTGGGCGCCTATCTGCGCCATGACCGCCAAGGCATCAAGGATGATTTTGACTATGTCTTCACGCTCTTTCCCATCTTGGCCTCGCGCCGGCATCAGGATGGCGGCACCTTGAGCGGAGGGGAGCAGCAGATGCTGGCCATCTCCAGGGCGCTGATGGCCAGGCCCCGGTTGCTGCTTCTCGACGAGCCGTCCCTGGGGCTTGCCCCGCTCGTTATCCGTCAGATATTTGCCATCATTCAGCGGATCAACCAGGAGCACAACACCACCGTTTTTTTGGTCGAACAAAACGCCAATCTGGCCTTGAAAGTGGCCAGCCGGGGTTATGTCCTTGAAAACGGCAGGATTACCATGGCCGACAGTGCAACCAGCCTTCTGGGTAATGCGGCGGTGCGTCAGGCCTATCTGGGGTTATGAGGGAAAATGCGGATCGGAAATAATGAATGACCGGTTGGGCGCGATGCGCCGGGTAGGGAGCTCTCTTTGACTTCGGTCAGTCGGTAGAGTAGATGGTGTTGTAGCGCAAGGGGTAGGCGTCGAACTGGCCGGGCACCGGCAGTAGCAATTGGTCGTGGATGTTGAGCCACTGGTAGTCGGGCTGGAGCCTGCGCAGTTTTCCGTCCTCCGGAGATTTCGAGTAGATAGAGTTGCGGTAGACCACATGCAGGATGGCCACGCCGTGGGTGTTGCAGAGGTTGACCAGGTAACGGTCGCAGAAGGTGTCGAAGTGAATCTGGTGCTCATTTGCCAATTTGTCGATGTCCGCCAAAGGGATGCGGATGAGGACGAATTTACTGACTCCACGTTCGCTGAGGCGGGTGAGTGTCCTGTCTTCGGAGCTCGCCACGTAGACGGTGGAGATGAAGTTCATCCGTTTTAAGAATTGCGAGGCCACCACCGCTGCAGTCCGGCGGCCGCCGACACTGTGGTGGAAGCCGTGATACTCAAAGAGCTTGTGATAGAGGTACTCGGCGTACTGCTCGCCGTTTTCGTAAAGGTCCTTGGTGATGTAGCGGAGATGGGTGGCCATTTCCTCGGTGGCCTCGTCGATGGGCCAGTCGACCCGGACGTGAAAATGGGTCATCATGTAGCGGGACAGGTTCTTGGCCGTGGGCGCGTTCTGGATGAGCAGGGCATAGTCGACCGGAGTCAGGTCCTTGATCATCGTGGGGAACGACGTGTTGTTGAAATACTTGAGATTGTTGGTGTATTGTTTGTGTAGGGTAATGTAGGGGAGCTGCTCGATGGCCTCTTTTGTCATCTTGTTGGAGTCGAAAAAGCGGATATACTTTTTGTGTTCGTTGGGGATGGTGCCTTCGCAGAAGATGATGAAAAAATGATTCTGCCGGGCATGCTCCTGGTCGGAGACTCTGGCCCTGGGTTTGAGCTCTCGTTTGAGGACAAAGGGGTATTGCTCACCGGCGTTGGTGAAGTTCCAATAGGAGTCGATGAGGGCCAGTTTGACCAGATTGTTGTCAAGCTGGTCCCTGAGCACCTCGTAGAGGGAGCGCCTGAGGCGCAGGGTATAGCCCAGGTGGTGTCGGTATGGCCAGTTCAGCATTAGCGCAGGGCGGGTAAGGTTTTTTGTTAATCGTTTTTGACGAAGTAGCGGAACGGGGCGTCGGGCAACTCCTTGACTGCCTGCAGAGTCTTCTTGGCCAGATTGGCAACGTCATATTTTTTCATCTGCTGCAGGGCGGGCAGACGGAATACCGGGGTGTCATTCTGTCGTTTGATGTCATCGCTGTCGGTGTCGGGGTCGAAGATGCCGGTGAGGTATGCCTCCAGGGTTTCCTTATCAGCCCCGAAGATAATCTTATGCAGGTTGGCGCGTTGGATCTCCATGAGGACCCCGTCGCATTGGCAGAGGGCCGTGCCGATGCCGTCGTAGTTGAAGGCGATGACCTCGATGGCGGCGAGCTCGGAAAAGTATTCGTCAAACAGGATATTGTGGCGCGATGTGTCCTTGGAGAAGGAGATAGTCGTGTTCATTGGCGATCCTCTCTGGCGGAAGGAGTGAGGGCCGCGCCTCTGAGTTGGCTGGTGCTGTTCAACAACCCGGACAGTGGACGTTCGGACAAGGGTGACAGAGGCTGGCCGTGGATATTATGCCAATCCATTAGACAATGGCCGGTATTATCCTGTCAACTGAAAGAAGGCGCAGGTCTGGAAAATTCTTCTCGGGCTTGCTCCCAGGCCCGGAGACGATCCGGGTAGGGAGTATTCGAGGCGAAATCAGAATTGGCCCTGCAGCAGGTTGAAGACGTTTTTCTTGTTGGAGTTGGCCTGGAGCGTGGCGAAGAGTTGGGCCTTGTTCAAGGTCTCCATGGTGGCGAGATTGGCGGATTCCTCGGCGAAATCGAGGTCGCGGATGGTGGATTCTGCGGCCAGGGTGTTGATTCGCGAGGTGGCGAGGCTGGCAATGGAGGAGGCAAGCTGGTTTTGGCGCGCCCCGACGTCGGCGCGCATACTGTCGATTTGGGACAGCGCAGCATCAGCTATGCCCAGGGCGTTCTGGGCACCCTGATCGGTGAGGACATTGATCTGGGCCACAGTCCCCAGTTTCTGGTCGCCAAGGGCTGCAGGTTGGATGGAGCCTAGAGATAGGGTCGAGGTCTGGCCGCTGGCCGGGCCGGTTTGGAATTTTTTGTCGGTGAAGCCGCCGCTGAGCAAGGGCTGGCCGTTGTAGGTCGTGGTCTTGGCCAAGGCATCCAGTTGGTTGACAGCCTTGTCGATATTGGCTTGCAGGGCCTGGCGGCTCTCTGGGGATTGGCTGGCGTTACCGGCTTGCAGGGCCTGGACCCGGATGGAGCTGATCAGTTCGCTGGCCTGGCCAAGGGCGCCATCGGCAATCTGGGCGATGGCCACGGCATCGTAAGCGTTACTGATGGCCTGGCCGAACCCGCGGGCTTGGCTGCCCAGAGAGTTGGCGATGGCAAGGCCTGCCCCGTCATCCTTTGCCTGATTGATCCGGTTGCCGCTGGCAAATTTTTCCAGGGTGGTCAGCAGATTCTGACTGGTCTTCTGAAGTTGAGTGCCCGAGAAGAGACTTGCTGTGGTGTTGGTGGAGATAGCGCTCATGGTGATCCCCCCTGTCTTGTTCTAGGCTTGTTGTGTGGTGTTCTCCGGCAAGAGCCGTGAGATCCTGTCGGCAGTTCTTCTGTCGCAGGCTGTTAGTGTTTTACTGGGAAAAGGGGATGGCAGTTCCCCATCCCAATGATTGCTCACCCCTTTAGGCTAGTATAATGCCGGAAATTCAAAAAGAAAAGCACTGAAAATGGTGCTTGGCGAAAAAGAGGCGGTCTGATAAGCTGAGCCAGGTTCTGCCGCTGTTGGCGCCGCTCTGCGAGGAGGCTCGTTCCGGCGGTGATACTGCGACCTTGTGCTCAAATTATAACCCGGGCTGAGCCTGGATGGTGGTTTCCCCAAATGTCCGATCCTGATACGAGTACGCTTGCCGAAATGCCAGGCACCGAGGCACCGGAGGTAGGTCGCGGCGAGGCTGTGGCCTTCTGGCTCATGTTCCTCTATTTTGCGGCCAAGGTCTGCTTCTTTGCCCTGCGGATCAGGGAACGGGTGTTTCCCGATGAGGCGTCCTGGTTCGGTATCGTCCAAGTATTCTCCAGGTCGTGGCTTCCGCCGCTTGACTCCCCTGAGTCATATCCCTTCGGACTCATCACCCACACCCCGACCCTCTATTTTTTTCTGATGGGCAAGGCGCTTGCCTGCAATATCTTTCCGATTAGCGATCTGCTATTTGTCCGCCTGCTCAATGCTGGGCTCTCCTTGCTCACTGTGGCCTATGGTTGGCGGTTAGCCGAGGCCTTGCGGCTTTCATCGGCGGTGCGTTGCCTGTTCATGGTCATGTTGACCAACACGGTGATGTTTACCTTTGTCTCTGCAGCGGTCAGCTATGACACCATGTCCACCCTGTTCGCGGTCCTGGCGCTCTATTACCTGATCATTTTTTTTCAGGGGCGGCGGATCGCCCCTGCCCTGCTCAGCGGCTGTTATGCCCTGGCCGGGACATTGACCAAAATTGTTCTGCTGCCGTACTGCCTGGCCCTGCTTTTAGTAGTGACGGGCCATGAACGGAAGCGAGCGCTGGACCTTTTGCGAGCCTTGCCTTCGATGGCTGCATCACTCCGGGGCCGTGAGGCGGGACTTGCCGTGCTCTGCCTCTGTCTCTTTGCCGCCAACTTGCAACTCTACGGCGGCAACCTGATCCGCTTTGGTTCGGTTCTACCGACCATGGACAAGGTGCTGCCCATAGAGGCCTGTCTGCAGAACCGGCTTTTTGCCCGCGATTATGCGGTCAGGGAGTTTCAGGCCGGGCGATTGACCTTACTCGATGCCCAGCGCATCGCCCTGCAGATACGTGACCCTGGGGATCGAGCCTCGGCCTGGGGCAGGCTGGCGGAGGCGGCGGGCGAAAAACAACGAGGCGCTGCGCCGCGTATGGGGAGATGGCGTTATGCCATCGAATGGGTCGAGGTGGTGGTCTCGAGGTCGTACAGTGTGGCCGCGCATCTTTCCCTGTTCAAGTATGATCGCGACTTTTATCCCTATTATGCCCTGTTCGTCCTGGCAGGCATTCTATGGGGTGTCCGCCGTCGCGACTTGCTGACGCCAGGCATGGGCGGCATCATGGTGGTGGCCATCTTTTATGTCTTGTTTCTGATGCAGGTGGTCAGCTACACAACGTATCGGGGCAGCGGGGCATCAGGACTTGCCTTGACGGGGCGCTACCTTTTTCCGGTGCTGGTGCCGGTCTATCTACTGACAGCCCAGGGGTTGCTCGCCAAGACCCCGCGTTGGTGGCAGGCCCTGGCCGGGGGGGGAGTGGCGATTTTTTTTGTGCTGGCAGAGTTTCCGTGGTTTGTGCGGAACGCAGGTCCCGAGTGGTATTTTTGAGCATCGGGGGCTGGAGTGGACGCCGTGATTAAGCCTGCCCTGCCAGAAGCCGGATTGCGGCCGGTTGATCGATTCTGCCTGGAAGCATGGCAGTGGATTTCGGTGCTCCTCGTCGTGGTGGGGGCGGTTTGGTTGCGCTGGCATCTTCTTGAGGTCCCGCTGGAGAGGGACGAGGGCGAGTATGCCTATGGCGGCCAGCTGCTACTTCAGGGAGTGCCGCCCTATCAGCTCCTTTTCAATATGAAACTGCCGGGGATCTATGCGGTTTATGCCGCGATCCTCGCGCTCTTCGGCCAGACTCCGGCAGGCATCCACCTTGGTCTGCTCTGGGCAAACATAGCGAGCATTGCGGGTGTTTTCCTGTTGGGGCGCAGAATCGCTGGCCCTCTTGCCGCCGTTTGTGCCGGGGCGGTGTTTGCCGTCCTGTCGGTGGGGCAGAGTGTGCAGGGTATTTTTGCCAACGCTGAGCATTTTGTCATGGTCCCTGCCCTGGCCGGGGCCTTGGTCTTGGTTGCTGCTCTGGAGGGCAAGCGTCCCTGGCTTTTCTTTCTGAGTGGTGTCCTGTTGGGGGCGGCCCTGGTCATCAAGCAGCACGGGGCGCTTTTTTCCGTTTGGGCGGGTCTTGCCGTGGCGGCGGAGTTGGCATCTGGCCCTGGCCGGATGCGGGAGGTGTGCCGTTCCCTGGCCTGTCTCATGGCCGGGGTAGCCCTACCGTATGGCGTCACCTGCCTGCTGCTGTTGAAGGCAGGTATCTTCCCCCAGTTCTGGTTTTGGACCGTGGACTACGCCAAGGCCTACGCCACGCAAGTTCCCTGGTCCGCAGCATGGGCCAACTTGGCAGACAGGGTCGCCACCATCGGGATGGCTTCGCCATTGCTGTGGGCAGCCGCGGTCATCGGGATCGTCCTCTGTCTTGTCAGGGGAAGTGGGGTGCGGCGGCCAGGGCTTGTCTTGAGTTTTTTTATTTTTTCTGTCTGTTCGGTCTGTCCTGGATTTTTTTTTCGTCCCCACTATTTTGTCCTCTTGCTGCCCGCGGCAAGCTTGGTCAGCGGAATTGCCATCGCCCACGCGGCCAAGGCGCTCGCCGGAGATCGGGAGTCGTGGCGGATCCGGGCGGTAGCTCTGGTCCTCCTTCTGATTACCCTGGGAGGGACGTTGTACCGCCAGCGGCATTTTTTGTTTCAGATGACTCCCGCCCAGGCCTGCACCGATACCTACTGGCCGAATCCCTTTAATGAGTCGCTGGAGATCGCTCGCTTCATCCAGTCCAACAGCAAACCGTCCGACACCATCGCCATCATCGGCTCCGAACCCCAGATATTCTTTTATACCGGCCGCCGCTCGGCAACGGGCTATATCTATATGTATCCGTTGATGGAGGGACATGAGTTTGCCCTGGAGATGCAACGGCGTCTGATTGCCGAGGTCGAGCAGGCAAAACCTGAGTATCTACTTTTTGTCCGGATTCCGACCTCGTGGTTGCAGGGGCCAGGCTCTCATACCTTGATTTATGATTGGTTTGCAGGGTATAAGGAGGGTTACCAGCGGGTTGGCACGGTGGAGATATTTGAGCGGTCCACCCGCTACTCATGGCAGGCAGAGAGCCTGTGGCAGCCGCAGACTCCTTACTGGCTAGAGATATTGCGGAAGAAAACCATCAAGACCGGAGAGGGACAGTAGCGTGTATCAGGGAAAGAAGATCGTGGTGGTCATGCCCGCCTATAACGCCTCGGAGACCTTGCTGAAGACCTATTCTGAGGTCATGGCCCAGGGGATTGTCGATTTGGTGATCGTGGTGGATGACGCCAGTCGCGACCAGACTGCTGCCTTGGCTCGAACCCTGCCCCAGGCCAGGGTCCATGTCCATGAACGCAATACGGGCTACGGAGGGAATCAAAAATCATGCTACCGGATTGCCTTGGAAGAGGGGGCAGATATTGTGATTATGGTGCATCCTGATTACCAGTACACCCCCATGCTAATCCCGGCCATGGCCTCCATGATCGGCAATGGGCTATACCATTGCGTCCTGGGTTCCAGGATCCTTGGCGGCCATGCTCTGAAGGGTGGGATGCCACTCTGGAAATACATCGCCAACCGGCTGTTGACCTTGGCGGAGAATATCCTGCTGGACGCCAAACTGTCGGAGTACCATACCGGCTATCGGGCCTTTTCCAGGGAGTTGTTGGAACGGATCGACCTGACATCGAACTCCGATGATTTCGTGTTCGACAACCAGATGTTGGCCCAAATCCTCTGGCAGGGCTATACCATCGCTGAGGTGAGCTGTCCCACCAAGTACTTCGAGGAGGCGTCGTCGATCAACCTGTGGCGGAGTATCATCTACGGTTTTGGCTGTCTGCGGACCGCTATCACCTGGCGCCTCGCCTCCCTGGGGATGTTGCGTTCTCCGTTGTTTCCGGGGGGAGGAGAGTTGTAGTCTGTGAATTGTCTCATGGTTCGGCATAGCGGGTACGATACGGCGTGGCACCTTGTCCGTGCCTTTGTGGTCGCCGGCGTTATCATCCTGGCGACGGGAACTTGTGTCTTGGCCGCTTCACCCGAAAAACGGTGTGAAAAAGGGGATTGCCAGAATGGCCAGGGGATGCTGCTCTATGGGAACGGCGACAAGTATGTGGGCCAATTCGTCGAGGGGATACCCAACGGTCAAGGGGCCATCATCGGTCATGATGGCAGTGTCCAGGAAGGGGTGTTTCTCAAGGGGCTATCCATGGGATATGGCACCAGGACTGAGCGGGACGGCAGCAAATACGAGGGGCAATTTTATCATGGCGTGGCCAACGGCCATGGCGTGATGGCCTCGGCGGACGGATCCCACTACGAGGGTTTGTGGCGCAACGGTGAGTTTTACCGGGGGCGTGGAGTGATGGTCGAGGCAAGTGGCCGCCGCTACGAGGGGCTGTATAAGAATAAACTGTTCTGGGGTAGGGGGACGTTGGTGGAGGCCGGTGGCAGCACCTACGAGGGCGAGTTCAAGGATGGCATTTTCGAGGGACAGGGCAAGAAGACGTTGGCAGACGGGACCGTCTACAACGGTGTGTTCAAGGGCGGGCTGTACCACGGTCTCGGCACGCTGGTCATGGTGGATGGCTCCAGGTTTGAGGGCGAGTTCCGGGATGGGGAGTACCATGGCCAGGGGACGATGACCTGGCGGGATGGCCGCATCTACAAGGGGCAGTTTGAAAAGGGAGTGTTTAAGGGGCAGGGGGTGTTTACCACCGTGGATGGCGTCGAATATCGAGGCATGTTCGACAAAGGAAAATATAATGGCCGCGGGGTGTTGGTCAGCAAGGGTGGCGAACGCCTCGAGGGCGATTTTGTCGACAATGTCTACCTCGAAAATGACGATCATAAGAGCGCGCTGCCAGAGGTCGCCCTTACCCTGAACCCGGAGGAGAAGAGCGAGCAATCGCCGGCGGCCAATGGCACGGAGTCCCTTGATACGCCTGCGTCTACCCCTCCCTCAGCAGTGCCGCCAAAAGTGAAAGGCAAAGGAAATAAGGGATGAGGTCGTTACTGCTTGTGCTCTTTGCAGCAGGGGCCCTGCTGAGCCTCTCCCTCGTGGATGGCTCCACCGCCTCGCCGAACCCTGAAAATGTCCCTCCCCCGGGGATGATTTTACCCCGTACCGGCCAGGTGCTGACCTATGACCAGCAGGGAGCGGTGGTCGACTTTTCAGGAACTGGCCAGGACGGCGAGTTTCAGCGTGGCCAGGTTTGGCCAGAGCCGCGTTTTGTTGTCAATGGCGATGGCACGATCTCCGATGCCCTGACCGGTGTCATGTGGCTTGCGGCGGGGAACTGTTTTGGCGATCTGCCTTGGCCAGCCGCCCAGCGCACCCTGAGTGATTTCAATCAGGGCAAAATCAGCTGTCCTGGGGTCAAGGCTAAATACGATGACTGGTTTTTACCTGATCTCGCGAATATGATTTCCCTGGTCGATGCCCAGGCCGCAGCGGGGATTGGCAGTACCCTCCGCCTGGCAGGCTTTAGTGAGACCCAAAACGGCACCTATTGGACTTCAACGCCCCATCGCAATCAACAGAATGTTTGGAGTGTCGAGTTTGCCAACGGCACGGTCGCACCGGTGAACAAACTTGAGCGGCATTTCATGCTGGTGGCGCGCCAGCCGGGAAGCGACAAAGGGCAACGCGCTCAAGGCGACAGCGGGCAACCACCCTCTACGGGAAAGACCACGCCAATGGCCGGGACGGTCTCTGCCCGTTTTTTGGACAATCTGGATGGCTCGATCACTGACAGTAAGACCGGTTTGATCTGGGTTCAGGACGCCGCTTGCCTGCCGGTGCTTGACTGGCAGGGCGCGTTATCTCTGGCCAAGGAGCTGGGCGAGGGAGGCGGCGTGGCAGATTGCCCGTCACTGCGAGGAGGCGGTCAGCAATGGTCGCTGCCGAATGTGGTCGAGCTCAGAAGTTTGATCGATTACGAGACAGACTATCCGGCCCTGCCTCCGGGGCACCCGTTTCAGCGGGTCGTGTCGTCCGGCTATTGGACGGCGACCACGGTGGCCTCTGCCCCTGACCAGGCCTTTGCTGTGGATCTGGAAACCGGGGTGACGCTTGCTGTCAGGAAGAGTGAAAAACGGCGTGTCTTGGTGGTGAGGTTGAGAGCGCCGGTGCCGGATCGGCCTCGGAAGGCGGCAGAAGGCGGCGTGTCTCTCAGTGTCGATCCACGCTATGTCCTGGCCGCTGCCCCTGAGCTGATCAGCGAAATCAAGTGGCCCCCCGGAGGTAGGTTTATTAATAACGGTGACGGCACCAGTCTTGACATTATCACCGGTATCAATTGGCTGACCGATGCCAACTGTTTAGGCAAGAAGAGCTGGAAAGAGGGCCTTGACGCGGTGTTGCGCTTTAATGCCCAGTCTACGGCCTCTGTCGCCCAGGATCGTAAGAAGACGCAGGGGACCAGGAAGAGCGACATCAAGTGCGAGGGGTATGAGGGAAGCGCTGATGACTGGGTAATGCCAACCCTTGCCGAGCTTATGGAGTTGACCAATGGCGAGGAGCAAGATAGCGCAGCCTGGCTCAACCGGCAAGGGCTGAATAATGTGCAGAGCAGCGCGATCTATTGGACCGGGACCGAGACGCCGTTGAATCTGTATTTTGCCGATGCCGTCACCATAAAGACAGGGAAAGCAGGGGTTTATCCGAAATCACTGAAGTTTAATGTCTGGCCCCACCGGAAGGTGCTGGCAGAGGCAGGCAAGGCGGTGGAGCCGCTGTTGAACCTGACGGCCAATACCATTGGCAATTACCTCACGGTGACCCCCAACGATCCGCTCTCCCTGGCGGTGTACCTCCATACCTTTGGACTGCGGATGTCTGCTGATTTTTGGTTCTGGTACGACACCCCGGACGAGAAGCGGTTGTGGCTGACGTCGAATCGAAGCTGGACAGATACGGCGAGACCGCTCTACCAGGGGCCTCTATTCAATTTGGTTAACTACGAAATATTCCGGAGTGCCGTCAATGGGCTTCCGCCCGGGGTGTATGATTTTCATTTTGCTGTGGATGCCAACCCCAATGGCTGGATGGACGATAGCCGTACGGAGGTTACAATGTCGGTGGTTGTCCCCGGCGGCGGACAATGACCATGGCCCTATGCGCACTCCCATGGAAGGCGCGAGGATGATAACTGTAGCGTTTTTTCCTTTGTCTCATCCTCGCACGGGTCGTTTTCCATTGCTAACTCAAGCGTTTACTTTGTACCCCTCGGGGGTTAGTGAACTGAATCTGCTGGCGCTACGCCGTGCCTTAGCGTACGGATGTACGCCTACGCCCTTGTCGTCTCCCTAAGCTGACTCAAGCCTCATCCCTCGTCCGTCCTCTCCTCAATAGGCACTTCCTTCCTTCATCCAGTTGACCAGGTTATTGGCCAGCTGTTGGTTCGGGCCGGCCAGGAACCGATTCTGGAAAATTGCATCGTCACCAAAGACAACGAAGCGGCCATGCCCGAGTTGGCCTGTCACCGCCACGGTGAAGGCCTGAATGGCATCTCCTTCAGGGTCGAAGGTCTTGTTGCCATTCAGATCGATCCACGCCTGAGGACTGGTCCTTGCGATCACGTTGGCCGGTTGCTCGGTGTCCAGTGCCCAGGTTCCGTAGAAGTTGATCTGGTTCAGTCCTTTGGTCAGAGGGTGCGGGGCGAGATCGACGGCGGCGAAATCGGTAGGATTCTCGGGCTTGGGCAGATTGGCCTGTTCCCTGATGACGCCGTTGGAGACAGCGACTCCGAGATTATTGAGCAGGGCGGCCAGCGGCGGGGCGATATGAAGCATCACGCAGAGTTGGCCGCCGTTGTCGAGAAATTTCTTGATGACAGTGGTTTCGGCGTCGCTGATCGGCTTAAATGCCCCGGAGATGACCAGTGTCGATACCCCACGCAACGAGTCGTCGGTAAAGACTTGTTCTTTAGGGGTGGATCGGACTTGAAACCCCTTCGCCGTAAAGGTCTCTCCCAACTGGGAGAGGTCGAGCTCGCCCTTGCTCTCAACTAGAAAGTGCTGGCCATGCCCTTGGTCGAACAGGACGACAGGGGTGGGCGGAATACGTTTACAGGCCGACAGCGGCAGGAGTGCTGTCAGCAAGCAGGAGAGGCAAACTTTGTGTAATGCCGGCGGCAGGATGCGGCCATGTTTCGGGTAATTCATACGATCCTCCATGGTGGTTGAATAGGGGTGTCTTATGTCGTGTCGTAATTATGGGGTGTCCAGTATCTGGGTGTCGGCAGTATCGTCGCTGGGGAGGGGAAAGCTGAGGGTGAAGGTTGTTCCGCGACTGGAGGTGTCAGTAACTTCGATTTTTCCCTGATGGCGTTTCATGATGCCGTAACTCACTGAAAGGCCGAGTCCCGTCCCTTCCACCGCCGGTTTGGTGGAAAAGAAAGGTTCGAAGATAGATACCAGATCTGACTCCCCTATGCCTTTGCCTGTATCGCGGACATGGAGCATAACAGCCTTGGGGGTACACTCAGTGATCAGATGGATCGTGCCGCCATGCTCTGGTATGGACTCCTGGGCATTGTTCAAGCAGTTCAGAATGACCTGTTTGACCTGGTCGTGGACAGCATTGATCAGGGGTAAGTTGGCGGCGAACTTCTTTCTGATGACAATGTGTTTTTCCCGAAAGCTCTTCTTGCAGAAGAGCAGCATGTCGTTGATCGCCTGGTGCAAGTCCAGGGGGACCATGGCGCCGCTGGTGGGCCGGTTGAAGTTCTGCAGGTTGCTGATCAGGTCCTTCACCCGCTGGCACTCCTGGATGGCGAGGCCGAGCAGTTCGGCATCGTCAGGCGCAAAGGTCGTTGTCTTTTGGATGCCTTGCAGGAAGTTGCGAATGCCGATGATGGGATTGCCAAACTCGTGGGCGATGGAGGCCGCGAGTTTACCCACCGCACTGAGTTTCTCGGCATGGAGCAGTTGTTCGTATGTCTTTTTTAGCTGGTATGTCCGCTCTTCGACCTTGTTCTCCAATACGGTCTGGTAATGGAGGATTTCCTGCTCCATGGTCTTGCGACGAGTTATATCCTGCAAGGTCTCCACCGCGCCGATCAAGGCGCCGGTGCGGCTTTTGATCGGCGCGGCCGTGAAGAAGAGCCAAATGCCCTTGCCGTTCAACTCGAAAAAGTCTTCCACCTCGTACGAGTCATCCACAAGCTGCGAGCGCACATACTTGCCAGCATAGAATTTGTGGATGGTTTCCTCGGGGACCTGATCGAGGATGAGGTCGGCCATGGTGGGGCGTTTGTAAGCGTAGAAGGCCTTCCACTGGTCTGAAGTGCCGACCATCTCGGCGCATGCAATGCCGGAGAGCCGTTCCAGGGCCGTGTTCCAGTGCGTAATCGTGTGGTTCTGGTCGATAACGAAGGTGGCGATGGTACTGCCGTGAATAATCTGGGTGAGATGGTCGCGGCTTTCTTCAAGGTTATGCTCGGCAAGCTTTCGTTCGGTAATCTCCTTGGCCAGCAGGGCCGTAGTGACCCGGGGGGGAGCGGTCGGGGGCAGTGAGCCAGCCTCTGGCCTTGAGTCCAGCTGAGGCGCCACTAGGTCCTGTTCGGCGTTGACCTCATGGATCATCAGAAGCCATCCGGGAAGATGGCTGCCGGATGGATCATTCCCCAGTGGTGCGAAGCGGAGCAGGAAGTGCTGGGGGCCTGTCTGGGGCGTCTGCTCGCTGGTAAAGAGCATTTGCTTTGGCAAGGGGCCGAGCCCTCTGCCAGTTTGATCCTGGCAGAGGGTGGAAAAGGCAGGCGGCAGTTGCTCAAAAAAGTTTCGCTCTTCGGCAAACGGTGTCGCCAACGTCTCATGGCAAAACACGAACCAAGCCGGGTTGACAGCGAGCACATTGCCCCTGACGTCGCAACAAATACAAGGCTCTCGCCAATAATGAATTAGGCTGTGGGCACTGAGTTGTCTCATGGAGTTGGCATGGGGCTTATGGATGCTGACATCAATCTGCACTCATTTATAAGGGGTTTGCCGGTATAAGTAAAAAAGGGGTTGCCAGATTCCCAGCAACCCCTTTTTACACTGTTTGATAATTTTTACTACTAAAAAGAATCCAAAGCAATCGCCTATAGCGCCAAGGCAAGTTAAGTTAACCGGCACTTGGCGAACGTCGTCACTTTTTCTGACCGGAAGTGAGAGCGCCTTTCTTGCCGATCTCGGTCAACGATCCTGCCTTGTCGTCTTTCATTCGCCCCTTGACCTTATGGGCGATGTCATGACAGCCGGCACATTTGCCGCCGAACTGAGCGACCATGGCCTCGCCATGGGGATTGCCATGACAGCTCTGGCAGGTAGGAATCTGACGGTGTTTCGGATGGCAGAAAGAGCAGCTCTGGTTGGTGTGTCTGGTCTTGCTCTCCATCAGGGTGCTGTACACATCACTATGACATCCACCACAGATCTCCTTCGGTTCGGTCGGAGTAAAGGTGATATTCAGCGGCTCATGCGGGTTCGTGTGGCAACGGAGGCAGTCTTCATCTTTAAGTTTTGCACGATGTCCTTCTTGGTCATGGCACTTGAAGCAAGAAGGAATCTTGCCGTGGGCATCATGGCAGGATGCGCAGGTAATCTCGGTGTTGTGCTTGGAGTTGGCCTTGGCCAGGACTTGATAGACCCGGGCATGGCTTTCGTTCTTGTGGCAGGTGCCGCAGTACTCCTTGGGGGTGTTGTCTGAATAGGTGATCACCATTGGCTTGTGAGGTCCGGCGTGACATGTCATGCAGACCTTCTGCTCAACACCAACCAAGTGGAAGGGCTTGCCGCCTTCCTTGCTGTGACAGCTCACGCAGGTGGGTATAAATCCATGCTTGGTGTGACAATCTGTGCATGCCAGCGCCGTGTGCTTGCTGGGGAAGTCAGTCAACTGCTTGGGCGGGGCGCTGTGGCAATTGGCACATTGCTCACGTTTGACGCTGGGCAGGGTGAGAGGGGCATGGGCGTTGGAGTGGCAGTTTTTACAGGTCTTGGTGTCCTCTTTGTCGCCGTGGGGGTAACCGTGGCAGTCGGCGCATTTGGGCAGGGCATCGGCGTACTCGACTTTGCCCGGGGCGTAGGTGTGGTACACTTCATGGCAGAAGGTGCATTCCTTCTGATGCCGGTTGCCGGACTCCTTGAGGGTTTTGAATACAGCGATATGGCATTGCGCACACTGTTGCATGGTGAGGGGCTGGACGTTTTGATCGAAGAGTGCAGGACGGGGTGGGACTTGTTTGATCTTGTCGGTCAGATCGACCTTGCCGGATCGGGCATGGACGGTGGAACTCATGGCGAAAACTGCCCCGGCAAGCAGGCAGCAAAGGCCAAGGTAACGACGTACAACTTGTGCTGTCTTTCTCATTTTTCTCCCCTCGTGGTTGTGTTGATGACTACAAAAAAAATATCGGGTTTTTCCGGAAAGGACAGTGCCATGGCACGGACCTTTCCGGAAAAATCCCGATTTAAGCCGTAGGCTGGTTTAGAAGACCAGATCGTGCGGATTCTTATGGCACTTGAGGCACTCGCTATTGAAGGCGTTCAGCATGGCCTTGTCGTGAGGTTGCTGATGGCATTCGCTGCATTTCGGCACGGTCGGGTGCTTGTCCTTATGGCAGAAGGCGCAGGTGAATGTCCCATGCTTGGCCTTACTCTTGGACAACATATCGGCAATTTCCGTGTGACAGGCGCCGCAATACTTAGGCGGGGTGTCTTCTGCGTAGCGAATATTGAGCGGGCTGTGGGGCTTGTGACACCGCAGGCAGTCTTCAAACTTCATGAAGTCGGCATGGGGTTTGTGACACTCCAGGCACTTCTTGATCTGTTTATGCTTGGTAGGATGGCAGAAGGTGCAATTTTTTGTCGCGTGCTTACTTGGGAATTTGGTGAACTCCTCTCCTTTGTCTGGATGGCATGTTTTGCAGCCCACGCTGACCGGCGGAACGTCATCAACAGTGATGTCTCTGGGCGTGTGGGGATTACGATGGCAGGACAGGCAGTTGGGTAACTTGAAGTGGCCACGGGATTCGGGGTCGTGGCACATGGAGCACTGCGGGATTGTCTTGGTCCCCAATGGCAGATGCTCGAGGTGGCAATCGCGGCAGGCGATTTCGGTCTTGTGCTTGCCACCGTTGCGGTTTATGTCAGCCGGTTGGCTGTCGTGGCACTTGATGCAGTCGGTATTCTGCAACTCAGTCTGGGCTTGAGTGTCAATCAGCACCTTCTCTTCCGCGCTGACTTTCTTCCCTGCCTCTCCTTGCGCGGCGAGATTTTTTGCCGGCGTGGGGGGGGCAGGGGTCGGTTGATTTTGGACGCAGCCCCAAATGGCAAGTGATAGACTGACGGTGATGGCCACCCTGCTGATAAGTCCTGAAGTCATACGTTTTCCCGACATTCCTCTCTCCTGTGCGTTCTGCGTTGGGTGTGGCGTGGTCGCCTGTTGATTGGCCCTTAGTGGTGTGAAACCGGACATCTACAAGAGTACCTGGTAATTTTCCGAGGTGCCTTTGCGTGCTTAACCTTGCTCGGTCCTGACGGCCTCCATCTGGCAGGAAGATTGCCGGCGGGGAGCAGGAAAAAGCTAATAACAGCAAGTAAAAATTTGAATTTCTCTAACACACATAGTCGGCTATCGCAAGTGAAAAAACTAGGGTTTGCCAGCGAATTTTACAGCGTGCCGATAAGTTGTTCGATTGTCGTGGAAAATGTTTCGAAATCAATCGGTTTGGGGAGGAAGTTCAGTTTTTGTTGGCGAATCATTTCCTTGCTGACGATATGGCCGATGTCGCCGCTGACGAAGAGGACTGGTGTGGCAGGATTGTTTTTGCGTATTACATCATAGACCTCGCGGCCATTGCGGTGTGGCATGATGACGTCCAGGATGACCAGATCGATACGTTCCTGCTGATCGAGGAATATGCGGATGGCGTTTTTACCGTTTTCAGCGAGCAGTACCTGATATCCCAAGTGCCCCAAGTAGATCTGCAGCGCATTGCGGATCAGTTCATCGTCATCGGCAACGAGGATGGTCTTGCTGCGTGTTGGCCGCTCAGTCCCAGTACTGGGGAGGGGGGAGGCGTGTTCCTCTTGGGGGGGGGCCGGAGTCGAGGTGGGAGCGGCATCCGAGCGGCTGGCGGGGGGGGTGTCGAAGGCGAACGGTTTGCCGTTGGTGTTGAAGAAGATCGCAAAGGTCGTCCCCTGGTCAACGATACTTTCCACATGCAAAAAGGCCTTGTGCTGTTTGACGATATTGAAAATGATGGACAGCCCGAGTCCGGTGCCCTTTGCCGAGCTCTTGGTGGTGAAAAACGGCTCGCAAATTTTACTGATGTTTTCCGGCTTGATGCCGTGCCCGGAGTCTTTGACCTCGAGAACCATGTAGTGGTCAGGGGGGATCACCTCCAGCGTCCCCGAGAACGGTTCGGTCAGCACCAGGCTCCTGGTGGAGATGGAGATGCCTCCGCCTCCTGGCATGGCGTCGCGGGCATTGGTGCAGAAGTTGATCAGGATCTGTTCGAGTTGGTGTGGGTCGGCGGTAATCTCGAGATCGTCGTCGGTGAGCGTGAAGGTGTAGTGGAAACTTTCGTCGACCAGGCTTTTTAGGATGTCGGAGATATCGGAAACAATTTTCTTGAGGCTGGTCTTTTTGGTGTCGATAACCTGATTCTTCCCGAAGGAGAGGAGGTTTGAGGTGAGGTTTTTCCCGAGTTTGGTGGCGATTTTGATGTATTTGATATAGTCGGTGGCGTCCTTGTTGGAGTCCTTGACCTCCTCATTGAGGAGGTGGGCGAAGGTGTTGATGGAGCCGAGGACGTTGTTGAAGTCATGGGCGATCCCGCCGGCGAACCGCCCCAGGCACTCGAGCTGTTTGGAGTGGGCCAGTTGTCTTTCCAGCTCTTTTTGCTCGGTGACATCAACGCAGCTGCCGCGCCGGCCCAGATATTCCCCGTCAACGTAAATGGGGGTGACGGTATGGGTAACCCAACGTTCCTGGCCGTCTTTTTTGGTGATCCGTACCGGGGTGCTGGTGAACCCGTGGCTGTCGCTGTTGGAGAACAGCGCCCGATAGGCGTGGCGGTCATCCGGGTGGATCATTGTCTCCAGCAGCTTGGAGTTAGCCATGAACTCGTCGCGGCTGTAGCCGGTCAGTTCCTGGCAGGAGGGAGAGATGAAGATGAGGTCTCGGTTTTGGCCGAGCCAGTACTCGATATTGTAGGCGAATTCGGACACGATCCGGAATTTCTTTTCGCTTTCGATGATCGTTGAGCGGTATCGCTTGAAGGCGTTGGAGAATTTGACAATCGCGACACAGCCCAGAAACCAGAGCAGGATGTGGGTAATGACGGTGGTTCGTTCGGTCTGCACCGCAGTGTCGTAATAGGGCTGCATGGGAACTGCCACCGACATGCCCCCTCGGACGTTGCCGATGGTGAACTCGTGCCCGTGGCAGGTGAAGCATCCCCGGTCGACGATATAGGGCATGAGCAGCCGGAGGTAGGGGGCATTGCTGATGGTAGTGATGGTGCTGGTCTCTTCCACCTCGCCGGTTTCCAAGGCTCGGAGGCTAGCGGCCTCCCATTCGTCCGGCTCGTCGTAGGGGTCGGTGGTCCGCTGGTAGTCGAGGCTGACAGTGTGACTGATGGCGGCCAGGGTGGGTGCCTGATTGTGCAGGACTTCATAGGCCTGCCGAGTCACCTGGGAGGGATCGATAATGGCAAAGGCGACTTCCTTTTCCTTGCCGTCGATATTGTAGAGCAGGTGAGGGTTGTCCTTGTTTTTCTCGCTAATCTTGGTATATATCCCGCCATGCATGGTGCTCCATTTTCGGTAGGCGATGTTGTGCCGAAAGATGGTGCGGGCCTCGATTTTTGCCTTGGCGATGGTGTCTTGATGGTTTTGGTACAGGTTCGAGGTGACTGAGGCGCTGATGAGGGTGCTCCACAGGACCAGCAGGCTAATCAGGTAATTCTGAGCTAGAAAATTTCTGATGGCTGTGGCTGCGTGCATTGAGGCCGTTGCTTGTGTGGTGGAGATGAGAGGGGTGTCTGAGCTCGGATTGCCGAGGTGTTTTCTTTCTATATCCACTTTTTCGATACTCTGGACCAGGGCGGTTGTCAAGACTTATCAGGAATGCCAGCGTCAGGTATTTTGAGGGCTACTGTTATATTTGTTTCTTTTGTTATTAACAGGTTAGAGCAAGGGAGGATGTTTTTATGGTATGGTCAGGGAAAGAGTGGAAGGCTGGCACGCTGATGCTGATTGTGATGGCGATGATAATTCTGTTCTCTGCGCAGATCTCTGGCGCGGAGGATGAGGCGATACGCGGCACTGTGGTCGAGACCATGAACAGCGGTGGCTATACTTATATCCAGCTTGATCGGCAGGGCACGAAAGAGTGGTTTGCGGTGCCTGAATCGTTGGTGAAGGTTGGCGATGAAATTCAGTTGCAGCCCGGCATGCAGATGGGCAAGTACACCAGCCCGACACTGGGCCGCACCTTCGAGACGATTGTCTTCTCAGGGGGGATAAGCGGAGTGCTGAAACGGGTGGTCACCACAGCCGAGGATAAGGGCGAGGGCCAACAGGAAGCGGTCAAGGTTGCCAAGGCGGAAGGCCCTGACGCCTACACCATCGCCGAGATCTTCGCAAAGAAGGCCGACCTGGACGGCAAGAAGGTGAAGGTTCGGGGTAAGGTGGTCAAAACGTCGCAGTTTGAGGGGCGGCAGTGGCTAAGGATTGTTGATGGCAGCGGTAGCAGCAAACGCGGGGACCATAAGCTGGTGGTCACCTCCACCCAGGAGGCGGCCAAGGACGATGTGGTGACCGCCAGCGGCACTGTCAAGACCGACAAGGCCTTTGGGGCATTGACCTACGAGGTTGTTGTCGAGGATGCCCAGATCAAGAAAGAGGCACAATGAAGCTTCTGGTGTCGTTGATTGGCGTGGTTCTGGTTATTGAAGGCCTGCCCTATGCCGCCTTTCCGGTACCGATGCAGAATTGGCTTAGGCAGGTAACGGTCATGCCGCCCAGGTTGCTTCGGGTTTTTGGAGTTCTGGCTATCGCCGCCGGATTTTTGTTATGTTATTTTGCCCAGAGGACGGCGGTTTTGGATTGAAGATACCAGGCGCCATGTGGGGGAGCTTCAGCTGGCAGGATTTAGGAGAAGAGAAGCGAAGATGGCCAAGTGGTGAGAGGAAGATTGTGTGCCGGTCTCTTTGGGCCTTAGCCATAGCAACGCGGGCCACTCATCAACTGAGATTCTGCATTCTGTCCTCTGAGTTTTGCTGGTTACTATGATTGCCTCGATCTTTCACCTTGACTCCTATGACTACCAATTGCCAGAGGAGCAGATCGCCCAGGTGCCGGCGGATCGCCGTGACGGCTCCAGACTGCTGGTGGTTGATGGGGGGTCCAACACAGTAAACGACGCGGCCTTTGCCGATCTCCCCCAATTGATCCGTCCTGGGGATATTTTAGTCGTCAACGATACAAGGGTGTTTCCTGCTCGGCTTCTGGGGCGCAAAGAGAGTGGGGGGCAGGCCGAGTTGCTGCTGCTGCACTATCCGGCTGCTGTCAATGCAGGTGGAATCTCGGCGCAGGGGCCGGGGGGGCAGCAACAGGCTGAGGTCAGAGGATTGGTCAAGTGCTCCAAACGGCCTAAGCCTGGAAGTCGCCTGTTGTTTGGTCCAGAGCTCTCGGCTGAAGTTGTGGCAGTGCTGGATGGTGGCGAGGTGCGAGCCTTGCTGTCCTGGCAAGGCGATCTGGATGAGGTTCTTGGCCGCTACGGGGCGATGCCGTTACCTCCCTATATCCGCCGACAGCAGGGGGACGCCACCGCGGACGACCGGGAACGCTATCAGACGATCTACGCTCGTTCGAGTGGAGCAATTGCGGCCCCGACGGCGGGGCTGCACTTTAGCGATCAATTGTTGACCGAGATTCAGGGGCGAGGCGCCCAGCTGGCCTCGGTAACTCTCCACGTCGGCTATGGCACCTTTGCCCCGGTGCGGGCTCAGGACATCAGGGACCACGTGATCCACGCCGAATATGTCACTGTTGCCGAAACCACGGTGCAGGCCATCCGGAAGGCGCAAGAGGAGGGTGGCAGGGTGTGGGCAGTGGGGACGACGTCGGCGCGGGCCTTGGAGTTTGCAGCTGCTTCAGGGCAATTGAAGCCGGTGTCAGACTGGTGCCGTCTCTATATCTATCCCGGTTATGTATTCCGGGTGGTGGACAACCTGATCACCAATTTTCATTTGCCGAAATCATCACTGCTCTTCATGGTTAGCGCCTTTGCTGGGCACGAACGGGTGATGGCCGCCTATCGCCAGGCCCTTGCTTGGGGCTACCGTTTTTACAGCTATGGAGACGCCATGGCCCTGATCCGAAAATAACAAAGAGGCCAGAGGCCTCTTTGGGTGGTGATGCACGGTCTTGAGTTCGGTGGCTAGGCGTTGCAACAGGAACCTTGTCCGCAGGCCGGTTTGCTCTCCGAGGAGGAGCTTGACTCCTTTGCCGGGCAGGAACTGGCGGCTGAGCATGACTTCTGGTTGCTGGAGCCAGAGTAGCCATCGGCGTACCAGCCGCCGCCCTTGAGGTGGAAGGAGCTCATGGAAATTATCTTTTTCAAGGTGCCGGAGCAAGATTGGCAGGTGGTTAACGGTGCCTCGGCCAAACTTTGCCAGGCTTCGGTGAGTTGTTGGCAGTTGTCGCATTGATACTCATAGATGGGCATGTCGGCTACTCCTTACGTTGGGTCTGTGCTCTGTCTTGTGGTGATCGCTTGCCAAGCCAGTCGCTCTGGCAAGCGACATCAACTTAATTATCCTGACTCCATCTGTCAATGGCATTGTACGCGCACTTCCCGGACGCCTCAATTCATGAGCCCCGCCATGAATTGAGGCGTCCGGGCCTTGATGCTTAATGCAGCATCGATTGTCTCGCGGCTTCAGGATAGTCACACGGTTCCGTCAAAGTCGAATTCCGAGTAAGCGAATGACGTTCAGTCCTATGCGTGAGCAGAAGCGCAAGGCTGGAGGGATCAGGGAGGCACCGGCCATACGCAGGAGAGATATGGCTAGGTTCCG
>Ga0233425_10001898_pt1 | contig 43980 bp, 22 predicted proteins | sample Watercolumn_Towu_2_FD_181712 | JGI IMG/M metagenome (GOLD analysis project Ga0233425, IMG submission 181712) | Freshwater microbial communities from Lake Towuti, South Sulawesi, Indonesia - Watercolumn_Towuti2014_140_MG | ecosystem: Environmental > Aquatic > Freshwater > Lake | place...
CATGATGAATCAATGGAAGGAAGAGGCAAAAAATATTGTCGTTTTTATTTTCTCCTCTCTCCAAAAATTCTTCGACCCTATACTCGCTAATCCTCTTGCTAAATTGGCTTTTTAAGGGATAACTAAGTAATTTATGTTCCGCACAGGAAAAGATAGATGTAATTTATCTCAAAAATGGTTCGGTAGTCAAAGGAACTATTAAGGAAAATGTAATTAACAAATACATTAGAATCGAACTCAAGGGTGGAAGCATAATGCAGTACAAATATGATGAAATAGAAAAATTTGACTTTGAAAAGAAGAAAGAGCAACCACAAGAACGTAATACCACAGCAGCATTTGATGATGCACAAAAAATGATGTTGTATGAGAGCCAGAAGAAAAATCCGACAATGGCTGTCGCTTATTCGTGTTTACTGCCGAGTGCCGGGCATGCTTACGCAGAGAATTGGGGACGAGGCTTGCTATTTACCGGAGGAAGGGTGCTATGTAGTGTTCTTGCTATCACGCAAGGAATTAAAACTGAAACAGTGGAGTATGGCTGGGGACAGTCATATGAAGAAGTTAAAGTTACTGATATGTACTATATTGGTATTGGGGGCGCTCTTGTTCTTGGAATTTGGGAAATGTTTGATGCTTCAAGTGAAGTTACAAAGTATAATCAACGACTTTATAAAAGAATTGTATTGGGGGAACCAGATTTAGGAATGACTTTAACCCCAAGTATAATACCTACAAAAAATGGTGCTAAATTTATGTTGGCATTGAATTTTTAACAAGAGTGTTCAAAATAGTATATGAAAAAACTAAACTATAACTTTCTTTTCTTTATAAGCGCAATTTTTTTGGTTGGATGTTCATCATCTATAAAAGTTATCAACATGGTTCCATCTCTTGACAAGTCGTCAATTAACCATAGTGATAAAAAGATAAAAGTTGTTCATGTTATTGGAGGTAAGGAAGGAGACCCGATGTGGGAAGGTTCAAAAATTGATAGCGTATCTTTCAAGTCTGCATTACATATTGCCCTTCAAAACTCACAAGTACTGTATTTAGCAGACGCAAATCAAGCAACCGATTATTCGCTCTCGGTATTACTTTTATATCAAGAGCAACCCTCATTTGGTTTAGATATGACGGTATCTCTTACTGTGCGGTATTATATTACAGATAATAAAACAGATAAAACAATCTGGACAAAAGATATCCCGACATCTTTTACTGCAACTATGGGAGATGCTTTCGTTGGAGCTACTCGGCTAACAATGGCAAACGAGGGAGCGGTTCGAGAAAATATAAAAAGTTTTATCATTGAGCTTTCAAAACTGAAATTATGACCATATGAGGAAAGTAGTAATTATATTTTCTTCTGTGTTTGCTATGGTATTAGCACACGGCCAAACACTGATGAAAGCACCAACCCATCATATCAAACAAAGTCAAACAAAAACCAACAATGTTGTATTGGATTTTTATCAAAAGTACATTTCACCCATTGATGGGGATAGATGTCAAATGCGACCAAGTTGTTCACAGTATGCCAAACAAGCATTTTCGAAATATGGTCCTCATTTGGGATTCCTTTTAACTACTGATAGATTAACACGTTGTGGAATGGATTTATATTACTATCCTTTAGTAACCATCAAAGGAAAACAATTTGCCATTGATTCGCTTAGGTAAATCAGCGTTCAATAAGTATGAGTGGGCATAAGAGAAACGTTTTACATTGGTGTTGTCTTTTATTATGTTTTTTCCCAAAACTACTTCTTTCTCAAGAACCATCAACATCATCGTTTGCCGATTATTTATTCGGTAAAGGAGAATATTACAGGGCGATTACCGAATATCATCGTTATTTGTTTTTTTCTACGAAGTCATTTGAAGATACTAATTATTGCAAGACGCAAATTTTCAAATGTTATTACTTCGGAGAAGATTACCAAGAAGCATTGACAATCGCAGAAAATGCATACAGAACCATTCCTTTTCAACGAACTTTCTACCGTAATCAATGGAATAATTTTGGTGCAGTATGTTATTTACGAATTGGATTTCCGAAATCTGCTCTCAAGTGTCTTGAACAGCAAAAAGATGAACCGCAAGCAGAATTTCTTAGAGGGGTTGCATATTTCCAACTTTTCGATTGGGATAGCGCTATGGAGAAATTCACTTCCTTGAAAGATACTAAAGACGTATCCATAGCAAAATTCTCAGAAAAATTAGTTGAATGCGTTCATAAAGGTCAGTATCTATCACAAAAGAGCCCACTAATAGCAGGAGTTTCATCGGCATTGATTCCAGGATCTGGTTATATTTACTTAGGGAAATATCAAACGGGATTATCTTCTTTACTTGTAAATTCTCTTCTTATTGGAACAACCTATGAGTTACAAAAAAAAGGATATCGGTTTACTTCAGGGCTTTCTTTTCTTCTTGCATTTGGTTGGTATGTTGGGAATATCTATGGTTCTATAAATTCTTCTATCGAACAAAATCAAGAGACAAAAGCAGCGCTTGTGAATGAGTCTTTAGAAAACTTTGATAATGTAATCCTTGAGAAGTAACGAAAGTTTTCTTTGGTTCAGAATTATCCGAATCCGTTTAACCTGGCAACGGCTATTGGCTTTTCGCTGTTGGATGTTGGTAATGTAACATTGAAAGTTTACAACACGCTTGGGCAAGAAGTTGCAACGTTATTGAATAATGAAACAATGGAAGAAGGCGAACACGAAATTACGTTTGATGCAAATGGATTATCAAACGGGATTTACTTCTATCGTTTGCAAGCAGGGAGTTATACGGCAACGAAAAACTTTTGTTGATGAAATAAGTTACTACGCAACAATGTAATCAAGCGGCATAGAAAATTTTTCTTTGCCGCTTTTTGTATTGCAAAATGAAGTAACATTTCGCGTTATATATAATCCTCCATCGGCACACAACTGCAAATTAAATTTCTATCGCCGTGTGCAAGTTGGTGCAAAACAGATTGAAGAAAGCGCGGAGTATATAATTTCACACTACGTTTATTATCCGTTGCTCAACCACGCGACTCTTTTTTATTGCATCTTTTATTCCAAATTCCGCACATAAAACACTAAAGGCAACGCTTATTAAACGTTGCCTTTGTTAAAAAAAAGATTGTGATGGAATTTTTATTTGAGCAAGATCATTTTCATTGTGTTGCTTTGCAGATTTCCATTGACGTATAATCTGTAGAAATAGATTCCGGAAGATAATCCATTTGCATCGAGTTCCACTTCTTGCTCTCCTAATAAGAAATATTCGTTATCAACTAAGCGGACGAGTTCTTGACCTAAAATATTATAAAGGACAATTGTTACAAATCCATCGTCGAGCATTTTGAAAGGAATCGTCGTTGTCGGATTAAATGGATTGGGATAATTTTGCAACAGTTCGTACGTAGTTGGGTTAGGAAACGGAATGTAAGGAATCGGAACTTCAGGAATGTCTCTGAAATTTGTTTTTACAAGAAACGGAATCGTTTGCACAGATTTTGTTCCTGTTATTTTTAAGGGAGAAGCAGAAATCGTGTCCATCACATCCGCGAACGCTAAGTTTATTTTTCGCACAATGCTGTCATAATTTGTATAAAGGGGACTTCCTGTGTAGCGTTTCCAGTACGTTAACAGCGTATCTACCGTTGAAGCAATTTTTCTGATGGTGCGATTGTTTGCGTGGTTCGTTACATCGGTGCTGTCGAAATACAACAAATCGCCGAAACCGGAATTCGTGATATATGCATCGCTTGCGGCAATATTGGTTTTGAGCGTAATCGCTTCGCCGAGTAATCTGTTGTTGTGCAGCAGCGGTTTTATATTTTTTTGTTTCTTCAAAATCGGTTTGAGTTTTAAGACAGATTTTCCCATACTATCTAATCCTCGTGGTATACCGTCGTGCGGGAGTGAAGAACGAACACTATTTCCACTGGAGAGCACGAGCCATCCGTAGAATGCCGCACTGTCGGTTTTATCTATTCCAAACAATGCGGGAGTTTTCTTATATATTTTTGCAAATGCAGAATCACGAACATTGCCACCATTGGGCATGGGACGAGGCAATCCTTTTTTGACTTTTAACTTAATTGGTTTTTCCGTGTAATCGTTTTGCAAAAATGTTCGATACTTTGATTTATCCGGTTTGTAATGTAAGAAATGAACATTGTATGTTTTTCCTCCGGTTAAATTCAACGTCATAGTATCGCTTAAGAGTGAAATGTCCGGAGTTCCATAAGCAATTGTGCGTAAATCTGTCCATTGTGTGGAATCAACTTGCAGCGCATAATACGTTCCGTCGCCTAAATTCAGCGCAGTAATTTGCGTATCGGAGGTTACTTCATACAAAAGTTTTGTCGCGCTAATAGAATCTTTATACAAACGCAAATGCCAGTTATGCGCTATTCGGTCAGCAGAAGAATTGATATCGCCGTCTTGGTCTTCCATTGCTTTCACTGTAATATTATTTGCATTGAAATGCACAAACCAAATTTCTTTGGAATTTCCTGCTGTTACGGTAACCGTATCGCTTATTCTTCCTGCGTTTTTTATTGTTGTTGAATCAATCACAGTTCCGAGATTGGTCCAGTTTCCGCCGCTATCCGCAACGGTTACGATATATGTTCCTGCAGCAAGGTCTGAAGATGTTAATACGCTATCAGATTTTACCGTATCTATTAACGATGCGGAGGAAACAGAATCTTTATATAATTTCATTGACCATTTTTTTCCTTTTTTATCGGAAGTCGTTGCGAGAAGTCCATCGGTATCTCGATAGAAACGCACTTTGATTTTTGCCGGATGTTTATTGACAAATGTTACAGTACGCGATTGTCCGCCGCTGATAGTAAATGTTATGGTTTTCGAAGTGCTTTGCGTAGCATTGGTATCGAGAAGATATCCGAGGACACTCCATCCGGTACTATCCGCTTCTTTTGCAACGTATGTTCCGTCTCCAAGATTTCCCCGAACAAGCATCGTATCGGAATCAACGGAATCGAGCACGTTCGCTTGTGATACAGAATTTTTATACAAATATAATTTCCATTTTTTTGAAGTTCGGTCGTTGGAAGTGGAAAAGTTTAAGTCGTTATCTTCAACTTTTTTGATGGTTACATCATTGGGAATATAGTTGACAAATTCCACGGTTTGCGTTTCGCCGCCGTTTGCACTGATGACGACATAATTATTGGTGGTGTCTTCTGTTGGAGTTCCATAATTTTTTCTGTAACCAAGATGTTTCCATCGCGCGCTATCCGCTTCGACTGCGACATACGTTCCTTCCGTAAGATTGCTCAACGAAAGAATACTATCGTTTATTACTTCGCTCAATAATGTTCCGTTCACGGAATTTTCTCTGAGTTGCAAATTCCATTTCTTTTTTGTCCAGTTATTTGTCGTCGTAATATTTCCATCGGCATCAGCAAATTTTCTAATCGTTATCGTAACCGGCGTCATATTATTCGCACTATCTGCCGCAGTGAACCGATGAAAACTTTGCACGCTGTCAATGACAATCGTGTTCGCTGAAGTATCAACCGTTCCCGCAATTTTTGTCCACGAAGCACCGTTGTTCGTCGTTTTCCAAAGGGAAAGTTTTGATTCGTTTTGTGAATCGGCTTCGGAATTTATATAATGGAAAGTAACAACGGCATTTAAGTTGGAATTGACTGCGGGAGCAATATCGAAATATCGCTTGATGGATTTGTGCGTGGAATACACGCCCGTTCCGCTCAATGCGGTTCCGGTCTTTCTTGATATTACCGTTTGTCCCGGTGAAGTTGCGCTTGCATTGATTTCAATTCCAATTCCGCCGAACGTGTTGGTAACATTTTGCAGAATAATACGCGACGTGCGAATTTTTCCAACGACGTGATGTTCTCCGTTTTCTGTTAACGTTGCAGATGTATTAAGAATAACACTATCTGCGTTTGTGGTTAAATTACCCGAAAGAATATTCAACGTTCCATTGATAGAAATTGATTTTGTCAATGATGCGCCGTTTGTATTGTTTAACGTTACGTTTTCAAACGTTGCTCCCGCTATTAACTGCGCATTTGTTCCGTTAAAAACAAACGTGCTTGTTGAATCGAAAAATGTTCCGTTGTTCACAAAATTTCCTTGTACCGAATGGGTGAACAAACCAGCGTTAAACGCTGCTCCGCTCGATATAGTGAATGTTCCGCCAATGGTAAGATTTCCCGTCGCATATTTTGTTCCGCTTCCTGAAAACGCAACATTGTTGAATGATGCTTCGGAAATATTTTGATTGGAACCGTTGAACGTAATCGTCCCGGTCGTTAAAAAACTTCCGCCGTTCAAGAGCGTCCAGTTTCCTCCAAAGGAATGAGAAAAAGCACTTCCATTCACAATGACAGCGTCAACAGTAATTCCGCCGGTGAGTGATAATGTTTTTAGAATTGTCTTTATTCCGCTTCCACTGAACGAAATACTTGTGTAAGTAAGAGTTGAATCTATTGTTTGATTTCCACCGGAATATTCTACCGTGTTTCCTGCTTTGAGAGAAATTGTATCAAAGTTTGTGTAACTTGTTGTAAGTGTAGCGCCGGGAATTTTTATTCCTCCATAGATATCGAGATTGCTTGTTCCGCTTCCACTAACGGTGAACGTAGCAGCGTCAATAGTTGCTCCCGATTGCACCGTTACATTTCCTGCAACATTGGTATTGAGTCCAACGGTTTTTGTTCCAGTTCCGCTCAAGACGAGATTCTTGTAATTTGCAAGAGTTAACAATTGAGTTGTTCCGCTATATTCAATTGTTGAAGAATTGGAAAACGAAAGAGTAGAGAACCGAATCGGGAAACTGTTCGTTCCGCCGAGTTTGAATGTTGAATTATTTCCCAACGTAAATGTTCCTCCCGTTGAAGTTCGGTCAATGATAAACGAAGAAGCATTGAAAGTTCCGGAAGAAACGGAAAAATTTCCGTCTATATCTGCATTTCCTGTGAGAAGAGTAATTCCGTTTGTTTTGTTTATGACGACATTATTAAACGGTCCTCCGCTTACAAATTGTGTATCGGTTCCAGAAAAAATAATGGTTGTTCCTGCTTGTGTGAATGTCCCGTTATTTGTCCAATCACCGTTGACAGTATGCGAAAAACTGTTACCGTTAAATATTGCGCCGTTGTTGATAGTTACATCGTGTAAAATCGTGAGTGGATTTGACGGAGTTTTGATTCCTGAATTGCTAAACGCAATATTGTAAAAACCGGATGAATCAATGGATTGTGCAGATGAACCATTGAACGTAACTTTTCCTGTTGATAGAAATGTTCCGTTCTTCACCCAATTTTTTTGCACGGAATGGTCAAAACTTCCGCCGTTGAATATCGTTCCGTTGCTAATCGTTAAATTTCCCGAAATGGCTAAACTTGCAGTTGCAACTTTTGTTCCTGAACCGGAAAATACAATATTGTAATACGTTGGTCCATCGAGAGTTTGTTGAATGCTTCCGTTAAACGTAATGGTGCTTTGCGAAGGAGAAAATAATCCACCACTATTCGTCCAGTTTCTTCCAACGTTGTGCGAAAAATTTCCAAATCCTAAAACACCACCGCTTCCCAATATTACATCTTTTCCAATTGTTAAATTGCTATTAGCCGTAACGAGAACAGAAGTTCCTCTTCCTGCTTGAACAGTCAACGAGCCGATGATTGTTACGTCGGTTCCTGGCATTACTTTGGTTGCAGAATTTAATCCGCTTTCCAAAACTAAATTTCCGTAACCGCCGGAAATATTTGTTACGGTTTGATTTCCTCCGGCATAAATAACGGTACTTGAAGAATTTAACACGACTGTTCCGTATCCCGTTGGAAAACCTGTTATAGAACTGCTATCTCCAAGCACAAGAGTTCCTCCGCTATCTATTTGAATTGTTTTTGAAGCATTTCCTGTAACGGAAAACGAACCTGTTTTTAATGTTCCAACTTGTATTTTCAAATTGCCTGTAACATTGGTTGTTGTGATATTTCCATTCAGTTTTGCACCGTCGGCGCTGGTGTTGTTGATGTAAATATTTTCGTACACAAATCCGGGAATATCAAGAGGAACAGTTTGCGATGCTGGTCCGCTGAAATTGAAAATGCTTCCTAATCCTGCTGTCGAAATTGTTCCAACACTATCAAGAGTTATCGTACCGCCAAGATTGATTCTTCCTGCGCCGCTTGTCATATCGAGTACCGCATTGGCAGCATTGGATGAATGGAAAAGAATATTTCCATTGACAGTGAGTATTCCAGAATTGAGTTTTACAATGATTTTATGATTCGATGTTGAGTCTGTTGCTTCAAACGAAAGTTCTTGTGAAACTGTTAATGTTCCGTTTCCGATTTCAATCGTTCGCGATACGATATCTGTTGATTGATACAAAATAACGTTTCCGACCGTTAACGAACTTGTACTGCTGGCGAATGTGAGAAAACCTCCCGAAGCAGTAAACAAAGAGCCTATTTCAAGTTTTGCACAAGCGCCGTTGAAATTCGTGTTCATTGTTACAGTATCTGTTTGAATAACGGCAATGCGAACTGTATCGTTTGCGTCGGGAATTCCGTCTTCGTCATTTCCTGCAGTTTTCAGCCACGTTCCGTTGTCGTTCCAATTACCGTTGGTGATGGACATAAACGTTGCTTGACTCCATAGTGCAGAAGTGGAGAGCAAGAGAATCAGTGAGAGTTGTAGAAATCGTTGTTTCATATCGTTAGTGTGTGAATAAGTGTATTAAAATTTTATTTGAGCAACAACATTTTCTTTGTTATGATGGTGTTGCTATTGATAGAAAGCGAATAAAAGTAGATTCCGCTGGAATATTTTGACGCATCGAAGGGAATGGTGTATAGTCCCGCTTCTAAAATTTCATTGTTGATGAGCGAGGCAATTTCAGTTCCCAGAAGCGAATACACACGGAGCGTAACTCTCTGTGTCGAATTCGTTTCATTGATACGGAAACTGAGAGAAGTTACCGGGTTAAACGGATTTGGATAATTTGTTAGTAATTCGTGCGCTCTATACTCGTTCTCTCCAACTCGAGAAAGGAACGTCGGAATTTTTCCTTGTTGTTTTTTTAGAAAACCTATTTCGTACAATTGTTTTGCTCCGCGAAAATAAAACACGCCGCTGTAGGGGCTATCAATGCGAGCAGTGAACGCATTGTTTATTTTCGCTATTGCTGAATCTAAATAAACATACAACGAAGAATTTTTTCCGCGCCATTGTGTTAATGCCGTATCAGTAAGATCGGCAATTTCTTCAACAGTTTTTTCATAGCAAACAGGATTGGATTCATCTACAAATTGTAAGGCGCCGAAATGTTTGGGTGTCATTCCAAGTTCACTTGCTTCGATATTGATACGCAATGCAAGCAATTCGCCAACTAAATGATTGCTGAATCCTTTTTTCAGCAAACTCTTTCCGCTTTGCGCAGTAAGTTGAAATTCTTTGACAAATAATTTTTTCCCTAATGAATCAAACGGTCGCGCGTTCCCCGTGAGCGGAAGAAAATTGATAAACGATTGATTATCTGTTGCGCGAATCCATCCGTAAGTTTTTGCGCTGTCTTTTCTTGCTACGCCAACAACTAATCCGCCGTCTTTTTTCTTAAATCTTTTTGAAAACACTGTGTCGCGAATATTATTTTCGTTTGGTACCGGCAATGGTTTATTTCGTCGTTGTCGTAACGATTGCGCTTTTCCGCCGAGCGAATGTTGAGAAAATGTTCGGAACGTCGTTGTATCTAAACGGGAATTGATAAACGTGATTTCAGCGTTGGCGCCGTCCGAAATTGAAAAAGAAACTATTGTTCCCGTATCATTGGTTGCTGTTCCCGAAATGGAGTTTGTTAAATGTTTCCAGTAGATGCTTTCGCTTTCTGCGACAATATATATTCCGGGCGAAAGATGCGAAACGAAAAGCGTTGAATCATTGACCGAAGAAATTACGTTTTCGTTTGCAACAGAATTTTTATACAAAAACAGTTGCCAGATTTTTCCCACTCTATCATTTGACGTCGCAATATTTCCATCGTTGTCCACAATTTTTTTTGCAAGAATAGCGCTTGTTCGATAATAGGCAAAATTCAGAGAAGCGATGCTCTCTCCCGAAGAAAGAATTCCGTTGTAATTATTTGCTGAGGGAAAAGTTTTGACATAGCCGTTTTTTATTTCGGCAAAAATACTATACGACGCGGGGATAATATTGGTAAAAATATAATTTCCGTTCGCATCGGTTATCGTAGATTCGAGAGACGAAGTTTGTACAAATATTTTCCAGTTTGGAATTCCGTTTTCGTTATTGTCGCGAACTGCGTTTGCGTTGAGGTCGTTGAAAACAGTTCCTGCGAATGTGCCTTTTTGATAATATCCAAACGTTACATTCGTCATGGTTTGACCGGAAAAAATTGTTTCGCTGTAATTACTGAACACAGGAAACGATTGCACAAAATTATTGTTGAATTCAGCAGTAACGATGTACGTTGAAGGAATAACGCTGGTAAATAAAAAATTTCCATTTGCATCAGTCATTGTGGATTCCAGAGATGAGGATTGCAAATACACTTTCCAGTTTTGCATTCCGCTTTCGTTATTGTCGCGCACTGCGTTAGCGTTGAAATCGTGAAACACTGTTCCCGCAATAGTTCCTGTTTGGAAAAAACCGAAATTTATTTGCTCAACAATTGTTCCGCCGCTATCAATTGAAATTTCGAATTGCGTTGTATGAGTTGGAAAACTTTTCAACCATTGTTCTTCTAAGGAATAAGTGATGCGATAATTTCCCGGTGATAAACTATCGAAAGAAAAATATCCGTCTTCATTTGTTGTCGTTGAAAATGACGTATCGCCGCTGATAAGCAAAGTCCATCCGTTCAATCCGGTTTCTGCGTTTTCAAAATTGGCATTAGCATTTTTATCGTGAAAAACTACGCCGCTGATAAAACTTGGAGCAATGGGCGTTGGAGGAGTGATGATAGTTTTATGCGCACCAAAATTTTTTCCGGTAAAATTTTGTCCCATCGAAGTAATCGAAACCGAGTATCCGTTATTATTTGCTGGAAATGTTTGCGTCCAATTCGTATTATTGCCGAATCGCACAGTTGAAGTTCCAAAAGGAGCAGTAAGAAACTGAAAATTGCCATTCGAAATTGTTGATGCGGTTAATGTATCGCCAAAAATAAGTTTCACCTGTAAACTATCTGCACCCGATTCACCGTTGTTTTGCATTCCGTTACTGTCCAAATCGTTGAAAATATTTCCGGAAATAATACTTCCAACTTCTTTCAAACGTTTTTCAAATTCCTGAAGATACAAGTTTGCAATTGTGTCGTTGTAAATGATTAATGTATTTTCGTCATTGGTCGTGTTTGCGCTCAAAGACCAATTGTGCGAACCGGTAACAAGTTTTGCCGTCGTTTTTCCTTCGTCAATTATCGCGTACTTGTGATGAAAAAGTCCTGCGGATGTATGTTTGTACATTTGCGCAAACGTTATCAGCGAATCAAAAACAGCGGGAACATCCGCTTGTTCCATAATTCCACGTACAGTAACGTTGAAATTCTTATTTCGTTTTTTCATCGAATCAACAATTTCTTGTCGTGTAAAACTTAATAATGCGAATGAGATATTTGACGTTGCAGTGCTTAAAGCGTTTGCGATTTTAGCATTTGTTCCATCGGATGGAGAAAAATAACATTCAATGGTTTTTCCGCCGACGGTAAATATATGGGGTGTGTTATCGGATTTAGACGAACCGAATTTTGCAGTCGCCGTGTCGCCAATATCTCCTGCTGTTCCCCACATTTCTTCAAATTCTTTTGTGTACGCCAAGGCAAGCGGACGATTCGTAATATCGAGAACATTATTCCAATCGTCGTTTTGACCTGTGGAAGTAAAGTTCAAAGAACCGGTAAACACAATCGGATTTTGCTGCAACGAATCGCGCGCATCGAACACAAAAAATTTATTGTGCATTATCCCGCTTGATTGCTTTCGTTGAATAATTTGAATTCCTGAATCGCGCAGCATTGCAACGGATGATTGATAAATATCGCCATTATTGGTGTTTCGATACACAAATCGTACTTTGACGCCGCGTTTTTTTGCGTTGATAAGTGCATACGAAACACTGTCAACACTTAATGAATACATTGCAATATCTATCGAATATGTTGCTTGATTGATTCTTTCAATAAGTTTTCGATAGATGGCAACATCGCCTTGTGCATTTATGCCGTAACGCTTCCAAGCAGTATCTACGCTTTTGTTGAAATAAACTTTGATTTGTGCATTACTGTGCGAATATAAGAATCCGGAGATTATGCAAAAGGAAAGAAACGTCAGAATTATAGAATGAGACTTATTTTTTAATTTATGATGAAATAGTAACAACACTCATTTACTCGTATGATGAACAATATTAGAACGATAAAATTACACGTTGAATCTTCATGTGTTTGTGGGCTAATATACTACTCTTCACACTTAATTTCTAATGATATTTTTCCAAAAAAATAGTTCGAATCAACAAAGCGAATAACACGTACAAATATCAATGTTTTCATTTTTTTAAACTTAACGCTTCCGTTTTTCACTCTTTGGTTTCTTCATATATTTTTTTCAAAGAATTAACAATATGGAACATCCACTTATTATTGGTATTTGCGGAGGAACCGGCTCAGGAAAAACAACCGTTACTGAACGCATCAAAGAAAAACTTGATAAAGAACGTATTGTGGTAATTCAACACGATTCCTATTACAAGGATATTTCTGGATTCGACGGACTTTCTCCGGGAGATATCAATTTCGACCATCCCCACGCGCTCGAAACATGCTTGCTGATTCAGCATCTTCAATTACTGCGGCAGCGAGTTGCAATACTACAGCCAATTTATGATTTCAAAACATACCGTCGCCTCATGGAAACACGAATTATTCCTTCTCGCGATGTGATAATTGTTGAAGGAATTTTACTGTTTGTCGAAAAAGAACTTCGCGATTTGTTCGATGTGAAAATCTACGTAGATACCGACGCCGATGAGCGATTGCTTCGCCGATTAAAACGTGATTTACTCGAGCGAGGGCGTACGATAGAATCTGTAATAGAGCAATATAATCACACGGTAAAGCCAATGCATTTGGAATTTGTCGAACCGAGCAAACGTTGGGCAGATGTCATTTTGCCGCAAGGAGGAGAAAATTTTGTTGCCATTGATATGATTGTAGCGAGAATCAATTCGATGTTGAGAACGTGAGATGAGAAAAGAAGAAAAAAAATCGTATTGACTGCAACGCCAAAAAACATCATTGTTTCCCTTTCATCATTCCACAACGTCTATGACTTCTGTTGTTTTTTCGTTTGTATGAAAAGAAACCTCGTGAAAGAATTTCCAAACAAGAATTACTGCTAAAAACAAGAAGAAACTGCTCACAAGAAATGCGGAAGAAATTCCCCAATGTTTTGCGATATAACCTCCGCTTACTGGTCCTATCATATTTCCAAAGACCGCTAAACTTGACGCTATGCCAATAAGACCACTCTTTCTGTTTTTCGGAGACAGCAAACTTACTTGAGAAAATAACGAATGTAATATTCCTCCGCGTGCAAAACCAAGTCCCGCTCGCAATATGCCAAGTGAAAATAAATTCGGAACAAAAAGATGAAGAAAGTAAGCGGTTCCGGTTCCGCTTAATGCAAAACAAATATTTTTTTTGTATCCCAATATATCGTTTCGCTTTCCCCACCAAGGAGAAGCAATAACCATAAATACGCCGGAAATCGCAATGATAATCCCCGTAAGTGTTGAGAGATATTGCGTGTTTGTTGTGAAACTTTCGATAAACAATGCAAACATCGGTTCAATCATCAACGCTGCGCTTTGTGAAAGAATAATGATAGTGCCGATTATTGCAAGTTGACGATGCGTGAACATAAATTTGACATTGGAAATCACCGACATTTGTTCATTCACTTCTGTTTGTTGCGGAATTTCTTTTACAAATTTGAAAACAACAATTCCGCCAATGCAACAAAGTACAGCAACCACGAAAAATATTTCCCGATATCCGATACTATCTGCGAGCACTCCTCCAATTGCCGGTCCAAGCACTGTTCCAAGAGAAGTAGCGGTTTGCAATGTTCCCAACGCATATCCGATTTTTTCCTTCGGTGTCGAAGTGGATACAAGCGCAAGATTAGCGGCGATAAATCCGCTGATTGCTCCTTGAAACATTCGAAAGATAAAAAGTTGGTACACGTTTGCTGAAAATCCGATGAGAACTTGTGATAAACCAAGTCCTACAATAGCGCGCACGACCATCGTTTTTTTCCCGTGTTTATCTCCAAGCGTTCCCCAAAGCGGAGTTGCAATAAATGCTGTGAAGAACGGTCCCGCAAAAACTAATCCACTCCATTGTGCCAGTTCGTTTGAATCGCGTACGCCAAGTTGGCGGATAAAAAAAGGAAGGAACGGAACGATGAGATTCATTCCGAGCATTGCGAGGAATTGTGTTCCCCAAAGAATGTATAAATTTTTCTTCCAGAATTCCATTTTCGAGTAAAAGATACAAAGAAACGATTCGATGAATGTAGTCGTGAAATATTCTTTCAGGAAAAAAATGGAAATAAAAAAAAAATTGTAAATTTATCCCCGATTTTAAGAACACATTTTCTATGAAACATAACATTACATTTATCATTCTTTTATTATCACTCTCCTTTCTTTCGCATGAAAAAACCTTTGCGCAAAGATTTTCGCTCTCGCATACTGTTCAAACTATACATTTTTCTCGATGGGCATTTGGTCAAACGGGACATAAACAAAATCCTGAAGAAATTGCAGGAAGCGTAGGGATGACGTGGATTGACGGTGAACCGTATTATCTCATCAATCTCACTCCCGAATTTGCTTTCGGAAAATTTGGTGTTGGACTTGATGTAAATTTTCGTATCAACAAAGAAGGAAAACTTCGCAAAGGGGAATTCAGTAATCTCCGCTTCATTCGCTATCTTCGTTGGGGATATAAAGGCGAAGATATTTACGCGCGCATTGGAATTCTTGATGATGCGCGACTTGGTCATGGATTCATTATGTATTTGTACCGCAACAGTCCAAGTTATGACGACCGTCGCAACGGGCTCGAGTTCGATATGAATTTTGGGAATTACGGATTTGAAACGATGTACGGAGATTTTGCGCGCGCAGGAGTTTTTGGTATTCGTAGTTACACAAAGCCATGGAAACTCACTTCTGCAGGTGATATTCCCATTCTTGGCGATATGGAAGTTGGTGCAACAATCGCAACAGATTTTCGCAACGACGCCGTAGTAGATACTAATTTTAAGGAGCAAGGAAGCATCGGAATTTTTGGTTTTGATATTGGTTTTCCGTTGGTGAATTCGTCTTCTGTAAAAACAACTTTTTATCTTGATTATGCAAGAATTCTTTCATACGGAAACGGCGCCGCAATCGGAATCGAATCGGAATTTCACGGTCTTGGCATCTTCGATATTTTTGCAAAAGTTGAACGCAGATTTCAGGGAGATAAATTTCTTCCAAATTATTTTGATACGTTTTATGAAATTGACCGATTTGAACGAGTTCATCGTCTTGATACTATGCGGTCGCCGGGTCCGGGAATATTCGGCGATTTGATTCTTGGTATTTTGGGTACGCTGCAAATTCGCGGCGCGTATCAGCAATTTGATGATATTCCGAAAAGCGGATTTCTGCATTTCGAAACTTCTTCCGGCACCATAATTCCCGTCGTCATTGTTGATGCGGGATACGATAAAAAATACGTGGAAAATTTCAACGATATTTTTTTTCTCGATGAACGTTCACTACTCTATTCATCCATCGGCTATAAACCGTATCCGTATATGACCGTTGCATTGGTGTACACGTGGACGTTCGCAAAAGATAAGAACGGCATCTATCAACCGCAGGAACGCGTAGAATCCCGCATAACGTTTTCGTATCCGCTTCCTCGTGGTTCGTGAATAAGGATAATAGTTTTGTTGAATAATTATTTTACACTGTTTCAACTTGCGAAGGAACTTGATGCAGAATGTTTCGCTTCGTCTCTCGAAGAAATATTTACCCAACATAAAAATGAACTGGTCATTACTTTTTCCAAAAATAGCATTGAGCGTTCCATCGTCGTACGTTGCGAAGCGAAAAACAATCATATTTATTTTCGTGAAAAATTTTTGCGCGCAAAAAAAAATACGCTTGCAGTATTTCCGGAATTAGTAGGAGAGAAGGTCGAACGGATTTTTCTTCACAACGATGATAGAATTCTCGTAATGGAATTATCGGGAAAGCAAGTGTGGTGCGCGATGTTTGGGGCAAAAGCCAATATATTTTTGCTCGACGAAAATAAGAGAGTGCTGGATGTATTCTTGAATGATGATGACGCACAAGGGAAAATATTTCAGATAGAAAAGAAAAACAATGTTGTCGAAGCGATTTCGTTTGCGGAATTTGAACAGCATCTGCAAAAAGAAATTGCGTTGCCGATTTATATTGCATTGAAAACAATGTTTCCTGCTCTTGGCGCTTTGTTAGCGAGAGAAATTTGTTTTCGTTCCAACATTACAGAAACGACTATAGCAGAAACAATATCCGCAGCGCAACGAAATACACTTTACTCGTGCGCGCGAGAAGTAATCGCCGAATGTCAAAACCCGCAGGCGAGAATATATTTTCAGAACAACAAAGCGAAGGAGTTCTCGCTCATTGCATTGAAATCGTTTTGTGCGGATGATGAAAAAATATTTTCCACTATCAATGAAGGAATTCGCGCGTACGTTTCTTTCAAAAGAAAAGAATCGCGGTTTTCGGAAATACAGCATTCACTGCTTTCCTCATTGAAAAGCAACGAAGCGAAAATTTCCCGCTCGCTGCAGGCAATAGCGAAACAACGTTCTGAAAATTCCAAAGTCAAAGAATATCAGTATCGTGCGAAAATATTGCTTGCCAATCTTTCACTGCTCCGCAAAGGAATGAACGAAGTAACATTATCGGATTTCGAAAATTCTGCATTAAAGATTGTTATTCCACTGGAAGAAAAATTATCGCCTGTGGAAAACGCAGAACGATATTTTGAAAAAGCAAAACACGCGAAACGCGCGTATGAAGAATTAGAAAAAAGAAGATGTGCGCTTGCATTGCAAACGAAGAGTGTCGAAGAATTGATCGCGCTCGTTTCCTCTCTGAAAACATCGGAAGAATTGAAAGATTTTATGAACGCAAAAGAAAGCGAATGGAAAAAATTAGGAATATCCAAACCTGCGGAACTGGAAGAAGAAAAAATTCCGTTTCGTGTGTTCACCGTGAATGGCGGATACGAAGTTTGGGCGGGAAAAAACAGCGCCAGCAATGACGAATTGACGTTGCATTATTCACAACCGAATGATTTATGGTTTCATGCGCGTGGTGGAGGAGGAAGTCACGTGGTGTTGAAAGTACAATCGAAACAGACGCAAGTTTCGAAAGAAGCGATAATGCAAACAGCGAGTATTGCTGCATATTACAGCAAAATGCGAAAAGCAAAAAATGTTCCCGTTGCATATTGCGAAAGAAAATATGTACGCAAACCCAAAGGGGTGAAAGAGGGAACGGTTTATATCGAACGCGAGAAGGTAATTTTTGTTGAACCAACATTACCGTATGAGGAAACATCAGTGTAATTTTCCGAGTCAAACAACAACAAGTTTTTTTCTTCACAATTATTTCTACAAACGAAACACCATACTTCTATGAAACATTGCCTTTCACTATCGTTCGTTTTCATATTGATAAGCACGGCATTTACTCAATATGAACCAGGACTCAATAATAATGTAACGTTACTTTCTCACAAAGACGATTACAACGCGTATTCCAACATTTGGGGATGGACATCTCCCAATGGAAAAGAATATGTTCTTCTTGGACACAATCAAGGAACTTCGGTCATTGATATTACCAATCCCCAGCAACCGACGGAAATAGATATGATTCCGGGACCCACTGCAAGCGGTACCATTTGGCGGGAAATAAAAACATATTCGCATTATGCGTATGTTGTTAGCGAACACACGCAGCCGAATTCATTCAGCGGATTGCAGATTATGGATTTACAATATTTGCCCGATTCGGCGCATTTGGTTCAAAATTATCGCTGGCCCGGAGTTACAGCAGCGAATGCACGCGCGCATACCGTTTCGATTGACACAACAACTCCGTATTTATACATTCAGGGAGGAACTTCAACAGCAGGAACCATCGGCGAACAAGGTGGAATTCGCATTTTATATTTGGGCAATCCTGAAAATCCCACTTCGGTTGCAACGATGGCGCAGCGATACGCTCACGATACGTATATTCGCAATGGGATTTTGTTTGCGAGCAATATTTATCAAGGAGGACACGTTGATATTTGGAACGTTGCTGACCCTGCGCATCCGCGGTTCTTACGAGCAATTACCTATCCCAACGGATTTTCTCACAACGCATCGGTTTCGGCGGATAATAAATATCTCTACACTACGGATGAAGTAACCGGAGCGACAATGAAATCGTGGAACATTGAAGTATTGTACGATGCAGATACAACCAACGATGAATTTACGTTTCTCACGTCCGAATACATCGGCGATGTTACGCAAATTGCGCACAACATTCATGTCAACGGAATGTTCGCTTATCTCTCGCACTATACGGAAGGGGTGAAAGTGCTTGATATTTCAAACCCAGCGGAACCGATTGAAGTCGGTTACTACGATACATATCCGCAAGCGGGAAATGAATTTGTTGGCGCTTGGGGAGTCTATCCGCATTTTCCTTCGGGAAATTTTGTCGTGTCCGATATTCAAACCGGTTTGTATGTGTTTCAGTTCGATACGGTAACGTGGGGAGGAATTCTCGGAACGGTTCTTGACGAAACGACGGGTGATACGCTTTTCGATGCCATTGTTCATTTTGTCGAAGCAAAGAAAACGACGAATTCTGTTGCAGGAAAGTTTCTGCTGAAAACAAACGCGGGTGTGCATACGCTCATCGTTTCTCAACTTGGATATTTTCCTGATACGGTAGAAGTTCAAATTCCCGAACAAAGTTTTGTTCATAAAACTATTGCGCTTCGTTCTGAAAACGCATTCATTTCTGTGAACAGAGACAGCATCGGCGTTCTTCTTAATGTTGATTCTACTGCAACGGAATTTTTGGATATTACCAATACGGGAACGGGAAAACTGTATTTCCTGATTGACGATGTTAATGGTTTGCCATCATCGCGTCAGCGCAAAAATAATTTTCCCGCAAAGTTTGAAACAACGAATATTGGAAATCAAGTGAAAGAAACGTTGCAACGCTCTTTTCTTTTTCCCCAACAACATTTATCACCACAAATTGCCCATACTGCTTTTCTTGATGAACTTGCTTCAGATTCGCTTGGCGACGTTTTCGGTTTATCACTGCATCCGGATATTCGAGCAATCTATGGGGAACAGCATGAAAACTCCATATCCATGAAAATGAAATTCTATTATCCTGTGGATGCGGAAAGTTTAACGCTCGCATTTGCATTTGATACCGACCAGAATCCCGAAACCGGCGATATTGGCATTGGAATTTATCAAGGCGATATTGGCGCAGAGTACGATGTGTTTGTTATTATTCCGCCGATACCGAATTATGGAATTCCTCCAAACTCCGTTATTGTCTTTAATAACATCAGCGGCGGCAATCCTGCGTTTTTTCCCGGCGCCGCGCACCTTGAAAGCGATAGTTCCGTTTCTTTTTCTCTCAACTTAAGCGTATTAGGAAACGATGATGGCAATATGAATATAGTCGGAAGCGCATATTATTGGGCGGATAGTTTGGGAACAGGAAATCCTCCTTCGTCTTTCGACATTATTCCGAATGCAGGACACACATCATTAGGATTCGACCCGTTTGGCGACGTTCCTTGGCTTTCGCACGATATTGTACTCGATTCCATTGATGGTCCAGGATTCAAACGCGTTACCTTAACGTTTGATGCAACAGGATTAGAAGATGATGAAACCTATCGTGGAATATTAATGGTACTTTCCAATGACGCAACGAATCCGGAAATTCACCTTCCGCTTGTTTTGACCACGAATGATATCGTCAGTGTGAATGATGAAAAACATATTTCGGACAAATTCGCATTGGAACAAAATTATCCGAACCCGTTTAATCCGAAAACCACTATTCACTATACACTCTCCACCGCTGCGCTTGTAACACTGAAAGTGTACAATGTCTTAGGAAGAGAAATTGCAACGCTGTGCAACAACGAAAACAAAGAAGCGGGAAAATTTGAAGCGGAATTTGATGCAAGCGGTTTGCCAAGCGGAATATATTTCTATCGCTTAACCGTAACGCAACTTGGCAAGTTGCGTTACACGGAAACGAAGAAATTTGTTCTGCTGAAATAGCATCGCGAGAAAAGAGAAAACCTTCTCTATGAGCCGTAGGCAAGGTTTGAACAACCTTGCCTACGGCTCATAGAGAAGGTTTTGTTGTTTCTTCACTTCAGTTCACTTATGCGCTTGCATCAACCATACAAGCGACACGCACCTCATCAGACCACTGTCCGATTTCTATATCTTTCATCGCATAACGCATCCGATAGATTCGCACTTCGGGAACAGCAACGTTGATATTCTGCCGCAGATCTTCAAACGGCGATATCATATCCGCGCCAAGAAGCGTAAATGTCGTTTCGCTGCCGCGTTTGCACTGAACAATCACGCTGTCATAAATAGATTTTATCCAATCCAACCGAATTCTATCCGCCAATTGCGTCGCAACAAATTCCGGTTTTGCATCCGCTCCTCCGCCTGGAATTCCAGGAGTTTCCGGCGCAACTATTCCTAATTCATCTCCCAGCGCCGTTGTATAATTCTCGTGATGTTTAACTCTTCCGACCGTATCCCGAATAAGTTTTAACATCGCTACTTTCTGCTCATCTTTCCGCGTTACTGCACTCCGGTAATCCGACTTTTTCGTCGCTACCGTATCAAGGTTCGACTGAAAATTTGCACGTACAATCTCAAATTGCTCCGCTTGTTCGGGAGTTACCCCTACTGTTGCGCCAATGCTATTGAGTTTTCGTGCAAAATTTCCTAACCAAATAAGTTGTTCGCCGTCTGTTCCCGGCAAATAATCGTTACGTGCCATAGTATATGCTCCTTGTTTAATTTGTTAATAAATTTTGAATTAGTGATAACGAAGAATTCCAACATTCACATCGCTTTCGATTGTTTCAGTCAAGTTCTTCACTTTAAATATACAACAAAAAAACGTAAAAAACAGTTCCCAAACGACTTTTAGGGAATCCCAAACGACTTTTGGGGAGTCCCAAATGACTTTTGGGGAGTCCCAAACGACTTTTGGGGAGCCCCAAATTACTTTTGGGGAGCCCCAAATTACTTTTGGGGAGCCCCAAATTACTTTTGGGGAGTCCCAAATGACTTTTGGGGAGCCCCAAATTACTTTTGGGGAGCCCCAAATTACTTTTGGGGAGCCCCAAATGACTTTTGGGGAGTCCCAAATTACTTTTGGGGAGTCCCAAATGACTTTTGGGGAGTCCCAAATGACTTTTGGGGAGCCCCAAATGACTTTTGGGGAGTCCCAAATGACTTTTGGGGAGTCCCAAATGACTTTTGGGGAGTCCCAAATGACTTTTGGGGAGTCCCAAATGACTTTTGGGGAGTCCCAAATGACTTTTGGGGAGTTCCAAACGACAAGTGCAAGAACACGTTTTCAAAGTAAATTGCCATATTTCATTTTAAAAAGGCAAAAAGTGGTAGTTTTAAGAATTTCGAGAAAAGAGAAAACCTTCTCTATGAGCCGTAGGCAAGGTTTGAAAAACGGCTCATAGAGAAGGTTTTGTTGGAAAGAGCAAACCTTGAAGGTAAGTTTATTTCACAGTTGTTATTTGTAATCGCGCTTCGCGCTGCATCAGCGTTGGTTTAATTTTTTTGAATCCTCGTGTTGTTCCGATAAATTTTCTTAAGTCTTCTTTCAAGATTTGATAGCCGTCAATAGTTTCAGTTTCAATTGTATCGAATTTTTCTGTTCGTGCGATGATTTGTAAAACTTCTGCGCCAAACGGAGGCGTGCAGTAAAACGTATCGGGCATTGTTACAACAAAATTCACTTTCGATTCGTCGATGAAGTAATCGTTCTGCAGCAATGCGCGTTGCCCGTTTGCCAAATGATAAATAAATCGAAGGTAACACGGCATATTCACACGGACAAAAATATTCATACGCTCGTTTTCCGTAAACAGCAAATTTTCATTTCCTTTGTTTGTCCAGAGTTCCACGGAAAGTCCTCCGTCTATCATTTCATCGTTCTCAAAAATTTTTTGGTCGTTGAAAGCCGTCGTAAAATTTTCCGGTTTCCAACGTAAATTCACTGTATCAATAATATTTTTTTTGACATCGATTTCTGCGCTTGAAATAATTTTACTATCAGCGATGTGAAGAAGCGATAGAAAGATTTTGATGCTCGTTTGTTGTTCCCAATACGTTCCCGAAACGATATATTCCGCTCCCGACGCTTGCGCAAATTCTTTCGCAACGTTTTTTGTTTTCGGTTGATAGTTTGCAACTTGCTGCACCACGTTCCACGTTGCCAATTCCACAAGTTGATGTTCCAAGCTCTTTTGCAGATACCGGGAAAATGCGCTTCCCATTTTTGTATGTTGAAAGGTGAGCGGCGCAACGACGGTCGAAATCGTTTTCCCTTCATTATTCGTTTTCAAACAATACGCCAGATACCACGCCGCATCATCGAGAGAGGTAATCGGTTTTTGCAGAAGTTTATGGATTTCGTTCTGAATGTGCGAACTGGTGATTTCATCGTTGGCGATGTCCCGCTCAATGATAGGAAATGCTGTTCCGCATACATTCAACACGATTTGCGATTCTTCAATTTCGCGCAACAACGGGAAACAGAGGAGATATTCTTCGAGCGCTTTCGCGTATTGTTGTGCGGTGGCGTAACTCTGGGCGGAAGTCAGATGTTCACTCAGTTTTTTCCGCGCTTGCGCGATCATTGCGTTGTACAGTTTCGAGAGTTTTTCTTTCTTCGCAAACGCTAACGCATAGTATGTTTCTTCGCTTTTATCGTGAAAGGCGATGACATCGAGTTCTTGCAACTCTAACGATGTTGACGATTGTGTTGCTGCGCTGAAAAACTGCACAAGGTTATTGTTCGCTTCTTCCAGATACGAAGAAACTTTACTGCGGATGGAAACGCGAACTTTTTCCGTCAGCATGCGTTTCGCATCTTCTTTGACGCGAGCGAACGCATCGTTTTGCTCGTTTGTGCTGGAATATTTTCTTAAAGAAAAGCCGGTAAGAAACAAACGTTCGGGATACGTTGCGCTGTTTCCTTGATTCGTTACCCATTCGGGTACTTCATCCGAGTAAACTACGCGCGGCGCGAAACAAGTACAGAGAAATAGTGAAATGATATACGGTATTTTCATAACGATCTTTGTCGTTCAATGGAGAATAATGATGAAAGAAATTGCGGAGAAAGATACATTTTAAAAGGTTCATTTTTTTCTGCAATTCTTTTTTCCGTCATTTTTTTTTTTTTAACAATCGCTTCGTGTCTATAAATTTTTTGCTACGATGCACAATTGCAAAGGAAACGTTGTTGCGAAATCGATGCCGTTACTTGTGCGAACGTATGAATACGAATATTTTTCTCCGAGGAAAGAAATTCCGCCCAATGAAAACTAAAACACGCAGAATTGTTCACGCCAAATTCATTTACTATATTTTGCCCGCGTTTTTCAAAAATAATATTCACTCTCTAAACCTTGCGGGAGTAATTCAGCGGTAGAATGTCAGCTTCCCAAGCTGGACGTCGCGAGTTCGACCCTCGTCTCCCGCTCGCAGAATCTTCGCAACGAAGGCGAATGAATTTTTCGGACGCTTAGCTCAGCTGGTTCAGAGCGCCGCCCTTACAAGGCGGAGGTCGCAGGTTCGATCCCCGCAGCGTCCACGAACAATTATATTAAACAACAGATGTTTTTTACAACGGTCAACAGTTTTATTTCTAACGAACTGCTGACCGTTTATTATTTAATTCAGAAATGACATTCAAGGATATTTATGCATAGAGCAAATCGTGTTTCACAACTTGGAACTGAAGGTGCGTTTGAAGTGCTTGCCAAAGCGCGCGCACTCGAAGCGCAAGGGAAAAAAATTGTTCACCTCGAAATCGGTGAGCCGGATTTTGACACACCGCAATTCATTAAAGATGCGGCGAAAAAAGCACTCGATGATGGTTTTACTCACTATCTTCCTTCTGCTGGTTTAGCGGATTTACGTCTCGCTATCGCTGAACATATTTCGTCAACAAGAAATATTTTCGTTGACGCTGACGAAGTTGTTATTACTCCCGGTGCAAAACCGATATTTAATTTCGTTATCAACGCAAGCATCAACGAAGGCGACGAAGTAATTTGTCCCAATCCCGCATATCCTATTTACGAATCGCTTATCAATTTTGTTGGCGGCGTTTCTGTTCCGTATATCTTGCGCGAAGAAAATGGTTTTCGTTTCGATTGGAAAGAAGTGGAATCGTTAGTAACGAAAAAAACGAAAATGATTATCATCAATACGCCGCAAAACCCTACGGGAGGAATAATGACGGAAAGCGATATTGAAGGAGTTGCCAATCTTGCCCAACAACATAATTTGATGGTAATGAGCGACGAAATTTACGACAGAATCATTTACGACGGTTTTGTTCATAAAAGCATTGCATCGCTTCCGGGAATGAAAGAACGAACAATACTGGTGAACGGATTCTCGAAAACATACGCAATGACCGGATGGCGATTGGGGTATGGCGTGATGCCGAAAGAATACGCAAAACTCATTGCGAAAATGCAAATCAACTGCACGTCGCACGCAACGGCATTTGCGCAAGTTGCCGGTGCAAATGCGTTACGCGGACCGCAGGATGAAATTTTTACGATGGTAGAAGAATTTCAACGACGTCGTGATACGATTGTGAGCGGTTTGAATTCTATTCCGGGTGTGCATTGCCATAAACCACTCGGCGCGTTTTATGTTTTTCCGAATATCAAAAAAACGGGAAAAGATTCGAAAACGCTCGCGGATATTTTGATGAATGAAGCGGGAATTGCATGTTTGCCCGGAACGGCTTTCGGAAAAGCAGGCGAAGGGTATTTGCGATTTTCCTATGCGACTTCGGTTGCTAATATCGAAGAAGCAATTAAACGATTCGATGCGACCGTGAGAAAATTTTAAGCGTTGTTGTTTCAGTGAACAAAAAAAAACCTGTTTTATGATGAAACAGGTTTTTTTGTTTTTCCCCATTGGTATATCCGATAGAAATTGTTCATCGAGCCGCGAAGTATTTTGGGCGATGAGAAATGAAGAATGGGAAAATAATTGTAAGGAAATATTTTTGCATATCAACGATGTACAAATATTTACTTCACCAGCAACAACTTTTTCGCTTGAACAAATTCTCCGCCATTGACAGAGATGCGAGAAAAATATACGCCACTGGAAAGATGAGAGGCATCAAATACGATTTCGTGTTCGCCTTCTTCTCTTGCTTCATTGTTTAAAAGAAGAGCGACTTCTTCACCAAGAATATTATATACTTTCAGTGAAACGATGGACGACATCGGAAGTGAAAACGAAATTGTCGTTGACGGATTAAACGGATTCGGAAAGTTTTGTTCTTGAATAAATGTTTGAGGAATATATTCCATAACATCAACGTATCGCTTGGGAGGAATGCCCAAATCTCTTCGGAGAAACGTTTTTTCGAATATATAACCATAACCTTTTATTCTTAATCCTCCATCGAAGAATGAAACCGTATCGTTGAACGAAAGCGTTTCAGGAGATGCGAATGCGTTGTTGATTCGTTCAAGAATATTTGCAAGAAGCGCAAAATTTGTCGAGGGACGATTCTTTCCGAATGTGAGAGCAGTGTCGCCGATTTTAACAAGTTCACGAATTGTTTTTCCGTAAAACGGAGTTGCAGTATCTTCGATGGCTTCGTAAAATAAATCGCCGAGATAATTGGAATCTCCGGGAACCGTAATTTTTTCGTTGCTGGCGGCAATGTTCATTTTTAAGACAAGAAGTTCGCTTGCAAGTTTATTGTTGATTTTTTTCAGTGTTGGAGAACTGTACGCTTTTTTATGCTTGAAGGAATCTGCAATTCCTGTCGAAGGAAACATTTTGATTATTGCTTTTCCTTTTCCTTTTCCCCCTTTAAAATATGACCATCCATATCGTTTTGCGCTGTCTTTGTTGATTTGCGGAATACCGAGGAACAGAAAACTTCCTTTGGGAAAACTATATTCGAAAATGGTATCGCGGACGTTTCCATAGTTCGGCATTGGGAACGGTATTTTCTTTGTTGGTTTCACTTTGCGGGATTTCGTACTTAATTGTTGCTGTGTGAACGTTCTGAACGTGGCGGAATCGGGTTTCATTTTCCATTGAACAAACGTAATTTCTCCGTCAACGCCGTTTTGCACCGTTATCGTATCGGAAATTCTTGTTGTGCGAACACCATTTCCCTGCGAAATAATTCCGAGATGCGTCCAATCGGTGCTGTCGGAAATGTAAGCAACATATTTTCCTTTCGGCAAATACGATTGGTAAAGCATAGTATCGCTCACAACAAACGTATCCGTAGAAGTTTCGATTCCTAACAAATGAATGTCCCACGGTTTTGCAATTCTATCGTCGTACGTAAAGTGAAAACTGCCGTCGCCATCTTCAACGTTTTTGATAGTAATGGAGTGTGGAAGAAAATTTGCAAATTCAATAGTGTTCGAAGTTCCTCCATCAACATCAATCGTGTCGAAGTAAAAACTTCCCTCGGAAAGAATGGCATTTTGAATTTTTCCAAGAGAAATCCATTTCGTGCTTTCCGATTGTACAACGATATATTTTCCTTCGTTGCCAATGTATTGCAATACGGTATCATTTACTTCTTGAATAAAGTTTTGCTGCGAAACAGAATTTTTATACAATTGCAAATGCCATTGTTTTGCAAATCTATCAAACGAAGTGGACAAATAACCATCCGCATCCTCAAGCGTGCGAACAGTAATACTCGTGATAAGATAATTGCCGAAATACAACGTATTGAAATTACTTCCCGAAATCATTTCGACAGTGAAAGAAGAATCGGGAACGCTTCGCTCATATCCGAATTGCAGAACTTCGGAAATCGTATAATTTCCATAGGGAAGAGAGGAAAGCGAGAACATTCCTTGAGCATTGGAAAAAAGCGTTGTATCTCTTGGACCTTCAACAACGATTTGCCAGTTGGGAAGAATTCTTTCGGATTCATCGCGCGTTCCGTTTGCGTTTGCATCGTAAAAAACAATGCCGCTCAATGAACCAAGTTTAAAATTTCCAAAATCTTTTCCTGTTGCATCTACTCCGCTGTCTAATGAAATAGAATACGTTGGCGGAGAACTTGGCAATGTTTGAACCCATTCGTTTTGCACAACTTCACTCACCGTATAATTTCCTTGTTTCAATCCGGAAAAATAATAGTTTCCGTTTTCATCGGTGATGGTAGAAATATTATGTGTTCCACTTAAAGAAATATTCCAGTTCGGAAGTCCCGGTTCTCCTGAATCAAAAACGCCGTTGCTATTAAGGTCGTTGAAATTTTTTCCTGCAATAGAAGAAGGAAGAAATTGGAAAGTAATAAGAAAATCATCAATTGCCCATCCATCTCTTCCGTCGGATTCGTCGGAAGCAAGTCGGAAACGGAATTGTACTCTTCCGTATCCGGCAAAATCCTGAAGAATAATTCTCGAATAAATCCATCCGCTGTCGTTTCCTTGAATTCCGAGCGAACTTCCGCTCCAATTTGGTCCAGGAATTGAATCCGTTGGATTGTTATTATTGTACCAATTGAATGTGTTTATGGTGTCGTTGAAACCTCCAAGAATCTGAAATTCGCTTCCATCAACGCTGTATTCAAGTGTAACAGCATCTAAACTATTCTCCAATTCAAAGTTGTGATAAAAACTCAATACAGGGTCTTCCACTAAACTGGCAAAATTAAATATCGGTGTAAGAAAAAATGAGTTTTCAAAACCTTTGTAATCCGAAATTGTATCCGTAACGATACAATTTGGTTGACTGTATGCGCGGGATATTTGTGTTTTTCTTGGCGTACCTTTTTGCCACGAATTGACGAGAGAAATAGAACTGTTGAACCAACCGGAATCGCTTTGACCGTCGAAATTTTCCAGATATGGAATTTTGTTGATGTTATGGGTAATGCCGATTGTTTTTGAATTGTAATTATTAGTCGAATCTCCGTCGCTTGCAATAAATAAGCGAACATAAATCTGCTTATAACCGGTGCGTTGCGGAACAAACGCTGTTCCAAATATTGCGGTGAACGATTTCGGAGAACCGCTCCAAATCGGAAGAAATACTTGTGAAACGCCATCATTGGTTGACGCGGGAACTGAACCTTCTTTGTATGTGAGAACAACTGAAGCAGGAGGAGTATTGGAAGTGAGCCACGTTGTTTTTGCCTTCACGGAAATCGGATTTCCGATAATGTACGGCGCAGGTTGTAATGTAACGGAAGTTATCGTTGCATCGCTCGAAGGCATTGTTCCGATGCGAATATTATCAATGTATAAATTATTTCCGAAATCATTAGCGACGATAAAAGCGAAAACACAATTATTTCCGCTTACACTTGCTGGAAGTTTCACGCTTTTTGTTTTCCATTGCGAAGCGGTGGGAATAAACGGATCCGATTGTTCAGAAGCAGTTTGCAGCGAATCGCCGCCTTTTGAAAACAAAACGATGTCGAAGGAAGAACCGCCGTTTGTCGAAAGCGCAACGATGAGTGAATCACTGCTTCCTCCGCTGTATTGCGCGTACGCCACGTCAAATTTTATTGAATCCTGATTGCTGACTGTTAATCCGCTGAAGATGGGAGTTTTCAGAGTATCATAAGCAAACAAATTTTCGTACTCAAAACAGTTGATGAATGCAGAAGAAGTTCCATTGCCAAAACCGCTTGCGGAAGTTGAGCGTTCCCACGTAATTCCCGTATCGGGATTACTGATAGACCAACCGGAAGGCGGAAAATCAATTCCTTCAAACTGTTCCGTGAAATAATTTCCAAGAACAGTAAAGGGCGAACCGCTTTTGAACGCGTGTTCGTTCTTTTTTTGAAAAGAAAGTGAACGCTGTTTTTTTGAAGAAACTTTTTTTGGTTGAGAAATTGCTTGCTCGTGATTGAGCGAACAAAAAAGAATAACAAGAAAGAAGGAAGTAACAAATTGTTTCATACAAAAATACCTCGCATAAAAAAAAAGTGAGTGGGCGATTCCGAAAATCAAAAAGAATCGCCCCAAAGATATTACTTAACGAATACCATTTTCCGAACATCATGATACTCGCCATTGTTTGCGACAACACGATAGAAATAGACTCCTGCCGAGAATGAACTTGCATCGAAAAATACTTCGTGTGTTCCTTGTTCCATTTCTTCATTCGCAAGTAACGCCGCAATTTCCTGTCCAATGATATTATATACTTTCAATGTGATAAGACTTGTTTTCGGCAAAGAAAGTTTAATCGTCGTTGAAGGATTAAACGGATTGGGAAAATTCTGATGCAGTTCAAAATTTTGAGGAATTGCAGAACGAAAATCAGCGAGCAAAAAGTTTTCTGCGGACGATTTTGCTGGCGCATTAAATAACACTACGCTATCTATATGAACATTGCCGGTAACAGTGAGAGTAGTCTTTGAAGCAATTTGCAAAGGACCCGCAAATGCGCGATTCGTTCTTGTGAGAATCGTATCAAAAACATTCCAGTCAATTGTGGGATAACGTTTCCAATAGGTGAGAAGATTATCCACAAGCATCGCCATTTGACGCAGAGTTTTTCCGTTGTAAGGATTTGCAGCGGTATCATTCAATTTGATTTCCCCGAATGTTGGAGGAGTAATTCCTGCATCGCTTGCGGCAATGTTGAGTTTTAACGCAATCAGTTCGCCAAGCAGATGATTGTTGTGAGCAGAAAGTTTTCCTGCTTTTTTTTCGCCGACAAAATTTGCACCGGCGTATATATCAAATCCACGTGGAGTTCCTGTGTGCGGAAGATATGTAACAAGCGTTTTTCCTTTGTCAATACGCATCCATCCGTACGCAGTTGCGCTATCAGTTCGAACATTTCCAAGAACTAAACCGCCTGGGGCTCCCGGCTGTCCTTTTTTTAATTTTGGAAACGCGCGTGAAAAAATAGTATCGCGAACATTTCCTGAAGTAATTGTTCCTAAACCTTTTTTCAGTGTTCCGGCTTTTACAGCAAAACTATCCTGTGTGAATGAACGATAATACAATTTGTTATCTTGACTGAACTTCATTACAAGAAAATCGGTTTGCGTTCCCGATGAAATACTGCTTCCTGCAATGTAGACTGAATTGTTTTTGTAAATTAATGATGCAGGAATATCATCACTGTTCCCCGGTCCATTGTAAGTGAGGTTCCATTCTTCATCACCATTGGATTTATATTTGACAAGTACAATATCCGTTCCGGTTCCGATTCCGGTGGAAGTTCCTAAAACATAAGGACTGCTTTCAGAAATTTTCAAACCGACATCATCATCGTTGCCATTGCCGTTAAATGTCGAAGCCCAATCTAAATCGCCGTCGGTATTGTAACGCAATGTAACGATATCGTTGAAACTTCCGATTTGCAGACTTTTTCCTGTAACAAGCGGACGACTATTGTAAGTAATTCCGTTACCGAAATCATCACCTCCGTTTCCTCCATCGTATCGAGAAACCCAATCTTCACCTCCTGTGGAAGAATAGCGAATTGTCGTTATATCGTAACCGTTTGCTGTATCTTTACTTGAGCCAGTAACATAAATATAATGATTGCTGCTTGTCGAACTACTTAAAACTATTCCGCTTGGGATGTCAATTCCATTTGCGGGTCCATCGTACTGTTGATACCACGTCGTGTCACCGGTAGCGGCGTTGTATTTAATCAAAAAATAATCAACAGAAGAATCCGTTAATGAACCAAAAACATACACATCACTCGTTGAACGAAGCACCATTCCGCATGGTTTATCGTCGCCGTTTGCGGGACCGTTGTATCGTTCCAGCCATTTTTGATTTCCGTCTTTATCATATTTAATTGTTGCGAAATCGAAATTTGTTCCCGAGCCAGCGCTCCATCCTGTTACAAACACATTGAGCGAATCGTTGACGGCAATCGCAACAGGTTGGTCTTCACCATTTCCTGTTCCGTTGTACGTAACTGCCCAAAGTTGCGTACCATTTTTGTCGTATTTGACCGTTGCATAATCAAGTCCGTTTGCTCCGCTTGTTGAGCCTACAACATAAATATTTTCTGCAGAATCTATTGCAATTTTTGTTGCTTTATCTGTTCCGGAACCTCCGTAGTATTTTATCCACAGTTGTTGTCCGTAATAATCGTAACGACTCGTAGCGAAATCAATTCCTGTTCCGGTACGTGTGCTCCATCCAGTTACATAGACGTATCCGGAATCGTCAATGGTCATTGATGTTGCTGCGCTCTTTCCGCTTTTTAATTCGGAAGAAACGCGTGATATCCATTGACGAACAAGTTGTGATGATGAAGTTTGAAGAATGGTAAGAGTGAGAATGATGATGAGTGAAGAAGTTTTAGCAAGACGCATAAGGAATTTCCTTTTTATTATGTTGAAAAATATTTTTGTGAAAAACTCGTATAAAATTTACTATAAAAAAAGAAGGAATCAAAGAGTTGATTCCTTCTTTTTTTTCGGAATTATTTTACTAATAACATTTTTTTAACTTGAGTTATCGAAGAAGGAATTTCATTATCTTCTTCGAGCGATGTGGCATTGAGTCGGTAGAAGTATATTCCGGAAGATACGTTCTCAGCATGAAATACTATTTCCTGCGTTCCTTTCTCCAGTGGCGTATTATCAAGTAACGTTCCGATTTTTTGACCGAGTGTATTGTAAATTGTCAGTGTTACTGATGAAGCAGTTGGAAGCGTGAACTTTATTGTCGTTGATGGATTGAATGGATTGGGATAATTTTGTTCAAGGATGTAGTGTTCCGGGATTACAGCAGTTGTTTGCAATTCGTGAGCGAAGAGTTCTTCTTTGGTAAAAACGAAACGAACGAGTCCGCCTTCTTCAGTGGAAGTTTTTATTCCGCGCAAACGAACGGCAAACGTATTTTTTGTTCCGCCGGTTAATTGTTCGCCGATTTTCAAACTTGTTGAATCAATGAATGCATTGGTAGATAAATCGAACGCTTCTGCAAAACGCTCGTTAATCGGTTTGAGAACAGTATGGACAAAGGTATCTAACGATGCGTATTGCTCTTCAGTATATACGCCGTATTTCAAGTAATACGTCATAACGCTATCATACAATTTTCTGATGTCGCGCAATCGCATTCCTTGAACGCTTTTCCCGACAAATGTTGCTGGCGTATCGAGAATTAAATTTCCAAAACCGTACGGCGTAATACTGTAATCGCTTGCTTTAATGTTCAAATTGAACAACACGCCTTGTTCCCATGCTACGTTGTCAAATTTCTTTTTGTCCGCTTTAAATCCTTTACTGAGTTTTTTCGATTTCTTTCCGGTAATCCGAAGTGAATCTATTGGATACGATTTTCCAGTATGAGGAGTTGTGTAAAGTTTTCCTAAATCTTTCGCTGTTTTGTAAACAATCCACGCGTATTTTTTTGCAGAATCTTTATTGCTTTGGTCAACTCCTAAAAATGTATATCCCGTTGCTCCGAGATAGAATTTTATTCTGCGGAATGTATTTTCCAGAACCGATGCCAAATTCGGTTGCGGCAGCATTGTATTTGCTTTTTTATCGTACTTCATTTTTATTGCTTTATACGATAATTCAGGAGTTGCATTAAACGTTCTGTACTTCGTCGTATCAATTTGATAAATTCCGAAATTCGTATTCGAAATATTTGTACCCGATTGATTGACCACGAGCGTTACACCCGCTGCATTTTGTGAGCCAAGAAACGCTGTTTGCAACGTCTGTTCAACAAAGTATGTTCCGGGAGCAACATTGGAAAACGTAAATGTTCCGTTTGCATCTGTAATTTTAGAAGCAGTAGAATATCCGTACAATTTCACCGTCCATCCGGATTTTCCTCCTTCATTTTCATCACGAACGGAATCTTCATCGTAATCTTTATATACAACACCGCTAATGCTAACGAGTTTGAAATTTCCGAAATCCTTCTTTGTAACATTGGTTCCGGAAGTCAAGTTCGTGGAATAAATTCCCGGAGAAGAAGGTTTGGTTTGTGTCCAAGTGCTTTGCACAACCTCCAAAACTGTGTACGTTCCCGGTTTCAAATTGTTGAACGAATAATTTCCACTCGAATCACTTGTCGTAGAATCTGATTTGGTACCGGAAATTTTTACTTTCCATCCAACAAGCGCAGTTTCCGATACATCGTTCGAACTATCACCGTCAAAATCTTCAAACACGTTTCCGCTTATCGAAGAATACAAATAGTTCCCAAAATTTTTTGTTGTCAAATTCGTACCGGAAGTAAGAGTGATGGAATATGTTCCCGGAGAAGTCGGCAACGACATTCCCCACGTTGTTTGCAATTCTTCACTTAACGTGTAATTTCCCGGAGCAAGATTCGTGAAAGAAAATCCTTCTTCGGTTGTCAACATTGAATCATTACTGGCGCCTGAAAGTTTTACGTTCCAATTGGTTAAACCATTTTCTCCCGCGTCACGAATTCCGTCGCCATTATTGTCGTGAAAAACAATTCCTGAAATCGAGCCATATTGATAATTACCGAAATCTAATCCTGAAATGTTTTCGGAAGTAACACTGAACGAATACATTCCCGAAGGAAGCGGCTTTGTTCGAACCCAAGAAGGTTGAAGAACTTCACTGATGTTATATGTACCGAGTGGAATATTTTCAAAGAAATAATTTCCGTTTGCATCGGTTGTAACAGTATCAAACGCATCACCGGAAAGCAAAACCGTCCAATCGGAAATCCCCGTATCTTCAGCGTCTTTAACACCGTTTCCGTTCAAATCGTTGAAAATCGTACCGCCAGCAGAACTCAATTGATAGTTTCCAAAATTTTTGTTGAACACATTTTGGCCGGAAATGATATTCACAACGTGAATTCCATTTCCCACGGGAAGCGATTGAACCCATCCTTCAAGATGTTCTTCGCTGATGGAATATGTTCCTGCATACAAAAACTGAAATAGGTAAAATCCGTTTTCATCAGTAAGCACAGAATCATCGAGAGGTCCATTGATATAAATTTTCCAACTGGTGAGTCCCACTTCACCAACGTCGTGAACGGCATTTCCGTTAACATCACGAAAGACATTGCCGCTGATGCTTCCGTACTGAAAATTTCCGAAATTTTTGTTCTGAAACGTTTGACCTGAAGATACGGAAAGATTGTACGTTCCTTCATTCGGAAATGTTTGAACAAAACCAATTGGAAGAATTTCCTGCAACGTATAATTGCCCGGAGAAACGGTTGAGAACAGATAATTTCCATTCGCATCGGTAAAAACTGAATCGTTTTTCGTTCCTGTAATTTTCACTTTCCAGTTTTGAAGTCCCGGTTCGCCAATATCTTGTGAGCCGTTACTGTTGATGTCGTGAAAAATTAATCCGCTGATTGTAGAATACTGATAGTTTCCAAAATCACGATTGGTCAAATGTTGTCCTGAAGAAATTGTTTCTGAATATGTTCCTGTTGGAGGAAATGAACGCGCCCAATTTGCAGAAACTTCTTCTGAAATAGTATAATTCCCCGGAGGAATATTGTTCATCGTATAATTTCCGGATGCATCGGTTAATGCGAAACTATTGATATTTCCGGCAATGTATATTTTCCAGTTTTGCAATCCTGTTTCACCGATGTCTTTCACACCATTGCCATTGATATCGTGAAATTTCATTCCCGAGATCGAACTGTATTCGTAGTTTCCAAAATTCTTGTCGTTGAGATTTTGTCCCGAGGTAAGAGTAATATCATACGTTCCTGGAACTGCAGGAAATGTTTGAATCCAAGACGCTGGATGTTCTTCACTCATTGTATAATTTCCCGGAGGTAATTGTTGGAACGAATACAATCCGTCCGTATCTGTTTGTGTTGTCTCGGACGAAGTTCCGGAGAGATACACTTTCCAGTTAAGCGCGCCGCTTTCTCCGTTATCTTTCACGCCGTTTCCGTTTAAGTCAATGAAAACAATTCCGTTCACGGAATTCAATTGATAGTTTCCGAAATCTTTTCCCGTAGCATTTTGTCCGGAAGTCAACGAAAGTGCATAGGTTCCTGGTGAAGTTGGTTTTGTTTGCACCCACGTAACGGGAATAATTTCACTAATAGTATAATTCCCCGGCGGAATATTCGAGAAAAAGTAATTGCCGTTTCCATCGGTTAACGTAGAATCGTTTCTTGTTCCGGAAATTTTTATTTTCCAATTCGCAAGTCCAGTTTCGCCGTTGTCTTTCGTTCCGTTTCCGTTTGCGTCGTGGAAATTAATTCCGGAAATGCTTCCAAGTTGATAATTGCCGAAATGTTTTCCTGTTACAATTTGTCCGTTACCGAGATTTACAGTATAAAAAGCAGGAGAAGTAGGAAACGATTGCACCCATCCGATTTGTTGGTCTTCACTAACAATATAAACACCAACATCTAAATTGGTAAAGGAATAATTTCCGTCTTGGTCAGTAATTGCAGAATCATTAGCGGCGCCGGAAATTCTTATTTTCCAATTTGCAAGTCCTGTTTCGTTACTATCTTTTGTACCGTTTCCGTTCAAGTCAAGAAATTTCATTCCACTGATAGAACCGCCTGTTCCAATGACAGTAAAGATTTGCGCATTGGAAGTTCCACCACCGGGAGTCGGATTGAAGACAGTGATATTGTAAGTGCTTCCAATCGTCATATCACTCGAAGGAATTGCGGCGGAAAGTTCTGTTGAACTTATAAATGTTGTAACTCTATCGGAGCCAGCCAAGCGAACGACGGAAGTTTCGACGAAGTTTGTTCCGTTCACCGTCATCGAAAATCCTAAGTCGCCGACATTTTTTGATGAAGGCGAAATACTTGTTGTTGTTGGAACAGGATTACTGATGGTGAATGCCGAACTTGTTGCCATTGTTAAACCTGTTGCGTTTGCAGTAAGTGTGTAACCAGTTCCTGCTTTGTCAATTTGAATGCCGGAAAACGAAGCGACTCCGTTTGTTGCGTTCAGTGGATTTGTTGAAGCAGAAAGAGTTCCGCTGCTTGGGTTTGTGCCGATTGCAAGTGTGATTGCATCGGTTGATGCAGTAACAGTATTTCCGCCTTCATCTTGAATAGTGAGAACCGGTTGAGTTGATAAATTTGTAGAAACAAATCCGTTGCTTGGTTGTGTTGTGAACGTAAGTTTTGTTGCGGGACCAACAGAAATGTTAAACGCATTACTGGTTGCGCTTGATAAACCGATTGCCGTTGCAAGAAGAGTGTAGCCGTTTCCTGCTTTATCAATTTTTACGCCAGAGAAATTTGCATTTCCGGAAACTGCATTCATTGGATTTGCATCAACAGAAAGTGCGCCGACACTTGGATTATTTCCAATGGCGATAGTAATTGCATTGGTGGCTGATGTAACAGTATTTCCTCCATCATCTTGTATGGAAACGACAGGTTGCACTGAAAGAGAAATTCCTCCAGTGCTGTTTCCCGGTTGTGTTGTGAACGAAAGCCGTGTTGCGGTTCCCATAACAATATCGAATGCATTGCTTGTTGCACTTGTTAAACCTGTTGCAGAGGCAAGCAACGTATAACCCGTTCCCGCTTTATCAATTTTTACTCCAGAAAATGTTGCAACACCGGAAACCGCATTGAGAGGATTTGTTGTCGCGAATAACGTTCCGCTGCCGGGATTATTTCCGATTGATAATGTGATAGAATTTGTTGCTGAAGTAATAACGTTTCCGCCTGCATCCTGAATGAGAATAACAGGTTGTACAGAGAGATTATTTCCTCCAGTACCATTACCGGGTTGTATAGAAAATGTCAGTTGAAATGGTGCACCTGCTGTAATATTAAATGCGTTGCTTGTGGCACTTGTTAAACCGAACGATGATGCAACTAACGTATATCCATTTCCAATTTTGTCAATTTTCACTCCCGAAAACATTGCGGTTCCTGAAGTTACTGCCAAAGGATTGTTATCCACGGAAAGTGTACCTGAACTTGGATTGCTTCCGATGGCAATGGTAACATCTGCAATTGCCGAAGCAACAGTATTTCCTCCTGCGTCTTGAATGACAACTTCCGGTTGTACTGATAAATTATTTCCTCCGCTGCCATCTCCCGGTTGTACACTGAAAGCAAGTTTTTCCGGAGTTCCAACGGAAATATCGAAAGGTGAACTTGTTGCAATCACTAATCCTATTGCAGAGGCAACTAACGTATATCCACTTCCCGCTTTATTAATGTTCACACCGGAGAATGTTGCAATTCCGTTGGTTGCATTCAAAGGATTTGTTGTAACAGAAAGAGTTCCACCACTTGGATTATTACCAATCGAAAGAGAAATCGAATTTGCCGCAGTTGTAACGGTGTTTCCTCCCGCATCATGAACTGTTACAACTGGTTGAGTCGAAATGTTGCTTCCGCCGGTTCCGTTTCCCGGTTCTGTTGTAAATGCAAGTTGATACGGAGTTCCGACAGTTATATTGAAAGAATTACTGGTTGCGTTTGTTAAACCGGTGGCAGTTGCAATAAGTGTATAACCGTTTCCAATTTTATCTATTTTTACTCCTGTAAAAGATGCGACTCCGTTGATAGCAGATAAAGGATTTGCATCAACTGATAAAATTCCACTTGAAGGATTATTTACAATAGCAATGGTAATTTCATTCGTTGCAGATGTTACAGTATTTCCGCCGGCATCTTGAATTGCAATAGCCGGTTGAATGGATAAATTTGTTCCTCCGGTACCGTTTCCCGGTTGTAAAGAAAAGACGAGTTTCGATGCAGCACCGGAACTGATATTAAATAACGAACTTGTCGCGCTCGCTAATCCTGCGGACGTTGCAACTAACGTATATCCATTTCCCGCTTTATCAATTTTTACACCGCTAAATGTTGCAAGTCCGTTCATTGCATTGAAGGGATTTGTGTTTGCAGAAAGAGTTCCGCCTGCTGGATTGTTTCCTATTGCTAACGAAATGCTGTTCGTTGCAGATGAAACGATATTTCCTCCGGCATCAAGGATAGAAATTATCGGTTGCACCGAAAGGTCGTTTCCTCCGGTTCCGTTTCCCGGTTGTGTTTGAAATGAAAGTTGTGTTGGCGTTCCTTCCGTGATGTTGAAAGAATTGCTTGTCGCATTGGTTAAACCGGGAGAAGATGCGACGAAAGTATAACCATTTCCTATTTTATCAACTTTTACACCAGTAAAATTTGCAACACTATTTGTTGCATTCAAAGGATTGACTGCGACAGAAAGTGTTCCGCTGCCGGGATTTGTTCCTATGGAAAGAGTGATTGCATTCGTCGCTCCCGAAACAATATTTCCCCCAATATCTTGAATGGTTACTGATGGTTGCGTAGAAAGATTACTTCCGCCTGTTCCATTTCCCGGATGTGTAGTGAATGCAAGTTTCGCTGCAGAATTAATTTGAATAGTAACTCCGCCGCTTGTTGCTATTACATTGGATGATGAAGTTGCAGTGAAGGTATGCGAACCAATGAAACCGATGAAAACCATTTTTCCCGAAAGATTGGCAACACCGTTCACAAAATCGGAAGATAAATTGAGAACATTATTTCCTCCCGAACCTAATCCGCTGACACTTCCATCATTGGGCGTATTCGTAATCGTAACATTATCCACCGATGCGTCGAACGATGTGAGTGTATTTCCAAATTGGTCTTTTGCAGTTATAGTGTTTGTTCCTGAAAAAGCGATTCCGTCAATTTGTGATGAAGAAAGTGCCATGACAAAACTTGTGAGTACATAAGGACTTCCTAACGTCCACTGAGAAAACGAAGTTACACCGGAAAGTTCAGCATATTTATTAGCAGTGTCAACAGCTCCTGTTTTTCCTTGATTCATCCAAGATGTTGTGTATTTGTAGAGGTCAAGTGTTGTTGCCGTATTTCCATTGAGTTCATTTGATAAATAATGGAGGCGCAACGTAGAAGAAAAACCGCTTCCACCCGTTGAAGAAATATCATACGAACGTTCTATTGCGTCGGGTTTTCCCGCAGGAGTTGAGCCGATGGAAATATTCATATCCATTTGCGAAGGTAACGTTCCGCCGCTGGCAAACGTGATGGAAGTGAATTGATTTCCAAAGGAGTAAGCAGTATTCGGCGAAAAAGAAGTTCTGCGAACATTTCCGGTTACATCACCAGTTCCCGAAGTTGAAGAACCGCTTCCCATCAGCAAATTATTTGCTCCCATATTTAAGTTTGTGCTCAATGCGAGAATTCCATTGACAGTGATGTTTCCGTTTGCCGTTTTCGAAGCGGTTCCGCTTGTCGTTAAGTTATTGAATACAAAACCCACAATTGTTTGCGCTCCGCCATTAAATACAATGGTGCTTCCGTTGTTGGTATATGAGTTTGAGCCGGGAGTAAATGTATTTGCAATTCCAATTGTTCCGCTTGAAGAAAGAGTTCTGTTGCCTGAATTACTGCTCGTTAAGTTGTAATAATTGAACGCAGGAATTGTTTGTGTGATGGTGCCATTAAAGTCAACGGTATTGTTCGTTGTAACGATTCCACCACTCGTAAACGTTGCGGAAACAGTAAATGATGATGCAATGCCGATTGTTCCGCTTGGAATTAATGTTACATTATTTGTCGTGCGCGCTCCGCTGATGGTAAGATTGTAATAATGAAAAGCAGGAATAGTTTGCGCGCCGCTGCCGTTAAAATCTAAAGTGGTATTATCTATATTGTACGTGTTTATTCCCGGAGAAAAAGTTCCCGCGATTCCGATTGAGGCGGGCGAAGCAAGATTTCTATTTCCGCTTGAACTGCTGGAAAGATTATAGTAGTTAAAAATCGGAATGGTTTGCGTTCCGCTGCTATTAAATTCTATCGTGCTTCCGGTATTATCATAGCCGCCGTTTCCTGGATTGAAAGTTCCGGCAACTTGAATGATTCCCGAAGAAGATAAAATACGAATTCCAATTATAGAACTCGACAAATTGTAATAACTGAACGCTGGAATGGTTTGTATTCCCGTGCTGATAAAATCAAATGTGCTTCCAGTAACCGTCCACGAATTTGAACCCGGCGTAAATGTTCCTTCGATTCCAATGGTACCATTTGCAGAACGAGAACCAGTGCTACTGCTTGTTAAATGGTAATAGTTAAACGAAGCAACGGTTTGAGAACTGCTCCCGTTGTAATCAACGGTACTGTTTGCCGTAATAAAACCTCCGGAAGTGAATGTGGCGGAATTGGTAAAACTTCCGGCAATGCCGATTGTTCCGCTTGAAGCGAGCGTTACGGAATTTGTTGTTCTTGCACCACTGATAGTGAGATGATTGTAGTTGAAAGCAGCAACTGTTTGCGCCGAAGTTCCGTTGTAATCCACTGTACTTCCCGTAATGACATACGCACCCGTTGTAAAAGTCGCCGTAGAAGAAAATGTGCCTGCAATTCCAATTGTTCCGCTGGAAGTAAATGTTACGTTGTTAGTCGTTCGCGCACCGCTGATAGTTATATTATTATAGTTGAATGCTGGAATCGTTTGCGAAGATGTACCGTTAAAATTAATGGTACTTCCTGTAACGGTATATGAGTTTGTTCCCGCAGTAAATGTTCCGGCAATACCAATTGTTCCGCTCGATGCAAGAGTGCGCGAACCACTTGAACTGCTTACTAAATATGCGTAATTCAATGCGTTAATCGTTTGTGGACTCGACGAAGAATATTCAACGGTAAGGAATTGCAGAAAACCTCCCGATAAAACAATATTTGAAATCGTGTATTGACTAAGTAAATCTGCTGGAGCAGAAGTTCTCGTAACATAGATTTTCCCAAGTCCATTCAATGTTCCTGTTCCGCTAATAATTACGGAAGCCGCCGGTGTAAATTTCGAAGCAAAATCAATATAGAAATTTCCATTCACGCTGAAATTACTACTTGCAGAAACTCCTGCGGATGAAGTGTTTGAAATCGTAAGATTGTTATACGTATATGCAGAAACTACTTGCGCGGCTGTTCCAATATAAACTACACTCAAATTCGTAAGCGTTTTGTTAGAAATTGAATATTGTGAACTGAAATTATTTGAACCATTAGTAATGCGTGTTACTTTCACTGTACCATTTCCAGAAAGCGTACCGCTTCCGTTCAATATCACTAACGAATCAGGCGTAACAGAAGCATTTGACGAAACACTTAACGTTCCCGAAGAACTGAAATTTTTATTTACGGTAAATCCGCTTGTATTACTAATAGTAATATTGTTAAATGAAGTAGTAGCAGATGTTGTTCCTCCAAAAGTTGTCGCTGCTGGAGTTCCAGGCGTATTAAAAATGATAGTGCTTGAAGTACTATACGAAAACGGAGTTCCAGCAGACGAATTATTCGTCCAGTTTCCATAAAAATTATGCGTGCGAGAAGTTCCTCCGTTAAATGTCGCAGAACCGCTTATTGTAAAATTTCCATTGACAGTTAAATTTCCGCCGGCAGTTTTTGTTCCCGATGAACTCAACGTTAAATTTCCATACGAAGGAGTTGAAGAAATCGTTTGTGAACCAGCGAGAATATAATTGACCGTGCTGGTAGTATTGAGTGAATATGTACCAAATCCCGTAGGAAAAGAAGGGTCAACATTGAGTGTTGAAGAAGCGTTCATCGTCATTGTTTTTCCGCTGTTTCCCGTAATCGTAAATGTATTTAAGTTAAAAACCGCATTATTAGCAAGGATGAAATTTCCTGTTATATCGGAAGAAGTGAGACTTCGGGTTAAATTTACTCCAACAGTATTTGAAACGAGTAAATGAAAATAATCATGATCCTGGTCTGTTGAAAGTGTTTGAGTTGATGTGCCGTTAAAATCAAATACACAATTTGTTCCTGGAGAAATAGAACCTGTACCGGTCATCGGCGAAGGCGCAGATAAATGTATCGTATCTAAACTACTGAAGTTTATTGTTAACGTATTTCCATTATCATTAATTGCATACAAAAACCAATTACCGTTACCGTCCCATATTGAACTGTTTTCGCATCGGACAGTAACAGTGTTGGCAATAAATGTTCCGTTATTTACAAAATCTGTTCCACTTCCTTTTCCAATTCGCAGATTATATACTCCACCACCGACAAGTGTTGCACCGGAATTGATAGTAACACTTCCTAATTTTGCAGTTGTAGCATTAATAACTACGCTATTACCGGTAGTAGTTGCTATTATTACATTATCGTTATCAACTGGAATAACACCGCCTTGCCAAGTTGATGCGGAGTTCCAATTTCCACCTGTAGTTGTACTACTGACAATTGCGGATAATAGTTTTGAAGAATAAATGAATATGAGAAAAGAAATGAAGATAAACTTCGGTAGCGGTTTCATATTGATATGTATTTTGATTTTGTGAGAATAAAATAATTTTCTGTTGAAAGATTCGTTTCAGGGAATAATGCGATAGAGATTTAAATCACAATTATTTGTGCTGAAAAAACATCACACCGATTTTTTTTTAAATCGCTTCATGTTACTGCTGTGTATGTTTCACACTGGAAACAGAATACTAGATTTGTTCAAAGGGAGTTGTTGTTGCGGCGGAAGCGAAACCAAACCGAATACTTTTTCTAAACCGGATTTAAAAGAAGATTTTACGATAAAACCATCGGCGCGAACTTCTTCGGCTTGCATTCGATAAACGGGATTATCGTACACGGTAACAAGAATTACTTTTGTAGAAGGATGGCGCTGTTTTAAAATACACGTTGCTTCTAATCCGTTGCGTTTCGGCATTGCGATATCCATAAGCACAATATCCGGAAGAAGAAGGTCTGTTTGCTGCAATGCTTCAACGCCATCTGTTGCTTCGCCTACAATATTGATTTGAGAAAAACGTCCCAAAAAATCACGAACAATTTTTCGCGATTCTTTATGGTCATCAACGATTAATACTTTTATTTGTTCCATTTTGTAATTACAGAGATTGGCGAAAATTTCTGTAGAAAAATACAAGTATAGTTTTTTTTGCAAGCGAACTCAATGACCGTATTTTTAAAATTACGGTAAAGAATTTTTTTTAAAAAACTACGGTTTTCACCGTAAAGCGTTATTCGTTGTTTTTGAAAAAATTATGTTGAACTTTTTTCGTTTCAACGTATCCTTTTTCTATTGCATAATGAACAAGTGATGCTACGTCGTGAATGTCAAGTTTGTGCATCAAATTTGTACGGTGAGTATCAACTGTTCGTGGACTGATAAATAATCGTTGTCCGATTTCTTGATTTGTTAATCCTTCTGCAATGAGCGGGAGAATTTCTTTTTCGCGTTTTGTCAACGGAACTGTATCTTTAATCGGTTTGACTTCTCTTGCGGTAGTTTTTCGTAAATATCCTTCGAGCATTTTTTCGGAAATTTTCGGACTAAAAAACTTTTCTCCTTTTACTGCTGCGCGAATTGCTTGAGAAAGTTCTTCTTTCCCGGCGCTCTTCAGAACATAACCGTTTGCTCCGCATTTGAATATTTGATAAAGGGCGGTTCTAAAAATAGGATAGAAAAAAGGAAAAAATTTCATATCATTACAAAACGCTCACAATCACAACTACAACACAGAGTTCAACCATGTCATCAACCAAAACCCCCGCCCGCGGATTCTT
>Ga0233425_10001899_pt1 | contig 43978 bp, 25 predicted proteins | sample Watercolumn_Towu_2_FD_181712 | JGI IMG/M metagenome (GOLD analysis project Ga0233425, IMG submission 181712) | Freshwater microbial communities from Lake Towuti, South Sulawesi, Indonesia - Watercolumn_Towuti2014_140_MG | ecosystem: Environmental > Aquatic > Freshwater > Lake | place...
GTCCCGAAACATCGGCGAGCACAATGGCCAGCCGCTGCTGCGACAAGGGAATGAAATCGTAGAAATCCCCGCTGCAGTCCTCGGCGGGAAAACAAGCTCCGCCGATGTCGAACCCGGGCAGCACGGGAGCCGCGGCCGGCAACAAGTGCTGCTGCACCTGATGAGCGGCCTCGATGCCCTTCCGGAGCTTGCGCTCGTGGGTCACATCCACGGCGACACCGATCGTGCCGATCACCTCGCCGTTGGCACGGCGCAGCGGCTCGAGGTGTGCATGATACCAGCGGTCCGCCCAATACAATTCGCCGGAGATGGACTCCCCGGCCAAGGCACGTACGTGCATTTCCACGTTGCGCCGGGCATGGGCGTCGGTACGCGACAACTCGCGCACATTGCTCCCCACCACCTCGTACGTGGCTGGGACCGCCGACGGCAAGCGGCGGCCGCGCCACGAGGTAACCCGAAACTCCGCGTCCGTGGTCCAGAGCAGCGCCGGCAACTGCTCCGCCAAGAGGTTCAACCGGTATTCGCTGGCCTCCAGTTCGGCTGCCAATCGCCGCCGCGCAGCCACCTGCTGCACTACCCGCGGCAGTACCTCGTACTGCGCGGGCGTCTTGATCAGGAAGTCCTCGGCCCCCAGATCCAGGGCCTGCAGAGCGGTCGTCCCGTGGCCTCCGTCAGCGAAAACGATGACGGGCGTGCCGGACAGATGACCCCGCAGTTGCGCTAACGCGTCGAGTCCGGGCTGGCCTGGCAGGGATAAATCCAACAGCACCACGTCGAATTGCTCGTCGATCAACCTGGCCAGTGCGTCTGTGAGTCGTAGCGACCGACTGACGAGACATGCGGTCGGGCCGTTTCCGGCAAGCGTTTCTTGCACGTACGCCGCATCACCGTCATCGTCTTCAATCAGCAAGACACGAGTTGGAGGTCTATCGTGACATGCCATTGCTATGGTGTTGGACGCGACAAGGACATCCGGTACCCACCAGCATCATGGCAAATTAAACGGAGAATTCAAGCTTCAACTGTTGCAGATTGTCTTGTGCGGGGCCGCGCTTCGCGCGATATTGGGTCGCAGGCCAGCCGCGGGCCGTTGTCCGAATAGTCCACCAGCAGAGGTTTCCATGACCGACAAGACCATCGACATCCGGGTCGGACACAGCCCCGATCCCGACGATGCGTTCATGTTCTATGCACTGGCCCAAGACAAGATCAACACCGGAAGCTATCGGTTCCGCCACGAACTGGTGGACATCGAGACTCTGAACCGCCGCGCCTTTCAAGCGGAACTGGAACTCACCGCGCTCAGCCTCCATGCGTATGCCCACCTCAGCGATCTCTATCTGCTCTGTTCGTGCGGAGCCAGCATGGGAGACGGTTACGGCCCGATGGTGGTAACCCGGGATTCGTGCGGGGTAGCTGCCTTGCGCCAGCGGACCATTGCCGTGCCGGGTACCCTGACGACTGCCTATCTGGCCCTGCGCTTGTGCCTGGGCTGCGACTTCCCGTACGTCGTGGTGCCCTTCGATCACATATTGGACGCGACTGCCGCGGGGCAATTCCAAGGTCAGCCTGTGGAGGCCGGGCTCATCATTCACGAAGGGCAACTGACGTACCAGCAGCAGCAACTGACGCGCGTGGTTGATCTGGGGGCGTGGTGGTTGAAGGAGACGGGACTGCCGCTACCGCTGGGCGCGAATGGAATCCGCAGGGATCTGGGGACCACCGTGATCTGCGACGTCAATCGACTGTTGCGGCAGAGCATACAGTACGGATTGGAACACCGGGCGGAGGCGCTGGCGTACGCCCTGGGCTTCGGCCGCGATCTTGATTCACGGCAAGCCGACGAGTTTGTGGGAATGTATGTCAACGACTGGACGCTGGACTTCGGCCAGCGCGGTCGCGAGGCAGTGCGCCTGTTGCTGGACCGCGCACACCAGGCCCGCCTTGTACCGCGGCTGGTGCTGCCGGAGTTCGTAACCTGACTCGGACCACGAGCCGCGCGAGGACCACTATGCCGCAGCAGTGGCTGCAGGAACTGGATCAAGCACTGGACGACCAGTTCGCCCGGATTGTCGAGGTGCGCCGCTGGTTGCACGCGCACCCCGAACCGTCGGGGCACGAGTTTCACACCAGTCGCTACCTCGCGCAGTTGCTCGCCCATGATGGCTTCAGTTTGCGGCAAGGCCCCCAGGGACGCGGTCTGATTTGCGAGGGTGGAGGGGGGCAGCAGTTGACTCCTCTTGCTTTGCGGGCCGACATCGACGGACTGCGAATTCACGATGGCAAACAGGTCTCCTATTGCAGCCAGAATCCGGGGGTGATGCATGCCTGCGGCCACGACGCGCATGCGGCGATTGTCTACGGGACCATGTCCGCGCTGCGCGCCCTGGAAGCCCGGCACTGCCTGCCTTGGCCGATCCGCTATCGTGTGATCTTCCAGCCGGCTGAGGAGACCTGCGAAGGAGCGCAACAGATGATCGCGGCCGGCGCGCTGCAGGATGTGTCGGCCATCCTGGCCCTGCATGTCGATCCAACGCTGCGCGTCGGTCAGATTGGCTTGCGCCGCGGAGTACTCACGGCCAACTGCGACGAGATGTGGATCACCATCCGCGGCCGCGGTGGCCATGCGGCTCGGCCCCACGAGGCCAGTGATCCGATCGCGGCGGCCGCCCAACTGATCAACGCGCTGTATCTGCACATTCCCCGCGTCACGGACAGCCAGGAGGCTGTGGTCGTGACCATCGGGCAGATGCAAGGTGGCGACAACGCGAATGTCATTCCCGAGGAAGCGCAGCTCCGCGGCACGATCCGGACCCTGGACCGCACGGTGCGCGGGACCACCATTGACCACGTGCGCCGCCTCGCCTACGGAGTCGGCGAAACCACATTGACCAAGATCCAGGTGGACTTCCGCTTGGGCAGCCACTCCGTGTGCAACGACTCGCGGATGATCGATGTGTTGCACTGGTCAGGCGTGAGCGCCCTGGGAACCGGCGCCATTCACGAGATCAGCCGGCCGAGCATGGGCAGCGAGGACTTTGCCTATTACCTCGAGCAGGTACCGGGCGCCCTCATGCGGCTCGGTTCCGCGTCCGCCGACAGGGGGACGGCGGCGCTGCACACACCGTACTTCGACGTGGATGAAGCGGCGCTGCGCGTGGGAGCGCGAGTGCTGGCCCGGGCGGTGGTCCGGTGGTTCGACCCGGAATTCCAACAAACCGCGAATGCTCCGGCCGGCAGCGTGGTGCCGGGCTCCACGGGTGGAAGCACGACATGACGAAACTGCATTTCAACAGCAACAACGAACCGACACTCGGCATCGAGATCGAAGTGTCGCTGGTCGATCGGGAGACCCTGGCGCTGGCCAACTCCATTGCCGAAGTCCTGCGGCATCTGTCCGACGGAGCGGGGGAGTGCTTCAAAGTAGAATTGATGCAGAGCCAGCTGGAAATCATCACCGGGGTGTGCCGTACGGTGGCGGAAGCGGAAAGCGACCTGCGCGCGAAGCTGACGCGTGTGGAGCAGGTCACGGACCAGCTGGGGCTCGGCTTGTTCTGGGCCGGTGCCCATCCGTTTTCGCTGTGGCGCGATCAGAAGGTCACGCCGAACGACCGCTACGAAAGCCTGGTCGGCTTGCTGCAGGAAATGGCACGGCGGCTGGTGACGTGCGGCCTGCACGTGCACGTGGGCGTTGATTCGGGCGACAAGGCAGTCATGATCTGCGATCGCATTCTGCAGCATCTGCCCACGTTGCTGGCGCTCAGCTGCAGCAGCCCCTTCTGGGAGAGTCGCACCACGGGCATGGCCTCTTCCCGCATCAAAGTGCTCGAGGGACTCCCCACCGCAGGCTTGCCGCCGCTGATGCGGAATTGGAGCGAGTACGTCTGGTTGGTGAATCACATGGTGAACACGGGGTTCATCAACACCGTGCGGGAGATCTGGTGGGACGTCCGTCCCCACTACGGTTTTGGCACCGTGGAGGTCCGGATGTGCGACATGCCGGGAAGCCTGGATGACGTCCTGGCCATTGCGGCGCTGACCCAGTGCCTGGTCGTGGCGCTCTCCGCGGAAATCGACGAGGGTACTTACCAATACGATTGCCACCCGATGCTCGTCCAGCAGAACAAGTGGCGTGCCTGCCGATTCGGGACGCGCGCACGGCTCGTCAACCCGTACACGCACAACGTGCAATCGCTTGGGCAAATCGTGGGCACCTTGATCGAGCGGCTTCAGCCCTGCGCCGAACGGCTGGGTTGCGAGCGGGAACTCCAACGCAATCAGCAAATCGCCGACACTCCGAGCTGGGCAGACCGCCAGCTGCACATTCTGACGGAAACCGGGGATCGCCGAGAGATCGTGCGGCGCATGATGCGGGAGTCGCGAGTTTCTCCCACCGGGTAAGCGTTCTCGGTTAGGTGAAGAGACGGGGATCGGCCCATGTTTTCGGACCATAGCGAGTCCTGGCGGCCAACCGTCAACGCCGAAAAACGCGCCAATCCCCGCCGACCCGTGAACGCGCACTCCTGCGGGCGGCTATGGACGGACCCACGAATCAAGCGATTACGAGACGCCCAGCGAACTGAAGTAGTCGGGTTCGTTCCCGGGCTTCCATTTGATGTTGCAGCCGATGCTCGGCCGCTGCAGCGCCGACACGGGTCTTCCCTGCAACACCGCATCGACCGCGGCCCGGAGATCCTCGCCCGTGACAGGCTTGTTGGACCCGGGGCGGCTGGAATCGAATTGGCCCCGATAGACCAACCGCCGGTCGCCGTCGAATAGGAAGAAGTCCGGAGTGCAGGCCGCACGATAGGCCTTGGCAACGGCCTGTTGTTCATCGAGCAGGTACGGAAACGCGTACCCGCGTGTTTGAGCCTCTTGCACCATCAGGTCCGGGGCGTCCGCGGGATAGGCCGCCACGTCATTCGAGTTGATGGCCGCGAGGGCAAGTCCCCGGGGTTGGTACTCGCGGGCAAACCGGGCAATGTCTGCAGCCAGGTGCTTCACAAACGGACAGTGGTTGCAGAGAAACATGACCAGCAACGCGGGGGCGCCGGCGAAATCGGTGTCGGAGACCGTCCGCCCGTCCACATTCCACAACGCAAAGCCGGGTGCCTTGGTGCCGAGAGGCAACATCGTACTTGCCGTTTTGACCATGCCTGGCATCTCCCTTTCTTCCAGCCCGAACCATCTGGGGATGAAATCGTGAGCAGCACACCGTACGTGATCAGTAATGGGAAATTGTAGTCGTTGGTCAGCCGTCCTGCACCGGCTGTGCTTGGAGCCAGGGCGGAGCAAGCAGTTTCTGGTTGGGAGTCCGGGGAACCCGTGCTAGAATCACCCGCGGAAAAAGTCGTCCGGCGTCCTGCCGGGGCCTGCGAGGCGGACAGGGTCGAGAAGCCTGTGCCCGGAGCACAGGAGGCGTAGGTTCCTCTGATCGCGCGAGATTCCGCGGGATGTGCCTGGGTGGCACGCTGCCATGAATTCATCGGACTTTTATGACCCGTATGCCTTGCCGGGTGACGCGATCCGGGAACCGCCGCAGAGTCTCTGGCAGGCTCTCCGTAACATCGGTCCGGGGATCATTCTGGCAGGCAGTATCGTCGGTTCCGGGGAATTGATCCTGACCACCAAATTTGGAGCGCAATACGGCTACGCGTTTCTGTGGTTGATACTCTTCAGCTGCGTGATCAAGGTTTTCGTGCAGATTGAATTGGGGCGGTATGCAATCTCGTCGGGCAAACCAACGCTGGGCGCCATTGATGAACTGCCCGGTCCGCGGGCCGGAGCCCACGTGCTGGTCTGGTGGTGGCTGGTCATGATGCTCACCACATTCACGCAGATCGGTGGCATGGCGGGTGGCGTCGGTCAAGCCATGGACTTGGCGCTGCCGGGAGTCGCGAAGTTTGTTGTCGGCGCTGTCGAACCTGTCTTCCCCGCCTTGGCTGACGTCGTCCGGCAACGTCCGGATTATTTTTGGGCCGTCATCACCTGCTTGTCAGCGGTCGTCCTGCTGGTCAGCGGCGGGTATCGGCGCGTGGAGCAGCTTTCCACGTATCTGGTGGCCGGCGTGACGTTCTTGACGGTGCTTTCGGTGGCGGTGTTGCCGGCCACGCCCTATGCCATCCGGTACGCGGAAGTGGTCCGCGGTTTTCAGTTCCTGGTTCCGGCGGCCGGCGTCGCCGTCGCCTTCGGCGTGTTCGGGATCACGGGCGTGGGGGCCACGGAGCTGTATGCGTATCCGTATTGGTGTCTCGAGAAAGGCTATGCCCGCTTTGCCGGGCCGCGCGACGATTCCGCGGAGTGGCTGCGCCGCGCGCGCGGTTGGATCCGCGTCATGCAACTGGATGCCTGGTGTAGCATGATTGTGTTCACGTTGGCCACGGTATCGTTCTATTTCATGGGCGCCGCCGTGCTGCATCCGCAGGGCCTGATCCCGGACGACAAGGACATGGTCTTGACGCTGTCGCAGATGTACGCCCAGCCTTTCGGGCTCTGGACGCAAATCGTGTTTCTGTTGGGAGCGGCCGCCGTGCTCTACAAGACGCTGTACGTGGCGTGTGCCGGGCATTCACGACTGACTGCGGACTTCTTCAGTCTGGCGCGGCTCGTGCGATTCACGACGGCGGCGGACCGCGCACGTTGGGTCCGGATTCTCTGTGTCTTCTATCCGCTGTTGGCTCTGACGCTGTTTCTGTTCCTGCAGAACCCCGTGAAGATGGTGGTAATTGGCGCGGTAGCGCAAGCGGCCACGTTGCCCGTCATCGGCGCCCTCACCGTCTATTTCCGGTATCGGGGAACGGACCGCCGCCTGGCACCGTCCCGGCTGTCCGACCTGTGCCTGTGGATAGCGTTGGTCTCGATCAGCTGCGTCGCGCTGTATGCCGTCGTTTCGCAACTAAGCAAGCTCTGATCCGGGTGTCGGACGCTACGATTGGTCTTGCGGTACCTTGGCCGAGGAGGCGAAGTTCGTGAACTGGCTCCTGTGTTTTGTCTGCATTGGTCAGACTGCCGCGTCTGCCGATTCCCCGCGCGTGACGCCCGTCGTCAAAGCGATCCAACAGGTGGAAGCGTCCGTGGTGGCCGTCTTCAGCCAAGAGAAAGACGGACGCCTGAGCAGCGGCAGCGGGTCGGTGATTCACGAGGACGGGTTCATCCTCACGGCGGATCATGTCGTGCGCGATTTGCCGGGCGTCGTGTTGCTCAAAGGAGAGTTGCCGCAACGCTATCGCCTTGTCGGGCGGTTGCCCGAGAAGGACCTGGCTGTGATCCAAGTGACGCGGCCCCGGAAGCTCACGCCCATCCCGTTAGGACGCAGCGATGACCTGCTGACGGGTGAGCCGATTCTCGTCGGGGGCAATCCCGGCGGCCGCGGAATTGTCTTCACCTCCGGAATCGTCAGTTCACCCTCATTCATGGTCGATGCCCCGAGTGCGCTGGTGATGTCTCAGTTCCGCAACGATGTTCGAGACCGATACATTCAATTCGACGCCGCCAGCAATCAGGGCAATTCCGGCGGGCCATTGGTCAGTATCGAAAGCCGCCAGATCGGAGTCGTGAGCAGGAAGGCGATTGAACAGGAGAACATCAGTTTCGCAATCCCGATCGACCGCGTCCGCCGGTACTTCGCCACCATCATCTCTCCGGAGGAACGTGGCGGGTTCCTGGTAGGGCTCGAACTGAACGCGCTGGCCGATGCCGCGCTGATCACCGCAGTGAAACCGGATTCTCCCGCAGCCAGCGCTGGGCTGAAGTCCGGCGACATACTGGTGGAAGCAGACGGCAAGCCGTTGCGGCACGTCGTCGATTGGTCTCTGCTCTTGGCCTTTCGAAAGCCGGGGGACGAACTCACGATCGCGTTTGAACGCGACGGCGAGCGGCGGACGAGCCACTTGGTTCTTGGCGATTATCCTCTGGACAAACCCAGTGCTAAGGAGGGCAAGATCCCCGGCCTGCAGTGCGCGATGTATCACGGCAACTTCGAACGGCTGCCGGACTTCTCGGCGTTGAGCCCCGTCAGGGAGGCGGTGACCACCGAGATTCAAGCGGAGCCGTTTCCGGAGGATCGCAAAGACGACTATGCTCTCTTATTCCGTGGATTCCTCGACATCCCGCGAACGGGAGTCTATCGGCTCGTCCTAGCATCGGATGACGGCGGCCGTCTGTTTCTGCACGACCGGCTGCTCATCGATAACGACGGCCTGCATCCAGCTCAGGAAGCTGGATCGCTCGTCCGGTTGGCGCAAGGCCTTCACCCGGTCCGCATTGAGTACTTCGAGGCGTCTGGAGATGCCAAACTGGAGCTGCGAATCGAGGGAGAAGACCTGCCCAATCAGCCGGTCCCCGCAACCTCACTCTACCACGAATAGCGCGGCGGTCATGCCCGACTTCATAACCGGTGGTACAACGCTCTAAATCCACGGGAACCGCTCGAAACGGCTCCACGCCGGTGTGCCGCCCAAGAACCGGTTAAAGCGATTGACCAGCCTGTCGGTGCCTTCGCCCCCGTCCGCCGTGAGAGTCGCGTCGAAGCGGCTCGTCGTGAGCACCAATTCGTCATTGCCCGCACCCAGGTTGATCGAGACTGCGGAGCGGAACCGCGAGGCAGAGACGACCACCGCATCCTTAGCGCTGTCGCTGCCCGTGTCGATGCTGGTGGCGCCCATCACCTCGACCGCGGAAATCGTGACGACATCCTTGCCGGCATCCGTATTCACGGCCAATGCCTGATGGAAATCACAAAAACTCAGGTATACGCCGTCCTTGCCGGCACCCGTGTCGATGTTCGCGGCCCCTTTGACGGTCACGACATTCAACAGCACCTGGTCATCCCCGCCGCCGGTGCTGATATCCAACGTCTCGCCGATTTCGGCATAGGCCGCATTGAATACGTCCCTACCCCCGTTGGCGCCCATGTCGATCGAGACCCGGCCGCTAATGTTCGCGTCCAGCAGGTTCAGCACATCGTTCCCTTGCCCTAAGTCGATGACAAGATTGCTGATGTTGCTGGCCGTGAACGGGGCAGTCCCTCCGTTGATGGTTGTGGTGCGGTCGGAGCGGGAAACCACGTATTGCCCTGGGGTCTCCGTGCCGCGAACGACGACCGCGTTGGCCGCCGCGTCGCCCGTAATGAGCAGGTCCTCACCATCCACCGTCACGGTCACATCGCCTGCCAGCAGCAGTCGCGATTCCAGCGCGTCGAACCGCAATTCCCGGCGACGCGGTCGCGCCGGCTTTCTACCTCTCGTGCCTGCCAACTTCTTCGTCCAACCGATCATGGGAATCCTCCTTTGACTTTCGAGGCAGTGTCTGCTAGTCGATCAGCTCATTGTACGGTGAAATTCCGCGTCGAGGCTACGGCAGTTGGGGCTTCACACGCGTTACACCGTCGTGCTCCACGGGATACACCGCCTGGTGCCGCTCCAGCGCGGCGATGAGTTCCCGCATCATGCGCTGCAGTTCCTGGGGCTCCGTCGCCGCCAAATTCTGTTGTTCAAACGGGTCGTCAGAGAGATTAAAGAGTTGATAGTGCGAATTGTCAGACACGGATGAAGGAAAGTAGTGATACACAACCTTCCAGGGTCCTGAGCGGTAGCACGTGAAGTAGTCCGTGCGATGCGGTGCATGAGGATAGTGCATCAGGAACTGCTCGCTGCGGCTCCCGTCGGGGCGGCCGCATAGCAGAGTGTCCAACCCCGCACCGTCGACAGGATGATCTGCCGGTGGTTCGACGCCGCTCAGGGTGAGGATGGTGGGAAACAGGTCGTGGACAGCGGCCTGCTGACTCTGAATTGCGCCGGCGGCAATGGGCAGTCGCTGCTGGTGCGGATTGGCCTGGTTGGCTTCCGCCCAGGCCGCGATGAACGGGACGCGCATCCCGCCTTCGAAGTGCGAGCCCTTTCTCCCGCGGAGAGGCGCCGCGCAAGCAACCTCATGCTGGTGACCCAACGGCGCGTCGGAACCGTTGTCACCGAGGAGGAACAGGATCGTATTCTCCGCGACGCCCAATGCGGACAAGTGATCCAGAACGTCGCCCAGCGACTTGTCCATGCCTTCGATCAGCGTGGCAAAGGCCTGAGCCGGGAGCGGCTTGCCGGATTCCCGATAGTGTTCGGCAAACCGCGGGTCGCTCTGGAACGGAGCATGCACCGCGTAATGCGCCAGATAGAGAAAGAACGGCTGTTCCGTTCGCACCGCATCGGCCACATGCTTCTTGGCTTCGATTGTCAGCGCGTCGGTCAGAAACGTCGGCGATCCGAAATACTTATCGAGATGCGGCACGGCGTTGCCGGACCGCTTCGAACCATGGCCGTAATTCTCCTGCCCGTAGTAACTACCGGGCGCGCCGATGGAAGCGCCACCCACGTTGACATCAAAGCCCAGATTCCGCGGTTCCGCCCCTTCCGAATCGCGCGGGCCGAAATGACCCTTCCCGACGTGGATGGTGCGGTAGCCCTGCGCCCGCAGGAGACCGGCCAGCGTCACGTCTCCTTTCTTGAGGCCGCGCCAGTTCCAATCCGGAGGGCCGCTGGCGCCCCGGTTGTCCTGATCGGGATTGATCCAATTGGTTGTCCGGTGACGCGCGGCATTCTGCCCCGTCATGATCGAGATGCGCGTGGGCGAACAGACACTCATCGCGCAGAAGTTATTGAAGCGAATCCCGCGCGCGGCAAGCCGTTCCATGTTCGGAGTGCGGTAGTAGTCGTTGAGCGGATAGCGCTGCGGGCGACCGGTCGCATCCGTGAGGAAGGGGACCGAGGTGTCCATCACTCCCATGTCATCGACGAGGAAGACCACGATATTGGGCCGCTGAGGAGCGGCGACCGCTGCTTGTGCCAGAACAGCGCACGAAACGGCAAGTGTCATCGTTGTGCCAGGACGCGTCATGGTGAGCTTCCCCGAATTCTTCGATGAGCAGTTCGATGTCGTTCGTTTCTTGTCAGGGGCCAGTCGAGTCGTCGCTTAAATTCAGCATGGCCGCTCGGGCATTCGCTGTCACCTGAGCCGGGTCCTTGCAGCCAGGAATCACCGCGCTGACCAGCGGGTTCTTCAAGCACCAGGCCAGCGCCCATTGCGACAGCGGGATGCCGGACGGCACTTCGCGTTGGCGCACCGTCTCCACTTCCGCTACCCATCTGCGCACCATCTCCGGTTCGAACGTCGCCCGCACGTCGTTGGCCGGGAAAACGAAGTCGACCGAGTACTTGGCGGCCAGATAACCGCTGGCCAACGGCACGCGCGCCAACAACCCCAGGTCGTCGCGTTTCACAAAGGGAAAGAAATCCTGCTCGGCGCGTCGTTCCAGGCGGTTGTAGACCACCTGCAGCGCTTCCGCTCCCACCTGCAGCGCCTCGCGTGCCTGGAGATCTCCGGCCTTGCTGGATACGGAAATACCAAGATGTTGGATCTTACCGGCCTGCCGTTCGCGGTCGAGCATCGCCCAGAGATCACTGTTCTGAAAGGCGGCGTCGTTTCCGGAATGGAACTGGTACAGGTCGACGGTTTCCCCACGCAATGCTCGCAGCGAAGCTGCCAGTTGTGCCTGGACCTCTTGTGGCTGCAGGCAGGAAGTGCGGTCCAGAAACCCGTGGAACTGGTGCCCAAATTTCGTGGCCACGATCCAGTCGCTGCGATTGCGGCGCGACAGATAGTCGCCAATCAGGGACTCGGAGAGGTGGTCCCCGTAACACTCAGCCGTGTCGATCAGATTGATGCCGCATTCCGCCGCCCGGTCCAGAATCTCATCCACTTCACTCTGGCGGTAGACACGTCCCCACTCCCCGCCGAATTGCCACGTGCCAACGCCAATCACGGACACCTGCAACTCCGTGCGGCCCAATCGACGATACCTCATCACATGTCTTCCCCTTAGCGTCTCTGCGTGAGCCGCTGTCGAACGAAATCCGCTCGCTCATCGCCCGGGCAGTTGTTTCTCGATCTCGGCCGCGACTTTCTCGGCCAGATAACGAGAACCCTCCGGTGAGAAATGCACATTGGCCGGCAGTTGGATGTCTGGCAGTTTCGCGCGGGCATGGCTGCACAGGTCGTTGATTTCGACCCTGGCCTCGCGCATGACGCGCGCGGCGGCCTCGTTGTAGCGGACTTCATCCGCCGCGACTCGACCCTGTGATCCCGCCGGCACAGGCGTTGTCGAGCACCAGATCAGCTTGGCTCCCGTGGCCTGCAATTGCTTCACCAGTTCGCGCAAGTTTTTTTCGTATTCCTGCAGCGGAACCTGCTGCCGGCTCGTGGGCAACTTGGGGTCGGCCAGGGCGTCGTTCTCGGCACTGATATACTTCAAGTCGTGCAGGCCCCAATTGAAATGGATGACGTCCCAGGGAGAATCGCCCAACCAGCTCCGGAGATTCTTCAAACCGTTGGTAGTGGGGCCGGCATTCCCCGCATTGCGATGGACATTGGCCTTGTCTTTAAGCAGTTGCTGGACGGCGACGGTGTACCCGATGGAGATCGAGTCGCCGATCAAGAGCACGCGCGGCAGGCCCGGCCGATCTTCAACTTTGGCGAACGCCTCATCGGCCTTTCGCTTCTTTCCCGCGGTCTTCGCAGGTTTATCCGATTCAGCAGCAGTGACCAATGCCGTAATCGCGACAGCGGCCACACACGACCACAGGTTAGCTCTCATCGTGGCAATCTCCGGTTTGCTGGCAACGCGAACGCAAGCGCAAGCAGTTCACGTTTCCCATTGTGGGTGAGAAGCGACGGCACATCAATGTGAGGTATCCGCCGATCCCCGTTTCTTCATCGATCCGTCAACGCTGACTCCTGTGGTGCAATCAAAACCACGGTGACTTGCTTCTGCCTCGGCAAACGGCGAGGTACCATGGCTCCTGGAATCGTTACCAGGCGCTGAACGGCGGGCAGCATGCGAACGGCGGGAGTTGACTGTTTATGGAACGAGTGAAGATCAGCATTTGGATCGGATGTTTGGCGTTGGGAAGTGCGGCTCAGGCTGCAGAGCCTTTGCACGATGTCACTATTGATGACTACTTCAGTCTGGCGTCGGTGCCGCAGTTCGCGGTCAGTCCGGATGGAGTCTGCGTCGTCTATTGCGACGCTCGGTGGCAAGCATCGACGGACGATCGCCAGACGGACCTCTGGATCGTATCGACCGGCAATGTGCCGCAGCCTCGCCGCCTGACATTCGATCGCGCCAACGACCGCGACCCCCGCTGGTCAGCCGACGGCAAATCGATCTACTTCCTGGGCAACCGCAAGCGTGGAGCCGAGACCAAGCCACCCTACGATGGCACGACGCAGGTGTGGCAGTTGCCGGTGGAGGGTGGGGAGCCGCGGGCCGTGACGCGGGTGGAGCAGGGGGTGGCCGGCTACGATCTCGCGCAGCACGACCAGCTGTTCTACTCGGTGGACAAGGACGCTTCCGACGACGACGAATTCGCCAAGCAGCGCGCGCGGTATCCGGGACTTGAGTACGGGGCGGGGAAACACAAGGTCTCGGAGATCTGGCGTCTCGATCTGTTGACGTGGCGCGCCGAGAAAATCGTGAGTGAGCAGCGGTATGTCCGCGAATTCGCCGTGACGAGTGACGGCCAGCGCGTCGCGATGGTTTCCGCCGCCAACGACAGCGTATTGAAGTCCGAGGGTGAGTCCCGCGTCGATGTCTGGGAAGCAGGGAAGATCGTCACTCCCCCCACGGATCCATACCGGGGTAAAGCTGCCTCGCCTCACGCCTGGCTCGAGTCCCTGGCCTGGTCGGCCGACGGGCAGCAGTTTGCGTTCTGCGCGATCTTCGATGCCTATCCCGCGGAGATCGTGCTGTGTCGCCTTCTGTCCGGCAACTGGCAGACGGAGTTGCTGAAGCGCCCACCGAGCGTGCACGTGCGAGGATACGGTTCACCGCTGAAGTGGCATCCGGCCGGTCAGGTCTTTTTCCTGGCCGAAATCAACGGTAGGACGACCGTGGCTCCGGGTGACTTCGGTGTGTTGGAGTCCCTGCCGCAGCAGGCAGGGTCGAACCGCGTGGCCTACGGTTTCGACTTCGATCGCACGGGCAATGCGGGCGTGTTCGCCTTCGGCAGCGCGGATCGGTTTGTGGATCTGTATTGGAGCGAATGGCAGCCGGGAGCTTCACTTCGTCAATTGACGAATCTCAATCCGCAAACGACGTCGTGGAAGTTGCCCAAGGTCAGCCACATCATGTGGAAAGGGGCGGGCGGTGCGAACGTTGGTGGCGTGCTGGAACTGCCCCCGCAATACCAACCGGGCACCCGCCTGCCGCTGGTAATCGGAATTCACGGCGGGCCGACGACTTCCGTGAGAGCCGCGGCGGAATTCGATCCCTATCTGGGAAGAGTGTGGCTCCCGGCGCGCGGGTATGCAGTGCTCTGTCCCAACTACCGCGGTTCGACGGGCTACGGCGATCGCTTCACGACCGAACTGATCGGCCGAGAGAACGAGATCGACGTGGCTGATATTGTGGCCGGCGTTCAGTTCCTTGTAGCTCAAGGAGTTGCCGATGCCGCGGCCGTTGGTGTGATGGGTTGGAGCAACGGCGGTTATCTGACGAATTGTCTTCTCACGCGGCGAGAGTTGCCGTTTACACTGCGGGCCGCGAGCAGCGGTGCGGGCATCCTGGAGACCGCCATGGAGTGGGGCATCAACGACGAACCGGCTTACCCGAAGGTCTTCAAGGGTGGTCTGCCCTGGGAATCGCCCCAGGCCTATCAGGCTGCCTCACCGCTTTACGCCTTGGGCCGCGTAACGACCCCCACGCTCATCCATGTCGGCGCGAACGACGTTCGTTGCCCGCCCGCACACAGCCACATGCTCTACCGAGCGCTCAAGGAGTACGTACACGTGCCCACGGAGTTGGTGATCTACCCCGGCGAGCCGCACGGCCTGGGCAAGTACGCGAGCCGCAAGGCAAAGATGGAACTGGACCTCGCCTGGTTTGACAAGTACCTGAAGCCGGCGCAGTAGCCGATGGCTCGGTACCGGCGGAGTCAATCCATGATCAATTCTCGTTCCGCCGCACGCGGGGCATCCACGTCCGAATCCGAAGTCGGGGGAGGCGGCAGGTTCAGCTCCGGACCGTCACTGGCCGGCGGCGTCTCGCCGGCGGGATCAGCAGTCGCCGATGCGGAATTCGTCGCGGGGGATGCGGTGTCCGATTCCCGAGTCGGCGTCGCAGGACTGGCGCTTGGCGCAGCCGTATCGCGCCAGGCGGCCGTTGTCTCTCGATCGCCAGTGCTGCTTGGCGGGGTAGTGGTCGCCCCGGAGTTCGTTGCGGGCTGGTCCGTGATCCGGCGGGCCGGACTTGTGGGGCCAACGGTGGTCGTCGCTGGCGGGGTCGGTGTGGTTGGGGCTGCCGGCAGACTGGGTTGTGGTTGACCGACGACTTGCAGTGGTATCAAGGCGTCCGTCTCGGGGAGATCGGTCACGCGGTCCTGTTCCGCGGGATCCACAGCCAACCAGTGTTTGCGATTCTCTTCGGGGACCGACGCACGCCAGACCGCCAGTACTTTGTCGACATCCACGTGCGGATTGCCGGGTTCGTTCCCCTTGGTACCACCTTGCTTCGGGCGCATCGGGATCCAGAGCATGTCCAATGCGCCGCTGTCGTTGAAGAAGCTGCCTCCAATGATCTCGCCGCGGTCGTTCAGGTTGAGCAGATAGTGGAAGTAGCGCACGCGGCGAATGTGCGGGCTCTCCTGGTACTCGCTGTTGGAGTCCTTGGCATAGGCGATGTTCATTTTCACTTCCACTTGGCGGTCTGATCGCCGGGCCGCATCGGTGGAGAATGAGTAGATGGGATAGTTCCACTTCTCGGGCCCCGGCATGCCTTCCATGCCGACGGGATGTTCGCCGCGGCCGAGCCAGTTTGCCAGGATGGTATGCAGCAGGCCGGCGTTCATGGGCCAATCCAATCCGGCCAGATGTTCGATGTCATTATAGATGTAGATTTCAGCGAGCAGCGCTTTAACATCAGCAGGGCTGAAAGTGACCCCGTTGATCCGTACGCTGTTCTCCGGCTCCGCATGCCGAATGGTGGCGGCCACCCAACCGTTGCAGTGTCCGTGCCAGTTCGGCGTTTCCATCACGGTCCGTCGTCCCAGTCCGAATAACCCCACGCGTTGTTCGGTGGGTTTCTTGAATGCCGTAGTGTCCCATTGCTCATAAGCGGTGGCTCGCATGCGGCCGCCGTTGAAAGCCAGGTCGTACTTGCGGAGAGCCGAACTGGTTCCACCTGACTTGTCAGGATAGATGTAGCCGGAGTACGGCAAGCGGGAGTTCGGAATTGTGCCTTCCGAGGGCAGAGCGTCGAATTTCCATTCGAACGGTACGCCCCAATAGCGCTGAAACATCTCGTTTTGTTTGGCGACCGCGCGCTGTGGTATGGATGCTCCAGATCCCCCCAGGGCTAGCAAGGCAACGAGCAGGACGGACGTTCCCATATGTCGAACTCCATGAACGGATGAGCCGCATGTGTACTTCTATTTGGTCGGCATCGGAGGCGTCGACCGTGCTTTCGAATCGGCGATTTTCGGGTACACCGCGTTGGGTTTGTGGCTTGGTTGATAGAAACGGCAATCGTTGCACAAGTCGGTTGGCTGGAACCATTGTCACCGCACGCGCCGCGGTCCAGCGACGCTCGCCGGCCGGGCATTCGGTCCACGTACTGGTTCGCCAATCGGTACAGCTTGCCTGACCGGCAGGTCCTTCGTGCGCGTTGTCAACGGCAGCAGTTTTTCGCAAGTTCCCAGGCAGAGAAACCCGTACTGAACCCGCAAAATGCCCAATCCCGATATACCCAAGGTTCGGACTCCCAAGGTCACGGGAGGACGAACGTGAGCTTGGCCTTTCGACGGAGATAGACTATGCGTTCTGCCACAACATTCCTGATTGCGATCGTCCTCGCTGCAGGCACATACTTGCCGCGAGCTCAGGGCGGTTATTGCGGCGTGGAGGGAGTTGCCGCTCGCCGATGCGGCGGCGCCTGCCGCAACTGCGGTATCAGCCGCAGCGGTTGTTTGAGTCGGGTTGGCGGTTGCCTCGGGGCACGGGCCGGATGCAACTGCGAGTGCTACACGGTCATGAAGACGATGACACGCACCGTCTACGACAGAGTCACGGAAACGTGCCAGAAAGTCGTCTATGACACGGTCTATGATCGCCAGACGGTGCAGGACGTGCGGCGAACCACGGAGGTTCGTTACCGGCAGGAGGAGTTCTCCTACCAGCGGCCCGTATATAGCACCGTGTCCGAGCAGGTCCCGTACACCGTGTGCCGGCCCTACTACGAAACGCTCACGCGCGAGGTGAATTGCGTGCGGTACCTGCCGTCCTATGAGACGCGCACGCGCAGCGTGCCCTATACGGTATACCAGACTGTTCAGGAGCACGGTACGCGTACGGTGACCTGCCGCGTCCCGCGTCAGGAGTGCTATACCAAGACCGTGCCCGTGATGTCCGGCCACTGGGAGACGCGTACGTACGAATGCCGTCCGCCGGTTCCGCCCTGCGGCGCGGGCTGCGGACAGAAGGAGGGGGCGAGCCAGAAATGCGATGTCGAATGCCCGCCCATCAAGGTCTGCAAACGAGTGTGGGTGCCTTGCGTGGTACAGAAGGAAGTGACCTGCACACGAACGGTGTACGACTGCCACAATGTGGAGATCCCCTACACGCGCTGCCGGAGCGTCCCGGAGACGCAGACGCGCGAGGTGCAGTACACCGTGTGCCGGATGGTGCCCGTCAGCGAAACGCGCACCGTTCCCTATCAGGTCATGCGCACGACTACGGAACAGCATTTCCGCACCGTCTGCCGTACGGTCACGAACATGGTTCCCGAAGTGGGGACACGTTGTGTGCCCTACACGGAGACTCACGAGATTCCGTGCACGCGTGAAGTCTGCGTGCCGCGCCAAGTGCCGCGTACGGTCTGCTTCACGGTCACACGTTGCGTCCCGCGGACGGAATGCTACCAGGTCCCCGTTCGGATCTGTGTTCCCGTCGAGGACCCGTGTGATCCGAAGTGCGGCAAAGGCAAGGCCGACAACGATCCGGACAAAGCCCAGGAAGGCCCGAGTCCGCCCGATCCCAAGAAAGCCGAGAACGCTTCCGATTCCACGGCTCGTACCGCGGACGCTTCTACGTTTCGCGTCGCGAGCCATGACACGAACTCGGTGAACACCGCCGCGCAGGCTGCGCAGTTCACGGCCGGAATCGAACATTACCGCAACGGCCGATTCCAGGAAGCAGCCGAGTTGTTTCGCGTGGCGATGAGCGCCGAGCCGAGCAACGCGAAGTACGCCTACTTGTGCGCTGCCGCGCTGCACCGCGCAGGAGCCGCGGATCAGGCAGCAGGAGTCCTGCAACAGGCGGTCGCCGCCGAGAAGCAGTCGCCTGTGCAGGATTGGGGCCGTGCGATGGAACGCGTGCAGGGTTCGACACGCGTGTGGCTCGAACAACAGCGCAAGGCAATCAACAGCTAGCGCCTGATCGGGTGTCCCCCGATTTCAAGCGCCCTACCGACTATCCGTCGAGAGCTCGACAGAGCTGGGCAGATTTCGATCTGACCAGCTCTGTCTGCTTTTCGGCGCCCACTGTGATTCACGGCTCAACAGGACGGCGATCTTCGAGCCGGTACAAGTGCGTTTTGCTGCGGACAAACAGCGCGTCGCCCGAAACGGCAGGTGAGGCCATGAAGCCGCCGTCCAGCTCGTTCACCGCGATCTCCCGGTAGTCGGCGGCCGCGTCGATCACCGTTGTCTTGCCCTCTTCGCTGAAGAAGTAGACCTTGCCGCTGGCGTGAATGGGGGACGCGGAATAGTTGCCGCTGACCCGCTGTCGCCAGCGCTCCGTCCCTGTCTTGGCGTCCACGCACGCGGCAACGCCGCCGTCGTCGACCATGAAGATCAGTTCGCCGACTAACAGAATGGATGCCCGGCCGGGGACCGCGCGCCCGTACTTCCAGAGCACGTGGCTGTCCGTCACCACGCCACGGCCGTCCGGGCGCACCGCCCACAACTCGCGGCCCATCCCCATCGGTGCGAAGACCAACCCGTGTCCCATTACGGGGCGCGGCGATCCGGAATGACTACGGACGGCTTCCACGCGCCAGAGCTCCTGGCCCGTATCGGGATCGTAAGCATACAAGGCCATGGAACCGAGGCTGATGAGTTGCAGTTTTCCGGCCGCCTCCAGCATCACCGGTGTCGAATAGGCCTTGCGCCAATCACCCTCCCGATCGGGTTGGCCGGTACTGGGATCGATGTCCTGGAAATCGATGCTGCGGTTGGTTTGCCACAGCGTCTTCCCCGTATGTTTGTCGAGGGCCACTACGTACTGGCGGTCGGCCCCATCGAAGTGCAGAAACAGCCGGTCCCCATGGATGAAAGGAGACGAGCCGGCGCCGCGGAAGTGGTTGCAGACGAAGTCGGTGCGCTGCCACAAGACGGCCCCGGTCGCGGAATCCAGGCAGCCGCTGAAGGGCGCACCGAAACTAACGTACAAGCGCCCCGCCTCAATCACCGGCGACGGGGAGGCGTAGGAGTTGAACGGATGGCAGTATTGCGGAGCCGCCACGGTGCGCAGCGACTTCTTCCACAGGATCTTGCCGGAGTTCTTGTCGATGCAGACAGCCCACAGTTGCGTACCGTCCTCGGTGGCTGAGGTCAACCAGATGCGATCATCCCAGATCACGGGCGACGACCAGGCTTTGCCCTCGATCGCCGTCTTCCAGGCCACGTTCGTCGCTTCGCTCCAGTGCACCGGCAGGTGGGCATTTCCCGCGTCACCTTGCTCGGTGGGGCCCCGATAGTTCGGCCAGTTGGCATCCGCGGCGGTGCCAGGTGTGATTCCGCCGACCACAACCAGGGCCGCCATCCACCACTGCGTTCGCATGCGATGATTCTCCTCAGTCTGATTTGGGTTCCGTGCCGATCCCCGTCTCCCCACCGACCTGTGAAGGCTTTCCCTCGGCCGCCGCTCCGTTCGCTTCGGTCCCCCGGGCCACTCCTGACCGGCACGCTGGCAGCGGAGCCGTCACCGGCGGCGCGCCCGGTGGTCTCTCCTAAAACGCGACGGGACCTATAATGTTCGGGCAGTCTGGTTGCGACCGGAAAAGTCTACGCGACATCGAGTCTTTCGGAAAGTAATATGCCCGTCACACCTGAGACGTCACTCCTGCTGACTCTGGAAGAGATCAGCCAGCTGATTGCGCACAGCCACAATTCGCAGCAGACACTTTCGAACATCGTGCGCCTGTTGCAGCGGCGATTCGGCACGGAAGTCTGCTCGGTCTACCTGCTCGAACCCCGCAGCCGGGAACTGGTGTTGGCGCACACCGTGGGTCTGCAGCCGGACGCGATTGGCCGCATCCGCATGCGCCTGGATGAAGGGCTGACAGGCTGGACGGCGGAACAAGCACGTCCGGTCGTGGTGCAGGATGCGTTCAAGCATCCGCGTTTCAAGTACTTTCCCGAGGCGGGCGAAGACCCCTACCATTCGTTCCTGGGAGTGCCGCTCCTGGATGCCGGCCAAGTCACGGGAGTACTGGTTCTGCAGACGGTGCAGGCGCGCGACTACACGGCGGACGAAGTGCGCATGCTGATTACCGCGGCGTCCCAATTGTCACCGCTGGTCGGCGAAGCCTGGCTGCTGCAACAGGTCGAAGGCACAACAGCCGTCGGGCCGTCAGCCGTCGCGGCGGCCAGCCGGGTACTCCACGGCACTTCGCTGAGCGCAGGTTGGGGGGGCGGCGCGGCGTATTGGGCGCGCGAATTCGATTGGCATTTGCTGGCACGCACAGCCAGTGATGCCGAGCAAGAGAAGACACGGTTGCTGGAGGCCGTCGACCTAGCTCGTGCGGAAACCGACCGATTGAGCCATCGAATCGCGACCCTGGTCGGGGACGATCAAGGGGCCATCATGCAGGCTCAACTGCTGATCCTGCAGGACAGCAAGATCCAGGCGGACCTGGAGCAGTTCCTGGCCGCCGGTTCCAGCGCGGAAGCAGCCGTGCTGCACACGATGGAGAAGTACACTCGTCTGTTCGAACAGATTTCGAACGAGTACTTCCGGGAGCGGTTGTACGACATCAAGGACGTGTTCCGGCGGGTCCTGTGGCACTTGCGGCCAGGGTCCGACCAGCTGCAGCTCGACGCCGAACGGCTCGTGCTCGTGGGCGACGAAGCGCTTGTATCCGACCTCTTCTCCGTGGATCTGGAACGTGTGGCCGCCGTAGTTGTCGAACGCGGCGGCAAGAACAGCCATGCGGCCATCCTGGCGCGCACGCTGAAGATTCCGATGGTCGCGCAAGTTGCCGATCTGCGCGCCTCAGTGCGCTCGGGTTCCCGATTGCTGGTGGACGGCGACCGCGCGCTGGTGTACCTGGAACCAACGGAATCCCTCGTCCAGGAACTGCAAATGCGCAGCGCAGTGCGCGCCACGTCGCGGCCGGAAGTCCGTGCCGCTGTGGCCAGCGAACCGACAACTTCGACGCGCAGATCGCCGCTGGTCTTGGCCAACGTCAACCTCCTGCCGGAGGTGCGCATTGCCATGGAACAAGGCGCCGCGGGTGTGGGCCTGTACCGCACGGAGTTCCTCATTCTCTCGCGGCGCACCATGATCAGCGAGGAACAACAGGTCCGCACCTACCAGCAGATGCTGAACGCGCTGGACGGGCGCCCCGCGAATATTCGCACGTTTGACCTGCGGGCCGAGAAATCGCTGCCGCGTTCAGCCGACCAGCCCGATCCCGGCAGCCTCGACTGGCGTCTGGTATTGCGTTCCACCGCGGTGCAGCGGGTCTTCAAACAGCAAGTCCGCGCGATTCTCCGCGCCGGTGTCGCGGGTCCCGTACGAATCCTCGTGCCGCTCGTGATCTCCACCGAACAGCTGCAGTGGGTGAAATCCGCGATCGACGAAGCCCGCCAGGAATTGCAGGCAGAAGGGTTGCCATTTGCCGACCCGGTTCCCTTGGGCATCATGATCGAGGTGCCGCTCGCGGCCGCCATGGTGGAACATTGGGCCGACCAGGTGGACTACTTGTGCGTCGGCACCAATGACTTGATGGCATCCTCCATGGGAGTCAGCCGCGACGACCCGGTGTCCGAAATCGTGTGCGATCTCCTCCACCCCGGACTCCTGCGCACGGTGGAACGGGTCATCGCTGCCGGGCACGCAGCGGGCAAGTCCGTAACGATCTGCGGAGAGCTGGCGGCTGATGAACACGGAGCCAGGCTGCTCGCGCAGATGGGAGCGGATGCGCTCAGCGTGGCCGTCGAACAGATCGAACGCGTGCGGGCTGTTCTGGATCAACCCCGATAATGCACGAAACCAGCAAGAGCCGCGGCAGAGCCACAGAGGAAAGCGAGAGCAGCGAAATCCACAGCGCGTGAAATCAGTCAAGTCGATCCTAAGGGGTGATCACGCGCCACTCGAGAATGCCGCCGGAGAATCCTGGCTGCGATTGCACCTCAAGTCGCAGTCCCCGGCACTTCACGGGTGCAAACGTCGCGCGATTGAAGCCGTCTTTCTGCACGCGGATCGGCTCCCGAAGCTCCGTCTCCTGCCACTCCTCACCGCGCCGGCAGAGTACTCGCCAGCTCTGCGGTACGCGGCACTGGCCGCGTCCGGTGTCGTCGAACCAGTAGACCTCGACGCCCGAAACCTCCGCTTCCTGGGCGAAATCGTACTGCACCCATTCCGCCGTTCCACGGTGATCCCACCACGTGAAGCGACTCAACTCGTGATCGCCCGAATCCCGCGGCTCAAGTTGGTCGTTCATCGCCTGGAGGCTGTCCGAAGGGTTGGCATGCGACGCGCTGGCCCGGCTGGTAGAAGCCAGCGTCGGTCGGGGTGCGATGTGTGCCAGTTCCGCTTTGCGTGGCAGCCACACGATCATCTCGTTGGCGCCGCGGTGGTTCCAGGCATAGTACGGAATCAAGCGCACTTCCGTGGGTTGCAGGAGGGGCGTGCCGTCGTCGGCACGGCGACGAGCCAAGCCGGGACAGCGGATGATGGTGACTCCGCCCAGCAACTCCGCGCAGTGCTCGGCTGTGCCCTGGGAGTTGGGGGAAAGGACCAGGTTCAGAACCTGTCCCTCGTTGTCCGCTCCTTCGGCACAGTAGACCAGCGGCCCTCGCTGCAGTGCAACGCGGTCGCGGTCGGCAACAACCTTGTCGTGAGCGATCACTTGGCGCACGGGCATCGGCAAGACAAGTTCCACGCAATCACCGGGCTTCCAGGTGCGACGGATGACCGCGAATCCCTGTTGGAGCTTGATGTCGATCGGCTCACCATTCACGCGTAACGATACAGCTTCCTGGCACGTGTCGGCGAATCGGTAGAGGTCACCGGGTACGACTTCGCCTCGCGCCCAGCCTGGAATGCGCAGATGCAACGCGAACTCGTGCGGCACAGCCGGCTGCACGCGAACCTGAATTCGGCCGTCCCAAGGATATCTCGTCTCTTGGGTGAGCTGCACGTCGCCGCTGGTCAATCGCACGTTCGCCGTGCCCCCGACAAATAGACTGACATAGCACGCGTCACCACGCGTGGCGTAGACGTAGCTGGCAATGCTCGGGATAAACCGCACGACGTTGACGGGGCAGCACGAACAGCCAAACCAGGGCGCGCGTTCGTTGGATCCGTGATTGAAGCGCTGATGCCCGTCGGTTTCCAGCGGATTGGGATAGAAGAAGCGATCACCGGACAAGGAGACGCCGGAGAGGAACCCGTTGTAGATGACGCGTTCCAGCACGTCGAGGTATTTGGCATCGCCGTGGAGCAGAAACATGCGGTGATTCCACAGTCCGTTGGCGATGGCCGCGCAGGTTTCCAGATAAGCGCTGCGATTGGGCAGTTCATACGGCGCGCCGAAAGCCTCGCCACCGGGGCTGGCACCGATTCCGCCCGTCAAATGCAGTTTGCGAAAGACGACGTCCTCCCACAGGCGATCGATGGCTCGGATGTAGTCGGCTTGACCTGTGATCGCCGCGACGTCCGCCACGCCGCTGTACAGATAACCGGCCCTTACGGCGTGTCCGACAGCTTCCTGCTGATCAACGACGGGCTGGTGGTCCTGCTGGCCGGGGCCGCGCAGTGCATGGGTCTCCGCCCGCCCGCGGATGTCGATGAAGAACTTCGCCAACTGCAGGTACTTTTCCTCTCCGGTCGTGCGAAAGAGCTTGACCAATCCGATCTCGATCTCTTCGTGACCCGGTGGTTCCTGCAGTTTGTCGGGCCCGAACGTCGCACACAGCAGGTCCGCATTCTTGAGGGCCACGTCGAGCAGCGCGCGTTTGCCGGTAGCCTGGTAGTGAGCGACAGCCGCTTCATAGAGATGACCCACGTTGTATAGTTCGTGGCTGGCGGCCAGATTCGACCAGCGCGTCTTGCCGGACATGCCCGGCATCTTCTCGGCGGGAAACAAGCGGCGCGCAGTATAGAGGTAGCCGTCGGGTTCTTGAGCGGCAGCGATCTTGGCGATCAGGCCGTCGAGGTAGCCGGCGAGTTTCTCGTCGGGGTGCATGGCGAGGACGTACGCGGCCCCCTCAATCACCTTGAAGACGTCGGAGTCGTCGAAAGGAATGCCGCGGAACTCACCGGGTATCAACCCGCCAGCCTTCGCGAAATTGTCGATGCGGCCCGTCTCTTCGCATTTCTGAAAATCGTACCACACGGTCGTGACGCGATTGGTCTCCATGCGTGGCGACCAGAACTCATCCTGCACCTGGACCGCCGTGAACGGAACCGGAGAGAAGGGATAGTCCCGTTCGGCGCCGTTCCCAACATTCCAGAGAAACAAGGACACCAACAGGTGGAACACGGAGAACGACAGGCTCGTTGCAGGTTTCATGATCCGAATCCTCACAGGGGCACTCGCGGGAACTCGTAGTCCGTTCCGGCGGACAAGACGCAGTCGCGCAATACGCTGGATTCCGATGATACCCGCGTCGTGGACGAGTTGCCATCGCATGCGATTCCGTCAGTATTAGTTGCCTGGACAATGCCGGGGAGTCTACCATGAGTGGGCCTTTGGGCGGCATCGACCGTGATCGGATACCATCGTCCCTTTTCTATGACTTGCCGGCCTGGGCCAGGGGATAGACTGTCCAGACGTTTTCTCCATCATCATTCCCGCTATGCGAGAGACGGCACCATGAGTGCAATAGCCCGCATCGCCACTCGGCTGGGATGGCTGGCGATCGTGGTCGCGGCGACCGTGAGCGATTCGGCGATCGGCTCCGACCGGCTGCAATACAACCGAGACATTCGCCCGGTCCTGGCCGACAACTGCTTTCGGTGTCACGGCCCGGACAGCGCCGCCCGCGCGGCGGATCTGCGCGTGGACCAGCGGGAAGCGGCCGTCGCGCAAGGGGCCATCGTCCCGGGCGACGTGGAACAGAGCGAGCTAGTGCGCCGGATCACCTCCACGGATCCGGATGAGATCATGCCGCCTCCGGATTCACGCAAGGAATTGACCGCGGCGCAGAAGGAGGTGCTCAAGCAATGGATCGCCGAGGGTGCGGAATACCAGCTGCACTGGTCGTTCCTGCCCCCAGTGCGTCCCGCCTTGCCGACCGTCAAGGACGCGAGCTGGGTCCGCAATCCCATTGATCACTTCATCCTGGCGAAGCTGGAGTCTGCCGGATTGGCGCCCGCGCCTCCGGCGGACCGGCGTACCCTTGCGCGCCGCGTCAGCCTGGACCTCATCGGATTGCCCCCCGCGCCCGCGATTGTCGAGCGGTTTGTGCAGGACCCATCTCCCGAAGCGTACGAGAGACTGGTGGACGAGCTGTTCGCATCGCCGCATTGGGGTGAACACCGCGGCCGCTACTGGCTCGACTACGCGCGCTACGCCGATACCCACGGCATTCATTTCGACAACTTCCGGGAAATCTGGTCCTATCGCGACTGGGTGATCCAGGCGTTCAACGACAACATGCCATTTGACCAGTTCACACGCGTCAGTTTGGCGGGCGACCTGTTGCCCAATCCCACGCTGGAACAGTTGGTCGGATCGGGGTTCAATCGTTGCCAGATGACCACCAACGAGGGCGGCATCATCGATGAGGAGTACCTCGTGCTGTACACGCGCGATCGCACGGAGACCGTCTCGCGCGTGTGGCTGGGGCTGACGGCCAATTGCGCGGTCTGCCACGATCACAAGTTCGATCCGTTGTCGCAGCGCGAGTTCTACGAGATGGCGGCGTTCTTCAACAACACCACGCAGGGCGCGCGCGATGGCAATATCAAAGATTCACCGCCCGTGATCGTCGTTCCGCAACCTGCCGATCGCGCTCGTTGGGAAGCACTGCAGCAAGCGACGCCCGCGGCACAGAAGCTCGTGGAGGAGCGCAAGAACTCCGCGCGTTCCGTGTTCGACGACTGGTTGACGCAGGCCCGACCGGAGGTGTTCACGGCCAAGATACCGAATGACGGACTGCATTTGTCGGCTCCGTTGAATGAGGGCAGCGGCGATGTGCTGCACGTCACCGTGGATGGTCAGCCCCGTGAAGTGGCACTGGGCAAGCCGGTGGTCTGGCAGACCGGGCAAGTCGCTCCGCATGCGGTGGAAGTTGCCGCCGGAGGGCTGGGTGAATGGCCGGAGGTGGGCGACTTCGAGAAGGACCAGCCGTTCGCCTGCAGTGCCTGGATCAAGCTGGCTGCCAACGACAGCAACGGAGCGGTCGTGGCTCGCATGGACAATGCGAGTGGCCACCGCGGCTGGGATCTATGGGTCGAAGGCCGCCGCATCGGTACGCACATCATCCATCAGTGGAGCAACGACGCCATCAAGGTCGTGTCTTCAAAACAAGTGCCGGCCAATCAGTGGGCGCACGTCATGGTCACCTATGACGGTTCCCAGAAGGCAGCCGGTGTGAGTGTCTACATCGACGGCGAGGTCCAACCGACGAACGTACAGGCGGATTCGCTCAAGAACACCGTGAGAACTGCCGTGCCGTTCAAGATCGGTCAACGTCACACGTCGGAGCCGATTGTGGGGGCCGTCCTGCAGGACGTGCGCGTCTATCGGCGGCTGTTGGCGCCGGCGGAGGTGGCGACCCTGGCTCGCTCCTCGCGTTTCGCGGCCATCGTCGCCAAGCCGGTGGAGCAGCGGACCGATGCCGAACGGAACGAACTCTTTGAATGGTGGCTGGCCAACCTGGATGAGTCTTACCGGACACTGACGGAGAAGCTCAGCGGGCTGCAGCGCGAGGAAAGTGACATTCGCGGTCGAGGCACAATCGCGTATGTCACGCAGGAAGGCTCCGAGCCGCCCACGGCCTACGTGCTCAATCGCGGCGAGTACGACAAACGCGGCCAGCAGGTGTCGCCAGAGACTCCCGATGTACTTCCTGCGTTTCCCGCACACCTGCCGCGCAATCGGCTGGGTTACGCCGAATGGCTTTTGTTGCCGGAGCACCCGCTGACGGCGCGCGTCACGGTCAATCGCTGCTGGCAAGAGGTATTCGGAACCGGGATCGTCAAGACGTCGGGAGACTTCGGCGTGTCCGGGGAACTGCCGGTTCATCCGGAGTTGCTCGACTGGCTGGCGGTGGAGTTCCGCGAGTCGGGCTGGGACCTGCGGCGGCTGTTTCGACTGCTCGTCACCTCCGCAGCCTATTGCCAATCTGCCGCAACGACACCCGCCAAACTGGAGTTGGATCCGGAGAACCGCTGGTTGTCGCGCGGGCCGCGGTTCCGGATGGATGCCGAGATGGTCCGCGATTATGCCTTGGCCGCCAGCGGATTGCTGGTGCCGAAGATCGGAGGTCCCAGCGTCAAGCCTTATCAGCCGGACGGCGTGTGGGAAGCAATCGCCATGAACGTCAGCAACACGCGCAGCTACGAACGCGATCGGGGAGAGGGCCTCTACCGTCGCAGCCTGTACACTTTCTGGAAACGGATGGCGCCACCGGCCTCGCTGGATACCTTCAATGCGCCCAGCCGGGAGTTCTGTGTCGTCCGGCGGGAGCGCACGAACACGCCACTGCAGGCGCTGGTCACCCTGAACGATGAACAGTTCGTGGAAGCCGCGCGGCAACTGGCGCAGCGGGCACTCTCAGTTCCGGGCGCGCGATCGGAAGATCGCCTGCAGTACGTGGCGGCGCACTTGCTGGCGCGGAGCTTGAACCAGGAAGAACTCGCCGTAGCGAGTTCTTCGCTCAGCGAGTTGCAGAACTACTACGGAGCCCACGCGGAGGATGCCGTGCAGTTGCTGTCATTCGGAGAATCGGAGCCTGACCCGTCACTGGCGAAGGCGGAACTGGCTGCCTGGACCATGCTGACAAACGAACTGATGAATCTGGACGAGGTGCTCAACAAATAGCAGCGCCGCGGGAAGTGGGTTGGAGAAGAGACGATGGTCACCTTCGACGAGTTCAGGCGCAACATCACGCGCCGTTATTTTTTCCAGCGGGGGTCGCACTTCCTGGGATCAGCCGCCCTCGCGGCGCTGGCCGGTCCGGATCTGTTGGCCGGTCCTCTTCCCGCCGGCGCTCGCGACGTCACGCCGCCCATTCCCACGCATTCAGCCCCGAAGGCCAAACAGGTCATCTATCTCCACATGGTCGGAGGGCCGTCGCAGATCGACTTGTTTGACTACAAGCCCGTAATGAATGAGTTCTACGACAAGGACTTGCCGGATTCGATCCGCATGGGACAGCGTTTGACCACGATGACCTCGGGACAGGCGCGCTTTCCCATCGCGCCCTCGAAGTACCAATTCAAGCAGCACGGTCAATGCGGGATGTGGGTCGGCGAGTTGCTGCCGTGGACCGCCAAGATGGTGGACGACATGGTGTTCGTGCGCAGCATGCACACGGAAGCCATTAACCACGAGCCGGCCATCAGTTTCATCCAGACGGGCAACCAGATCACGGGCAGGCCCTGCCTTGGTGCGTGGGCCTCGTACGGACTGGGATCGATGAACGAGGATCTGCCAACCTTCGTGGTGCTCGTGGCCCGTTCGACCAACACGGAACAGGTGCAGGCGATCTCGGCACGGCTTTGGGCTGCCGGCTATCTGCCTGGTGAGCACGCGGGCGTCAGCTTCCGCGCGAGCGGTGACCCCATTTTGTTCATCAACAATCCGCCGGGAGTTCCGGCCGAAGTGCGCCGCAAGACGCTTGACGGCCTGCGAGAGCTCAATGAAATGAACTACAAACTCCTGGGGGACCCGGAGACACATACCCGCATCCAGCAATACGAATTGGCGTTCCGCATGCAAGGGAGCGTGCCGGAATTGACCGACATCGCCAGCGAGCCGGAGTCGACGTTCAAGTTGTACGGCGAGGAGGCGCGCAATTCAGGAACGTTCGCCAACACGATACTGCTGGCTCGCCGCATGATTGAACGCGGCGTCCGCTTCGTGCAGATCTACCACAACAACTGGGACACGCATGCCAACGTGGCCGGGCGGTTGCCGGACCAGTGCCGCGACGTCGATCAGGCGTGCTATGGCCTGATCCAGGACCTGAAGCAACGCGGTCTGTTGCAGGAGACGCTGGTCATCTGGGGCGGGGAGTTCGGCCGCACGATCTACTCGCAAGGCGGTTTGTCCAAGGAGAACTACGGGCGCGACCATCACCCCCGCTGTTTCACCATGTGGATGGCCGGCGGAGGAACCAAGGGTGGGACGATCTACGGTGAAACGGACGATTTTTCCTACAACATCGTGGCCGACCCGGTCCACATCCGTGACTTCCATGCCACGGTGCTCCACTTGCTGGGTTATGATCACGAGCGGTTTACGTATAAGTACCAGGGATTGGACCAGCGACTCACCGGTGTTGAACCGGCTCGCGTCGTGAAGGAGTTGATTGCCTGACGTATTGCCTGCAAGGGAGATTCGCTGTCTTACCCGACCGCGCATCCGGGAGCCGCACACCGTGTCCGTGAACCCGCACCACAACGGTTTGTCGAATCGACCACACCTGAAGATGTCCTGGTTGGTGTTCGCGGCCACGGCTGCGATCGCCGTGGGCGCCATCGGTTCCGCAGCCGGGGCCGACGGTACGTTCCTCTGGGAGATCGGCCGAGCGGACAATGATGACCGCGAGTTCGCGCTGGCCCCGCAGGAGTATGCGCGTTTCCAGAACGATGGGTATTTTGTCGTTGGCGAATCCTCACCGGAGCGTGATTGGCCTTATGTGCATCCGGGTCCGGTTGACGGGTGGGCCGGCGGGGGACAGCACACGTTCGCGATATCTTTTGGGCTTGTCCAGCAACCGGCGCACGGTTCGTGCGAGCTGGTGCTGGACTTTTTGGACACACACGGTGGCAATCCGCCGCGGTTGCGGGTCGACATCAACGGCACCGCATCCGAGCATGCGCTGCCGGCCGGCGCCGGGGATGCATCCGTCTTCGGGCAACCGGAGCGCGGCCAGGAGCACAAGCTGCATGTCACATTCGACGCGAGTCTGCTCAAGATGGGCGATAACGTCATTCGCCTGACAACCATCTCCGGCAGCTGGCTCCTGTACGATTGGATTGGTTTGCAGACTCCTCCCGATGCGAAGCTCGGCAAAGTACAGTCACGAACGTTGCTGGATGCAGTCGTGCCGGTACGGGCGCTGGTGGAAAAGGATGGCCAAGTACTGCAGCCAATCCTCGTTTCGCTGCGGAGCTTCGGCGGCGGCGCGTCGCTGACGCTGCGCGCGGACGATATCCCTGCCAAGCACGTGCAATCGCCGGGCGGAGCCATTACCGTGGAGTTGCTTGCTCCGGCTGTTTCCGCGGCGAGCGAACGGATCGTGACGGTCGAGGTTGACGGCCAAGCGACGTTGTCCCGATCGGTGGTGCTGAAACCGGTCCGGAAGCTGACCGTCTACGTCCTTCCCCATTCGCATACCGACATCGGCTATACGGAGATCCAGACGGACATCGAGAAACGGCAGGTCAACAATCTGGTGGAAGGCATTGCCTACGCCCGGAAGACGGCCGATTATCCGGCCGGGGCTCGGTTCGTATGGAATGTCGAGGTCCTCTGGGCCGCCGATTTATACCTGCGGCGATTGGATGATCAGCAGCGAGCGAGTTTCCTCAGCGCGCTACGGAGCGGACAGGTCGCGTTGTGCGGCATGTACTTGAATGAACTGACCGGATTGTGTCGCCCTGAAGAGTTGCTGCGGCTTTTTCGCTACGCCACCAAGCTCTCCGAATCGACCGGTGGCACGATCGACTCGGCAATGATCTCCGACGTTCCGGGCTACACCTGGGGAACGGTGACGGCCATGAACCACGCGGGCGTGAAGTATTTCTCGGTAGCGCCCAACTACTTCGACCGCATCGGCACCATCCTGCGCGAATGGGAGAACCGACCGTTCTACTGGGTCGGGCCGGACGGCACGTCCCGCGTGCTGGTCTGGATTCCGTTCTGGGGATACGCCATGTCGCATCGATATCGCACGATGTCTCCCCAACTGGTCAATGACTTCTGCGACGGCTTGGAGAGCCGCGGATATCCCTACGACGTGGCGCACGTGCGTTGGAGCGGCCATGGCGACAATGCGGTTCCCGATCCGTCCATCTGCGAGTTCGTGCGGGACTGGAACGCCAAGTACACCTGGCCCCGATTCATCATCTCCTCCACCAGTGAAGCCTTTCGGGCACTGGAAGACCGCTACGGTGATCAACTGCCGTTGGTCCGGGGCGATTGGACACCGTATTGGGAAGACGGAGCGGGATCGTCGGCTCTGGAGACGGGCTTGAACCGGCAATCGTCGGACCGCCTCGCGCAGGCCGAAGCCGTCTTTGCCTTGCTCGACCCCGCACGCTATCCGGCGGCGGAGTTCGAGGACGCCTGGAATTTCGTGCTGCTCTATTCGGAACATACCTGGGGTGCGTGGTGCAGCGTCGGTGAACCAGAGCGTCAGGAAACCAGGGAGCAATGGGAGATTAAACAGAGTTACGCTCGGGAAGCGGACCGCCGGTCCCGAGAACTGTTGGCCCGGGCTCTGCAACTGAAGTACCCGTCGGCCGGTCCTGGAGCCACAATCGATGTGCTCAACACGCTGGCCTGGGTGCGCACCGACCTGGTGACATTGACCAAGGAGCAATCCCCGCACGGTGATCGGGTCACGGATGAAGCAGGCCAAGCGGTGCCTTCCCAGCGCTTGCGATCCGGGGAGCTCGTTTTCCTGGCCAGCGACGTACCGGCCTTGGGATCTCGGCGGTATCACATCGCCGCCGGTGCGCCCTTCGTGGGAGAGCGTGCCCAAGCACTCGGCACCAGCGTGACGAACGAACTCATCCGCGTGCGTCTTGACGAACAGACCGGAGGCATCGCGGAACTGAGAGCCCGTGGTCTCGCTGGCAATTTCGTGGATACGTCGGGCGGCGAGACGGTCAACGATTTCCTGTACCTGCCCGGCGATGACTTGAGCGGACTGCAGCGCAACGGTCCCGTAACGATTCGTGTGGGAGAACCGGGACCTCTGGTGGCGTCATTGGTGGTGGAATCGCCCGCGCCTGGTTGCGAACGGTTGGTGCGCGAAGTGCGTCTCGTGGCGGGCAGCGACCGTGTCGAATTGCACAACCTGGTGGACAAGAAGCGAATCGAGGCTGCCAGTTACCACGCCAAGGAGGGGAAGGAAAGCGTGAATTTCGCATTCCCGTTTGCGGTTCCGGGCGGGGAAATGTGGCTGGATGTGCCGCTGGGCATGATGCGTCCCGAGCTGGATCAAATGCCGAGTGCCTGCAAGAACTGGTTCACCGTGGGGCGCTGGGCAGACGTCTCCAATGCGGACCGGGGCATTACCTGGGTGACCTTGGATGCTCCGCTCGTGCAGGTTGGCGGTATCACGGCGAACTTGTTGAATTCGCAAACGAATCCCGACGTGTGGCGGCAGAAAGTGGAGCCGACGCAGCGTCTGTATTCGTGGGCAATGAACAACCACTGGGGCACCAACTATCGAGCCTACCAGGAAGGACCCGTGCAGTTTCGTTTCAGTTTGCGGCCGCACGGCCCGGCGGATCGTGCCGCCGCGACCCGGTACGCTACGGAACTCAGCCACGCGCTCTTGGTAGTGGTCCCGCCGGCCGATCAACAGCCGTTGGCTTCACTACTTCGCGTCGACCCGGGCGACGTGCAGGTTTTTGCGCTCAAACCCAGCGATGACGGGCACGCACTGATTGTGCGTTTGCAGAATACGTCGCCGCGGGAACAGCGGGCGACGTTGCACTGGAATCGACTGCGGCCCACGAAAATGTGTTTCAGCGACACCAGCGAACGACCGGGCGAAGCTTGCCCCGATGCGGTCTCCTTCCCGCCGCTGGGCGTGGTAACGATTCGCGCGGAACTCCCTTGAGCAAGAAAGGACCCAGGCCATGAGTGATCCCGTCCGCATTATGCCCTGCCTCGACATGCAGAATGGTCGCGTCGTCAAGGGCGTGCACTTCGTGGATATTCGAGACGCGGGGGATCCCGTGGAATGTGCCCAGGCCTATTGCCAGGCTGGGGCCGATGAATTGGCAATGCTGGACATCACGGCCACCGTCGAGGGCCGTCGCACGATGCTCGAGGTTGTCAAACGCGTGGCCAAAGTAACTACGGTTCCGTTTACCGTGGGTGGCGGTATCACCGATGTCGCCACGGCCGCCGCAGTCCTGGCCGCGGGTGCGAATCGGGTCTCGACCAGCAGCGCGGCGTTCCGCAAGCCGGATGTCGTGGCCAAGATGGTGAAGGAGTTTGGCCCCGACAAAGTCACCGTGGCCATTGACGTCGATCGTAATCCGGCCCTGCCCTCGGGCTACGAGGTGTACATCGACGGCGGGCGAACCGCTACCGGGGCTGATGCCGTCGAATGGGCGAGGCAGGTGGATTCGTACGGCGTGAAAGTCATTCTGCCGACGAGCAAGGCCGGCGACGGCGCCAAGACGGGCTATGACCTGCCGGTGATCAGCGCCATGAAGCAAGCGACCTCCGCGCAGATCGTGGCTTCGGGCGGCGCCGGCAAGCTGGATCATTTTCAGGAAGCGGTGGAGGCGGGCGCGACCATCCTCCTGGCAGCCTCGGTATTCCATTTCCGGCTGATCGACATCGGCGAATTGAAGGCCTACCTCCGCTCGCGCGGTACGGCCGTGTGCTGATGATCTCTGGGATGATCTGGCGGCCACCCCGGCAGGCGTCCCGGTGTCAGACCGGCAATTCGAGGCCAAGAACGGGAGCGGTGCACCCACGGGTACAACCGGGGGAACTGGATAGACGCGTACTCAACGGGGCTTGAGAACGGTGTTTGTCGATGCACAAGACATGGAACTACTCTTCGGAGCAGTGCCACGTCGATTGATGCGCATCGTTATTGCTTTTGCCCTGCAGTTCCCTGGAGAGAACGTACGATTCCCCACCTCCTCCGGGGAAATGCGGTGCGACTCGCGGTCGCACGGCTCTCCGAGCCGTGGACCCATCGGACAATCTCTCGACTCGGAGAGTCGAGGGGCCGTGTCGTGTCATTGCTTTAACCCGGAAGCGGAAGCGGCGGTCCACGCTCTCCTTGTGGGCGCGTCCACGGCTCCCCGCTCCCCTTGCGATCCCTACTCCGATGATTCCAGCGCTCGCAGTCCGTACGGTGCGAAGTGGATCATCTGCGCGAGGCTCTTGCCGAAGTCACTGCCATCCCCAGTCGGCACGGCCGCCCGGAAGCCTTCGCGCAGGATGCGCAGATGCTCGCGGTTTCCGGTCAACGTGGACTCGTACGCTAACGCTTCGGCGGAGAGTACAAACAGGACGTACGGCTTGGGAGTCGAAAGAGGACAGGCCGTGTAGCGGAACGTCTTGACGTCTTCCTGCCAGCACTCGCGGATCATTTGATCGATGCCGACCGTAATGGCGCGCAGGACTTCGGGGTCGTGCGTGAGACGGTGATAACGCACCAGGCCGCAGAGGGTCAGGCCTTCCATGAAGGGAACGTTGCCTTTGCAGCGCTGGTCCTTGAACTTGGTCTCACGTTCCTGCGAAGTGCTGCCTGGTGGGTGGGTGCAGTGATCATTGGCCAGCCGCACAACCCAACCTTCTTCCCAATCAATGTTCTTCTTCAACACGGCCCATTCCTGATCGGCTGCCTGACGGTACTTGGGATCCCCGGTCGCGTCGTAGGCATGTAGCAGCAGAATCAGCGGCCAGCCCAGGCTGCGAATATGCGTGCCGTACGAAGTTGGGCAGTTCGCCGCCATGGCATCCGCAACCAAGCGACTGACGTCCCAGGCGCGGCGGTCACCCGTCAGATAGTAGTATGCGAGATCGCCTCCTACCCAGACATGTCCATAGTTCGTGCTGTGACCCATCTGGTACGTGCGATCTACGGGCAATGGGGCGTTCTCGTAATAGCCGCCCGTATGGTTGCAGGCGTGGAGCCAGATGTCGCCCACAACGGGAGGGCGACCGTAAGGATTCTTGAGGTGAGGATTCACGGCATGCACAACGTCCACGTCGATGTGGTGCCGCGCTGCCTGTTCGGCGCGCAGGAAGAACCGCCGATCTCCCGTCCGCAGGTACTGCAGAAACAAACCATGCGCCAAGTCGTACTCGAGGTTGCCCCAGTTCACTTCACGCTCGCCGTACCAATCGCCGTAATTGAGCATGCCGAACTCTCGTTCCGCCACGCGGCGGCGCAGTTGGGCATCGAGAGCCCGGTCCAGCCAGGCATCGTAGCCGTCATACTTCTTCGGGTCGGCAGGCGGGAAATCGCCCAGGGCCAGCGTCGCGCTCACGTGCGAGGGGTCGCAGGACGCCAACAGCGGTTGCTCCGCGGCTTGGAAGAACTCGTCGAGCTTCCTCGGATCCGGCGCGCCGGCGAAGAAAGTAGCCCACAGTTCGTGAGTGCGCGCTACTCCGACCTTGAACGTGTGAACGCCGCCACGAAGCTGATAGTAGAGCTTGTTCTCCAGCCGCAGCGGTTGCTGATCATACAACCCCGCGGGGAAATCAGGGCAAATGCCCACGCGCAGTTGGCCCGACCGCGCTTCGATGGATTTGGGCCAGTTCTGCCAGAATTCACGCACGCCGAGAGCCGTTCCCACTCGACCGCCGGCCATGGCGGCCCAGCCCCGCGCGCGGCCGTTGGCACCTCGGCCGTCCACTTCGCAACGGGCTTCATCCACTTGGAACACGCGCCCTCCCGGGGATTGTTGTCCGTCCAGCAAATAGCGCACCTCGGCGGCACTCGCGGCAGTCAATCGCAATTCAAGCGACTCCAGGCTTGCCAACAACGACTCCTGGCAGTCGTTGACAAACGTGTAGTACAGCTTCACTGCCGGCTGACCGCGGAACACGTGCATGCGCACGATGTAGGTGAATATCGCGCCTTGTGCCGTGGCATGCTGACCGGTGAATCTCAAGCAGGCCCGCAAGGGGCCGGCCTCTTCCACGGCCATCGTCGCCGCCGCGAGATCGGCGCGAAACTGCCGTCCATCTGGTGTCGCCAACACAATTCCCGCGCCGTCGGCAGACGTCGCACGCTCGTCATCAGCGAACGTGCCGCTGCCGTCGGCGTCGAACCACACCGCGTCCAGAGGACGGAAGCCCTGCGATGAGAAACGCAGCAGAGTCGGGCCCGTCCTGATCGTGACCTGCTCCGCCTCCTGAGTAACCTGCAGCCCGCCATCCACGACTCGCGGTCGCACACCGTCGCCGTACCGCAACACGTATTGCTGTCTTTCACGGGGAGCGAGATCCACCTGGAAGTCCAGTAGCAGCCAGCGAATCGAACCGTCCGGCCAGCGCGCGAGCACGGCCGTCTGCAGGGGCACGTCAGCGCCGGCGGTGGAGTGCAAGGAAACGGCTCCCGGATCCGACAAGGTACCCTGCGCCAAGGGAATGCCGGACGTGACCGGCCACGCCAACCGCGATACACCGGCCGGCTCTTCTACGCTCAGCGACACTTCGCCGGCCGATGTCGTGAACAGACATGACAGGACTAGCAGCGACAGCGCTGTGGTTGGCATGACCTCTTTCCTTTCTCTGGCGAGCGCACGATCAGGAGCGAGACTCGCGTTTGTCTGGTCCGTAAGCGTTCGCGGATCGCTGGGGGATTGCCGCGGGATTCGGCGTAAGAACCCGCGCAGGAACAATGTGTACAGATACGTGGGCCGGATTGCCGATCCGGCCGACATCAGATTGTACGGTCAACGCGACCGATGTTGAAACTGGCGCGCGTCCGGACCGCGCGGCGTCCCGGGCCATTGCCGCGGGCGAGAAGGGATTACTCTTGTGCCAGACCAGCGCCGTCGTCATAACTATCCGGTGAGCGTTTCCCCAAACGTTACCCGAGGAGGCGAGATCATGCCGATCGACAACACGTCATCCAAGCACCCTTCGACGCCCGCCGTTCAGGACATCGCTCGGACAGGACGACGCGGTTTCCTCGCGCAGATGACAGGACTCGCTGCGGCCGTTGCCCTGGAAGCTCCGTCTCACATTGGTGCGGCCGAGACGCCGCCGTCCCCGGCGGCCATGCCCACCATGCGATTGGGAGACCATGAGATCAGCCGCCTCGTCGTCGGCTCCAACCCGCTTCTCGGCTACTCGTACATGGGTTCGCACGCCGACCGACACATGAAGGAATATTTTACGACCGAACGCACGGTGACGTTCCTGCAGGACTGTGAACGGGCGGGGATCACCGCGCACCAGTTCTCCGATCCGGACCGCGCACTCCCGTACGTCCGTCCGTTGCGCGAACAGGGGAGCAAGCTGCGGTTCATCTGTCTCCACGCCCAGCGCGAGAAGGTCCAGGAAGCCGTCGCGCAAGCGCAGCCGATCGCGATGGTCCATCACGGCGGCGTGACCGACCGGCTGTTTGCCGAGGGCAAGGCGGAACTCGTCCACGACTACGTCAAGGCCACGCATGATGCCGGAGTCCTGGCCGGTATTTCGGCGCACAACCCGGACTGCATTCAACGGGCGGCCGATGGAGACTGGGAAGTTGACTTCTTCATGACCTGTTTCTATTTCCTCACGCGCGAGATTGCCAAGGTGCAGGTGGAACTGCCCACGCTGGAGATCGCCTACCCGTTCTTCAAAGACGATCCCCGTGTGATGACAGAAGTAATCCGCCAAGTGAAACAGCCGTGCCTGGGCTTCAAGATCCTCGGCGCCGGCCGGTTGTGCACCAGTCAGCAATCGGTGCGTGCCGCCTTCGCGTTTGCCTTTCAGAACATCAAGCCGTCCGACGGCGTGATCGTCGGCATGTTTCCCTGGGCGTTCGATGAAGTGAACGCCAACGCGCAGTTCACGCGCGAACTGGCAGCCAACGCGTAGCGCACTCACGCACCTGCCTCTCACGTTGACGCCGCACGACGCTTAACTATAATTAGCGGACTGACTGGTCCGTCAGCAATCCTTGGGTAGTGCGTTGTAGCGGAGCGGTGTCGGGAATGGAAATCGAGCCGGAACGGAAGGCGGGGCGTCCGCCGAACGTCGAGATTCGTGAACGGCGGCGAGAGGAGATCCTGTCTGCCGCTGTAAAGCTATTTGCAGAAAATGGTTACGATCGGGCCGATACACAGGTGCTCGCCGACGTCCTCGGCATCGGCAAAGGGACCATCTATCGATATTTTCCTTCCAAGCGGGAGTTGTTTCTGGCGGCGGTGGACAGCGCGATGCGCCAGCTGACGGCGGCTGTCGACGAGTCCGTGGAGCGGGAGGAGGATCCGTTTCGGCGCATGGTGTGTGGGATTCGCTCGTACCTGACATTCTTTGCCGCCCATCCCGAGTTGGTGGAGTTGATCATTCAGGAGCGAGCGCAGTTCAAGGACCGCAAGAAACCCACGTACTTCGAGTACCGTGATGCCAATCGCGTGCGCTGGCGCGAGATGTTCTGCTCGCTGATCGCCGAAGGTCGGCTGCGCGCGTTCAATGTTGACCGGGTGCTCGACGTGCTGGGGGACATGCTCTACGGCACGATGTTCTGCAACTACTTCGTGGCCCGCGAGTCTTCTCCCGACGCGCAGACGCAGGACATTCTCGACATCGCCTTGCATGGCATACTCTCCGATGCCGAGCGGGCACGGTGGCGTTCACTGAGGTAGGTAATCCGGGTCAGCGAAAGCGCAGGAAGAAATGATGTCAGGCCATCGCAACCGATCGCGTCTCTGGACGGTGATAGTGCTGCTCGTGCTTGTGACGGGTGTCGCCATGGGCGGGTGGCATCGATTGAACCAGCCCGGGCCCGAAACCGGCACGGATGGAGCGGCGAGTTCCGCCGCGGCAGCGGCAAAGGATCCCGTGCCGTCGACGGAGCGGGCAATCGCTTTGGAAGGGGAACGCATTGCCTTGCGGCCCGTGCAGCGCAGCGTGGGAGCCGTCGGCACGTTCTCCGGTTATGACGAGGTCACAGTGATGGCTCAGGTGACCGGGCCGGTAGCGCAGGTCCTTCATGACGTCGGAGATATTGTCCGGCCCGGTGATGTGCTGATGGAACTCGATAAGACGGACTTCAACTTGGAGCTGGACCAGACGCGCCGGGCGCTGGAACTGGAGGTTGTCCGGTTGGGAGTCAAGGTGCCGCCGGAGTTTCCCTCGATGGATGAGATCATGGTCATGCTGCGCGAATTCAAGATCGAGAATCTCCCCTCGCTGAAACGCGCCACCGAACAGGAGCGCAATGCCGCGTCGCGGGTGCAGCGGGCCGAGCAGCTGAAACAATCCGAGTCCATCAGTCAGGAGGAGTACGAGCAGCGGCAAATGGAGCACGACCTGGCGAAGTCGGCTCTGGACCAGGCCAACTTCGACGCCGAAGCAGCGCTGGCGGCCATCCGCCACCGGCTCGCGCTGTTGCGCATCGCGATGCGGAAGCTGGAGTTGTCCACGATCCGCGTGCCCACGCCGACGAATCGCGCGGGGATGCCCGATCCCATCCAGTACACCGTTGTCGAGCGCCGGGCCGCGGAAGGCGAAATGCTCAAAGACGCCTCAGGTGCCTCCACGGTGACCTATGAACTGATCATGGACGGCGTCCTGAAACTGATGGCTCAAGTTCCGGAACGGTACGCCGCGGAAGTGAAGCTGGGTCAGGAATCACAGGTTCGCGTCGATGCCTATCCGGATCGGGTCTTCACGGGCGCCGTTTCCCGCATTAACCCCACGGTGGACCGCACGAGCCGCACATTCAACGTGGAAATTCTTGTTCCGAATCCGCAGCGGGAATTGAAGGGCGGCGGTTTCGCCAAGGTGGATATCCTCACACGCGTTGACCCGCAGGCCTGGACCATTTCTCCGGAATGCGTGGTGACCTATGCCGGTTCCACGCGAGTCTTCGTCGTGCGGGAAGGGAAAGCGCACACCCTCTCGGTGGAGAAGGGCATCGAGGGATCCGGGTGGGTGGAACTGATCCATGCGGTCAATCCCGATCTGCGCCGGGACGACATCTTCGTTCGCGGCGGCCAGGACAAGCTGGCCGAAGGCGTGCCGGTGCAGATCCGCAACGCCGCCGCGTTGCAGCAGAAACTCGAGCTGCCGGCGAAGGCAAGGTAGTGACCATGAACCTCTGGGATCTTTGTATTCGGCGGCCGATCTTCACGGTGATGCTGGTCTCGGCGCCGATCGTGCTGGGAGTCGTCGGGCGGAGCCGCTTGGGCGTGGACCTGTTTCCCAACGTGGAATTGCCGATCGTGATCGTGACGACCACGCTGAAAGGTGCAAGCGTGGAGGAGATGGAAACCAGCGTCACGAAGCCGATCGAGCAGATCATCAACACCGTGTCCGGCATCGATGAGTTGCGTTCGAACACCAAGGAAGGCATCTCGCAGGTCGTGGTGCAGTTCTTCCTGGAGAAGGACCGCGACGTGGCGGCTCAGGAAGTGCGCGACAAGATCTCCACGATGGTCTCGCAGTTGCCCGTGGGTACGGACGCGCCGATCATCGACAAAGTGGACCTCAATGCCATGCCCGTGATGCAGATCGCCGTGTCCGGGACACGGCCCATGCAGGAGATCACGGAGATTACCCGCAAGCGCATCAAGGAGGATCTGGAAAGCGTGTCGGGAGTCGGGGCGGTGATCATTGTGGGTGGCCGACAGCGCGCAGTGAATATCTGCATCGACACCGACAAGCTCACCAGCTGCAATCTGTCGATTGAAGACGTGCGGCAGGCACTGATCCGGCAGAACCTGGAACTGCCCGGCGGGCGCGTCGACCAGGGTTCGCGCGAGCTGGTGCTGCGGACCATGGGGCGCGTGGAGAGTTCCACCGGCTTCCTGAATCTGATTGTGGCCAACCAGGATGGATATCCGGTGCGGATTCGCGACATCGGCCGCGTCGAGGACTCCTTTGAAGAACCTCGCAGCCTTGCGCGGCTGAACGGCCGCAACGCGGTCAGCCTGATCATTCAGAAACAGTCAGGTACGAACACCGTGGCCGTGGTGGAGAAAGTCCGGCAACGGTTTGAAAAACTCCGCGCACTGCTTCCTCCGGACATCGAGACGTTTGTCGTCAAGGACCAATCGAAGTTCATCGTGCGTTCGATCGAAGAACTCAACTTCCACCTGGTAATTGCGGCATTTCTGGTCGCGTTCACCATTCTGATCTTCATTCAGGATTGGCGCACAACGATTATCGCGAGCCTGGCCATTCCCGCATCGATCGTCTCGACGTTCGCCTTCATGCACTGGATGGGCTACACGCTCAACAACATCACGATGCTCGGCCTGATTCTGGCCATCGGCATCGTCATCGACGATGCGGTGGTGATCAATGAGAACATCTTCCGCCACATGGAAGAAGATGGCGTGTCCGCCAGGGTGGCGGCTTCTTCGGCCACCAAGGAGATTGCGCTGGCCGTCTCCGCGACAACCCTGTCGCTGTTGGTGATCTTCATCCCCGTGGTGTTCATGGGCGGGCGCATCGGCCGCTTCTTCAGCAGCTTCGGGGCGACGGTGGCCTTCTCCATTCTGATGAGCTGGTTCGTGTCGTTCACCATGACGCCGATGTTGTGTTCCCGATTTCTCAAAGTCCGCAAGGACCGCGGCCACAGCAAGGAAGGATGGATCTGGCGCTCGATCGACGGCCTGTACGGCTGGGTGCTCGGCTGGTCGCTGCGCCACCGCTGGGTAATCGTGGTGACGACCATTGCGCTGTTTGTGTGCACGGTGTTCCTCTTCCGAATCGTGGGCTTCGATTTCGTTCCGCGCGACGATCAAAGTGAGTTTGAAGTGGCGATGACCCTGCCGGAGGGATACACGCTGGCGCAGGCCGACAAGCTGTTCGCCGAGATTGAAGGTCGCATCGGGCAACTCAAAGGGGTGACGGACGTCTTCACAACCATCGGTGACACCACGGGCCGTATCGCGCGCGGCCAAGGCGATGTGACCTCGGGTACCGTCTATGCTCGACTGATCGATCTCGAAGAGCGCACCCGTGTCTGGTATGACTGGAAGTTCTGGTACAACGGTACACTCGGTCGTGCCGAGGACGATCCGCGCTACTTCACCCAGTTCGATGTCCAACGCGCGGCCCGCGAGATCATGGCCGACTACACGGATCTGCGCACGGCCGTCCAGGATTCGGCCTTGGTGTCAGGGGCCGGCTTCCGGCAAGCCATGGTGGACCTGAACCTCCGGGGTCCCGACCTCAACGGTCTGCAGGAGTATTCGAAGAAGATCGTCGACTGGATGAAACAGCATCCCGAGTACGTGGATATCGACACGAGTTTGTCGCTGCGCAAACCGGAGTTGCGCGTGAGAATCGACCGCGAGCGTGCCTCGGACTTGGGCATACCGGTTCAGACCGTCGCGGGAATTCTCAACATCCTGGTCGGCGGTGAGCCGGTGACGAAGTACAAGGAGGTCGACGAGCAGTACGACGTGTGGTTGCGCGCGGAACTGCCCTTCCGCGACCGCCCTGATGCCATCGGGCGGCTGATGATTCCCTCACCCCGCGCGGGACTGGTGCAGTTGTCCAGCATCGCCACGTTGGAACCAGCCAGAGGGCCGGCCACCATTGACCGGTTTGGGATGATGCGCCAGGTGGTCATTACGGCCAACCTGGAAAATAACAAACCCTTGGGGCACGCGGTCAGGGAACTCAGCGCGCTGGTGGACTCGATGAATCTGCCGGCGGATTATCGCTACGAGTTCCTGGGGCGCGCGAAGATGATGGGCGAATCGAATCAGAACTTCTTGATCGCGTTCCTGACCAGCTTCCTCTTCATGTACATGATCCTGGCCGCCCAGTTCGAGAGCTTCGTCCATCCAATCACCATTCTACTGGCGCTGCCCTTGACCTTGCCGTTTGCCCTGATTTCCTTGATTCTGCTGCAGACGAACCTGAATTTGTTTGCCATGTTTGGCCTGTTCATGCTCTTCGGCATCGTGAAGAAGAACGGCATCTTGCAGGTCGATTTCACCAATGTGCTGCGACGGCGCGGCATGCCCGTCACAGAAGCGATTCTGGAGGCAAACCACACACGCTTGCGCCCAATTCTCATGACCACCGTCATGTTGATTGCGGCCATGGTGCCCATCGCGCTGGGACGCGGCCCCGGCGCGGAAGGTCGTGCCAGCCTGGCCAAAGTGATTCTGGGCGGGCAGACCCTTTCGCTGCTGCTCACGCTGCTCGTCACGCCTGTGGCCTATTCGCTCTGGGAGGATTTGAGCTACTACGGCGGGCGAGTGCTCGGTTTCTTCCGGCGCGCCGAACAGGGCGCCAGGGAAGCCTCGCCGGCGGAGGAGCCATTGGAGGTTGTCTGAGACAGGATGTTCCGGTGAGGGGGTGATGCGAGTACACTCGCGCCGGAACAAACCGGTGTCTCTTCCCCTCGGTGCCCCGCGGTGAATATAACAGACACCCACACACCTGATGGCCGGTGAGCACGAATGGTGCTTGAGGAGGTAGAGGGACGCATTGGTCCGCGTCGCTCATCTGCCGCCTCACTTCATGGGAGCACCAGTCGTGCCTGCTTGTGCGCGCCGGGAGATCGTCCGCGACGGAGAACCCGGGATTTACCATATATGGAGCCGTTGCGTCCGGAGAGCTTATCTGCTGGGCAAGGAC
>Ga0233425_10001900_pt1 | contig 43934 bp, 29 predicted proteins | sample Watercolumn_Towu_2_FD_181712 | JGI IMG/M metagenome (GOLD analysis project Ga0233425, IMG submission 181712) | Freshwater microbial communities from Lake Towuti, South Sulawesi, Indonesia - Watercolumn_Towuti2014_140_MG | ecosystem: Environmental > Aquatic > Freshwater > Lake | place...
CCGTGCCGTCGTAGAAGCGGAAGCCGTCGAGGCTGAGCACCTGGGGCAGGATGTCCAGGGTCGTGGTGCCGGCCAGGACGTAGTTGGAGGCCAGCCCGGTGCCATCGCCCAGGACCAGGCCGGTGGGATCCACCGCCTTGGCCAGCCCGGCATTGGCGTCGGCCACCGAGCCGGCGCCGGTCAGGGTGAGGGTCTCGGTGCCCACCAGTCCGGTCAGAGTCAGGTCCACTGCATCGGCGTTGACGCTGCCGTCATAGAAGCGGATGCCGCTCAGGTCCAGGGGGCGCGGCGTGACCGACAGTTGGCCGTCGACATAAGTCACGTTGTAGCCGACATTGACCACGTCGCCGCTGGCGGTGATGGGGAATGTACCGACCGGCGCGGTTGCCGGCGCGCCGGTGGAGGCGAAGGTCGGAAGCGTAGTCCAGATGTCCGTAGGCTGGGCATCCAGGTAAGCGCTGCCATAAGTGCTCACGCCGCTGACCGGCAGTCCGCTGAGGCTGAGACCGACCGTCAGGCTCGGGACGTCACCGTAGATCTTGGCGTCATTACCGATGGTGGCCGTCACGTCACCATTGACGGCGAACACGTAGCGGTTACCGGACTCCAATATTGGTGTAAAGGGATCGTAACTCCGGCCCCAAAGAGCCGTATTTCCGCTTAACAAACCGTTGAACGTGTTGCCTGCCGGCGAGTCCGAATAGACCAGCCAGCGCCCGCCGGATGACAAGGCCGTCGCACCGGTGAGATTGACGAAAGCACCGCCCAGGGACGCCACCGTCAAGTCGGCGGTGGAGCTCAACGAGGCATTGGCGTCGATCGTAATGTTGCCGCCACTGACCACTGCCGTCGCGGCAGTCATCGACAGGCTGCCAACCAGGGTCAGATCCCCGGCAAGGGGACTGCCAAGGGTGACTAAGCCTCCCGACAAGCTGGCGTCCACCGTCAGATCGGCCGTTCCCGAACCGAGGGTGAGGGGAAGTCCCGGAATGTCCGGAGCAATGGTCACATCGCCGCCGGTCTGAATGATGCCATCGACGGTCAGATTCTGGCTGTCGGAAATCAGAGTAATGTCACTGGCCGAGGCAGTGACATCGGACGCCGCTTTGTAACCGATGACACCGTCGAAAACGATGCCCCGGCTCGCCAGGTCCCCGCCGCTGCCCTTCACGGCCACGATCGTGATCGGACCGCTATCGGCGAGTACGTCGCCCCCCAGCAGGAAACCGGTGGTTTGGAGCCCGGAAGTGCTGGCTGCACTGCTGGTACCTCCCAGCCCGGTAATGGAGATACCACCGCCGTTGGTGGTCTCGATGGTGGCCGATGGAGCAAGCTGCAATCCCAGCGCCCATCCCTGGTTGTTGGTGGCGGTGGCATCGCCGACGATAACGATGGCATCGGCGGCGGGACTCGCCGACCTGATCATGGAGCCCCCATAAATGCCGATTCCCTGGCTGTTATCGCCGGTCGTCATCCGGCCAACGCCTTCCAGCAGTATCCTGCCGGCGCCGCTGTCGATGGAAAACACCCCTTCGATGCCTTCCGCGGAATTGGTGAAGAAGGAATTCATCAAGGTATTGGCAAGGGCGCCCATGCCTCGCAGGGTCACATCGCCGCCGCCGGAGACAATCGTCGCATTGTTCAGGAAGATGCCGCTGGACTGGTCGCCGGATTCGTCCTGCCCCTGCGCGAAGCCGATTCCGCTGGAATTGCCGGTCAGCAGAATGGCGCCGCCGTTGGAATTCAGGCTCGCCCCGCTGCCCAGGGTGATGTTGCCGCCGGCGTCACCGGCATTGCTCCACAGGGTGATGCCGAGGGCACCGCTGGTCGAGCTGATGGTGACGCCCGGATCGATCAGCACGTGCCGATCTGCCTTCAGCGTCAAGGTGGCGGCGCCACCCGCAGGCTTGCCGATGTTCCCCGCAACGATCAGATCGCTGCCCGCACCCATCGAGGCCAGGGTGTAGCCCACAGCGGCGTCGTTGGCACCCAGGGTCAGACCGCCTGCGGCGGGTGTGGTGACGCTCCGGGCCGTGAAGCTGAACAGGCCGGTCATTCCTGCTGGGATATCGGCGGCGGTAAAGCCGACGTCCCTCTGATCGAAACTCACCGAGTAATCGCGCAGCACCCCGCCATCCATCGCCACGGCCGGTGCGGAGGCGGCCGGATTCACATCGCGATAACCCACGTCATGATTTCCGAGACCGATGAAGGTATACATCGGCGCAATGCCACCGAAATCATTGGCCGCGGCCCCCAGGTCGATCGCCGTATCGGTGCCGCTGGAACTGAAGTTGGCCGGCGTGAGCGAACCGGTGATGGTGATGGCTCCGGCCGCGGTCTGAGTAATGCTTCCGCCGGCGTTGAACGTCAAGGTGGAGGTCGATGAACCATTAAAAGTCAGCGGAGCGTTGAAGGCGATGTTGTTGTCCGCGTTGAGGGTCAGGCTGTTGGTACCCGAGTAGTTGACCGCCGTGGCGATGGTGATGTTTCCAACTTCTCCTCCGGGAACTCCGGCGTTGGTTGTCGTCACCGTTACATTGCTCAATGCCAGTTGGGCTTCCAAATCGCTGGCGAGAATTTCCCCATACCAAAACCCTGAATTGGGTTCGAAAGTCAAGGTTCCGGAATTCCAAACAGGCGAATCCAGGCCGGAAAGGGTCGCAACAATCGTGACATTCTCCGGATCCAGCAGCAGTTCGCCGGTCTTCCCGAGAGGCGCGCGGGTATCGACCGACCCGTCGAAGAAGAATCGCCGGCCGTGGGCAGAGACTTCCACGAAGCCTCCGTCGCCGCCATGGGCGCCGCCCCGCGCCGATGCCTTGCCCCAGAAGCCGGTGGCCCGATCCGACCAGACGATGACGGTGCCGCCCTGGCCTTGATCGCCGGCGTCGGCGTTGAGCACGACTCCCGGCGCCACCACCACGGTCTGGGCATTGGTGATGCCAGGGTCCCGGCCGGCCCTGCCGCCGCCGATGAAGACGGCACCGCCCCCCGCGCCGCCACTGGCATCGATATGGGTTTCGTCGAGCAATTCGACGTCGCCGCCGGTCAAGGTTGCGGTGCCGCCAAGGCCCCTTCGGCTGGAAACGCGAACCTGGGTCGCGCCGAACAGACTGATGCCCGAGGGCACTCCCGGTGGCGCCAAGGGGGCGGGTTCGCCGCCCTCGATCCGAACGATACCGCCGGCTTGCGGCCCGGAAGCGTCGATCACCGCGCCGTTCAAGCCGATCTTGCCCCGTCCGGCGACGACCACTTGTCCTCCCTGTCCCTGGGTAGCGTCCGCATCGGAAGGGTCGGTCGCGGCGGCGCGCGTCGTGCCGGCGAGCTGGACTTCCGAATCCGCGCTGAGCGTGACGCTTCCTCCGTTGACGCCGGAAACGTCGATCAGTCCGTCGGTGTCCTGGATGATCCGCTGCTGAGCTTCGAGTTCGACCTCGCCCCCCTTGCTCTGCGAGCCGGCGGCGGCGATGAGGCCGGATTGTGCAATTTCACCGGCGTTGACGGTGATCGCTCCGCCCTTCGCGCCTTGGGCCGTCGTTCGGCTTCCCGGCGAGAAACGGACGTTGTCACCGCGCAGGATGACTTTGCCGCCGGGACCCGATTCGGCATCCACCTTGATCGTTCCAGTCTGGGTGACGGTCCCGCGGGGCGAATCGGCTTCCGAAGACCGGACGGCCGAGAGTTCGACCACACCGCCGCCGGTCTTGCCCGACGCGTCCAGCGTGCCGGTATTGGTGATTTCATCCGCGCCGGTCAGCCTGATGACGCCGCCGGACTGGGTCAGGCTGGTCGCTTCGATCACGCCGGAATTGTTGATCACCGCCCCATGCAGCTTGTCGGCAGCGGCGGCGGTCATGAGGACCGTGCCATCCTCGGCCTGAATCAACTGCTTGTTCTCGATAAGGGTCTTGACGGTGGCGGGATCGACTTCGATCTTCAGGAGTTTGCCTTCGTCCAGTTCCAGCTTGACGCCATCGCCGGCCGCCATCGCCACCGTCCCCAAACGTGCCTGGATCACCCCTTCGTTCTTCACCGTTGGCGCCAGCAAGGCCACATAACCGCCGTCCCGCGCATGAATCGTCCCGTGGTTGACGATTTCGCCGGTGCTACCGTTGCGCCGGAATTGATAGTTCCCCTTGTTGAAATCCGAATCCCGGATATCCATGGTCGAGGCGGCGAACGCCCCCACGTCGACCTGCGCGCCCTTGCCGAAGGTCACGCCGTTGGGGTTGACCAGAAAAACCTGGCCGTTGGCGGTCAACCTGCCTTCGATGGTCGAGGCTTCGCTGGTCATCACCCGATTCAGGGCAACGGATTGGGCGTTGGGCTGCTGGTAGTTGACGTGGGCGCCGGAGCCGATGTTATAGGTTTGCCAGTTCAGCACCGCCCTGGGGCTGCCCTGATGAATCTCCATGCGCGGGCCGTTCTGGCTGATCGTCGCCCGTCCGGAGGTCACCTGGCCACCGACCGGCAGGGTATCCGCCGGGAGCTCGGCATAAGCCGGCCGCCACAAGGTACCCGCCAGGATCAGCCGGATACTCATCGCCAAAAGGCGCGGCTTGAAATGACCGGACGTTCCAGAATCGCGTCCGCAAGAGTGTGGATACATGGCGCATACTCCTATGGATCGATCGGAAAACGTCGAACTCTTTGAATTATCGGAAGACGAGCGATAACTGAATGACTCCGTCTCGATCAGCCTATCGCATGGTGACTAGAATCGGCTTGCACAGGAGAATCTTGAGTAATTTCCTGCCTAAGTCGCGAAAACAAGCGGCTTAGTCGCAAATTGCCACAATGGAAGAGTAGTTCAAATTTTGAGGACGCGGCAGGCCGTAGTGAGTAACCGCTGCGATCCTAACGAGTCGATCGAGCGATAACAAAGAGTTAGCGCCGCGTGGCTCGGTAATGCTCTCGCGGAAGCTCGCGTAGCGCTGTTAAGGTTTCCTTAGGGGAAAGAGAGTATGTCCTGGAGTAACGCAAATAGCGCCCAAGCTGCGCGCATCCTGGTAAGAATAGACCTATTGCGCCGGTGGCTTGGGCTGGCCGCACGGGGCGGTATCAGACGCTCAGCGAACCATCAGAGGGGATAAGCCGGTCGAACTCTATCAGTGCCTCAATCGCCGTATTCCTCCATATAGAGCCGATGCAGATTTCGCTGGGCTTCTACATCGCCCTGAACCGCCGCTTTTTGAAACCAGGCCGAGGCCTGCTTGTAATCGCGCCGCTTATTGACATAGAAGACACCCAGATTGAATTGCGCATCCCGATACCCTTGTACGGCCGCCTTGATATACCAGGACTCGGCCAACTTATCGTTACCCGGGATTCCGAGGCCCTTGTCATACATGACACCCAGCTTATATTGCGCCGGGGCATATCCTTCCTTCGCCAGTCGCTGAAACGCAGGCTCCGCCTTTTTATAATCACCGGCATCATAGGCTGCCTTAGCCCCGTCGAAATCCAGCGCTTCATCGGCAATGCCGCACCCATGAAGCACCAGGACCAACAACAGTGGGATAACCGCCTTTCTCATGTCTTATCCGTTCCACCCAGTCATGCGGACAACCAAACCGAACTCAATCAGAAATACTTGCTCAGAGAGACCCAGAAATGAGGTGTCTCATAACTTCCATCGGAGTCTCTGCCTTCCGGGTTTCGCGCAGGATTTGAGCCGATGCGCTGCGCAACGGTCCCTCGAATGGAGAAGTTCCCCGGTGCAGTCCAATTGACACCGACGCCGCCACCGCTCAAGGTGTAATTGTTGGGTACTCCCGAATTGCTTCCGCTCCAGGTGTCAACATGCAAATTCACGCCGCCGTGATCGATGAACCCTAGCAACTCAATATCCTTATATACGGAATAACGGACTTCAAAGTTAAACAAATAGCCTTGATCGCCTAAAGCCTCATTGACCGGATATGCCCGAACGCCGTAGGGACCGCCCAAGCTGAACTTCTCCGACGAATCCAGATTTTTGGTCGCGAGCTGCCCGCTCAAACCGAGGTATAGGCGCACCTCGTCGGAAACACGCTGCAACCGCGAAAAACTCAGGATGAACTTCTGATAAGCCCCGGAACTCCGGGCGGTCGCATCGTTGAGTTCCTCATCGGTCCGATTGCCTGAGAGGTCCAGGCTGCCGATGCTGGCGGTCACGCCGTAATGAGTCACCGCCCCGGAAAATGCGTGGTCCTGGTAATCGCCGCTCAACCCTAAATAACCTACCTGGACCTCCTTGTCGCTCAAGGTTTCACCCAGTACGGCGTTATAGTATCGGCGATCGTCAAAGCCGGTACTGGCATACAGGTTTCCGTTGACCCCTCGGATGAGCGGGTAGGTCGCAAATACACCACCGCTCCAAGCCGACCCATGCGCAGCCAGATTCTCGAAAGGAGCGCCTAAGGAATAATACAAGCCCGAAACCGACCAACCGAGCTTCAGCCCCGAATACGCTATGGGCACGGTATAGGCCAATCGTCCGTAGACATTCCCGGAACCGCCCTGCAGCCGAAACATCGCCAGGTCGCCGACCTTTAAGGGATTATTGAGGGCCAGTGTGCCGCCATACTGGTGCATGCCGACCGAATGCACGCCGGCATTGCCGTAATCGAGACTGCCGCTGAGCAGTTGCGATGAACTGAGCTTGAGCCCCAAATCCGAATCGCCCACCTTCCGTCCAGCCTTGAGCGTCGAAGATACGATGCTTCCCGGCAGATCGTTCAGCAACAGGATGCCCCGTTCCAGGTCCCTCAATTTCAGGGTCTCGCCCTGAGGGTGAGCCGCGATCATGGTCTTTCGCGCACGATCTCCCTGGAACACCCCTTCGCCGCCTTCGACCTCCACGTTACCTAGTCTTGCCTCCCTGATGGCGACTTCAACAATACCATCGCGAATTTCCTGAGGCGGCAAAACCGCCGTAGCGAAATAGCCCTTTCTTCTATAAAACAAGGAAAGATCCGATGCGGCATTGCGCAATTCAGCCAATGAGACCGGCTGCCCAACATAGCTTTTGAGTGATTGCTCGAGTTCCGCCGCGGAAAACAATTGTGCACCTGTGATACGCCAGCCTTTGATGACGACCTTGACGTCCGACTGGCCCGCGCTTCCCTGAGGCTCCGGGATTTGCAGCGTGCTCGGCTTTTTCGGCGTGGGGGGCAATTCCGGCTTAATGTTGCGGAGGATCGCACCGGCTTCCGGCGGAGACACTTCAGCAGATCGACACGCGGCAGGGAAACAACCAAGCAAAGCAAGAACAGCCGAGAGGCAGGCAATCGACTTGGAAGCACCAAACCCGCGATACTGCGTGAACACTTTCGCGCAAGTACGCTGCCGCAGAGGGTACATCTGGCCCCGCATCACCATTGCCACTAGTTCGCCATTCCAATAGAAGGTAATCACTGAGCTCGAAGCTAGAACTCATGTGCGGCACAGCGACCGCTACATTCGAAAAGCAAAGCTTGCTTAGGACTTCTTAACCTGGAGTTTCACCTTTTTCCGATCGGATCCCAACAGCAGTATTACCCCCACAAAGGGAGTTAACGCCAAGGAACCAAAGAAATAACCCCAAAAACCAAACTTGCGGTTAATTCCCAGCAATCCGATCACCAGGCTGGCACCGATGTATACCAATGCTTGAGTCATATATCCGGCCTACACCACCCGTTAAGCTGTCGTGTCCACGTCATTCATTCGACATCAACGAACTCGCCATTGGATATCTTCTTCAAATACATGCGGATATCCGAGCGTCTGTTGTATTCGTCAAATTTTACTCCAAGAATTCCATCCTTCTGATTGAACTTGAGTGCCGACGCCACGGACAAGGGCACGCAGGTCTGGGCTTCTTCGCACGCCGCCTTATATAAGTAAACGGAAAAATAGCCCTGATACGCAAAAAACCCGGGGGACTCGCCGTATTGTTTTTCATACAATCGCTGGAACGAAACGACATTATCGGTAAACCGCTGGGCAGCCGTAGCGTCCGCCGCCTCATGCGAGATCTGCGCCATGGCGTCGGCCTTGATCATGCTCGCAACGAATACCTCATCCCCACGGCTACCCAAAGCTGCCGGCAGGCCGGGATCGTCGAACGGTTTGCCTCCAAAAACCACCTTGCCGTAACCCATCGCCCGCAACTTATTGATCAAAATCCTCACGTCCTTATCGTATCGAACACCGACCGCGATGATGTCCGGCTTGCTATGTATCGCATAATACAGCGCTTCGGCTAACTCATTTGGATCGGTCGACAAGGACTTGTGATAAACAACCCGAATATCTTTATCCAGCCGCGCCGTAAGCTTGTTATAGAAGTTCGCTCCGGTGGAATTCCTGTCATACAGGATCGCCAGTCGTCTAAGTCCGTGCTTGGCTGCGTACGCCAGCATGGGATCAAAATATTGCTCATCGGTCGGCCCCAGGCTGAAGACATATTTGAAACGGTGATTGGTCAGGCTGGCCTGCGTCGCCGCCGTCGAAAAAAACAATATGCCGCTGTATTCATAGGTATTGGCTGCCGGAATCGCCCTGGATGAATGCGTATGCCCAATGACCGCGCTGATGCGCTTGTCGTCCGCTATCGCACTGGCAGCCCTCTCACCTTCCTGCCAGGTGACGTCGCTGTATCGATGCAGAACGACATTACTGGAAACCGTCTCGCCTTTCGAATTGATCGTCTTTACGCCGCCGGTCTTGTTGATCTCCGCAACCGCCAAGTTCGCTCCGTCGACGAAGGCCGGGTCTTCGTCGCTGGCCCAGACGATCGCCATATGAATGGTCTTGTCCTTGTTTTCGGATACATACTCATTGCGCTCGCTCGCCAGCCGGGTATAACCCCAGTAGCCGACTATCCATTCATACACAAATCCATAGGCCAATAACGCGCAAAATAAACCGACGGAAATCAGCGTTTTCCTTAATATTCTCCCCATGCAGCTATTGCCCGCCCCCGCTGCCACCCAGAATGATCGGCACGCTCCCGCCCTGATTGCCCAAGATGATGGTCTTGGTGTTGTTGGAGGTTGCCAGATTCTGCGCGGCCTCGATCCAGCGCCAGGTCAGCAACTTATCGTTCAGACTCGATGTGATGAGGTCGTTAGCCTGCTTGGTGCCCAGGGCCTCGATCCTCTTTCGTTCGGCCTCCTGGCTTTCCCGCTCCAGTCTGTATTTGTAAGCCTCTGCCAACTGCTTTTGCTTCATCTTTTCCTCGATGGCGGTTTCCACACTCGGCGGCAGGACGATTTGCCGGATGATCACCGCCTCCACTTCGACAAAGTCCTTCTCGATTTGGGTCACCGCATCCGACACGATTTGCTGCAAACGATCCGTCTGCGAGCCATATACCAATTCAATACTGGTCCTTGCGAGCAACTTCCGTATCACGTTCTCGACTTCCGGCACCACCACTTTCTGGGAATAATCAGGGCCTATTCGCTGATGGAGCACGGGCAAGGTGTCTACATCCGGACGAAACCGCACCGACAGGGAAAAATGGATCTTCAGGCCTTCCTCGGTCAGGGCGTCCATCTCGTGGTACAGCTGCTGGATGCGGGTGTCATATAGATACATCCGATTCCAGGGCCAGATAATCGTCACACCTTCGCGAAACGACTTATCGATCACAGTACCTTCACCAAGACGATTCCAAAGGACGCCGCGCTGACCCGGATTGATGTTGATCCATGACCACTTATAAAAAAAAGCAACCAGCAGTATCGTCAGCAATACCAGCGTGATGATTCCGGGAGCGAAACGTCTTAGTGACTCACGCATGACCGATCCCGCAACACGTAATTGTGTCGGAGCCGAACCCTAGCGGCGGCGCCATATCTGCGTTCCAGTTTCCTACCCAATTCAACATATTCAATCCACAAAAATGCATCGAGCGCGTTAGCGCTCGATGCCTCAACTCCCAACTGCGAAACCGATCAACCCTTTGCCGGACTCTGTTTCGCTGCGAACCCGGATGCCACGGCCTTACCTTTTTTGAATTGCTCGTAATAATACTCGCGGACCGCTTCGGGATCGAAGGTGAGAAAGGTACCACCCGAAGCAAAATGCTGGATGAAAACCTTGCCTACCGAGTAGGTACTTGCCCCCAGCAAGATCGGAGCGCTTAACGCCCCCAAAGATGGGCCGATAAAGGGCACTACCTTGACCAAGCCGGAAAGCGCCGGCGACACCAAAGACGGAACCCCGCCGCCGACCAGTGCCGCCAAGAGTTTCTTAACGGTACCTTCCTTGAAGGGTACGTTGTAGAGCTTGCCCAGGCGCCGCAACATTTCCAGCTGAATCAAGCTGGTTGCTGCAAAGTCGACCAGAGGCAGCGGAATCAATCCGGCGCCCATCGATACATACATGCAATTTAAGGTAATGTCCTCCGCCCGTGCCTCGAGCTCCTGCAAATCCATTTCCTGAGTCTCCGACTTTGCCGAACTGGACTCGGCGGCTTCAGGCTTTGCTTTTTCCGTGCTGGTTTGTACTGTGCTCATGATTTAGTCACCTCTAATGGCTGGTTCAAGAAAAATCACTGTTCCGCAGTAGGACGCGTTCGTCCAATATCATTATTGAATCACCTCCTCATGTTTCATGGGCTAGCGAACCTGAATCAATTGCTGCATGGGCAGCGATTTCGGATCCATCGCCACCATTTCAAAGAGGGCTGCCAACAAGACAAAAGCGTCACGGTTCCAGGTTGAACCATCGTCTGGATCGACAACCTTATAATCGTTTCCGTAATAGCTTATTGACGATATCGGCTTGGTCGTCTTGTCATCCGACGACCAAAGTATTTTGATGATGGGCCGGTATTCGTTGACAGGAACGCTGTCCTGTACCGCGCGCGACGACTTGCTCCAGGTTTCGAACAGCTTCTGCTCCTGTCCCATCGCGCTCAGCACTCCTGAAAATGATCGTGGAATAAAGGTGATCTTTGGAAATCCCTTTTCATCGGATAAATCCTTCATTCCTTCCCAATACGTGTATTTCTCGTCGGCCCGAAGCCGGGCGAGGCTAGCTTCGGATTTCAACGTGAATACCAGGGAAGATTCACCTTTCTCGTCCTGATTGACGACCAAGGCCCCATCTTTCTGCAATTCCCTGAACATGGCGGCAAGGCGCAGGTAATTTCTAAAAGCGACCGGGCTTTCCTTGTCCGGGACGTTCGTCAGGGCCAGCATCTTGCCGCTCGGGAACTCCAGCCAGATGGAATGTATCATCAGCCGCAGCAGCATATCCATCGGAACGCCATGGGCCAGCTGCTCATAAAACAGACGCATGTCGAGGGGCTTGTAGATAGCTTGGGCGTAGCCGGAGCCACTCAACGGCGTGATGGAAAAGACCGGTTGTTCACTCGCATTCAGCGACAAGGCGCCGGTATACGTACCCATGACTTTGGCAGCTGCAGTATACAAAAACCCGGAGTTATTGGTTATCCCGCCGCTGTTGTTCAATCCTGCTCCGAACTGGAAGGATGAATTGATGGAACCCAGCTGCAGGAAATAGAAGGGATGATTGTTGGCGCGCCGGGCCAGATTCAACAACATTTGCTCGTTGGTTACGTCCGCATAAGTTTCGGCATATCCGATAAACGATTGATCCAGAGCTACCGGACTCATGCACCCGCTGAGCAGTCCGGTAGCCGCCAGACCAAAGAAGACATTTCTAATTTGACACGCTAGTTTCTTGTTTTTTGACACGTCCTGTTTCCCCCGTTTTCAATTGAACCGGCGACTCGCCGAGCCGCTAATCGAACTCCCCCAAATGCTCGCCTAGACCATTCGGCAGATGAAGAACTCTAGTCTAGGATACCGTTTTCGTTGAGGTCAAACCCTTGAACTCGGAAAAGGGCCAATGACCGTAATTGAAGAACCACATTCCCTTTTGATCCCAGACCGACGGTTTCTCGGCCGCGGGTCCGTCAGTTTTTTCCTGGTCGTCAACCAGCAAGGGCCGGGTCGCCACGACAATCCCCGCGGCAAATTCCACCACCCATAATCCCTCGACGATCATAAATTTATACGGCAGAAGGAAAACCCCTGCCGCGGCGATCAGGCTCATGACGACCGACTGACGGTAGTTCGCGCCGAGGTTCTTTTCGTAGCCGCTCACCAGATTGAACAGGACCCGCAGTTGTTCGAGATTGTCATCCATCAGGACGATCTGGGCACAGTCGCTGGCGACATTGGTCGCGGCCCGGAACGAAATGGAGACGTCCGCCTGACGCAAGGCGATGGCATCGTTGATGCCGTCGCCGATGAAGCCGACCTTGCGTCCTGAGGCCTTGAGCTGCTGCACCAGCGTCGCCTTGCCCTCCGGGAGGGTATTGGCGAAGTAGCCATCCATGCCCAGTTCCTCGGCCAGCCTTCGAGTCGGAGCTTCCTGGTCACCGGAGATGATGTAGAGGGAAATGCCCGACGCCCGCAGCCACTGGACGATGGCTTTCGCTTCCGGCCGCAGTGCGGCGTCGAGTTCGATCATGCCGGCGAGTTCGTTCCCCGCCGCCACATAAACCAGGGAACGTCCTTCCTCGCGGCAGCGCTCGATCTCCGGCTCGAAGGCGGCGGGTATGGCAATTTGCTCCATGTACATGTAGCGCTGGCTGCCCACCAGTACCTCGCAACCGTCGATCTTCACCTTCAGTCCATAGCCGACCTCGTATTGGGTCGCATCGATCAACGGCAACTGAAGGCCCCGTTCGTGGGCTGCTGCGAGTATCGCCAAGGCGACCGGATGAGTCTGCCGATGTTCTGCGGTGGCGGCAAGGGTCAGGAGCTCGTTTTCGGTACGGTTGCCGTGGACATGGATCCTGACCAGACGGGGCTGTTCCAGGGTCAGGGTGCCGGTCTTGTCGAAAACCAGGATGTCGATATCCTTCAAGATTTCCAGCGCTCGCCCGTCCTTGATGAGGATGCCGTGATTGGACCCTGTACTCAGTGCGTTGAGCAGGGTGATCATGCCTAACGGAACGACGCCAACCACATAGTTGCATCCCAAGGCTGCCGCTCCGGCGACGGGTCCCGCCACCAACCAGCCCAACGCACCTCCCGCCAACATCGGCCAAAGGGTGTGCTCCACGCTGCCGAGCTCATTGGCGAGGTTTTCCACACCGTAATCGACCGTGCGGTTCAGGATCGTGCTGATCTGCGCGGCAGCGGTGTCGGCACCGGCTTTCTCCACGCGAACCCTCAGCCTTCCGGCGAGCACCAGACTGCAGGCGAGCACCGGATCGCCTTTCTCCTTTTCCACCGGCTGCGCTTCCCCGGTCAGGCGATGTTGATCGAGTGTCGCGGTGCCTTCGACCACCACACCGTCCACCGGCGCCATCTGGCCGGCGTCGAGCACCAGAATGTCGCCGATCCGCAGTTGGTCGAAGGGGATTTCGACCTCGACCCCGTCGATGTCGACCCACACCTGGCGAGGTTGCTGACCGAAGACGCCGATCAAATCCTGGCGGGCGCCGATCTGCGTGATCAGCTGGATCTTCTGGCACAGAGCGGAAAAGATGGAACCGACGGCGCCGACCAGGTAATAGCCGCCCAGCCACATCCAGCTGAAGTAGAACGCAATCAGGTGAATGATCCGCAGCTTGCGTTCCTCGACGGCGGAAACATAAGCCTGCCGGTACCAGGGCCACAGATTGTAGATGCCGATGGCAATCACAAAAGGCAACAGGGGCTGGCCAGTCAAGTAGACCACTCCCAGCAGTTCGAGCGCGGCCACTCCGAAACCCAAGCGCCGGTTGGTCCGCTTTTCCTGCAGGGTCAGCTGTCTTTCCCGACCATCCATCAGCACTTGCAAATAGCGCTCCCGTGCGTGCCCGGCCAGGAGGGGGTCGATCCGCGTACAGATGAACGCCTGATAGCGTTCATCGGTCCGGGCAAGCATGCCCTTGAGCTGTTTCGACAGGCCCGATGATTTTTTGCCTTCATCGGATTCCACCAAATCCGACTTCGCCGCTTGGCGGTCCTTGTGTGGAAGCCGCGGCCGCCTGCCCGAGCGCTGGCGCGCCTTTGTCAGTGCGTCGAGCACGATCGTCGCCGAGGCTAGGCCCGCCGCCGCCGCAAGAAGATAAGCCATCGCTTCACCATCCGTCCGATAAGCTGTTGGAACCGCCTTGTTGAATTGCAATTCACCGGCCGCGGAGACCGATCAGGTATTCGATCGCTGCGCGATGGCCGCTTCGAGCGGGTTCGCGGAACCACGGTGGCGATACGGCGAGCAGCCCGTCGCGCCGCCGCAACTCAGTGGGCCTGCCGATGCTCCACCTTTTCCAGGAAAACCTCAAGAATTTCCGCCATCCGTTCGGGCGCTTCGAGGGGCGCCACATGGCCTGCATCTTCCACGATCGCAAGCTCCGATCCCGGCGTCATCGCCTGGAATCTCGCGGCCGTTTCCGGCCGCGCCACGTCGTATCGTCCCGTCACGTAAAGCACCGGCATCGGCAACTTCGGCAACAATCCGGTGGCATCGTAGTCCCGCAGGATTCCGGTGGACCTGAAATCCGTCGGTCCCCACATCATCCGGTAGATCTCATCGTTGCGCGGGGCCTGAGCGCACGACGCGACCGGCGCAGGTTTTACATGAAAAAGATGACGATCGTTGAACACCGCCTGGGCCTCCTGGTACTCCTTCGAGTCGGTATCCCCCGTGCGCTCGTGGCGCACCAGGGTTTCCAGCACCTGGGGCGGCAGCTGGGCGCGCAGCTGATCGGCATCCTCCGCCCATTGCCTGGAGCTGAAATAGGGACTGACGAAGCTGACGGATTGTATCCCGTCAGCATCCTTCCTCGCTGCGTGCTCGGCAACCAGAGCCGTTCCCCAGGAATGCCCCAGCAGATGCACCTTGCGAAGACTCAGATCGCGCCGGACCTCGGCCAGCTCCCGCACGAACCGCTCGACCTGCCACAGGGACGGGTCCATAGGCCTGCCGGAGCGGCCGCTTCCCAGCTGATCGTAGAGGATTACCGGGCGCGTCCTGGATAGCAGGATCGCCAGCCTTTCAAAGTAACAAGATCGTATTCCCGGTCCGCCGTGAACCATCAGCAGCGGCACCGCATCGCCCGTCCCGAAAACCCGATACCAGACCGGGCCGCCCGGGACCTGCAGAAATCCTTCGCCGGGCTTCAGGGCGGTGGTAGCGCAGCCCTGAAGCAGGAGCAGAAGAACGATCCAGGCGAGCCATTTCATCTCAGGCGGTCTTGAAAATGACCGACCTCATGCGCTCCAGCATCGGTGCGGCCATGGGAACCGTCAGCATGGTGCTGGCGACCGCCATCAGCAGCAGCGCGGTAAACGCCTCGCTGGTGATGACCTGCTTATCCAGCAGGATATTGACGAAGATGATCATGATGAGAGCCTTGGTCTGGAGCAGCCAACCGATCAGCGAAGCCTCGCCCGGTTCCCATTTGAGTATCCTTCCGGCAATGTGGACACCCAGCAGCTTGCCCAGAACGCTCGCCACCAGCAAAACCGCGGCGGCCAGTATCACGGTCGTTCCGCCCATTTGCCAGTTGGTCCGCAAGCCGGTGCTGAGGAAAAACACCGGCATGATGACCAGCAGTACATGGTGGCGCAGCAAATCCATCTGCTTCTGGTCGAACCAGTCGTTATCCAGGATCGCGCCAGCCAGGAATGCCCCCACCATGAAATGCAATCCCGCCCAATCCGCGGCAAAACCGCAAATCGCCAGCCAGATCAGCCCCACATACCAGCGATCCTTCGGCTCCAACCATACCATCAGTCTTCTGACGCCGTAGGCCGATGCCGCGTAACCCAACAAGAACATGGCCTGATGCCCGAGGCGCTCCCAATCCATCAGGATGGTGGCCAGGACGCCCCAGATGGCGATGTCGTCCAGGCTGGCATAGCGCAAGATGCGCTGCCCGATGGGTTGCCTGAGGATCTCCAGCTTTTCCATGAACAGGATCAGGATGGGCAAGGCGGTCACCGCGCAAGCCATGCCCACCCCCACGATGAACTGCCAGGTCTGCGCCTTCGGCCCCATCCAGCCTTCTTGCGTCAATAATCCCGCCGCGGCGAGGCTTCCCAATACCAAGGGCGTGCCCAGCGCGAAACCCGCGGTAATCCCGGTCTCCCGGCGATTGACCCAGGCTTTCTTGAGATCCAGCTCGATACCGGCGATCCACACAAACGCCATGACGGCCCACCAGGCGATACCGTTCAGCGATTGTATGACCTGCTTGTTGAAAACGAAATCATACACCTCGGGAAACTTCGCCCCCAGGATCCCTGGCCCCATCAGGATGCCACAGATGATCTGCACCACGACCAGGGGCGCATAGTATTCCGTTCTTCCCACCCGCCAGATCAGGTAAGGAACGGTAAAAATGGCCGACATCGCGATTAGGAAGATCTCGGAAGTACTCATGGAACTCATGATTTATTTTTCTCCAGTATTAGTTCATACCACGATTCAATGACGGCCCCAAAGAACATCCCCAACACATATTGGAAATACAGCGCCAGACTGAAACCACCCTCGACGTAGCCCTCATGACTGAACTGATACCCGGCCATCACGCAGGCGGGCAGCAAGCTGGCCAGGCCGGCGCTCATGACGATCAGGTTGACGCGGATCGGGTGGTGCCAGAATTTCCCCAGTGCGAAACCGAGCCCGATGGCCAAAGCCTGATCCATGCCGCTGGGCACGAAGTTCTTCACCAGGGCAGCATCGATGACGATCTCCGGGTGGCTCGCGAAGAACAGCCAGCCGATCACCACCATCAACAGCGTGTAATACCCCATCAACACCACCTGCCGCAGCTTCTTGAGCATCGCGCAGGCCACGACCGCTATGGGAAAACCGATCTTGCTGGCCAGGATCAGCAATACCGCGTTATTGACGAATCCCCAGCAGCAGGTAAACACACATAACACCAGCAGCAGCGAACGGTAGCCGAAGCTGATGTCGTCTAATACATCGAATTTTCTATGCACGCCCGAATATCTATAACGCTCTTGCCATAGCGGCTAAAAATTAAGATTCAGCTCGACATAAGCAAAATCGGCGTACTTCTTGTCGGTATAGAGAGTGTTTATGTAGTTGCCGCCGAAAACGTGGCCGTAATAAGCACTCCAGGCCAGTTCCTTGGTCAAGGTATGCGTAAAGCTGATGTCGATCAGTTCGCCGATGGTGCTGCGTCCGTTCGAAGGTCGGCCGACATAACCGAACGCACCACTTCTTGAACTGGCGCCGGAGCCCGCGTAGAACAGGTCGGCGGAATCTTCCAGGGACAGGTGGTGGAAATCGGTGACCAGCCGGGTCGACGGGGTGGGCGTGACGATGAATTGAGCGAAGGCGTCACGGATATTCATCATGTTGAAAAATGGGAACTTGGCGAAAGGCCGCACCGTGGGCAAGATCTGGAAAAAGCTGTTGTGCCTGCCGTCCTTGGGATCGCCGTCGCCGGTGCCGAGATAATAGCCGCCGCGAATCCAGGGTTTCAGCGCAAGCTGGGAAAACTGATAGCCGCCTTCCACATCGAAGGCTCCGGCCTGGTGATCCAGATTGGTCCAATCCCCGAATTGATAGGCTCCCCAAAGCAGGCCATCCAACTCGCCGTCGCCCAGCTTCTGCAGCGTCAGCACATGGGTGCCGACGGTATGCAGCTTCAGTTCCCGGCGAGAGAGCAGCGGCTGCTGGGCTGTGGGGCGGTTATCGACCACCTGGGTATTGCGGTCGTCGCCGTAATAGATATAGAAAAGCCGGCTTTCGGTACCGGGTAACACGGCACCCCGCTTTCCGGTAATGGCGGCGTAAAACAGGGAAATATGGCTGATCTCATCCTGCCCGTGGATGTCGAATCCCCCCTGGGTGGGATGGGAACCGCTGAGGTTGACGTTGACGGCGGGCTGATCGTAAACCAGGTTGAAGCCATCGAAGCTGCGCGTGGCGTGGGCGAAGTCGAAGGGTCCGATCAGCCGCTGCGATGCGCGGGAGGCTTTCAGACCGTCGAACTTGGCATCGCCGGTCTTGTATTCCATGCCGTCCTGGATGTCGAAGCGCCCGACTTTCGCAAAGCCTCCGGGTAATCCCCAGGGCGCCAGCTTGAGATTGACGTAGGCCTGCTTCAGATGCACATCGCTCGCCGATGTGGAGTTGTGGTTGGCGCCATAGTAGGCTCCTCCCAAACCCAAGGGTCCGCCCGGCAAGGCCACGGACTTTTCCGGCAGGCCGTGGAGGCCGCTGTATTCCGCCTGCACGAAGCTCTCCAGATATTCGTGGTCGAACAGTACCCCCAAGCGCCCACGCAGGCCCCAAAACCCGTATTCGTTGTTGTGGTTGACGGCAGGGGGTCTGAAGAAATCCCATACCTCGTAGCGGGCGCGAAACTCTCCCATCACGCGGAGATGGTCGTTGATCTGCCCCCAGGGTTTATCGTCCGCCTCGGCCGGGAGCATTGCCGAAAACCCGAAAAGGAAAAGGGCGAGAGCATATGCCCGTCTGTGTATTGTTTTTGTTGTCACGCTTGCCCTCGTAAGCTTTTGCTGTCAGTTCCTTAGGTTGCATATCCCCGCTACCGGCGCGAGACCTCGACCAGTGCTTAACCGCCCGGTCCTGATGCGATCGAATCAATCATTTTGCAAGGAACTCAGATGGCAGAGTTCCAGTTCCAGGCCCTGATCCTGATTGATGATCTTGGTGTGGTAACTGCCGTCATGGCAATTTTCGACCGGCGCCCCGTAGGCCATCTTGTACAGCGGCTGCCGGACCACCAGCGCCTGCAGCCGGCGATGCAGTGCATCCACCGTTTCCCGACGGTTCAGTGGAATCGAGTAATGCCAGATGGCATCGGGTTCGAACAAACGCCGCATCGCCTGGCGGTGATGCTTGACCACCCACTCGTCATTGAGCAGCTTCTCCGGATTGATGTGATAGAGCGCTCCGTGTTTGTCCACCGGAAGCAGGCGTTCAACCCCATGGGCAATATCGAACAGCTCCAACACCAGGACCTGTTCGTCGACCCGCAGCCAGATGCACATGATCTCGGTAAAGGCATTGACCCGGCGCTGGAAGTTGGCCGATGCGGGGAAGCGCAAGTATTTTTTCACCTCGATCCGCGACCCCAGGTTCCGGTTCAAATGGTCGACCCAAAACTCGATGCCCTGCACCACCAGGTCGAGGGGCTCCAGGATCTCGAAGCCGACATGGTTTAGCCGTTGCTCCGTCACATGGTCCAGAATCTCGAGGGCGACGGCCGGTTCGTCCCGAAAGAACTCCTCACACACCAGCTGCTCGACCTGGGTGGATTTCAGCTCCACCAAGGCATTCAGAATCTTCTCATAGTCACAGCACAGTATTTTTCGTAACGCCCGCTCGTCCCGGATCTGCTTCAAGGCCAAGGCATCGCGGTGTTCGAGCAAGAGCTCGCTGAAGATCGAATTCAACCGTGCAAGATTGACCATGACACCGATGCGTTCCTGGCTTGGGTTATGTCTCTGAGGCAATACTCGTCTGTCTTTCCGCCAAAGCCGCCAACGCTTGCCGATCCACCTTTCCGCTGGGCAATAGCGGCAGCGCATCGAGCACCGCCACATCGTCGGGCACGGCGTACTTGGGAAGGATTTTCGCACCGGCAGCGCGTATTTGCGATCCTGTCGGCGTGTGGCCGCTTTTTCCCACACAAAACGCGATCAGCCTTTGCCCTTGTATGGTTTCGGACCGAGTCGCCAAGACTACCGCTTGCCCTACGGTATCCAGGGTTTCCAAGGCGTTTTCGATATCGGGCAGTAATACCAGATAGCCGCTACGGTTGATACTGTCGTCCGCCCGCCCGACTACCATTACCTTGTCATCAGTGTTGGCTTTCGCCGAATCCCCGGTGCGGTGCCATTCGGCGGCACGAGACAGCCAGCGACCTTCCTCATCCATATACCCTTCGAAACCGAAGGGGTGGCGGCAATACAGATCCCCGACTCGGGCAGCGTCCTGCCCGTCGATCCGCAGTTGCACGCCGCCCATCGGCCGGCCGATGGTGGTGGCGCGGACATCCAGCGATTCATCCGGATCGCAGGCCGCGATCGCGCCCATTTCGGTGCTGCCATATTGATTCACCAGCCGATTCCCGCACAACGGGTCGAGGGCTCGGAACAATTCTTCCTTGATGCGCTGGCCCGACGTCACCATGACTTTATAGGGGCGGGGGGATTTTCTGCCTCGGATCAGCATTTCGCACAGGTTGGGCGTGACGAAGGCGATGGTGGGCTGGAATCGGCGCTCGCGGTCGAGATACTTCAGCAAATTGGTATTTTCCTGCAAATCCATCGAGCCGCCGACCAGTAGTGCCGGCAGAAACTCGGCGCCGAAGCCGTACATGTGAAAGATCGGGACCGGTATCGCCATTCGGTCTTCCGCCGTGAAGCGGTATTTCTCCACGCAGTTGAGGGCATTGCCCAGCACCTTGTCCTGGGAGTGGACCACGATCTTGGCGGCCCCCATGCTGCCCGAGGTACGGATGAATAACTTGCCGGCCGTTTCCAAGTCCGGCAGGCTCTCGGCACTCTCCCACTTTCGCGGTTCGACCTTGAAATACCGCTCCGGCCTCTCCGATACCGGCGCACCGTCTTTGTCCATCACCGGCAGGACGGTCACCCGGTGGCTGCAAAACCGCGGTGGCGGCTTCAAGGCCGAGGCCTGATCGGCGTATTCGGAAGGCGGCAGCAGCGCGAATCCCATGCCCTGGCGCAGCAGATGGATCAACAGCAAGGCACTCGGAACCGAGTTGACGCATTCCACCGCCAGGCAATCGCCGTCCGTGATGCCTTGCCCGGCCAGGTAGCGGCCGATGGCCTCCAATTCGCCGGGCAGGGCCGGATAAGGGCAGGTCAGCCGTCCGTCCGCCAGGAAGTTGTCCCGGCATGCGGGGGCGGCTGCGACCCGTTCGATGTGTTCGGAAAAATTCATGGGGGATCGATCCGTTGCGCCGGATCGGCGGTCATTGCTTCGAGCACCACGTAATAGTCCCGGAGCATCAGGCTCGCGACCGGCTCTTCGTATAACTCCCTCTTATACTGCCAATAACCTTTCAGTGTTGTGACACCGCCGATTTTTTTCTCCCACAGGGCGGGGTAGATATCGGGGCGCATCACGTCGCAATAGAGCGTATCCAGGTAGGTGACCGCCACGCCCGGCAGCTGCAGCTGTTCGTATGGGGTTTCTTCGAAAAAGCTGAACACCGTCCGGAACAGCGGAACCTTGCGTCTTTGTTCCAGCTGCAGCACGGTGGCGACGGTCTCGAAAGGGACGTCCTGGCGGGCGAACGCAGTCAGCACCACGTCGCGGACATATCTCAGCAGGGCCAGATAATCCGGATTGCCGGACAAATCGAAGCGCAGGGCGATGATGTTCAGCAAGGAACCGATCAAAGGTTCCAGCTTCCAGTGGCTGCGGTTGGCGAAGGTGGTCGCCATGACGACATCATCGTTGCCGCTGAACCGATGCAGGACCACGGCATAGGCGGTCAGCAGGGGGATGAAGAGGGATACGCCTGCTTGCTGGCTCAGCGACTTCAGCCGCACCGTCAGCTCCGGGCCGATTTCGATCGGGAGGGTATTGGCTTCGAAGGCAGTCGGCGGTTCGCTGCGTTGCGCGATCGCCAGGGTCAACAGGGGCGGCTCTCCCTTGGCGAACCACTCGCGCCAGTAGTCCAGCCGCTGATCCATGCCGGAAGCCAGCAGCGATTGCTGCCAGCGCACGGCGTCCGCGTATTGCATGGGCAGAGGTGGCAGGGAACAGGGTTTGTCCGACGACAGATCGGCGTAATGCGATCCCAGTTCGTGGAGCAGTGCCCGCATCGACCCGGTTTCGAACAGCACATTATGTACGCAGAACAGCAGGATGAGGTCGTCCTCCGCGAGCCGCAGCAGGCGAACGCGCAGTCCCGACTCGCGGGAGAGGTCGAAGGGCCTGCGCCATTCCTTGCGGATTTCCTGCTCGACAGCATCGCCCTGCTCGCTGGAAGGCAAATGCGACAGCTCGACCACCGGCAGCTCGAACTCCCGGTTTTCCTCCGCCGCCGGCATGACCACCTGCATCAAGGCGCCATCGATTTCCTGAAGCGTTGTGCGGAGAAAATCATGGCGCCCCACCATGGCTTCGAAACTTCGGCGCAGCATCCCCAGGTCCAGCGTGCCGCTCAGCCGGAAGGCCAAAGGGATGTTGTAGAAGCAATCGCTCGGGTTGAGCCTTTGCAGATTCCCGAAATGGCGCTGGGCGAAGCTCGGGGGATGGATGCGGCCCTGGCCGGATTCGCCGGGGTCCGCCCCATCCTGCCCTTGCCCGGTACCCAGATAGTCGATGATGGCGGTTTTTTGCGAGGCCAGCCGCTCCCGCAGGGCCGGCGTTAGCGCGCCTTTCGGGGCGCTGAACCGCAGGCCTCCGCCTTCCAGCCAGAGTTTGACGTCCAACCGCTCCAGGTCGGCGAACAAAGCCTCGACGGACGTCAAATCTCGCCCTCCTCCCGTTCCTCGCCCGTGTCGGCGGTTTCCAGCCGCTCCAGGAGGTCGGGATGGGCCGCCTGCAAATGCCCGGCGAGTCCGCCGACGGTGGGGGTGTTGAAGATGGCCAGAGGCTGCAGCGGGCACGCAAGCCGCCGCTGCAGTTCGGTCGTCACGATCAGGGCCTGCAGCGAGTTTCCTCCCATCGAGAAAAAGTCATCGTCCAACCCGATGCGGCGCAGATTCAAGACCTCGGACCACACATCGGAGATGGCCTTTTCGAGCGGGTTGAGGTCCGCTTCGAATTCTTCCCCATCCTCCGGCTCATAGTCCACCGGTAGCTGCTCGAGTTGCTTGCGATCGACCTTGCCCGTGGGCGTCAAGGGCAGTTTGTCCAGCACCATGAACACCGCCGGCGTCATGTAGGCGGGCAACTTTTCCTGCAAAAAGGTCCGCAACACCGGGATCAGCTGGCGATTCAGCTTAGTGCGCTGGGGATGGTTGGCGTAATCGAACAACCCCCGCCGCGGCACGTCGGCGGCGAACGGCGTGTGGCGAAGCGGCTGGTCCTTGCGGGTGAAGACCGCATCCAGCGTGCCTTGTGCGCCGGCGTTGAGCCAGCTCAGTTCGACCCGGTAACCCGCTTGCTCGGCCAGTTCCCGCAAATCCTCCGCTTCCACGCCCTTGGAAGGCTGCTGAGCAAGGTAGGCCCGCAATTGAGCGACGGTTTCCTCCGGCCCGGCTTCCTGAAGCCAGGCCGACAGATTGCTTTCCTCATGCAGCCGCGCATTGGGTATGCTGGCGACCGCCAGGGAGCGGGGGCTGTCCGCCGCCAAGCGGCGCCCGATTTCTTCCAGGGACAGCTTTTGCCGGTGCCAGTCGAGCCAGGCCGGTGTCTCCCGGTCCACCTCGCACTGGCCCACATGGAGGATGGCGTCGTAGCGAAAACGCGTCAGCTGATTGTGGGAACGCCCCGGTTTGGGCACCACCTGGACATGGGCGATCTCCGGCACATGCCCCTTGAGAACCTCGAAAAACTCCGGCGCCAGCTGCAAATCCTTTTCCAGGCTCATCTGCTGGCGGATGGCACGGCGCAGCTTGGCGACGGTAAGCTCGCCGGACGCCCGGTAGGCTTGCACCGAGGTGTGGAAGCTCTCCAGCAGGTTCAGATTGAGCACGTCGCCGATGAAGACATGTCCGCCGGGCCGGACCAGGCGCACCGCCCCCTGCACCACCTTCAACAGGTAATCCACGTCGGGGAAATGCTGCACCACCGAATTGATGACGACGGCGTCGAAGGACTGGGCTTCGAAGTCGTCCAGCTGGTCGGCGCCCCGCTCGAACAGGCGGATGCGGTCCAGTCCTGGAATGGTTTGCTGCATCGAGCGGATATGCTCCAGCGCAGTCGGCGAAAAATCCAGGCCGACGAAAAGCTCGCAATGGGGCGCGATGCGCGCCAGCAGCATGCCGGTTCCGCAGCCGATTTCCAGGACCTGCCGCGGCTTGAGATCCAGGATGCTCCGCACCGTCAGCTCCACCCATTCGCGCATTTCCTCCGTCGGGATTTGCTCGCCGGTATAGCTGCTCTTCCAGCCGCTGATGTTGAGGGTGGCATCTTCCTCCACCGGGGCCTGGCGGTAGGTCTCCTCGTAGACCGTCTGCCAGATGGAAACATGCTCCTGGGTGTCGGCCTGCTGGGCCAGATCCTCCACCGCCTGGGAATTGGCAAACAGGAAAGCCACCAGCTGCTTGTCGCCGCGCTTGTCGGGCAAGGCCAGCACCACCGCCTTGTCTACCGCCGAATGCTGCTCCAGTGCGGTTTCGATTTCCCCCAGCTCGATCCGGAAACCCCGCACCTTCACCTGGTGATCGAGCCGTCCCACATATTCGATTTCGCCGGACGGCAGGAAAGAGGCCAGATCGCCGGTCTTGTAGAGGCGTCCGGGACCGAAGGGGTTGGGAAGGAAGCGCTCGGACGTCAGCTCCGGCCGATTGAGATAGCCCCGCGCCAGCCCCTCGCCGGCCAGGCACAATTCGCCCATTTCGCCGATCGGGGTGGGCCGCAGCTCGGGATCGACGATATAGACCTGGGTATTGCTGATGGGCCGGCCGATGGTCGGGTTGTTGCGGGAACCCTTCTCCGTCAGCACATAGGTCGAATAGGTGGTGTCCTCTGAAGGGCCGTAGAGGTTGTAGACTTTTTTGACCCGCCCGGAACGGTAGACATCCTGTACCAGCTTGTTGGGCAGCGGTTCGCCCGCAAGATTGACGACCTGCACGTTGTCGGGAATCCCGTTGACACTCACCAGCGCAGCCATGGCGGAGGGAACGGTATTGACCAGCGTCACTTCGGCCCGCGCCGCCAAGGTCGGGAGCGCCAGCGCGTTTTCCGCGAGGATGACGGTGCCGCCCATGGTCAACGGCAGAAAGATCTCGAAGACCGACAGGTCGAAACAGATCGAGGTCGCAGCCAGCGTGCCGCGCATTTCCTCGGGCGAAAAAACCGATAGTCCCCAGGTCAGAAAAGCGACGACGCTGCGATGTTCGATGGCGACACCCTTGGGCCGTCCGGTGGAGCCCGACGTATACAGCACATAAGCCAGGTTGTGCTGATCCAGAGCCGTCCCCGGATTGGCCCCGGAAAATCCCGCTATCGAATTCCAGTCGCTGTCGAGACAAACCAGCTTGGCTTGGGTCTTGGGCAGGGAGTCCGCCAGCTCCTGCTGGGTCAGCAGTACCGGACAAGCAGCGTCTTCGATGGTGAATGCCTGACGCACCTTCGGGTAAGCCGGATCAAGGGCGACGTAGGCCCCGCCGGCTTTGAGGATCCCGAGCATACCGACGATCATCTCGGGCGATCGCCGGACGCAGATTCCCACCAGGGTCTCGGCGCCAACGCCAACGGAGATCAGATAATGCGCCAGACGATTGGCTTGCTCGTTCAACTCCCGGTAGCTGTATTGCCGATCCTCATGGATCAGTGCGACGGCCTCGGGCGTGCGTTCGGCCTGCGCCTCGAACAACTGGTGCAGACCGCAATCGCCGGGAAAGGGTGCTGCGGTATCGTTGAATTCGACCAGCACCCGATTGAGTTCGGCCGCCGACATCCCGGCGGTGGAATTTTCAGGCGTAATCGCGAGATCGCTGTACATCGGCTTAGACTCCCAGTTGATCGGGCTTGGCTATCAGGAAAATGACCGGCAGCTTGCATCGTTGCGATGACGAACGAGCTGCGGCGCGTTGGCCCATTGCATCTCACAAGACCTGAAATACCCAGACCTGCAGCCTGACTTCCGGATGCGCCTTGAAGCGTCCGTCGAACGGCTCACTGACCTCGACCAAACGCCACCGGCCGGATTCAGCCAGTGCGCTCATCGTCGGCTTGAAATCGGTGTTTTCGTAAAACTCGGGCCTCAGCGTGAAAATGAGGTAGCCGCCGGGTTTGGTCGAGCGGATCAGCTCGTCAAAAGACCGGCTCGGTGCATGACCCCGCGCAAATACCCCCACCAAAATCTCGGCATCGAACGTCCCGGTTCCAAATTCCAGCGGTTCTCCCAAAGCCATTTGATGAAGAGCCCCATAGCAGCTCTTGTTGCGGGCCTCTTTCAGCATTCCAGCCGACAGGTCGAGGCCTTCGACATTGACATAGCCCAGGCCGGCCAATAATTGGCCCACCACCCCGGTCCCGCAACCCGCATCCAGAATCCTTGCCGTTGGCTGGACATATTTGGCAAGGATTTCCACGGCCTCCTTCGGACCGCCCTGATCGTTCAAATCATCCTCGTAGGTGATGGCCCACTTGTCATATTGCTCCGCCAACTCCTGCTGGTTCGCCGCAGCGAACACCGCTTCCACATGGTTGGTCATACAATCACGCCTCTCTGTACAGGGCTTGTCTGTCGAATGTTAAACCGTTGAAATCGTACCCGAAGAATTCGTTATCCCGCGCATAATGATCTTCGATCAATTTCTTCGTATGCTTGTTGTAATAACTGCGGTAATCCTGGTGGCGACTACGATTCAAATGAGGCAATGAAGCGTCCACCCCGATCTTTCGGCAGATATGGCTGAAATCCTGATTCAGGGTTTCATACCTCCCGAGAAAGTCGACGATCAAGTTTCCGGCATCATCCACGACCATTTCACTCTGAAATTTCGTCGTTCCCTTGGGATAGGGAAACTCCGTCCCGACCACCGCCTCGATATAGGCATCGAAACAGCCGAGCGATTTCACCAAGGGATAAGCCGTCGAAGACGGCTCACCCAAGATGAAGTGATACATGGACACTTGCCAGTCCCAGGGATTCCTGACGAAAGCAAACTTATAAAATCCATCGAAAACTTCCGCCGGCAATTCCTTGAGCGCGTCGCGGCTGCGCGCATGAAGGAGCAGCGTTTTCCATATGACATAGAGCGGATTGGGCTTATCGTTGACAATGGGCAGCGGCCTCCTGATCTTGAACTTCTCCGGCTCTTCCGAGTAGCCGTCAAGTATCTTGCGTACACTCATGCCGCCGGTCTTCGCAATATGAAAATAGATAAATCGATGACTATAGGAAAGCAACATGACTCGTCCCGGTTGTAAAGTGTCTATTCAGGCAGTTTGTCCAGAGCCTTAGCGCGTCACCAATCATCGCGTAGACGAATTTGAGGCTCGGGAGACCTCCGCCGCCTACGGCAGCAGCGGATCACGCCACGGCTGCAATCGGCGCCGGCAAGAAACCCGAAGCCTGCCAGTAGGATATATATCGTGCAATCAACGATTCATCGACCGGCGGACAGAAAATATCGGAATCTCTAAGCGCTTCGTCAATGTTGCCAGTGTCGAAGGGCGGACGTTGATAAAACAAATAGTGCGGCATGACCAATGCCAGCATCAGCTTCGAATAAAGCTGCTTGTCCTCTTGGTTGCCGGAATGCGTCGAAGTGGCATGCGATTTCAGCTCTTGGCGCCATTGATCGCAGGGCATCTCAGTCATCGGATATCCATGCTCCACAAAAATTTCCATCAAGTCACGCCAGCGTATTGGATGCCGATTGAAAAAATGGAATGCCTTTCCCCAATTGGCAGAGGACTTGGCCAGATGAACCATGGAACGGCTGATATAATCCACCGGGACCAAGGTCACTTCGATATTCCATGCCGGATAGCGGCCCATCTTGATACATGCCTTTAGCAGTTGAGGCAGGATTTCCGTCGTATCATTCAATGCCCCCGATCGGCTGTGACCCATGATGCGAATCGGGCGATAAATACTCGCCGGCAGTCCCCGTTTCTGAGCGGCGGCGACCAATCGATCGGCAACCCATTTGCTTTTCCCATATCCGCCTTTCAGGCTCGCGTGGTATTCAGGCAGTGCGGATTCCGTCAAAACCCGTCCGGATGGGTATACATCGCTGTAAAAAATGGCAACGCTGGAGACAAAATGGAACGGCTTGGTCTGACCGTGTGCTGCGAAGCGCAGAGCTTCCAAAACCCCGTTGACGTTAGTCGGCTTCAAGCGCGAATAGGGGTAAAACATGTTGATCCAGCCGGCGCTGTGAAATATCACATCAACCGCATCGGCAAGTTCTTCGTAGCGTTCCCGTCCGAGCCCGAACCTAGGTTCTGCCAGATCACCAACGACTGGCACGACCCTGGGCGCGTAGCCCGCACGCCAGAGGCCGTAGGATTCCAGATGAGAAATTAGCCGGCGCAGGGCGATGCTCTCATTTTCGGCGCGAATCAAACAGTAAATGACTGCATCAGACTCCCGCAGCATCTCATCAAGCAGATAGGCGCCCAGCAGTCCGGTCGCACCCGTCAGGAAAATGGCGCGTGGATTAAGCGCGAATTTGGAGACCGGGAGGGAAAACCGGATATCGGAATCCAGTATCGCGTCCTGTTCGATCCCTGAGTCATCTGTCGTTTGTGCCGATACCATATCTAAAAACTCGTCCTTTCGCCTATGTGGGTTGGTAGCCTAATCGTCCATGGAACTATGCGCTTCCTGCATGATCGGAAAAACTTCGAGTCGGATGATCGCTCGCTATTCAGAACCTGTTCGACCACATACCACAAAACTCATCTTGCAAGCCCAAGGACGTTGTCGACGAGGAAAACCAGCGCTCGCACCGCCGCTACCGCTCAAAGTATCCCAAAAACGCTGTTGCCTGAACATCACAGCATCAACACAGCCTGCCTCCTCGGCAGCAGATGCAGGGCATACCGTTTCTGATTTTTCGCCCACACCAACAATAAATACCTGCGTTACTCAACAGAATCAAATGGTTGACTTCGTGTATAAGTAACGGCCACCCCCAAAAACGAGAAGCTACCTTTGGCACAACCCATGCTGTCTAATGCGAAAGGGTCCAGGGCAATCCCTGCCGGAATGACGGCGCTTCGGGAGGTTCTTGCGCCATCATCGGGTTCGGAATTTACCGGAAGCCGGTTCCGACGATTCGTGACACAAAACAAATCCTTTGTTTCAAAACCATTTCGAGGGCACTACCCAAAAGCGATTCCGCCAGATCACTGCTGTGATTGTCAAGGCAGATCAATCCGAAAGCCGAGCGCCCTCAGGAGACTGGCTGCAGTTTCTTGGTTGTAACAAACTCAGCCAATGTTCTGAGACTGGCAAATACTTCCATACTGAGTTCGGCCTCGGAAAAGGCCAGACCGAAATCGTCTTCCAACATGGAAATGAACTCGACCACCATAATGGAGTCCAGATTAAGCCCACCTTCAAAGATTGAGGCGTTCTCGTCAATTTCGCCGGCGACCAAGTCGTTATTCACTCGCTCCACCAATAAGGCTTTCAATTTATCGACGACATCCTGGACACCGCTTTCAAAGCCATCAACTTGACAGGCCGACTCAGGCATAGATCATTTCCTCACAAATATAAACAAAACTAGCATGAAAAGTGCTTATAACTCCAAAACGTCCAAAATCGGGCCGGACGAAGGCCGCAAGACGATAGCTGCCGGCCGGGTCCTTTCTTAACCGGACATGGCACTCGTGCCCCTGAAACATGAAAGCACCCGCGCCATGACCTGTTTCCCTCACACTAAATCCCTCCCCTGCAGAGAAGGTCGCGATTAAAGCGACGCTTGCGATTGGAGAGAGACTTGGGTAGATACCTTTGTCCCGAGGGGGAGGGAGATCAAGGTTTTCGCTTCGCGACTTTCATGGTAACCATAGGGGTGGAGTCAAATAAGCCGAACGTCAATAAGGCGCGCCTTCCGAACCGCCAAAAAGCTGTGGGATCCCGATTGTTTCTGATGGATCCCCCACATTAATGGCGGCCGTAAGGCATTCGTCCGAGACCGAAGTTGTAGCAGAGCCTCGACGATCATCGGAAACATCTTCATATAACGACTCGACGGAGATCCGCAACTCCTGCCAGTCACGCATAGCGCTCTTGGGGCGAAACAGGCCATCCTTTTCCCATCTGTCGGGCTGCAGGCTGATCGCCCAAGGATTCAGCCATACAGGCCCATCGAACATGGACAATTTATGCGGCAAGACATCCCGGACGGCCATCAGAAAGATTTGCTGAGCAAACTCTTCGATTCTGGCTGTCGTGTATCGATAGTTATCGAGCACATCGTCGAAATTCTCGTATGATTTCGTATTGCGGGTATAGATTTCCTTGAGGAAAGGGATTCTTAGGCAATCAATAAATTTGAAGGTGAAACTATTGTTTGATTGCGCCGCCCACTTAACAAAAAAGTCCTCAAGCTTGACTGCAAGGAAAAAGTAGGACTGGGTCAACTCACGGGCCGCCTGCGCTTTTTCCGGGCAAAGGTAGATGGAGTTGAACATTTGCGGGTAACCCAGTCCCCAGGAAATGGTAATCGCCCACAAGTAACGCAGCGACCAGATATGGTGTCGCCCGAAATACTCATACGGTGTTTGATTCAGGAATCGATCCGCATCACAAGCGCCACAAGCAAAACGATTGAAACCTTGAACACGATCGGCAGAAAGCTTACCCTCACAGTCCAATTCGATGAGCTTTGTAGCCATGGTATTTTCATAACCAATAAACACGAATCCGGGCGAATAAAACGGATCCGAAAACAATCCCGATACACCTACGGTGGCCCATCGCTGTTCGGAGAAAATTTGTTTCGCGGAATGGCTATATCCGCGTAGCTTCATGAAGTCTACAAATGCGTAATTTTTCACGTGTTCATGGAGCAAAGCTTCGTTCCGACGCAACCAATCCATGGCTAACTCCGGTGTTCCGTAATCTGAAATTGGGTGAAATTTTTCGCGTGTTACGATGCCGACGCTGGTATATCCGGTAGCCAGTGGGATAATCCAAACCCAATAGCCGTCCCCCATAAAGTGATTTGTCGAATAGAAACGTTTCCGCTCCGGAACCCGGTCATGCCAATCCGACTTCGATTCCGGCACGAAATCGGAAACGTCGAGCCGGCCCTTGACCCGAAACCAAACGGCGCTGTGTGGTACATCCTTCGATTCCACACCTAGATTCAGCTTTCTTTGCAGAAACCGTCGGCGTCCCATCGCATCGATCACCCATCGGCCCTTAGCTTGATGAGTAATTTCGGAATTCGGAGCTTTATAGGTTATGGTATGCAAATCATTATCCTGCCCCAAAGCCATATCGGTAACCGAAACATCATCGACGACTTGAATCCCCATCTGTCGATTCGATTCGATTAAATGATTCTCCAGCTTTCCAACATCGATCTGGTAGGAAGGAAAATGAGAGTATCTCGAAAAACCTATTTCAGGACAAGCCGACAGGCAGCTATCTTTAGCAGTCCAGAAATATCGCAATCCGTTTTTTCTATATTCCGTTGCCAGGTAGTCCTTCAAACCCAATGTTTCAGAAAGATAAAAACTCGATGCCTCAACCAAGGATTCCCCCACCTTGTGGGCGGCAATTGGCATGGGAAATTTGGCCTTCTCCAAAATCAGTATGGACAATTCCGGAAGCTTGAGTTTCAGCTGACGAGCAAGCGTCAGCCCAGCCACTCCGGCGCCGCATATCACGACATCGTATTCCTCATTTTCCAACCATGTGCCAAGCAACGTCATAACCCTACTCCCAATCAGATTTTCGTAAGATCCCGGTTGCAGCATCCCTAAACTTGCAGAGCAGCGCCTGACGGAGATATCCACTGCAATCAGACCAAGCACGCGGCCAAGCCAGCCGGAGCACCGGATTGTTTCACTGCTGCCTAAGTTACGCGGGTAGGCATCCAGAATGCTTAACGGAACTACCTCATACGAATCGAGGAAACAGCCTCGCGAACGATGCCGGTGCATCAAGCCGAAACTGGATCACCGACTACATGCATTTCTTCTGAAATACGGAAAGATCAATCGCCGACACTTGTGGTTCGCCGGCTCGTAACGAACAGAGAGGCAGCCCGTGGTTTTCATAGCGCCTCTCTGCTGGCCAAGGCATGAAGCCCCCTCGATCTTCATCATTATAGAAATGCTCCTCAGGAAATACAGTTTCCGTTACCTTAGTAAATTCATTGATAAAATTGAGGAGCACATTTTTCGGTTTCTCATGCGCCAGATCGCCTTCAAATGCATCTGCTGCCTGATCATATCGGATCACTGCAGAGCTACGGGTGTTTCGACCCTTAACGAACTCGCCCTTTTTGTAAAATCGGAACACCGCATGCAGGAAGGGAACACATCCGCCCCGCTCCGGATCGTTACGCCGAAGGAAGGTATTTGCATCCATTGTCTCAGGGAAGTTCTGGAAACCAAATTCCAACGTAAAAATTATGACGTTCTTGTCGGCAAATCGTGGATTCGTTAACGCATACTCCACCGGCATCTCATAGAATACTTCCGCTGTTCCCTCGGACAAAACCAGTACGTCGCACAGAGTTCCAAAGAGCTGATACAGAGCCGAGGTGGTACTGATGCGCTTGATCAGATGCTCGCCCAACTGGCGCAAGTCTTCCTCGGTCCGTAGAGGGAACTGATCCGATGGCAGCCGCACGCCCTCATAGCGTTCTTCCATAATATGAAAGAGCGTCCGAATGTTGTAGCGAAAGCCGTGAATGAAGCCGGAAGCCGTCTTGCGGTCCCTTGAAGCCATCGTCGTGCCGATGAAATACAGATCCGGGACAGAGCTTTCCCAGATAGGACTCAATATGGGGTACTTCTTCGCGCCATCGATTTCCGGGCAAATTTCGGAATCGAATAACTCGGCATTGATGTATTTGAACCCGGTGCACCGAATTACGTGATCGGCAGGGAACCACCCGGTGGCCTCGCCGGGCGTTTGCCAGTGGGGAAACTCCTCCTTGTAGTAAACGCGCAACGTACCATCTTCCTGGCGTGTCAGCTTCGTCATGGTCGTTCCGGTGACTGCATGCAATCCTTTCAGCTGAAACATATCCAATATGGTATCGTTGACCGACCGCAAATCGCCTACGAAATGGGTGTTCCAGGCATGCTTGATCATCCGGTTGCCGATCATGATGAAGATCAAGGCGGCATGACCAGCCAGATGATTGGCCGTTTCGAACGCCGAATTGCCGCGGCCGATAATAACGACGCGCTTGTTCTCGAATCGCTTTGGATCGATATCGTGGTCTTCGTAGCCCTCGGCCAGTTCTATTCCCTCGATATCGGGGATGTTTGGCTTAACCGCACCGGTTGCCATCAGCAACCTGGCGCAGCGATATTCCTTGCCATCGGTGTCGATCAGGACAAAATTCCGTGAATCGCCGTTTTCACGGCGAATCTTTGCAATCTTGGTACTATATTGGATTTTTGGGACGTACTTTTCTGCAAAATCTCGAATATATCGAACGAGGTCCGATGAATTTGGATAGAGTTCCTCAGAATAATCCTTGAATAACAGCGAGTGGTCGTTGGTGAGCAAGGAGTTCCAATCGTGTCGCAGATTGAAATCCGGCTCGGTAAACCAGTTAAAGCGTTTATTGATCGACAGTAGCATGTTATGCCTGGGCTGGCGACTGAAGAAACTACCGGCACTGCTGCCGCCATCCAGTATCAAATAATCCCTGCCGGCCTGCTCCATGAAGTAGCCCATCTGCAAGCCCGCCGGTCCCGCCCCGACGATAATGTTGTCATGATATGTCATGCTAGAATCTCTATAAACTAAGTTCATGTTTACTGTGTTATGTCCGGTTAACCGCACGAAGCTGCGGGTGATTGATCTCCCGCAGCTCCATGGTGCTCATCACCAAACCACTGCCGTTCCTTGAAACGATCACATCCGAGCATTCAGCTTCAAGGCAGCGCTGTTTTCTGGAAGCATTTCGGTATTCCACTCGTCAAATTTTTCTTTCAGTGTCGCGAACGCCGCAGGAGGCTCTGCGCTTGGGTCAATCCATTTCTTGATATACGAATTTGCCTGATTGGCCTGTTCGCGTTGATCCTTGGAAAGGTCAAATAAATACTCGGTGCCTATTTCATCATCGCCATCTGCGCCAGCGGGAGTGAACGGGTGGCGCGGATCAGGCATATCGGTCACGTTGATTACATATGATTCCGGCATGAGCAAATACTTGAGGTTTCCATCTCGCACGGCATGTTGGCCCTTGAAGCGCCAGAACAACGTTCTGCTTTGCAATTCTTCGTTCTTCGATCCGGCCTGCATCAATATCGGTGTCAGATCGATGCCATCGTCGATGGGGCCATCCGCCGGATCGAGCGAAGTTCCCGCCGCCGCGAGAAAGGTTGCCGTCCAATCCATGGTAATGGATACCTGAGCGGATTTTTTATTTCTCGGAAAAACACCTGGCCACCGCACGATCCCCGGAACCCTGATCCCTCCCTCATAAAGATGCCCCTTGGAACCAATGAATGGCCAAACGTTTGAGTATCTCTCTCCACCGTTATCGCTAACAAAAACTACGATTGTGTTTCTGGCAAGTCCCGTCGCCTCCAGAGCTTTAAGCACTTTTCCAACACCGTCATCCAAAGAAATCACCTGTTTTGCATAGGTGTCCGGTGCTCCATAATTAAATGCCTCAAGGGCGAAAGGATATGGCGCATTCTGGGGGTGATCTTTATCATCCGGTCCCAGCCACGGCCAGTGCGTGCTGTGATAGGCCAGGTTAAGAAAGAAAGGCGTTTTGTCCTTTTTTCTAGCCCTAATAAACTCGACCGCCTTATCGGTCAGCAAATCCGTATCATAAGTCCCGAAATTTTCGGAAGCATCTACTGGCGATTCGCCATTCCATAGGTCGCGCTTATCATAATCGTCTTTATGCGTGAAATGGTGCACACCGCCACTCAAAAAGCCATAAAACTCCTCGTAGCCGTTCTTAATGGGGCCAAACGTATTAAGCGCCCCGGAATATCCGCAGTGCCACTTGCCATATAAGGCAGTATGGTACCCCGCCTGCGTAAGCCTCGTTGCAATAGTTCCGTAGTTTCCTGGAATGCCTATCTTATTAAAAGGTGAATCCGGATTGTTAGGATCGCCCATGTCTTCGCTATAAAATAGCGGCTCCATATTCCCAACGGGCAATCTCTGTTGATAACGTCCCGTATTAAATGCAACTCGCGTCTGGGAACAAACGGGCGAATTCGAGTAATGATTCGTCAGCAATACGCCTTGTTTCGCCAATTTATCCAGATTTTTTGTTATATAGCTTCTCTGGCCATAGCAGCTGAGGTCGGCATAGCCCATGTCGTCACCCATGATGAAGACGATGTTCGGCTTGGCCTTGATCGCGAGTTTCTGCTCATCCATGGCTTCCGCTTCTGCTCGGAAGGGTAGTTGCCCCAAACCGGCTGCCGCGATCGCCGCCGCGGTCTGGCCCAGGAATCGTCTGCGCGTAATCTTAGAGTCACTCATTGAAAACCCCCTTGTCTTAAGTGGTACAACGATGTCCGAGCTTGAGTTCGTTAGATAACGCCAACTCAAGGCGGCGCTACAACCATCCTGAAACCCTATGAATTGGGAAGAGTTCCTTCATGAGGTTTCCCGGAAAATCTGCATTTACGATATATATCGAATCGATTTCGTCTCTACCCCCCCCTTGCGTTGGAGCAACAGCGTGTGGAATTTCGGCTCTTAAATCCTGGGAATACCCGCGCTCGTCCTCGATTCTCGGATCTTCGCCCATGCCGTTCCCGCTTCGCGCTGCGTTGATTTACCAGTCTTTCTCCCTCGTTCCGACTGTCGATGAGCTGTAACTGATGGGCGATTCCCACAGGCGCCGGCACGACGAGCTAGCTGAAACATCTTTCCAATCAAGTGTCCGACAGTCTAGTGTGCTCGAAAGAGGGCAGAACTTTCGGGGCGAACCGGAGCGGCGGCGGCACCGTTCCTGCCAGTGCGATCTGGCGATTGCATAGGACCGTCTACCCTATCCCGCCCAAGCTTCCGGACAGAATGATGGACAAGGCTGCAGCGTAACGCAATCTTTCTTTGAATACTTTGTAATCCCGAGAAATTCCGAGCCTCCCGCAGGCCGTGGCGGAGGCATTGGCACCTTCGCGGACAGTCATGCCGTCTCCGATCAGCCAGATTGCCCGGACGAACCCTTCCGACGGGTCAGAAATTTCATCGCTATTTCCCACGAAATTGGTTGTAGCAGATCAGAGCATCCCTAGCTTCGCCGAGACGACGGTGTCACGCCCCGATGATCCCCAACTTGCCGCCCAACCCAAGGATTGCCACGTCGAGTGTTGTGCCGCCTCGGAGCAACAACTCAGATGGAACCCCTTGACTGTCTGGCACAGTACTGAATGCGCTGACGGATCCAATAGCTTCTATCAATGCTGAATATTCTTGAGCCCATTGTAGATTGAGGCTGCCGTGGTTGAGGCAGCCGTAATGAACCCGCCAAATTTCTGAACCTTCTCGACCCGCTGCCGAATCTTTTCGACACTCTCCACCCCCGACGATAGTATCGTCACAACTCTCAGCAGTTGGTTGTTCATTACCAGCCGATTCCGTCGATAGCGCATGTCACCCAAAATCATGCCGGTAATATACGAAAAACCGATGCTCGCTGCGTACTCGGCAAACTCGCGCCAATCTCGCCCGGTTTCCGGCAACACCGAAACTTCATCGACCAGATGGGTGGTATAGCTCATCCCCAATACGGCAAGGCCTGCCATTACAAAGGCGGCAACCACCCATGGAACGAATGGCCGGTTGCGCAGCATCAGGATAAACGAAAACGGCAGCGGGATCAGCAGGGATACGACTCGCAAGTAAATCAAATGAACATCGAAGATGACCGTTACTAGAGCATGCGCAATCAGCAGGAGGATCAGTGGCGTCAGCCACAACAACAGCCATTCCGTAAAAAGGCTACGTAATTTGCTTTTCGAGCGCCGGGTGGTTACGGTTTGCGATCGTGGTTGAAGTATTGGTTGTGGTTGTGGTTGTGGTTGTGGTTGTGGTTGTGGTTGTGGTTGTATGGAAACTTTCTGGTTAAGGCTGCTTAATTGCCGTCGCGCCTCGGTCAACTGCGCTTCAAGATCCTCGATCTTGGCCAACAAGGGCTTCACCAGATACAGATCATGGGTGCAGTGTGGGCACGTGAGTGCATGTTCACTAATGTCACTGATACAGTAGGGACATTGTGCCTTATTTGACGACATTCAAATCAATGACCTTGCTGGACTGACGGCCATCAGTATCTTCCAATACAAACTGGATCACATGCTTGCCAACGGGAGCTTCCGCATTGACAAAATTGATTCCGTTCTCGGAAATATACGGCTTCACCCGATCGGCCAAATTGACGTCAGGATTATTCAAGTAAATAATTTTAACTTTACCCGGATCGATTTTTGCCCCGCCGTGCGGCTTAAAAGCCAGCTTCAAATCAAAGGGCGACTTCACGGTTTCCCCGTCGTGACGAGGCGATTCCACCTTTATCCCCGGTCCACGGGAAATCGCCCTGAAGCGGGGGGGGGGCTCACTGGAAGGCAATCTTGCTTCCGAGTCGAATATTAGCGGGGCTGCATCGACACTGGCAGATGCCAATAGCAACATAACGGCGATGGCGTTAATTGTTTTCATGATTTACCACCTCAACAAAACACATAAGATAACCGACAGCCTGCTGGGGTTGCGGACAAAGAAATTTGCCCTGAACGGTCCAAGAACCCGATATCGACTTGGGCAGCACGACCTCATCGAGGCTGCCATCCGAAGGGTTGATTCGGTTACTCTCGGGGGCGTCATATCCTTGCATATGGCAATTTGCCGTTCAAGTTGATTCGCCCTTCGCAACGTAAGCGCCGGCTGATGTCAGCCGATACAGGAACGCGCGGATTGCCCACGATCCACAGGCGCGAAACTGCACAGGAATGTGACAGCATCCAGACCTTCGCCACGGCGCTATCACCAAGGCTTGAAAGATCTTCGGCAGCCTCCGCAAGACTTCACGAGCTAAATCATTGTTTGCATTGTCAACCCACATACACCGAAAACCTAAGCTCCTATATCTTCAGTAAAACTTTATGACGGTTATGGCAAAAAATATGCCCAATATGAAGGGCCAAAATAGAACATTGGCCAGCAGTCCGTTGTGGCGCTCGTAGAACCGGGTCCGAAGGCCAACGGCAAGCCTGAAGGCATCCAGCGGCACCAGGATGATCATGGAGTAGATGACGAAGTAGATGTACTCCAGGTAGAAAATCTCGCCGGCTGCAATGTTCTTGCGGATGTCGAGGTGAGAGAAGACGACGACGAAGAACACCGCCACGCTGACGCTCAGTATCCTGCCGATTTCGACGATCTTCGAGAGCAGTGCCAGCGAGAACAGGATGATCGAGACGACAATCAAAGGCGTCAGGTTGGAGATGAAGGCGTGGATGAAGATGCGCTGGACGCCCACCACGTAGTACAAAGTCGGCATCTGTTCGCAGCCGATGTTGCGCGCTAAACCAAAGTTGGTGTTTCGTTCTGCGGTGCGGAGTAGGAAAAAGGTCTCCGTCAGTCTCCACCCCGGAATGAACACGGCACGATCCAGCCCCGGCAGCAGCGTCGGCGTGGTGAGCTTGTAGGCGTCGAGATCGGGCACTAGCATCAGGTTGCCGTCGGGATCGGAGGGCTGAAGCGGCAGTGCCAGTTTCTCGACCTCCAGGGGATAGCGCGAATGGTCGAAATCGACGCGCAGGTCGGCCTCGAAGCGCCACTGCATCAGCTCGCCGTCGGCTAACGGCTGCACGCCGGTCGTCTCGATCTTGACATCCCTGGCATGGCCGAACTGGATGCCTTTGGCCAGTTCCCTGGGATAGCTGGCAGGGTACTTCTGGCAGATGCGGCCGGTGACCACCACGTCATTGGCGCCTCTCAGTTCGATGGCGTCGATATAAAGACCTGTCGGAATGACGAGCGGCCTGGGCAGATGCTTCTTTTCGCTCGCGTTCCGGTAGTGGTTGATCTGGCTGCGGAGCGTCGCCTTGTCCGCCACCTTGACCCCCGGAATTCGGGCCGAGGAGTGATAGGTCAAGGCCAGGTTCCACATTGCGCCGATACCGATGACGAAGAGGGCCGAGACGATGCCGCTGGCGAGCCACACCCGGATCGGGGCGTCCCAGTCGGCGCGCAAGACGAGACATACCGCTGAACCGACGAAGGCGATGGCGCTGATCAGGATCCAGATGATCTGGCGGCGCAGGGTGTTGACGTCGATGTCGAGATCGCTGGTGATGAAGGTGTTTTGCAGCGACCAGCCGGAAATGGGCACCGTCTCGAAGATCAGCCAGGATTCCTGTCCCGTAGTGGTGCTGATGTGGTCGATGATGCCGCCTTCGTCCCGGGCCGCCTTCTCGGCCATTGTCAGCCTGTCGGCGTCGCCCTTCTCCCGTGCCACGTCCCGAATATTCGTGGGTGTCTGGACGTACTCGGAAGTCGGGTGGTAGAGGTAGTTGCCCGCCCGCGTGGTGAGTGCCCCGAAACCACTCGGGCCGATATCGAGGGATTCGATGACGTCCTTGATCCACCGCATGGAGAGGTCGACGGTCACGACGCCGATCGCCAACTTTTCCTGAGTCGCCGGATCGACGCGGTAGAAGAGCGCCGAGTAGGTCGTCATGTTCGTCCTGCCGGCAGCATCCCAATAGGGCTCTCCCCAGCGGTTTCCCTTAGCCATCGCACCGACGTACCAGTCACGATCCGGGGTAGTGTAGTCGTAGATCGTGGCGATATCCTGAAATTCCAGTTCGCCCTGCGGTCCCGACTTCGAATAATAGGGGGAATAGTGCCTGACCGCGGCGTCATGAGCGTAAGGGGTAAAGGCGATGGTGCCCCCGTAATAGTTGGGATTGGATGCGACCATCTCCTTGAGCCGCGACAGCATCTCGTCCTGGGTGACCGTACCGTTGCTGAGGCCTTCGGCCAGCGATTCGGCGGACTGCATCGCCTGTTGCAGTATGGTATCGATTTGCCGCGCGGCACCGATGGTCAGCCGCCTGAGTTCGCTTTTCTTGGCTTCGTAGATTGCCTCTTTGTAGCGGATGTGCTGACCCACCAGGAAGATGCAGGTGATCAATGAAAGCAGGCCTATCGCCGAGACCGTTCTGTGCCACCAACCGCGCTCCTTACAGGAGCAGGGTTTTGCGCTCGTCATGTTCGGGTAACTCCGTGAAAGTTCATCCCCGTGTCCCATCTGCCGGTGTGTTACAGGCCAAGTCTGGATCAACTCCGCCGATCGGGCCAGGATCCTCCGGCCGATTGCAGGTCATTGCTGGGCGCCGGTTTCGCCTTGCTTCGCCCAGGGCGGCATCGGGCGGCGGCGATGGCGCCGAGCCGGGCATTTGACCGTCACTCCCAGGGTTGCTGTAATGCACCGGCCGATCCTCCGAGCACGCCGCAATCGTCATCCGGGAGTCAACTCATGCCCAACCATGTCTACAAGGTCATCGAAATCGTCGGATCGTCGCCGGTGAGCACCGACGACGCCATCCGCAGCGCTATCGCCAAGGCGGGAGAAACGGTGCGCCACCTCAACTGGTTCCAGGTGGTGGAGACCCGCGGCCATATCGCCGACGGGCAGGTGGCCCATTTTCAGGTGGTGCTGAAGGTGGGGTTTCGCCTGGAAGAGTGACCGGCTGGCCGTCAAGAGCGCATTGCCATCGTTCATTGCCCTCACCCCGCCCCTCGCCCCCAAAGAGAGGGGTAGTCAGTTCAACCGCTTGCGAAGTGATGTAACCCCAAACCATCCGACAGACTGTGATTCCATGACTATACCTTCCGCCCGTCTCTGCTTTCTGCTGGCACTTCTGTTCTGCCTGGGCTTGCTGGGCGCAGCCCTGTATTTCCAGTTCGTCGGCGGGCTGGAGCCCTGCCCCTTGTGCATTTCCCAGCGCATCATGGTGCTGGCCGTCACCCTGGTGATGCTGGCGGCGGTGCTGCACAACCCCGGCCGTTTCGGCATCCGGGCCTATGCCGTCGGCGGGGCGCTGGCCGCCCTCGGCGGGGCTTCGGTTTCCGGCCGCCATGTGTGGCTGCAGCATCTGCCGGCGGAGGAGGTGCCGGCCTGCGGTCCCGGGCTGGAGTACATGTTCCATAACCTGCCGCTGAGCGCGACCCTTAAGGCCATGGTCAGCGGCACCGGCGATTGCGCCAAGGTGGACTGGACCCTGCTGGGGTTGAGCATGCCGGCCTGGGTGCTGATCTGCTTTGTGGGTCTGGCGGCATGGAGCCTGGCCCAGGCCTGGAACGTGCCGCCGAGCGAACGGACTTGATCTGTGGCGAAGCGTCCCCATGGCGTCTTTTCGCCTCGGAGGCCGCGACGGCGATAGCATCGTCGTTGCCGTGGGCGAGTCGCGGGCTAAAGCCCCCTCCCACCTAACGCAGGATTTCCTCCGCTTTCGCGATCAACTGCTTCCACTGTATGAGAAGCTGAACGGCGAGGCGGTGTTTTCGACGCTGGAACAACAGTTGTCCATTCGCGTCGTCGGCGATGGCCGAGGGGGTATGGCCGTGTCGGGCCATGCGCTGGACCGGACCGGTAGTGGCAACAGGCTGGCCTTCGAGTTCTTCATCGACCAGACCTACCTGTCGCAGGCACTGACCGGGCTGGATCAAATCGCTGCGTGGTTTCCCGTTCGACGCGGTTGACTGCGGCGATCGCGGGAAAGCTGAGGTCAGGGTTTCCCTTGCCTTGAACTAACGGGAGCTGCCGCCCGATTCGGACAGCTGCGGGACCAGTTCGGCCAGGGCCGGTACGCCCCGGGGCGATCCTTCCCTGATCGCCGCCAGGTCCGCTGGCCGGTGGTGGGTCCTGACCAGTTCCAATTCGAGAAAGTCGTCCCATGGCAGGGCCGCGCCGTAGTAATAGCCCTGGAAGTAGCGGCAGCCCCGTTCGTCCAGGAAGCGCACCTGCTCCGCCGTCTCCACTCCTTCCGCCACCGCTTTCAGGCCCAGCCGCTGGGCCATCGCCAGGATGGCGTCGACGATGGCGGCATCGCCCGGATCGGTGATGACGTCGGCGACGAAACTGCGGTCGATCTTGATCTCGCTCACGGGCAGCCGGCGCAGATAGGCCAGGGACGAGTAGCCCGTGCCAAAATCGTCGATGGAGAAGCGGACTCCCAGCTCGCGCAATGCCGTCATCTTGCCCGCAGCTTCATCCAGGTCGTCGAGCACGGCGTTCTCGGTGAGTTCCAGCACCAGGTGATGGGGCGCCGCCCGGCCAGCGGTCAGGGCGGAGCGCACCTGGTCGACGAAATCGGCCTGGCGGAATTGGCGCGGGCTCACGTTCACCGCGACGTCGCAGGCGCGGCCTTCCTGTTCCATGCGGTGGATGGCCTGACAGGCCCGGTTCAGCACCCAGCCGCCCAGCACCGTGATGAGCCCCGATTCCTCGGCGATGGGGATGAACACGGCAGGGGGAATCCAGCCGTGGCCGGGACGGTACCAGCGGGTCAATACCTCGGCGGCGGCCAACTGCCCATCGGCGGCGACCTGGGGCTGGAAATGCAGGCTCAGTTCGCCGTCGCTCAGCGCCGCCCGCAGGGCGCGCTCCAGCTCCAGCCGCTTCTCCGCCGCCGCCTGCATGCTCGCTTCGAAGAAGCGCACGGTGTTGCGCGAACTCTCCTTGGCCCGGTACATGGCGGTGTCGGCCTGCTTGAGGGCGTCGCTGGCTTCCAGGCAGCCGTCGGGGAAGATGGCGACGCCGATGCTGGCGCCCAGGTGGTAGAGCTGGCCTTCCAGTTCGAAAGGGCGGCCGAGGCCGTTCAATATCTTGGCCGCCACCTGTTCGGCCTCGTGCACCGCCGCCGCCGAGGATTCCGTGAAGGTGCTCAGCAGCACCAGGAATTCGTCGCCGCCGAGCCGGCCGACCGAATCGGTCTGCCGCATCAGTTGCCGCAGGCGCTCGCCGACCTGGGCCAGCAGGTGATCCCCGGCGCTGTGGCCCAGGGCATCGTTGAGATGCTTGAAATGGTCGAGGTCGACGAACATCAGCACGCCGTGGCGGTGCTGGCGCTGGCAGGTGAGGAAGGCATGGTTGAGCCGGTCGAGGATTAGGCGCCGGTTGGGCAGCCCGGTCAGCGTGTCGAAATGCGCCAGCCGGGCGATCTCCTCCTCGGCCAGCTTGCGCTCGCTGATGTCCAGGAAGGTGCTGACGTAGTTGGTGATGGCGCCGGCCTGATCGCGCACCGCGTTGATGGATATCCATTGCGGGAAGATCTCGCCGCTGCGGCGCCGGTTCCACAGTTCCCCCTCCCAGCGGCCGTCCTTCAGCAGACGATCCCACATGCTCCGGTAGAACTCCCGGTTTTGCCGGCCCGACTTGAAGATGTTGGTCTTGGCGCCGACCAGTTCGTCGGCCTCGTAGCCGGTGATGGCGCAGGCAGCCCGGTTGACCCGCAGGATGGTGGTGTCGGGCGCGGTGATGATGATGCCCTCCGAGGTTTCGAAGGCGGTCGCCGCCAGCCGCAGGGAGATCTCCGCCTGGCGGCGTTCGTCGTGTTCGTAGGCGGCGGCGATCAGATTGGCCATGGACAGGGCGAAGAAACGCTCGTCTTCGCGCCAGCGGCGTGGGCCGCCCACATGCTCGAAGCACAGCACCCCCAGGGTGCGGCCGAACAGCTTGACCGGCACGTCCAGCATGGCGCCTATTCCCAAGGGTTCCAGGTAGGAGGCCGAGAATTCCCGGGTCATCGGATGCTTGCGGGCATCGTCGGCGACCACCATGCAGTTGTTGAGGATGGCGCTGAAATAGGCGGGATACTGCTCGTGAGCCAGTTCGATGCCGCTCTCGTGGCGGTTCAGATGGGCGTCGTAGTTGTTGGCGCTGGTCAGACGGGAGCCGCCGGCATCCAGCCGCCAGAACCCCACCCGCTGGACCTGCATGGTCTTGGCCGCGGTCGCCGTCAACTTCTCCAGGACTTCGGCCGGCTTGGCCTGGAACACAGGGCAAGATCTCGAAAATCCGCTTGACAACTGGCTCTTGAAGAGATCTGCTGATGGCTTTTTCGCCTTGAAGGAAACCGTCTGATGTCGACCGTCAACCTGCTGGAACACCTGAGTACACTGC